>Ga0307318_10000761_pt1 | contig 10605 bp, 10 predicted proteins | sample ER_DNA_367_FD_194500 | JGI IMG/M metagenome (GOLD analysis project Ga0307318, IMG submission 194500) | Bulk soil microbial communities from the East River watershed near Crested Butte, Colorado, United States - ER_DNA_367 | ecosystem: Environmental > Terrestrial > Soil > Floodplain | place...
CGACAACATCCTCGGGATCGACGCCAAGCGCGGGCTGATCACGATCGTCGTCGCGGTCATCCTCGTCGTCGGCGCGGCCAGCCTCATCGGGAAGGTCGCCGACTTCGACGAGATCCTCGAGGCGCTCGAGGCCGCGAACCGCCAGTGGTTCCCGATCTGCCTCGCGGGGCTCGTCTGCGCGTACGCCGGCTACATCGCCGGTTACCGCGAGATCGCCCGGATGCACGGCGGCCCGAACCTTCCGCTCGGGACGGTCTTCCGCATCGTGGGGATCGGCTTCGGCGCCAACGTCCTCGGCTCCGCCGCCGGCGGGCTCGCAGTCGATTTTTGGGCGCTGCGCCGGGCCGGTGCGAGCACGCACGACTCGGCGCGCCGCGTCCTCGGCTTCAACACGCTGGAGTGGGCGCTCCTCGGCACCTTTGCAGCCGTTGCATCGATGTTCGTTCTGGCGGGGCGCGGCTCGGGTGCGCCGCTCGGAATGACGCTGGGATGGATCATCGTCGTACCCGTTTGCATCGTGCTCGCCGCGTTCGTCAGCTCGCCGAAGCGTGCCGAGAGGCTCAGCCGAGCCGAAGCGGTGAAGAGGGGAGAGGGAAGGAAGGCGTTTGCGTGGACGTCGCTCAAGAAGGGCATCGCGGACGGCATCGGCGGTGTGGTCGTCGTCCGCCACCTCGTCCTCAGCCCACGCAGGCATCCGTCGGCCATTCTCGGCTTCGCCGTCTACTGGTTCGGCCACCTGCTGACCCTGTACGCGGCGCTGCGCGCATTCACGCAGTCGGGCATCGTGCTTGCCGCGCTCGTGCTCGCCTTCGCGACGGGCTACGTGGCGACCGCGCTCCCGCTCCCGGGCGGCGGCTCGGGCGGGATCGAGGCCGCGCTCGCGTTTAGCCTGCACGCGGTCGGCGTACCGCTCGCGCCCGCTCTCCTGGCAGTTCTCGTCTATCGCTTCTTCACGTTCTGGCTGCCGCTCCTGCCCGCGCTCCTCCTCCTACCGTCGATCAAGCAGCTGAGCGATGATCTGCCCCAATTCGCCCGCCAAGGGTCGCCGGCGAACGAGCCCGCCGCTCAGAGCGGCTAGGCGCAGGCGGTGGCGGCGGCCTGGAGGGTGGCGGTGAGGTCAGCGGACATCTGCTCGCCCTGGCGGAGCGAATCGTCGGCGGCCTTGAACTCCTCGAAGCTCATTCGCGCCTTCAACTCGTCGTACATGCAGCCGCAGATCCGCTCGGCATCCGACTCGGAGGCGGGGGCCGACCCCTCGGTCGCGGAGTCGACGCAGGAATTGACGAAGTTCTCCTGGACCTCGGGCGTGAAGCTCGTCGGCTCGCTGCCGTCGCCGCAGCCCGAGAACCCCACTGTTGCCGAAACGAGAGCCGTCGCCAGTCCAACGAATGCCTTGCCCGCCATGCTGCCCCGGCCTACCCCGCCTGCCATTGGCTCAAAACCCTAGGCCAGTCCTCGGATGCCGCGTGGGAAACGGCGCTCGGCGATTCGGAACCAGTCGCTCCCGGTCCACGAGTACGTGACCACGGTCAGTGAGCCTTCATCGGCTTCGAAGAAATGGAGGCCGCGCGCCTCGCCCCGCCTCTTCGGGCGCGGCTGGCCGAGGCCGGGAGCCGTGACGACGGTCGTCCCTCGGACCTCGCCCTCCACGACCTCGAACTCGTGCCGCTCCGAGATCGCGCTCTGGTGGACGTGACCCGAGACGATCAGCTCGGCGCCGGCGTCCACGAGCGCGCCGAGCACGGTCGACCGGTTGGCGATCGTCCGCTTCACGGTGCGCCACGGCGCGCCAAGGAGATGATGGTGCAGCGCCACCATTCGGAGCGCCCCGTCCGGTGCCTCGGCGAACGTCTTCGCGACCTGGTCGAGCTGAGACGTGCGTAGCGCGCCGCCCTGCTGCTTCCACGGTCGCACCGAGTTCAGGCCGCAGAGCACGAGCCGGTCGGAGCGGTACACGGGCTCCGTCTCGGGCCACATACGCAGGAACTCGTCGAAGGTCTGCGTGAACCGCCCCGGCGGCCAGCGGGGGATGTCGTGGTTCCCGGGGATGACGAGGAGCGGAGGGCCGAGGGAGCGCAGGAGCGCTGCGGCGCGCTCGTGCTGGTCCGGGGTGTTGCGGTGCGTCAGGTCGCCGCTCGCGACGACGAGCTCGGGGGCGAGCTCGGCGACGAGCGCCCGCAGGTCGTTCTCCACCTCGGGCTCCTCGAGCGTGCCCGCATGGAGGTCGGAAACCTGCAGGACGCGTAAAGGCGCCATCGGGCGGGGACACTATAGTTTGGTCATGGTCGACGAACCCGCCGAGATCTTCGACGACATGTACCTCGGCCTTCGGGCCGGGGCTGCCGGGCGCAAGAAGCGCCGCGGCGAGCCGCTTTCCGCCGAGGAGCAGGAGGCGCTCGGCCGCTGGCAGCGTCTGTCCACGTGGCGGAAGTCGCTCGCGGTCGGCAGCTTCGCCGTCGGGACCTTCGGCCTCGGATTCACGCTGGGCGGCCTCGTATTCGGCCGCTGGCGCAAAGCTTAGTCCCGCCGTGTCCGGAGAGCCCTCGCACTTCGAGGTCGGTGTTCCGGACGCGGTCCGGGCGAAGGCGTTCTTCGGCGAGCTCTTCGGGTGGTCGTTCACCACGACGACCGGCGACAACGCGTGGATCGAGACTCCCGGGGTTCGGGGAGGCCTGCACGACGAGGACGAGGATCGGAACGTGATCGTCTACTTCCGCGTCGACAACATCACGGCCGCGGTTCGCCGGGTGCGGGAGCTCGGCGGCGAAGCAGATGACCTCGGCCCAGCCGAATCCGGCGGCCGCTTCGCGTCCTGCCGTGACGACCAGGGACTCGCGTTCGGCCTTCACCAGCCCGCCTAGGGCGGCTTCGCCCTAGTTCTCATTTTCCTTGGCGGGGAAGAGGACCGCGGGTGTGTCCTCCTCCGCGGGGTTGCGGTGCCGGACGACGACGTCCAGAAGCGTGGCGAGCACCGCTGCGAACGGAATGGCGAGGAAAACCGCGAAGCCGCCGAAGAGGATCCCCACCGAGACCACGGCGACGAGCACGGAGAGTGGCGTAAGCCCGACCGCGTGGCCGAGCACGCGCGGGATCACGACGTAGTCCTCGAACAGGCGCACGCCGAGCACCGCGAGCCCCGCGGCGAGCGCGAGCTGCCACGAGTCGGTCAGCCCCACGCCGATGGCCACGGCGCCTGCCGCGATCGGCCCGAGAACGGGAACGATCTCGACGATTCCGGCGAAGATCCCGATCAGGAGCCAGAACGGGAGCCCGATCAGGTAGAAGATCAAGGAGAGCACCGAGGCGACGAACATGACGAGGATCAAGAGCCCGCGGACGTACGCGCCGAGCTTCGCGTCGATCAGGTTCCAGGTGTCGCGCACGACCCGTCGTTTCTCGCGCGGGAGCAGCGACATGACCAGCATCTCGGCCCGGTCGCGCTCGAAGATCCAGTAGGCCGCGCAGGCGAAGGTGAAGAAGATCCCCACGAAAACCTCGAAGGCCGTGAAGGTGAGGGAGAGGGAGGAGTCGACCAGCTCGGTTCCCGACGGAAGCTCGTCGAGCCCGTCCTGGACCCGCGCGAGGATCTCGTGCTTGAAGCCGGTCGACTGGCTCGTCTGGCGCTCGAGCTCGGAGCTCGAGGTCGGGATACCGCCCAGCGCATTGTCCACCTGGTCGATCGCGCGCGGCACGATCGCCCAGAGGAGGACGGCAATGAGACCGGCCAGGACCGCGTAGTGCAGAAGGATCCCGACTCCTCGCGGGATGCGGCGTTGCGCCATCCACTCGATGCTCGGGCGCATCGCCGCCGCGATGATGAGCGCGAGGAACAGCCCCGCGAGAAGGATGCGCAGCTTCCAGAGCGCGAGCGCGGAAGCGACGACCGCGACCACGATCAGCGAAGCGACAAGAGCCTTGCGCGCGGTGTCCTGCATGGGTCCGTCTTCCCAGAATAGTCTTCCGGGGAACGAGGACTTCCACGCGCCTGCGGAGAAATCCTCCGTATGCGCGGGTATCTCGATCCCGGTGAGACGGTGCGCTTCCAGGCGCGTCCTCACACCGCTGCGCTCTTTCGCCCACTGAGCCGCTCCATCCTGCTGGCGCTGGGCGGCGGGGTACTCGTCGGCCTCTCGCCGCCGTGGCTCGGCGTCGTCGGCGCAATCCTCCTCGGCATCGGCGCGCTCCTTGCCCTCCGGGCCGTTCTTCGCTGGGACCGCACGTCGCTCGTGGTGACGACGGAGAAGCTCCTCGTCGTCCACGGCGTCACCCAGCGCCGGGCGGCCGCCGTGCGCTTCGCGCGCGTCGGGCCCGTCGAGGTGGAGCAGGGTCTCGTCGGCCGCTTGCTCGGCTACGGCACGGTGATCGCAGGAGACCTCGAGATTCCCTTCGTGCCCGACCCGCGTCGCGTCGGCCGTCTGGCCTCTTAGCGCTACGCTCAGGCGGGATGCGCCCGCTCGCGACGTGGCTCTTGGTCGGCGCCCTGCTCATTCTCGGGCTGCTAGCTGCGCGCGACGCGCTCCACTCGGCGGGATCCCCAGCGCCCCCGACGATCACGGAGGACACGATCAAGGCCGCAGGCGGGCCGCCCGAGATTCCCGGGCGTACGGCGCTCGTATCGCAGTTGAAGGAAATCGGGGCTGATGGCGTGCTCTACGTGACCGACGCTGCGTGCCGCCGCTTCATCCTCCGGCTCCCGACGCTCACGTGGACGACGGGCCGCGAGCTCCCCGGTAGCGACTGCGGACTGTGGGCACGCCAGCCCAGCGACGCGGATTCCGGCCTCGCGGCGCGGCAGGTCAACGCGGACACGATCGAAGTCATCTCGGGCGGATGGAGCTTCGGCTTCGAGGGCGTCTCGCCCGCCTTCAAACCGGACGGCATACTCACGTTCGTCAGGGACGGTCGGCTGCGCGAGTGGTCCGGCCGCTGCCCGGAGACGACGCGGAAGGTCGTCTTCGAGGGCTTGCACGACGTCGGGCGTTGCGATCGGCCGGTGGCGGGAGCGCCCCATAACGTGCGCGAGGTCGCCTGGCTGAGCGTCCGCGACTACGCAGTCGTCGCCGGGCCCGACGGCGCGACGTCGCTCGAGGTCGTGCGCGACCGACGCATGGAGCGCCTCTTCAACTCGGTCGGCGCGCGGATGGGCGCGCTGGAGGCAAGCCCGAGCGGCCGGTACGTGGTCGTCCGCCTCGACGGGACGCTCACGCTCTTCCGCACGGATGCGTCTCGAGCGCTCCGCCCGCTGCCCGCCAACGACGAGCTCGCCCGCTCGATCACGTGGTCGCGCGACGAGCGCCTCGCCGCTCTCGCGACGGACAGCGCGGTGGCCATCTTCCCGAGCGGCGCGGCTGGCCGGGCGGTGCGAATCCCGCTCTCGGTCTCGGCCGTTCAGTGGAGGTAGGAAGCACCAAAAACGAACGCATGTTCGTCCGAACGCCAGGGCTACACTGAGGGTGATGGGAGCGGCAGAGCAGCTCGTCGTACACGGCGCCCGAGAGCACAACCTCAAGGACGTCACCGTCAGCCTGCCCAGAAACTCCCTCATCTGCGTGACGGGCCTCTCAGGCTCTGGGAAGTCCTCGCTCGCCTTCGACACGATCTACGCCGAGGGGCAGCGCCGCTACGTCGAGTCGCTCTCGGCGTATGCGCGCCAGTTCCTGCAGATGATGGAGAAGCCCGACGTCGACTCGATCGACGGGCTCTCGCCGGCGATCTCGATCGACCAAAAGACGACCTCGCGGAACCCGCGCTCGACCGTGGGCACGGTCACCGAGATCTACGACTACCTGCGCCTTCTGTACGCGCGCGTCGGACGGCCTCACTGTCCGATCTGCGGGCGGCCGATCGCCGGGCAGAGCATCGAGTCCATCGTCGACCAGGTGCTGCGGCTTCCGGAAGGGACGAAGTTCACGGTCAACGCCCCGGTCGTGCGCGACCGCAAGGGCGAGTACAAGGATCTCCTCGAGCAGCTGCGCGGCGAGGGCTTCACGCGCGTGAAGGTGGACGGTGAGGAGCGGCTGCTCGAGGAAGAGATCGAGCTCGACAAGAAGTTCAAGCACACGATCGAGGTCGTGGTCGATCGGCTCTCGATGAAGTCCGATCTCCGCCACCGTCTCACCGATTCCGTCGAGACAGCCCTGGCGCTCGCCGAGGGCCTCGTGACTGTTGCCGTCGTGGACGGGGACGAGCTCACGTTCTCCGAGCGCTTCGCCTGTCCCGAGCACGGCGTCGGCCTTCCCGAGCTGCAGCCGCGCATCTTCAGCTTCAACTCGCCGCACGGCGCCTGCCCCCGCTGCACCGGGCTCGGCGCCCAGCAGGAGATCGACCCCGACCTCCTCGTGCCCGATCCGGAGCTCTCGATCGCCGAGGGCGCGCTCGTGCCCTGGTCGGTCGGCAACTCCACGTACTACGAGTCGGTCATCCAGGCGATCGCCGACCGCTACGAGATCGACATCGACAGGCCGTGGCGCGACCTCACGGAGGAGCAGCAGAATCTCTTCCTCTACGGCACGAGCGGCGACAAGGTCTACGTCACATACCGGAACCGCATGGGACGGAGGCGCGCGTACATGCTCGCCTTCGAAGGCATCGTCCCGAGCCTCGAGCGCCGCTACAAGGAGACCGACTCGGCGGGCCAGCGGGAGCGCATCGAGGAGTACATGAGCTTCCGCCCGTGCCCAGTGTGCAAGGGCGCTCGCCTCAAGCCCGAGGTGCTCGCGGTCACCGTCGGTGCGCGCAACATCCACGAGTTCACGCAGATGTCGGTCACGCGCGCGATCGAGTTCCTCGACGGCCTCGAGCTCTCGGAGACCGAGCAGCTGATCGGGAACCGCATCATCAAGGAGATTCGGGAGCGGCTCACGTTCCTCTCCGACGTCGGCGTCGGCTACCTGCAGCTCGACCGCGCGGCGGCGACGCTCTCGGGCGGCGAGGCACAGCGCCTGCGGCTCGCGACGCAGATCGGCTCGCAGCTCGTCGGCGTCCTCTACATCCTCGACGAGCCGTCGATCGGGCTGCACCAGCGCGACAACGCGAAGCTGATCGGGACGCTCGAGCGCCTGCAGTCCCTCGGCAACACCGTGCTGGTCGTCGAGCACGACGAGCAGATGATGCGCTCGGCCGACTGGCTCGTCGACATGGGGCCCGGCGCTGGTGAACACGGCGGCCACGTCGTCGCGGAGGGGCCCGCGGACGAGGTGGAGAACGTGAAGGGCTCGGTCACCGGGCAGTTCCTGTCCGGCAAGCGTTCGATCGCCGTCCCCGACCGGCGCACCGAGGACCTCGGCTCCTTCTGGGTGCGCGGGGCGAGCCAGCACAATCTGAAGTCGATCGACGTCGAGTTCCCCGTCGGGAAGTTCGTCTGCGTCACGGGCGTGTCTGGGTCGGGCAAGTCCACGCTGGTCAACGAGATCGTCTACAAGGCGCTGGCCAACCGGCTGCACCGGATGCGCGTGAAGCCGGGCGAGCACCTCGGCTGCGAGGGGATCGAGTGCTACGACAAGGTCATCGACATCGACCAGTCGCCGATCGGGCGGACGCCGAGGTCGAACCCGGCCACCTACACCGACCTCTTCACGCCGATCCGCGAGCTCTACGCGCAGACTCCGGATGCCAAGGTGCGCGGCTACAAGCAGGGCCGCTTCTCCTTCAACGTGCGCGGCGGCCGCTGCGAGACCTGCAAGGGCGACGGGACGATCAAGATCGAGATGCATTTCCTCCCCGACGTCTACGTCCCGTGCGAGACCTGCGGGGGCAAGCGCTACAACCGCGAGACGCTCGAGGTGCGGTTCAAGGGCAAGTCGATCGCCGAGGTGCTCGAGATGTCGGTCGAGGAGGCGCTGAAGTTCTTCTCCAAGATCCCGAAGATCCGGCGGCGGCTGCAGACCCTCCACGACGTCGGCCTCGACTACATCAAGCTTGGCCAGCCGGCGACGACGCTCTCCGGTGGCGAGGCGCAGCGCGTGAAGCTCGCGAAGGAGCTCTCCAAGATTGCTACGGGCAAGACGCTCTACATCCTCGACGAGCCTACGACCGGGCTCCACTTCGCGGACATCGAGAAGCTGCTGGAGGTTCTGCAGCGGCTCGTGGACGCGGGCAACACGGTGCTCGTGATCGAGCACAACCTCGACGTGATCAAGCAGGCGGACTGGATCGTCGACCTCGGCCCCGAGGGCGGCGAGGCCGGCGGCGAGGTGATCGCGACCGGGACGCCGGAGCAGGTCGCCGACGTCGAGGAGAGCTACACGGGCCGCTTCCTGCGTGAGCTCTTGCCGAGCGCGACTCCCGCAGCAGCAGCCTAGGTCGAAGCGCCGTCGAATAGCCTGACGGCCGTGGAAGCGCCTCCTCAGGAGACATCGGACCGCGACTCGCTGGACCGCGAGTGGTGGCTGCGCACGCTCGCGATCTTCCAGGCGCCGCAGGCGGTCTTCGCCGCGTTGCGTAACGACGCGCGCGAGGACGCCGAGGCGAGACAGGAACCGGTGTTGGCACTCGTCCTCTTGGCCGGCGTAGCCGGCGTGCTCCTCGCACCGTCCACAGGCCGGCTCCTCGACGAGTCCTTGGTGGACAACAGCATGACGGTCGTCGCCGTGCTGATCTTCGTCACGGGTGCGCTCTACGGGACGGCGACGTACTGGATCGGCGGTGCCGCACTCTACGTCGGCCTCCGCGGTGCGGGCAGCAGGGGGAGCTACCTGCGCGCGCGGCACATCCTCGCGTTCGCGGCCGCGCCACTTGTCCTCGGCCTCGTCTTCGTCTGGCCCGTGCGGATCGCCGTCTACGGGTATGACCTCTTCCGGAGCGGCGGCGGGGACGACGGAACGGGCAACGTCGTCTTCGAGGCGATCCTGGCTGCGATCGGCCTCTGGGCGTTCGGCCTGCTCGTCTACGGAATCTCGGTGGTCGAGCGCTGGACCGCGTTGCGCGCGCTCGTTGCGATCGGGCTCGTCGTACTCGGGCTCTTGATCGTCACGTTTCCGTTCCTGATTCCGCTCGCGAGCCGCTGACGGCGGCCTCGAAGGCGGCGAGCTCGTCCTCGGGAATGGAGTACGTGTGCTCGTCCCCGGGGAACGCGCCCGAGCGCACGTCGGCGGCGTAGCGCGCGAGGGCGGTTCGCGTCTCCGCCGCGAGGTCGGCGTAGCGCTTCACGAACCGGGGCGCCTTCCCGTCGTAGAGCCCGAGCAGGTCGTGGAAGACGAGCACCTGCCCGTCGCAGCCGCGGCCCGAGCCGATCCCGATGGTCGGAACCGTGAGCGATTCGGTGATGCGAACCGCGACCTGCGCGGGGACCGCTTCGAGGACGATCGCAAAGCAGCCGGCAGCCTCGAGCGCCCGCGCGTCCTGCAGGAGTGCCCGCGCCTTTTCCGCGGTGCGGCCCTGCGCGCGGAACCCGCCGAGCATCGTCGCGGACTGCGGCGTCAAACCGACATGGCCCATGACGGGAATCCCGGCGCCCACGAGGGCGTGGACGCGGGAGAGCGTCGGGCCTGCGCCTTCGAGCTTGACGGCGTCTGCATTCGCTTCCTTCACGAAGCGGATGCCGTTGCGAACAGCCTCCTCGTCGGACACCTGGAAGGAGCCGAACGGCATGTCGGCGACGACGAGCGGGCGCTCGGCTCCGCGCGCAGCCGCGCGCGTGAGCATGAGCATCTCGTCCATCGTGGCCGGAACCGTCGAATCGTTGCCGAGGACGGTCATAGCGGCCGAGTCGCCGACGAGGACGATGTCGATACCGGCGGCGTCGGCCATGCGCCCGCTCGGGTAGTCGTAGGCCGTCACCATCACGATCGGCTCTCCGCGGCTCTTCATATCGGCGAGCTCGGTGAGCGGTAGCTTTCCGTCCGTTCGCGGGCGGCTCGTCACAGCGGGTCTCCTTCCAGAACGACGTTGTCGATGAGGCGGGTGCGTCCCACCCGGGCGGCTGCGAGCAGGTAGACCCGGCCGTCGAGCCGCGCGAGCTCGACGTACTCGGGCTCCAGGCCCGTCTCCGCGGCGAGAACCGCCCGCGCCGCTTCGAGCGGGTCGGCGCCGCGGCCCTGAGCCTCCTCGCCGGCTCGAAGCGCCTTTGGAAGAGCAGCGGCGGCCTCGCGCTCATCGGCGGAGAGGTAGGCGTTGCGGGAGCTGACGGCGAGGCCGTCCTCTTCCCGCACGGTCGGGACGACGCGGATCTCGAGCTCGAGATTGAGGTCAGTCACGAGCCGATCGACGACCGCCGCCTGCTGCGCGTCCTTCTGGCCGAAATAGGCGCGGTCGGGACTCACGATGTTGAAGAGCTTCAGGCACACGGTCGCGACACCGCGGAAATGTCCGGGCCGCGCATCGCCCTCGGGGCCTCCGGAGAGACCCTCGACCTCGACCCACGTGTCGAAGCCACCGGGATACATCTCGGTGGTCGCCGGCACGAAGAGGAAATCGACGCCGGCCGCTCCGGCGAAAGCGGTGTCCGCCGCCTCGTCGCGTGGGTAGCGCTCGAAGTCCTCCCCTTCGCCGAATTGGGCGGGGTTGACGAAGATCGAGGCCACGACCAGGTGGTTCTCGCGGCGCGCAGTAGCGAAGAGCGCGACGTGCCCGGCGTGGAGCGCGCCCATCGTGGGGACGAGACCGACG
>Ga0307318_10000764_pt1 | contig 10597 bp, 9 predicted proteins | sample ER_DNA_367_FD_194500 | JGI IMG/M metagenome (GOLD analysis project Ga0307318, IMG submission 194500) | Bulk soil microbial communities from the East River watershed near Crested Butte, Colorado, United States - ER_DNA_367 | ecosystem: Environmental > Terrestrial > Soil > Floodplain | place: USA...
GCCCGTCCGCGCTCGTCCAGGAGCTCGACGCGCCACGCCCTCCCGCGGCGGCCGCGACGTCGGGTGGCGGTTCCTCCCCCGCATCGGGCGGTCGAGGAGCGGCCAGGACCCACTCCTGCTTGTAGGCGTCCCAGACGTACCCGCCCATCGTGGGCTCGACCGCCTCAGGCTCCGGCGGCGGTGCCGGGACCCAACCGGTATGCGCGACCGTCGCCTCCTCGGCCTCGGTCACCGGCGCCTCACTGACCAGTGGTGGTGATATCGGCCCGGTTTCCGGACCGTTTTCACCTCCACCCAGTGACGGCGGCGCCCACACCACCGTCATGGACTGCGACTCGACCTCGGTCATGGCGGGCTCGACGACGCCCGGCACGATGCCGAGCCGGGCGCGCTCGTCTGCCTCGTACGCGGCCAGCTCGTCGGGCGTGAGGTAGCCGTACAACGGGTGCGTGGGATCGGGTGGGACGTACCCCTCCGGCAGCTCCACACGCATACGGCAAAGGGTAGGACCCCCGAATCGGCGGTTCACCAATGTCGATGCGCGCCACCGTTACCATGAACCGACTTCCCGCCCGGGGAGCCGAACTCTCGAGGAGAGCACGAGTGGGACTGTTCGACAGGGTCGAGCGCGGCCTGGAGCGAGCGGTCAACAGCGCCTTCGCCAAAGCGTTCAAGTCCGAGGTCCAGCCGGTCGAGCTGGCCTCCGCCATCCGGCGGGCCATGGACGACCGCGCCGCCGTCATGGGCCACGGCCGCACGATGGTCCCGAACCTCTACACCATCGAGCTCTCCCGCACCGACTACGAACGGCTGTCCGGCTACGAGGAGGCGCTCTCCGACGAGCTGGTGGCCGCCGCGCAGGAGCACGCCGACTCGCAGCGGTACCAGCCGGGCGGTCCCGTGCAGGTCAGCTTCAACCGCGACGAGGAGCTCGAGACCGGCGTCTTCCGGGTGCGCCCGGCCACCAGCCGGCGGTCGATCGCCCCGAGCACTCAAGCACCCCGGCACGAACCGATCGCCCCGGCCCAGAACGCCCCCGTGGCGCCGCCGCCCCAACGGCCCACCACCAGCCCCGTCGCCCGTCCGTGGCTCGTCATCGACGGCGAGCGGTACCCACTCATCGGCGCGCACACCGTCATCGGGCGCGACGAGCTGGCCGACGTCGTGCTCGACGACCCTGGCATCTCGCGACGTCACTGTGAGATTCGCGTGACCAACGACGGGCCGCACCTCGTGACGTCCATCCGCGACCTCGGGTCGACGAATGGCACGTTCGTCAACGGTCAGCGCATCACCAGCACCCGGCTCGACGAGGGGGACGAGATCACCATCGGGCGCACCCATGCGGTGTTCCGGCCCGGTAAGCGGTGATACCTGCGTGAGCGAGCTGACCTACACGATCATCCGCCTCGGCCTGCTCGCCCTGCTCTGGGTGTTCGTCCTGTCCTTGGCCGCGGTCCTGCGGCGCGACATCTACGGCACGCGCATCTCTCGGCGTAGCCGCCGCGACCGCCGCTCCTCGCCTCCGTCGCCGGCGCGGACGCCGGTACCGGCCGGCGCCGCCGCCGCCGGCGCCGCCGCTGCTCCACCACCCGCGCGCGCCCCGCGGCGTCGCCGGGACCCGGTCAGCCTGGTCGTCACGGACGGACAGATGGCCGGAACGTCGCTGCCGTTCGGCCGCCAGGGCGTCCTCATCGGCCGCGGCCCGGAGTGCACGTTGGTGCTCGACGACGAGTTCGCCTCGGGCCGGCACGCCCGGATCTTCCCCCGCGCCGAGGGCTGGTTCGTCGAGGACCTCGGCTCCCGCAACGGCACCATGGTCGGCGGCGTCAAGATCACTGGCGCGGTCCCCGTCGAGTCCGGCACGGTGATCCGCATCGGTCGCAGCACGCTGGAACTGCGGGGCTGAACCATGGCGATCGCCCTGCGCTACGCGGCGCGGACCGACCTCGGGCTGGGACCGAAGTCCCGGAACGAGGACAGCGGGTATGCGGGTCCGCACCTGCTCGTCCTCGCCGACGGGATGGGTGGTCACGCGGCGGGTGACGTCGCCAGCTCGCTCATCGTCGGCCAGCTGGCGCCGCTCGACGGGGAGAGCATCGGCGCCGAGCAGGCCCTGCCCGCCCTCGAGAAGTCGGTGCGGGAGGCGAACTCCAGCCTGCGCCGGGCCATGGACGACGACCCGAAGCTGCGCGGGATGGGCAGCACGACGATCGCCATGCTCCGCAGCGGCAACAAGCTGGCCATGGCGCACATCGGCGACTCGCGCGCATACGTCCTGCGCGACGGGACGCTGAGCCAGCTCACCAAGGACCACTCGTTCGTCCAGCAGCTGGTCGACGAGCAGCGGATCACGGCCGAGGAGGCGGAGGACCACCCGCAACGCTCGCTCGTCACGCGCGTCATGACCGGACAGCCGGACGACGAGCCGGACTTGTCGATGCGCGAGCTCAAAGCCGGAGACCGCTACCTGCTGTGCTCCGACGGCCTCAGCGACTTCGTCCGGCGCGACATCATCGAGGAGATCCTCACCGAGGCCGCGACGCCGTCCGCGGCCGCCGACCGGCTCATCGAGGTGGCCCTCAAGGCGAGCGCCCGCGACAACGTGACGGTCGTCGTCGCCGACGTCGTCGACCTCCAGCGGTCCGAGGCGCCCAGCACCTCGCCGCAGGTCGTCGGCGCAGCGTCGCTGCGCGACCGGGAGGGCAAACGGACCCGAGGGCTGCCGATCAGCCCGGCCGAGAAGGCGGCCAGCCTGGCCCGCTCGGTCCGGACGCCGAGCGGAGAGGACGACGACGACGGGCCGGTCCTGGCCGACGAGCCCCGGTCCAAACGGGTCGTCTGGATGCGCCGTGGGGTCCTCGTCGCGGCGCTCCTCCTGATCCTCGCCGGCGGGGCCTACGGGGCGTGGGCCTGGACCCAGAACCAGTACTACGTCAAGCCGTCAGACGGGTACGTGGCCATCTGGCAGGGCGTCGGCCAGAACGTCGGCCCGCTCACCCTGTCGCACGTCTACTCGGTCTCCGACATCCCTGTCTCCCAGCTGCCGGCCTACGTGCAGGACGTCGTCAGTGCCGGCACGCCACTCGGCAGCCTCGCCGATGCCACCACCCGGGTGGAGACCTTGCGGACGTCGGCCGCCGACTGCCGAAACCAGGCGTCCCAGGGGACCCCCTGCGGCCAGAACCCCGTCATCCTCCCCACGCCGACGACGGCCACGTCGAGCACGCTGCCCACCGACGCGGTGACAGCACCGAGCCCGAACCTGACGACGGGATCGACTCCATGAGGACGACGGTCGAGACGATCACGCCGCGCACGCGTCGCGGGGTGGAGCTGCTGCTCACCGTCTTCGCCGTCGGCCTCACGCTTCTGGCCTGGATCAGCGTCGACCTCGGCGTCCGCGAGACCGTTCCCGCCCAGCTGCTGACGATCGGCGGCGGCCTGCTCGCCCTGGCCCTGGCCTTCCATTTCATCGTCCGGTGGCGCGCGGCCTACGCCGACCCGCTGATGCTGCCGATCGCCACGCTCCTCAACGGTTTCGGGCTGGTGATGATCCACCGGCTCGATCTTGCCGCCGGCCAGACCGGCATCGACAGCGACGCCGGCCGGCAGCTGATCTGGACCGCGCTCTCGGTGGTCGTCGCGGCGCTCTTCCTCGTCTTCGTTCGCGACCATCGGCTGCTGCGGCGATACACGTTCACCGCCATGGCCGTCGGTCTGGTCCTCCTGCTGCTGCCGCTCCTGCCGGGCATCGGCACGACGATCTACGGTTCGCGGATCTGGATCCGCATCGGACCCCTCAGCTTCCAGCCCGGTGAGATCGCCAAGATCGCGCTCATCATCTTCTTCGCGGGATACCTCGTGTCGGTCCGCGACGTGCTTTCCCTGGCCGGCCGGAAGGTCCTCGGCTTCACCTTCCCGCGCGGCCGCGACCTCGGACCGATCCTCATCGCCTGGCTGGTCAGCCTCGCCGTCCTCATCTTCGAGAAGGACCTGGGCTCCTCGCTGCTCTTCTTCGGCGTCTTCGTCGCGATGCTCTACGTCGCGACCGAGCGGGTCAGCTGGATCGCCATCGGTCTGGTCCTCTTCGCGGCCGGCGCCTACCTCGCATACAAGATCTTCGACCACGTGCAGTCGCGCGTGGGGCTGTGGCTCGACCCGTTCTCGCAAGCGTCCCTCGAGCAGTCCGACCAGCTGGCCAAGGGGATCATGGGCATGGCGTCCGGCGGTCTCTTCGGCACCGGTCTCGGGCAGGGGCGGCCCTGGCTGGTCGCCTTCTCCAACAGTGACTTCATCTTCGCCAGCTTCGGCGAGGAGCTCGGCCTCTTCGGAGTCGCCGCCCTGCTCGCCCTGTATGCGGTCTTCGTCGAGCGCGGTCTCCGCACCGCCCTCGGGGTGCGGGACGGGTTCGGCAAGCTCCTGGCCTTCGGCCTGGCCTTTTCCGTGGGGCTGCAGGTGTTCGTCGTCATCGGCGGCGTCACCAAGGTCATCCCCCTCACCGGCCTGACCACCCCGTTCATGTCGCTCGGCGGGTCCTCGCTGCTGGCCAACTGGACGCTCATGGCGATCCTGCTCCGGATCTCGGACCAGGCGCGGCGGCCGGAGACCGAGGAGCTCGTCGGCGAACCCGACCAGCAGGCGCAGGCGGCGGACAACGCCACCGAGGTGGTGGCCATGCCGTGAACGGTCCCCTGCGTCGTGTCTCAACCGTTGTCGCGCTGCTCTTCGCGGCGTTGTTCATCTCGACCACGCTGATCCAGGTGGTCTACGCGCCATCGATCAACGCCCGCCCGGACAACCGGCGGACGCTGCTCGACAACTACTCCCGCCAGCGCGGGGCGATCCTCGTCGGCGACCAGCCGGTTGCGGTGTCGCAGCCCACGCCCAACGAGGAGATCAAGTACCTGCGGACCTACGGGCAGCCGCTCCCGTACAGCCACGTGACCGGCTACTTCTCGTACACGTACGGCGCCGGAGGCGGCCTCGAGGGCTCGGCCGACGACCTGCTCTCCGGGTCGTCGAGCCAGCTGTTCTACACCCGGGTGACCGACCTCCTCACCGGAAACCAGCCGGTCGGTGCGACGATCCAGACGACGATCAACCCTCGCGCCCAGGACGCCGCCGACAAGGGTCTGGGCAATCAGCGCGGCGCGGTGGTCGCGCTCGACCCCAAGACCGGGGCGATTCTCGCGATGATCTCGCACCCGCAGTACGACCCGAACCGGCTGTCGGCGCACGACCAGGCAGCCGTTGTGAAGTCCTGGAACGAGCTGAACGCCGACCCGAACCAGCCCCTCGTCAACCGGGCCATCGGGGGAAACCTCTATCCGCCGGGGTCGGTGTTCAAGATCGTCACCGCGTCCGCCGCGCTGGAGAGGCAGGTCGTCGACCCGAACACCAAGATCCCCGCGCCGGCCGTGATGGAGCTCCCGCAGACCACGGCCGGCTTGCCGAACTACGACCGCCAGCCGTGCGGCCCCAACGACGAGACGATGCTGCAGCGGGCGTTGGAGATCTCGTGCAACACCGCGTTCGGCTACCTCGGTATGCAGGTCGGTGCCCAGGGCTTGTCCGACCAGGCGGCCAAGTTCGGGTTCGGGACGACGCTGCGGATCCCCACGCGCGTCGAGCCGAGCCGGTTCCCCACGGGGATCAACCAGGCGCAGACCGCCCAGTCGGCGATCGGGCAGTTCGACGTCCGGGTCACGCCGATGCAGGTGGCCATGGTCAGTTCCGGCATCGCCAACGGCGGGGTCGTCATGCGGCCGTACCTGATCAACCAGGTGCTCAGCGCCGACCTCCAGACGATCGACCGCACCTCACCCGAGCGCCTCGGGACGGCGGTGTCCGCACAGACCGCCAGCACGCTGACGTCGATGCTCACGGCGGTCGTCGACCAAGGCACCGGCACGCCGGCCCGGATCAACGGCGTGCAGGTGGCCGGCAAGACCGGTACCGCGGAGCAGGGCAACGGCAAGCCGCCGCACGCTTGGTTCACGGCGTTCGCTCCGGCGAACGACCCGAAGGTTGCGGTCGCCGTCGTCGTCGAGGACGGTGGCAACGCCGGGAGCGAGGCCGCCGGGGGACGGCTGGCGGGCCCGATCGCCAAAGCAGTCATGGAAGCGGTTCTCAACCAGTGAGGACCGCGCCAACACATTTTGAGCCAATACATCACCACCAAGGAACACCAACCGATGAATCCTGAAGCGGGGACGACCCTCGGCAGCCGCTACTCCCTGACCGACCGCATCGCGACCGGAGGCATGGGTGACGTCTGGCGCGCCACGGACTCGGTGCTCGGCCGTGACGTCGCGGTCAAGGTCATGCGGGCAACCGCCGCGGACGACCCGACGTTCGCCAACCGGTTCCGTGACGAGGCCCGCCACAGCGCGGGGATGTCACACCAGAACATCGCCACCGTCTACGACTACGGCGAGGACGACGGCACCGCATACCTCGTCATGGAGCTCGTCGACGGCGAGCCGCTCTCGCAGATGATCGCCCGTGGCCCCATGCCGCCCGACCAGGTGCGCGGGATCATCGGACAGGCGGCGCTCGCCCTTGCCGCCGCTCACGCCGCGGGCGTCGTGCACCGAGACGTCAAGCCGGCCAACATCCTCGTCACTCCGGACGGCCGGGTGAAGCTCACCGACTTCGGCATCGCGCGGGCGGCGGACGGCGCGTCGCATACCCGAACCGGCGAGGTGCTCGGAACCCCGCAGTACCTGTCCCCCGAGCAGGCCCTCGGCAAGGGAGCGACCGGCTCGAGCGACCTCTACGCGCTCGGCATCATCACTCAGGAGATGCTCACCGGCCGCAAGCCGTTCGAGGCGGGGACCGCGGTGGCGACCGCCCTGGCCCAGGTCAACGACCCGCCGCCCCCATTGCCGGACTGGGTGCCCTCTGACCTGCGCCGGATCGTCGAGCAGAGCCTGGCCAAGGACCCGTCCGACCGGCCCACCTCGGCGGCGGCGGTAGCGGCCGCACTCGGTATGCCGGTCACTGGACTCGCGCAGATTCCGCCGGCCACCAGCGTCGTCCACACCGGAGACACCGACCCGGACGGCACCCAGGTCATGGACGCGCCGGCCGGCACCGAGGTGCTCGGGGCCGCCTACGCCGACTATCCCGCCGCCGGGTACGAACCGGCAGGCTACGACCCGGCGTATGCCGACCCTGGGCCTTATGAGCCGTACCCGCCGCGGCAGGAGCCGGAGAAGCGGCGTCGCGGCATCGGCCTGTGGTGGATCCCGATCCTCGTGCTGCTGGCCGCCATCGGCTTCTTCGCCTGGGCCTATGCGAGCAACAGCGGCACTCCGGCGGCGAACGTCACCACCGTGACACAGACCGCAGCGCCGACCTCCAGCGCCACGTCGGCGCCGCCGACGACCGTCACCCCGTCGCGGCCCAGCACCACCACGACGACGCAGAGCACGACCTCGGCGCCGGTGCAGGTCGTTCTCAACAAGGGCGACTACGTCGGCAAGTCGTTCCAGGAGGCCAAGGGGATCCTCGTCAACGCCGGCTGGAAGGACAACCAGATCAAGCAGGAGACCAAGGCGGACAAGGAGGACGCGGGCACGGTCATCGACATCAAGCCCACCGGGAAGGTGAACGTCGGAACTCCGATTACGCTGACCGTCTCGGACGGCAGCGCGACGGCAGGCCCCACGAAGACCTCAGAAGGCGGCGATGGCTCGGGAGACTGACCCGATGCGGGGCCGCGCGTGAGTGGACCCCAGCTTCTCGGTGGCCGGTACGAGGTCGGCGAGCTCATCGGACGAGGGGGAATGGCCGAGGTCCATCTCGGCCACGACACGCGCCTCGGCCGTCCGGTCGCGATCAAGCTGCTGCGCTCCGACCTGGCGCGCGATGCGAACTTCCTGACCCGCTTCCGGCGCGAGGCGCAGGCGGCCGGGGGCCTCAACGACCCCAACATCGTCGCGATCTTCGACTCCGGCGAGGAGACCACGACGGACGCCGGTGGCGCCCCGGTCCCGCAGCCGTACATCGTCATGGAGTACGTGGACGGCGAGACGCTGCGGGAGAAGCTGCAGCGCGAGAACGTCATCGCGCCGTCCGAGGCGGCGCAGATCGTGGAGGGCGTCCTTGCGGCCCTGGCCTACAGCCACCGAATGGGGTTCGTCCACCGCGACATCAAGCCCGCCAACGTCATGCTCACGCGATCGCGTGACATCAAGGTGATGGACTTCGGGATCGCGCGCGCCGTCGCCGACACATCCGCCACGATGACCCAGACCCAGGCGGTCATCGGCACCGCGCAGTACCTCTCGCCGGAGCAGGCCCAGGGCCTGCCGGTCGACGCGCGGTCCGACCTCTACTCGACCGGGTGCCTGCTGTTCGAGCTGCTGACCGGGCGCCCGCCGTTCGTCGGGGACTCTCCGGTCTCCGTCGCCTACCAGCACGTCGGCGAGCGGCCGCAGCCGCCGTCGAGCTTCAACCACGACGTTCCCACGGCCTACGACAACATCACGCTGCACGCGCTGGAGAAGGAGCGGGAGCGGCGGTACCAGAGCGCGACCGAGTTTCGAAACGACTTGAAGGCCGCCCGGGAGGGCCGGCCGCTCAGCGCCGCGGCGGCCGGAGCCACCGTCGGTGCCGCGGCGGCGGTCGGTGCGATGGCGGGCGACGAGGCGACCCAGATGCTCGGAACGCGCCGCTCCTCCGACCTCATCCCGCTCGACGACAGCCCCGAGGAGCTCGAGGGCCACCGGGACGAGCGACGACGCCCGGGCTGGGTGTATGCGTTGATCGCTGCTGCGGTCGTCCTCGTCCTCGCGGCGGCGACGTGGGCGGGCATCGCCCTGTTCGCGCGGCAGACCCCGGAGCAGGTGGCGGTCCCGAACCTCGCCGGTCTCAATGAGGCGGCGGCGCAGACGGCGCTGTCCCGGGTGCAGCTCAAGGGTCAGGTGCAGAACAAGCCGAGCGCGACGGTCGCCAAGGGCCAGGTCTTGGGGCAGGACCCGGCGGCGGGCACCCAGGTGGCGGTGCAGTCGACGGTGACCATCGACGTGTCGACGGGTCCCGACTCGGCGGCGATCCCGAACGTCGTCGGCTTCACCCAGGAGGCCGCGACGACCGCATTGCAGGGCGCCGGGTTCTCGATCGGGACGATCCAGCAGGTCGACGACAACGCGCAGGCCAAGGGCAACGTCCTCGGCACCGACCCGGCGGTCGGGGCCGTCACACCCTTCTCCACGCCGATCACCGTGAAGGTGGCGACCGGCAAGGTCCCCGTCCCCGACGTGAAGGCCACCAGCTTCGGCGTCGCTCAGGAAACGCTCCAAAAGGCCGGGCTCAACGCGCAGATCCAGCAGGTCGACGACGCGAACGCCATCGAGGGCACGGTCCTCGACCAGAACCCCGCCGGCGGGACCGTCGTCGACGTAGGCAGCACGGTGACGATCAAGGTGGCCCGGCGTCCGCCGCCGCCGACCTCGACGACGACGGTCACGGTGACGGTGCCGCCGACCACTCCGCCCACCTCGACGACGACGACCTCGACGACGACCAGCTCGTCGACGACAAGCCCTAGGTGACCGGCGTCACCAGCCCGTGGACCAGCGGGCTGAGCCCGTGCGAGCTCTCGACCGCGTCACGCATACCGCACAGCTGCAGCCAGTTCGCGAGGAGGCGGTGACCGCCGACCGTCAACACGCTCTCGGGGTGGAACTGGACGCCGTGCAGCGGCAGGGTCGTGTGCCGAACGGCCATGATGATGCCGGTGTCGGTATGCCCGTTGGCCACCAAGGTGTCCGGCCGGGTCGCGGGGTCGATCGTCAGCGAGTGGTAACGGGTCGCGGTGAACGGGCTCGGTAGAGCCTCGAGGACCCCGGTGCCGTCGTGGTGGACCTGTGAGGTCTTGCCGTGCAGCAGCTCGGGAGCCCGGCCAACGGTCGCGCCCATGACCACCCCGAGCGCCTGGTGCCCGAGGCATACGCCGAGCATCGGCTGGGCCCGCTCGCCGCAGGCCTCGATCATCGCCATGCTGACCCCCGCCTCCTCGGGTGTGCCGGGTCCGGGGGAGACCAGGACGCCGTCGAAGTCGGCGCCGTCGGCCGCGGCGATGGCGTCGTTGCGGACCACCTCGCAGTCGGCGCCGAGCTGCTGGAGGTAGCCGACGATCGTGAACACGAAGCTGTCGTAGTTGTCGACGACGAGGATGCGAGTGGTCGTTGATGTTATGGCGCTGCTCCGTCCGAAGAAATGGTGACGTCCTCAAAGGGTAGGTGAGGCGCGACGGCCGGGAAGACCCCGAGGAAGAGGACGCCGACGACCACCGCCACCAGCAACACGGCCTGGAGCGTCTTGGCGAGACGGCCGCCTGGGAGAAGCCGCAACAGAGCGGCATACATCAGCCGCCTCCTGCGGTGAGCAGGTCCGGCGGGAGGCCTTAGGCGCGCGGAACGGACCGGTCGAGCTTCGCGAAGACGATGAACCGGTTGGTGGACCCGTACTTCGGCTCGCAAGACGTCAGGGTGAGCCAGGCCTCGGTGGGGATGGCAGCGGGCTGCTCCGGCACTGGCTCGAGGACGTGGACGTCACTGGGCGGGACGATCTTCGAGCGAACCGC
>Ga0307318_10000766_pt1 | contig 10585 bp, 10 predicted proteins | sample ER_DNA_367_FD_194500 | JGI IMG/M metagenome (GOLD analysis project Ga0307318, IMG submission 194500) | Bulk soil microbial communities from the East River watershed near Crested Butte, Colorado, United States - ER_DNA_367 | ecosystem: Environmental > Terrestrial > Soil > Floodplain | place...
CCCTGGCCTAACGCCGCAGTGCGCCCATTCGAGCGCTCTGCCCTGTAAGACCCACAGAAGGAGCACCATATGCATGCCACCATTCGTCGTTACGAAGGCGTCGACACGACCCGCATCAACGACGTCGTCAGCAGGGTCGACGAGACGTTCGTTCCGCAGATCCGCGAGCTCCCCGGATTCGCCGGCTACTTCCTCATGGAGGCCGACAACGGCGTCCTGAGCTCAATCAGCCTCTTCGAGACGTCCGAGCAGGCTGACGAGTCCAACAAGCTCGTCAAGAATTGGATCAGCGAGGAGAACTTCAGCAAGGCGATTCCGAATGCGCCGAAGATCACGAGCGGCAAGGTTCTTGCTCAGAGCAAGCTCGTCCCCGCACTCGTCTAGCGCGACCGTACTACCGCGTCACCGAGAGGGCCCGGCACCGCCGGGCCCTCTCATGCGTGTGCGCCCAGTTTGAATGTCAGCCGCGCCGCGATCCTCTTCGGGCGGCCGCTTGACCGGGAGGCGACTCCGACCCGCGGCAACGCGACGTGCAGTTGATCCACAGGGTCGACGAGCTCACGAACCGCGTAGCTAAATCGCTTGACGAGTTCGTGAACAAGACGAAGGTAGCCGAGGCGCGCGAGAGGCTCGAGGACACCGAGGACGCCCGGCTCGTCGGCCTGGCCGAAGCGGCCTTCGCGGCCAACTGGGCTCTGCTTGACGGCGTCTCGACCTAGCTCACGCGCTCAACCTGAACGGTGGGTACTCGTCGGTTACGAGGATGAACGCGTACGCGACAACGCGGTTCCCCCAGCGGAGCACCCCGAGCACGAAGTCGAAGAGCCCGCGCGGGTAGCGGCCGGTAAAGAGGATCGCGAACCACGCGATGATCACCGCCACGACGGCCGCGAGCCAGAGGAAGACCAGCAAGATGAAGTGCGGGATCGCGAGCAGCCACTTCACCAGTGGTAGCCAACGGTTGAGATCGCGCTCCGCATCCGGATAGAGCAGCTCGAGCTGTACCGACTGCCGCTCGTCGGTCGAGGGATAGCGGTCGTCCATCAGCGCCAGGTAGACGCACACCCGGTTCTCGAACCGGAGCAGCTCCAGGTTCCAGTCGAACCACCAGCGTGGGTACTTCTGGCGAAACAGGATCATCAACAGCGGCGCGAGGAAGAGCAGGCCGCCGGCACCGCCGCCGAACGCCCAGGACTGCTGGTTGCCGTAGTGCGCGCCCTCGCCACCGAGAGCAGCGACAACGATCAGGATCGGGATCGCCACGATGAGCCTGAACCCGGTCGTCAGCCGGTTCAGCTCACGCTCCGGGTAGTCGACCGAGAATGTCACGGGATAGGCCGTGCTGCCTGCCTCCATCGCGGGCCTCCTGTTCGACGGGTTCCGGGCATGACGCGCCCGGCCACGTCCAGCTTAGAGCCGGCCGCCTCGCGTCACGCCGTCGAGTGCCGACACTCGCAGACGAAGTCGCAGAGGCAGTAGCGAAGGAACTGCCGCCGCTGAACCTGACTGACGCGCTCGAGCTCACGATGTTGATCGCGCGCAAGAATCCACGCCGGCATCCACGCGTCGCCGCGCGCTGGTTGCTGCGCTATTCGAGGACTGCCCCGAGACGACGATCGACGAGGCGGCGATGGTCGCGGCCTGCCTCGCCGCTCTCTCGGGAGACCGCCACCGTGACGCGGAGCTGACGCTTCGGGCCATGGCCGAAAGAGCGACTAGCCGGCGACGAGCTCGAGGCGTAGCCTGAGTCCCGGGCCGGGTCGTGGGAAGCGTCCTAGGCGCTATTGTCGGCCCGGGACGATTGGCGACAGGCCAAGGGGGGCTGTGACAAAGGGCGCGAACGAGCACAGGGGTGCGCCGGCGCGTGTCGTCTTCGCCGACGATGACGCCATCCTGCGCGAGTTGCTGCGGGGGCTCCTCGGCTTCCTTCCTCACGTTACGGTTGTCGGAGAGGCAGTGGACGGCATCGAGGCTGTGCAGCTCGTTGCGCAGCACTACCCCGACACTGTGCTGCTGGACATCGGAATGCCGCGCCTCGACGGCTTCGGAGCAGCCGAGGTGATCCGAAGCTTTCGTCCGCAGACCCGGCTGATGCTTCACACGGCCGAACCGGACGATGAGAAGCGGCGACGCGCCAAAGCACTCGGACTGCCGCTACTGGACAAGCTGCAACTGAACGCCACGACTGACCTCGTCGAGCAGTACGCGGTCTCCGATGAGCACCCGCTCGCGACCGACATCGAGCCGCTCGTGCTGGTCGCCCTAGCGAATCGGGCCGACGCGGGCGTGCTCGTCGTCAAGGCAGACGAATCCATCCCGTTCTATAACCCCGCCGTTGCCGCGGTGCTCGACCTACCCTTCCCGCCCGAGCGAGTTACCGTTGCCGACCTCCGCGCCCGCGGCGTACTCGGGCTCCGCGCCGATGGGTCGCCGTACCCGCTCGAGGAGCAGCCACTCGCGCAGGCCCTCACCGGCCGCACCCCTGTCACGGACGTGGTCTATCTCCACGCCGAGGATGGCTCGCTACGGCCGTTTACGATGACCTCGCTGCCCTTCTTCAATCCCGGCGGCGAACTGATCGGGGTCGCGAATTACGTCACCGACCCGCACCACCCTTCGCTGCGAATTACCTCGTGAACCCTGGCGGGACGGGGCTTCGCAGGTGCTGTCACTCGGTTCCCTCCCTGCCGGCGCTAGAGACGGTCGAAATATCTGGCCGACTTTGTCCGGCGTTGGTTTGCGACGGCGAGGTTTCCCTACATGCGGGGACTAGATTCAGATCGGACACCCCACCCCACCCCCGAAAAGGGGGAAGGGCGAAGGTGTATGCGAGGACTGAGTTCGAGTCGGCATACCCCACGTTCGCAGAGGATTGGTGACGTGCCCATGACGGCAGCTCGGCTATCTCACGTAGGCCATTTTCCGCCTTCTCGCTGAAGGCTGGCCGTTTCCTCCACGCCCGCTCGGCCGAGGCCGAAGCTGCGGTGGATATCGCTAGGGAGCAAGTGCGTCCGATCTGGCTTGAACGCACTGAGGGAGTGGCAGACCCCCGCTGATCGTGGCAGGCGTGGGCGAGCAGCCGCTACGGCGGCGCCTCTTGACGTTCTCGCTGAGCGCTGTAGGCTCGCCGCTTGCCCTCGGTTGGCCCTCCGCGCGGCGTCCTCTTGCGCACACTTCCGCCCGTTATCGTGCATCCGTCAGGAACCGCGCCCAGCAGCGGGTTTGGGCGGTGCCGATCCGTGGCAGATAGCTTGCAGGCGGGATGACAGCCGTAGAAATCGACAACTTCCTGGCGACCCCCGAGCTGCACGAGCTGATCGAGCAAGCGGAGCAGAATGGGTCGCTGCGGTACGCGGAGCTCCTCGAGGTGCTCGAGCCGCTGCATCTCGACCCGCTCGAGACCGACGCCGTCTTCCGGGAGCTCGAGCAGCGCGGGATCGAGGTGCTCGAGCCGGAGGCCGAGGCGCAGCGCGAAGCGCAGCCGCCGCCCCCGCCGCCGCAGCCCGTCGTCCAGGAGACGACCACCGACGCGCTCCAGCTCTTCCTGCGCGACGCCGGCCGGCATCCGCTGCTGACGGCCGCGCAAGAGGTCGAGCTCGCCAAGCGCATCGAGCGCGGCGACATGCCGGCCAAGACGCGGATGATCCAGTCCAACCTGCGTCTGGTCGTCTCGATCGCCAAGAACTACCGCAACCAGGGCCTCCCGTTCCTCGACCTGATCCAGGAAGGCACGCTGGGCCTGATTCGCGCCGTCGAGAAGTTCGACTGGCGCCGCGGCTACAAGTTCTCGACCTACGCGACCTGGTGGATCCGCCAGGCCGTCGCCCGCGCCCTCGCGGACAAGGCCCGGACGATCCGGATGCCCGTCCACATCGTCGAGCGGATGCAGAAGCTGAACCGTGCCGAGCGGACGCTCTGGACGCAGCTCGGCCGCGAGCCCACGCTCGAGGAGGTCGCCGAGGAGGCGAACCTCCCGATCGCCCAGGCGCACGAGGTGAAGGCGGCCGCACGCGCGTCGACGAGTCTCGACCAGCCGGTCGGCGAGACCGAGGACGCCGTCTTCGGCGATTTCGTGGCCGGCGACGGGCCGCTCCCCGACGAGGAGGTCGAGGTCTCGCTCCGCTGCCAGGCTCTAGGCGAGGCGCTCGCCGCCCTTGGAGACCGTGAGCGGCACGTCGTGATCCTCCGCTACGGCCTGGACGACGCCGAGCCGAAGACGCTCGAGGAGATCGGCCGGCGGCTCGGTCTCACACGCGAGCGCGTGCGTCAGATCGAGACCGAGGCTCTCAAGCGCCTCGCGCGGCTGCGCGAGATGGAAGCGGTCGCCCGGAGCTGACTCCGAGCGCCGAGCCGTCGAACAGCGGCAACGCGGCGTCCTCCCCCACTCTCGCCTTCGCCAGCTCGTAGGCCTCGTCGATGCGCGCCGGCCGGGACAGCCTGTGCCCATCCGACGCCACCGCGGCGATGTCGCCGGCCTCGACGAGTGACCACGCGATCTCCTGCGCCTCGATTCCGTGCCGCCCGAGCAGGCTGCTGGCGTTGACCTGCAGCGGCCAGCGGCGCGCGAGCTCGGACGCGAGAGCCGGACGCTCCCGGATCGACTCGGTGCGCTCGGGGTGCGCGACAAGCGGGATGAGCCCGGCGTCCTCGATGTGCTGGGCAAGCTCGATCAGATCGGAGGCCGGGCCGCTGAAAGGCACCTCGACGAGCACGAGGTCGGTGCCCTCCAGGACGTAGCGCGCCGGGTCGTCCCGCAGCAGCGCCGGCGCCGGGGTGAGCTCGAAACCGAGCCGGAGCTCCAGCCGAGCGCGTGCACGCAGGCGCTCGAACGCGCGCCGCACCTCCGCCTCCCGCTCCTCGGTCAGCGGCAGCACCGGCCACACGTGCGGTGTCGCAAAGAGGATCGCCGTCCCGGAATCCTCGGCCAGCTCGCACAGCTCGAGCCCGTCTTCGATCGTGGCGGCACCGTCGTCACCCGAAGGCACGACATGCGAGTGAAAGTCGACGAAACGAGGATCGATGCTTCTGAGGCTACCCGCGGCGTGCTTACTCGCCGCGCAGGTAGAGCTGCAGCGCCGGTGCGACGGTGCGGAGCTCGCGCAGGGCCCGCGACTCGAGCTGGCGGACGCGCTCGCGCGTGATGCCGAGGTCGGAGCCGACCTCCTCGAGCGTCTGCGGGGGCTGGCCGTCGAGGCCGAAACGGCGTGACAGCACATGGCGCATGCGCGGGGTGAGCCGCAGGAGCGCCTCGGCGAGCTCGGCGGAGCGAAGGTGCTCGGCCGTCGCCGTGTCGGGGCGGTCGGACTTCGTGTCCTCGATCAGGTCGCCGTAGAGGCTCTCGCCGTCGCCGACGGGGGTCTCGAGGCTGACGGGATCCTCCACCAGCTCGAGCAGCGTCCGGACGCGCTCCGGCGGGAAGCCGCTCTCCTTCGCGATCTAGAGCAGCACGGGCTCGCGGTTCAGCTTCTGCGCGAGGATCCGGCGGGAGCGCATCACGCGCCGAACCTGCTCCGCGACGTGGACGGGCAGTCGGATCGTCCGTCCCTGGTCGGCCAGGGCCCGCGTGATCGCCTGACGAATCCACCAGGTGGCGTACGTCGAAAGCTTGAAGCCGAGCTTGTAGTCGAACTTCTCGACCGCGCGAATCAGGCCCAGGTTGCCCTCCTGGATGAGGTCCAGGAGCGGAACGCCGGCCTTGGTGTAGTTGCGCGTGATCGACATCACGAGCCGGAGGTTCGACTCGATCAGCTTGCGCTTGGCCGCCTCGTCGCCCTCGTCCTTCAGCCGGGCGAGCTCGCGCTCCTGCTGGGGTGTCAGCAGGGGCCCGTCGCCGATCTGGCGGACGTAGAGCTTGAGTGGGTCTGCTGTCTGGGGCTCCGTAGGCTCCGTCTCGACGGTGTCGACCTCGTCGACTTCCGCCGGGGCCGGCACTACCTCGAGCCTGGGCTCGGGTGCGTCGGTCTCCGGTAGCGCTGCTGGGAGCGGCCGCTGCTCCATCACGCTGGGTCTATCGGCCTGCCCTCTCCCTCACTTGAGGGACGGGTCTACCCGCACGAGGGATCAGGGCTGCAGGTGTCGAACCGAGAGGACAGGGAATGCCTAACTCTCAGCCGATGCCGTCGTCACTATCACAGGCGACCGGAATGGTCGCCATTTCGAGGCAAGGGGTTTACTGAGATGTGCGGAATTGCCGGATACAGTCTGAGCGCGCCCAGCGAGGTCGAACGGACGCTCGCGGCGCAGGCGCTGCTCGCTGGGATCGCCGAGCGCGGCGCGGACGCCGTCGGCTATGCATACCGCCGGGCCACGAGCCCGGTAACGATCCACAAGCAGCGCTCCGGCGCCAGCGCTCTCCTCGAGGAGGTCGTCCTCCCCGCGAGCACGACCGAGGCCCTGATCCACGTGCGCGACTACACCAAGGGCCACCCGCGGATCGAGGCCAACAACCACCCGATCCGCCACGGCGCCGTCGTCGGCGTCCACAACGGGATCATCCTCAACGACGACGAGTTGATGGAGCAGCACGGCTTCGAGCGCGCCGAGCCCGAGATGACCGTCGATTCCGAGGCGATCTTCGCGCTGGCCGAGGCCCATCAGGGTGGCGCCGGCGCTTTCGAGCAGCTGCGGGGCTCGATGGCGACCGCCTGGCTGGACGAGCGCCGGGAGGGCACGCTCTTCCTCGCCCGCGGCGTCGGCCGACCGCTCTGGATCGGCACGGGCCGGGACGAGCTGCTGTTCGCCTCGACGAAGGCCGCGCTCGAGGTCGCCGAGCGCTTCCTCGGTCTCAAGCTCCGCAAGCGTGAGCTGTCCGAGGGGACGGTTGCAGTCGTGAGCGAAGGCGAGGTCGTCGAGAAGGCGCGCTTCAGGCCGGACCGGGACTTCGAGGAGAGCTCGCTGCCCGCAGTGCGGGCCCCGCAGGAGGGCGCATTCTGCCTCCAGCGGCTCGCCGCGCTCGCCTCGCTCGGCTAGGCCTCGATCCGCCCGTCCGCGCCGACGTCGGTGCCGGCGGCGACCAGTCGCTCCCTGATCAGGAACTGGAAGGTCGACCAGGCGCCCTTGCGCCCCTCGAACATGCGGTAGATCTGCCACTCGGTCAGCATCGACTCGTCCTCGCGCCGCGCCTCGGACCAGTCCGCGAACTTGGGCAGGCGGCCGAGCCTCCGCCCCAGCTCCATCCCCTGCTCCAGCGCGCGCTCGAGCTTCTCCTCCCCCACCGGCACGTCGAAGCCGGCCTCGCGCAGCGCGTTGGCCAGCGAGCCGAAGGTGTGCCAGTAGAGCGACTTCGAAGGCATGCGGCCGCGGTGCTCCTCGATGTCGCGCGCGGTGGGGATCCGGCCGAGCTCCTCCCCCAGTCCCTTCAGCAGCTCCAACAGCTCCTCACGGGTGGCGAAGCGCCGCGGGACGAGGCCGGCCTTCCGCTTCGCCTCGTTCCAGCTGCCGAAGTGCTCGATCACCGTCTGCGGGTGGACGCTCGTCTCCGAGTCGCCGGCGAACTCCCGCATCGTCGGCGAGCGCCCGAGCCGTTTCGCGCATGCGGTTAGCTCGGCGAGGATCTGCTCGTCCGAGTAGCGCTTGCGGATGCCGGCCTGGAACGCCTCAAGGGCCTTCCGGTCGATGCCCGCGAGCGCACGGTACTGGGGCCGGCGAGCCATCGTTCTCCAAATAGAATAGAGCAACTGCGCCGCGGTGCAACTTCGGGACTAGCGAGATCAGAGAATTGCTAGCCGGGTCAAGCGGGCGCAGCTAGGACGCTACGAGCACGCGCGGCCGCCGGTCCTCGTCGTCGAGGCCCTCGATCGGCAGGATCCGCTCGAGCGCGGCCACACAGCGCGGGCAGAACTGGGTCCCGGCGGCGCGGCGGAGCTCGTCGAGCGCCTCCGAGGCCGGGCGGGCGGCGCGGTAGATCCGTGTCGTCAGCATCGAGTCGAGCGCGTCGGCGACGTGGATGATGCGGGCGCCGAGCGGGATCTCCTCGCCCTTCAGGCCGTCCGGGTAGCCGGTGCCGTCGAAGCGCTCGTGGTGGTGGCGGATCGCCGGCACCGCGTCGTTGAGGAAGCCCAGGCGGTCGATGATGCGCGCGCCTTCGTCCGCGTGGCGCTGCATCAGCTCCCACTCGTCCGCGGTCAGGCTCGCCGGCTTCAGCAGGATCGCATCCGGGATGGCCAGCTTGCCGATGTCGTGGAAGAGCGCGGCGTGGCCGAGCAGGTCGAGCTCGGCCTGCGACAGCCCCAGCTCGCGACCGATCGCGAGGGCGAGCTGCTGCACGCGACGGGAGTGACCCGCGGTGTAGGCATCCCGCGCGTCCACCGTGGCCGAGAGGCTCTCCATCGCGGCCGTCGAGCGTTCCTTCAGCAGGCGGTTCGCGTGCTCGAGCGAGACGTTTTGCGTCTGGATCGTCTCGGCCGCGGCGCGGAGCTTCTGGGCGCTGCGCTGGGTGTGCCGGAGGTAGGCCTCCTGCGTCTTGCGCATCAGCAGCAGCGGCACCGCAAAGACCGCGAGGGCCCACAGGCCGGCGGTCTCGTTGCCGACCCAGATCACGCCGCCGATGAAGCCGTAGACGAGGTAATGGGTCGCCAGCCAGGCGAAGCGCTCCTTGAAGACGGCCCACCAGCGCTCGTGGCCCTCGATCGCCACCACGAGGCTGAGGAGGCTCATGTTGACCGCGAAGTAGGTCGCACCGGCGGCGATGCCCGCGATGACGTAGACGATCTTGCCCACGTCGCCGCTGAAGCCTGCCGTGAAGACCGCGGCCGCCGCGAGCGACGAGAGAGTGAGCGTGCCGATGTTGAAGACCACGTAGTGGAACGGCGAGCGCCTGGCGCTCCACTCGACCACCGCGATCGTGACCGCGATCGCCAAGGCTGCTCGCGGGCCGAACAGTGCGGCGCCGGCGATCGAGCCGACGGCACTGACCGAGATCGAGCCGTCGTCCACCTCGAGCGCGAGGGCCTGTCCCGCGCCGACGAGCGCAACGAGGGCTACGAGCCCGATCCAGTCGGCACTGTTGCCGAAGATTGCGCCGAAGAGGCCCGCCCCCACTCCGACCGCGCTGACGACGCCGACAAAAACGGCGAGGCGCCTCGAAAGGGAGAGGAAGCGCGGCCCGTGCATCGCGTGGGGCCGCGGGTGGCGCCGCTCGAGGGCGGGAGTCGTCTCGGCGGGCGGAGGCAGCGGCACGACGTGGTCGCCGTCCTCAGGCACCGCGACGAGCCTGCCCTGGCGCTTCTCGGGCATGAGCAACGGCTCGGAGCTTGCGTCGAGGACACGGTTGCGTCCCTGGAGCTTGGCGCGGTAGACCGCGAGGTCGGCCTGGTGGATCAGCTCGTTCGCGTCCGAACCGTCGCGCGGGAAGGCCGCAACGCCGATGGACACCGTCGCCTTGATCGGGTCGCTCGAGGTCTCGACGTCGTAGGCGCGGGCGGCAACCGCGCGCCGGATCCGCTCGGCGATCTCGAACGCCTGGTCTGGAGGCGTCTCGGGAAGCAGGATGGCGAACTCCTCGCCGCCGAAGCGGGCGGGCACGTCGTAGTGGCGCAACTGGGAGCGGAAGACCTCGGCGATGCCCTGCAGGACGGCGTCGCCGGCGAGGTGGCCGTACGTGTTGTTGATATCGCGCAGCAGGTCGAGGTCGGCCATCACCAGTGAGAGAGGGCGCTCGAAGCGCTCGGCGCGCAGCAGCTCCTCGTTCAGGGCCGCCGCGAAATGGCGTGCGTTGAAGAGGCCGGTCTTCGGGTCGACTCGCGCCTCCTCCTGGAGCTGCGGAACGCTCAGGGAGCGGTGGATGAGCAGGAGCGGTGCGACCGAGAACGGGATCAGCCACGGGTTGCGCACCCAGAAGGCGGCCATCGCGACGCCGAGCATCGCGAGCACGACGTCGGTCGAGAGGCTCGGGAACGAGAAGAGGCCGGACTCGCGCAGAGAGTGGCCACGCGCGAGGTGCAGCATCGGCGCCATCAGGAAGTGGTTCACACCGACCATCGCAGCGGCGGCGGCGAGGCCGGCGATCGCATAGTTGACGTCGTTCCCGGAGCCGGCGTCGAGGATCGCGTGGAAGCTCGCGTAGGCCGCCAGCATCGACAGCGTCCAGTTGCAGATGTTGAAGATCTGGATGTACCAGGCGCTGCGGTTCTTCAGCCACTCCGGGATGTGCTGGATGATCGCGATCAGCGCGACGAGCGCCGGCGGCAGCAGCATCGCGGCCGGGATCAGGAACACGATCGTCGTGTGGTAGGACTGGTTCCGCGGCGTGCGGACGACGAACAGCTGCGCGACGGCGGCGATCGCGCCGAGGATGACGAAGGTCGCCCAGCCCCGCGTGTCCGTGCTCAGCCCGGAGAGCAGCGGCAGGACGATGGCGGTGGTAATCGCCGCGACGACGAAGAAGTAGACTGCGGCCTTCGCGGCCAGCTTCGGCGCACCGTGCCCGACGGCCTCGACGTCGTGCGCAATCGGGCTCGGAACCGCGCTCACGCGATCCTCCCGATCCGCTTCAGGCCGAGCACGAAGCTCCTCATCGCCTGCTCTCTGTCTCCTATCTCCGCGCGCTCCACGCGGTGCCGCATGAACAGGAAGCCGTTTCCGTGGT
>Ga0307318_10000767_pt1 | contig 10584 bp, 7 predicted proteins | sample ER_DNA_367_FD_194500 | JGI IMG/M metagenome (GOLD analysis project Ga0307318, IMG submission 194500) | Bulk soil microbial communities from the East River watershed near Crested Butte, Colorado, United States - ER_DNA_367 | ecosystem: Environmental > Terrestrial > Soil > Floodplain | place: USA...
AAATCGTTGATTGCGGCGTTGGCGGCTTGCTTGTCGGGCAGGAGTGCTGCCAGCTCGTTGACGGGTCGATGGCGGAACTCATCAACATTGGTCATTGGGCCCTCGGTCATGTCTTCTCCTCCATCGGCCGTCGGTTCCAAGACACTCTAGGCCGGCGCAAATCTCATCAGAGCGGTGATTCCACCGGCTATCCCAGGGATTTCATCGGTGCCGCTGCCCTGGCGTTTGACTACTGCAATCGTGTTGGTGAGCGGCGGAGCGAGCGGGCGACCAGCTTCCGGAGCTCGTTGAACCAGAGCACTACGCTGGCCATCGCGATGCAGACGAGCCACTGGTCCCAGCTCAGCGGCACGGTGCCGAAGGCTGTGTTGAGGAATCCGATGTGGACTACCGCGATCTGGAGGACGACCGACAGCGCAATGGCGCCCCACAGCCACCGATTGACAAACAAATGGCGGAAGGCGCTCAAGGTCTCGGAGCGCGCGTTGAAGCAGTTGAACAGCTGACAAAAGACCAGCACGGTGAACGCAGCGGTGCGGGCGCGCTCCAGTTCCTGGGTCCCTTCAACCAGCCCGCCGGGTAGATACATGTCGATGGTCAATAGCGTCACCATCGCCATGACTGCGCCGATCTCCAGCACCCCGGCCCACATCCGCGTGTCGATCACCCGCTCGGTCAGCTTCCGCGGCGGCCGCGCCATGACGTCCTCGGTCTCCGGATCGACACCCATCGCCAGGGCTGGGCCGGAGTCGGTGATCAGGTTGATCCAAAGGATCTGAGTCGCGAGCAGCGGTAGCACCACCGCTTCGCCGGTGCCGGTCAGTCCGATCACGCCGGCGAAGACCACGCCGAGGAACACCGTGAGAACCTCGCCCATATTGGAGGAGAGGAGGTAGCGGAGGAACTTCTTGATGTTGTCGAAGATTCCCCGGCCCTCGCGTACCGCCTCCACGATGGTGGCGAAATTGTCGTCAGCCAGGATCATGTTGGCCGCCTGTTTGGTGACTTCGGTGCCGGTCAGGCCCATGGCGATCCCGATGTCGGCCGACTTCAGGGCCGGCGCATCGTTGACACCGTCTCCAGTCATGGCGACGATTTTCCCGTCGGCCTGGAGGGCGTCGATGATCTCCAGTTTGTGCTTGGGCGCCACCCGGGCGTAGACCGAGGTCTCTCGTACTGCCTCGATAAAGGCATGCTCGTCGAGTCGGTCAAGTTCGGGCCCGGTCAGTGCGGCCGCACCTGGCTGGACGATACCGAGATCCTCCGCGATCCGGACTGCGGTCTGCGGATGGTCCCCGGTGATCATCATCACTCGAATCCCCGCTCGGTGCGCATCTCCGATCGCAAGCGCAGCTTCGGGGCGGGGTGGGTCGATGATCCCCACTGTGCCGACGAAGATCAGGTCCTGCTCCAGGTCTTCCGACGGCTCAGCGGTCTCGCCCTCGACGAGGGGTCGGTAGGCCACCGCGAGGGTACGCAGCGCGTCTCTAGAGAGCTGGGCCACATCCGCAAGAACCCGCTGCCGGCCGTCATCGGTCAGCTCGACGACATCGGTTCCGATCCGGGCCCGGGTGCACCGTCCTAACAGCACATCCGGGGCGCCTTTGGTGATCAATACCAGCGAGTCACCTTGCTCATGATCTTTCTCAATGGTGGACATGCGCTTGCGCTCCGAGGTGAACGGAACCTCCGCGACCCGTTCGAACCGCTGCACGCGCCTCTCGGTGACGCCTAGCTTTCGCTCCGCGACCAAGAAGGCAGCCTCGGTCGGGTCGCCTTGGATCTGCCACTCACCGTCTCGCTGCTGCAGATCAGCGTTGCTGGCCAGGCTCCCGCCGCTGAGCACCACGATGTTCTCTGACAGCTGGGGGCCACCGGTGAGATCTGACCCATGTTCGGCGATCACACTGCCCACCGGCGCGTATCCAACGCCAGTGACTTCGGCTTGGCCCGAGGCTGTCATCACCCGCTGTACGGTCATCTCCGACTTGGTCAGCGTTCCAGTCTTGTCCGAGGCAATTACCGAGGCGGAGCCCAGCGTCTCTACCGAGGACAGCTTCGTGACAATGGCCCGGTGCCTGGCCATCCGCTGCACGCCCAGTGCCAGCACTACCGACAAGATCGCCGGCAGCCCTTCCGGCACGGCGGCCACCGCCAATGAAACCCCGAGCAGCAAGATCGTGGTCGCATCAGCGGCGGTCCGTACGTCAGAGATCACAAACACCGTCACAACGATGACCACAGCGATGATGATCACCGCAATGCCAAGCATCCGCCCGATCCGGCCGACCTCGGTCTGCAGTGGTGTTGGCTCCTCCTGCGTCGCATCCAACATGCCGGCGATGGAGCCCATCTCGGTCGCCATCCCCGTGGCAGTGACGATGGCCCGTCCGCTGCCTTGGGCGACGGCGGTGCCCTTGTAGACCATGCAGTGTCGGTCGCCGAGTGCAGCTGGTCCCGGCAGTGCTGAGACGTTCTTCTCCACGGCCTCGCTTTCCCCGGTTAGCGAGGCTTCGAGGACTCGCAGCGCCGCGGCTTCGGTGAGCCGCGCGTCGGCGCCGACGGCATCGCCTTCAGCGAGGGCGAGCAGGTCCCCGCGTACCAGCTGATCACTCGGTATTCGCGCCAATTGGCCATCGCGCTGCACTGCCGATGTGACCGCGGTCATCTCCTGCAGGGCTGCCACTGCACTCTCGGCCCGGGCCTCCTGTACGTAGCCCAAGACCGCGTTCAAGATCACCACGACTGCGATCACGATCGCATCCACCGGCCAGCCGACGCGACCGCCCAACACCCACGCGACCAGCGAGATCAGCACGGCGACGAGGAGCAGATAGATCAGCGGATCCTGAAACTGGGCCAGAATCTTGCGCCAGATCGGCACCGGCGGCGTCCCCCGAAGCTCATTCGGACCGTCCGCCGCGAGGCGGAGAGCCGCCTCCGACGAAGGCAGCCCAGAGGCCAGATCAACCGCCAGCGCCTCCGCCACCTCCTCAACTTCCAGGACGGAGGGATCCTGTCGCAGTGCGGTCTCTGCCACACCTCATTGTGGCGCTGTCGCTCGGCTTGGCCAGATTCACGAGACGATGGGTCGGCCGTTGCCGACTACTATCCCCACCAATCCGGGGGAAGGTTGGCGATATTGATGCGTCTGCCGATGACTTGACTCGGGTTAATTCGTATGTAGCGGGGTTTGGCTCGGGGATGCCAGGCCAGTAATGGCGTTTGGCGCAGTTCGGCGAGTTTGTCATCGTCGGTTATTTCTTCGGCGCGACCGCGCACTACGACGCTCCAGCCGACTTGGTGGTCTCGGTCCACGCCGTCCACCTCGAACGCGACTGGGGCACCGCGGAGTGCAGCGGCGAGTTTGCTGCCCGCATCGGTTCGAATCACGATCCTGTCGTTGTCGAGAAGGTAGTTGACCGGAATGATGGACGGCAGCACGCCCACGGCATCCACGAAGCCAAACCGGCCGAAGTGATGGCCGTTTAGTAGTTCGCGGCATTCGGCCACGGTCAACGTCTCAACGCGTTCGTTCGACATTGGGTATCTCTTTTCGTTGCAATGTGTGTCGTCAGGTTTGGTGGCTTCATTGGAGTTCGTGGGGCTGTGGCCGCGCGGGAAGGTTGGGATTGTGGCCAATAGAGCGCAGGTGCAGGTACGCCGGGTGTACGACGAACCCGAAGACAGCGACGGTGCCCGGGTTTTGGTCGACCGGATCTGGCCGCGTGGCATGACCAAGGTGAGGGCAGCACTCACCGAATGGTGCAAGGATGTGGCCCCGTCCACGGAGCTGCGCAAGTGGTACAGCCACGACCCTGCAAAGTTTGAGGAGTTCACGCGCCGTTATGGTGCCGAGCTGGAACAAGCCGAGCGAGTTCAAGCCCTGCAGCACTTGCGGGACCTTGCCCCTGACGGTCGCCTGACCTTGCTGACCGGCAGTAAAGCTGTCGACATCAGTGAGGCAGCTGTGCTCGCCGCCATCTTGAATCGGTGATTGCCGGCCCGGGCGCCGACAGACGGCCTCCATATGAGCCGTTGGCCAACGCCCCCTATGAATTGTGAAGGCCGTCCCACGGCCACGCCGAGTGATCACAGCCTGGTCAGGTGGCGGCGGTGAGGAGCTCGCCCGGGTGGTTGAGTCGGTCTGGGGCCTAACGGCGCCACGTCGGGGATTGGAAAGGTTGCCGGTCGATCCATGGACACATCGACGGGTTGACCGTAGTGGAGGAGCCGCACGGGCTTGCCGTCGTTGAGGGAGTATGTGGCTGCCGCGCCGCTGACCTCGACGCGCAGCGTTCGCCCGGCCAGCATCACCCCGAATGCGAGCCTGGTCAGGGCAGGCGGGAGCCGCGGTGTGAAGCTGAGCGCAGCGTCGGTGTGCCGCATCCCGCCGTAGCCAGCTACCAGAGCGGTCCAGATCCCGCCCAGCGAGGCCATGTGTAGGCCGTTGGCGGTGTTGTGTTCAAGGTCGTCGAGGTCCATCAGGGCGGCCTCGGCGAGGTAGTCCTCGGCGAGGTCGAGGTGACCGATCTCGGCCGCGATGACTGCTTGGACGCACGCCGATAGGGAAGAGTCGCGGACCGTCAGCCGGTCGTAGTAGGCGAAGTTGCGGGCCTTCTGCTCCTGGGTGAAGGCGTCGGGGTGCAGCTGCATGGCCAGCACTAGATCCGCCTGTTTGACCACCTGTTTGCGGTAAAGGTCGAAGTAGGGGAAGTGCAGCAGCAGCGGGTACTGCTCGGCGGTCGTGTTGGCGAAGTCCCAGACTTCGTGACCGGTGAACCCGTCGGCCTGGGGGTGGACTCCTAGCGTCGGGTCGTACGGAATGACCATGCTGACGGCCGCCTCGCGCCACGTGGTCATCTCTTCGCCGTCGACGCCGAGCGCCGTGGCACGGTCGCGGTGCCGCGCTGCTGCGTCGGCGGCCGCGAGCAGGTTCTCTTGCGCCATCAGGTTTGTATAGACATTGTTATCGGCAACCGCACTGTACTCGTCGGGGCCGGTGACTCCGTCGATCCGAAATCGGCCGTCGCTGTCCTGGTGGCCGAGCGAACGCCACAGCCGAGCCGTTTGCACGAGCAGCTCCAAGCCAGTCGTCTGCTCAAAGGCGGTGTCGTCCGTGGCGCGAACGTACCGTACCGCAGCACAGGCGATATCTGCGTTGACATGGAAAGCGGCCGAGCCTGCCGGCCAGTAACCGGAACATTCCTCCCCCTGGATGGTGCGCCACGGGAACGCCGCGCCGTTGAGCCTCAGCTGCCTGGCCCGCTCGATCGCCAGCGGCAGTGTGCTATGGCGCCACCGGAGGGCGTGGGCGGCCGCATCCGGTGCGGTGTAGGTCAACACAGGCAGCACGAAGGTCTCGGTGTCCCAGAACGCGTGTCCGTCATACCCAGGCCCGGTCAGCCCTTTCGCCGCGATCGCCCTGCCCTCTGCGCGCGCGCCGGCCTGCAAGATGTGAAACAACCCAAAACGCACGGCCTGTTGAATTGCGCTATCGCCGTCGAGCTCGACGTCGGCGCATGCCCAGAACCTGTCGAGGTAGCTGCGTTGCTCGGCCAGCAGCCCCTCCCAACCGGTCTGCATGGCACCGGCCAGCGCCGCGTCTGCCTGGTCGCGAACTGCCGGCAACGACCGGGAACCGGACCACCCATACGCGACGACCTTGATGAGCCGCAGCCGCTGCCCTGGTTCCAAAGTGGTGGACACCATCGTCCGACCCAAGTGCGGGAAGCTTTCGGACTGCACCAGCGTGCCAGGCGGCCCATCGACGACGTGGTCCATCACCACGGCCACTATCAGGGCACTTTCTCGGGTGGAATGCACCAAACCAGCGCGAGCGCCCCGAGAGGCATCGGCCTGTTCGACCAATGGCTCCGCCAACGCCGCAGTCGCTCTCGGATCCCGGCCCGGCACGGGAAGCTGCTCGTTGGCGACCAGCTCGGACTGCACGACGATCCGCGTCGTCTGTTTGACCGGCTCCACCTCATAGCAGACCGCCGCGATCGAGCGCTGCGTCAAAGACACCATTCGGGTGGAGGTGACCTTGACCCCAGAGCCCGCCGGCGAGACCCACTCGGCCTGACGGCCCAATACCCCGGCCCGGAAATCGAGGCAGCGTTCATGGGAACGCAGTTCGCCGTAGCGAACATCGAACGGTTCGTCGTTGACCAGCAGCCGTATGACCTTGCCGTTGGTCACATTGATGATCGTCTGTCCGGACTCGGGATTGCCGTAGCCGCGTTCCGCATACGGCAACGGCCGGATTTCGAAGACCCCATTGAGATAGGAGCCTGGCAAGCCATACGGCTCACCCTCGTCCAGGTTCCCGCGCCAACCGATGTGCCCGTTGGACAGTGCGAACACTGATTCCGTCTGGGCCAGCATGTCCAAGTCAAGGCCTGTCTCTCGAACGGACCACGGCTCGGTCACGAATGCGGGATGCCCGATCATGTCACTGTCCGTTGGATGGCGGCGTCACGAATTGAGCAACACTGGCCCGGCCGGCCGTTGGAGCAAACTCGCGAGCGGGATGCCCGGGTCGGCGAGATCGTCGGTGTCGGCCGGGTGTGGTGACTGGACGAGTCGTTCGATGTCGTCGGCGACGTCCCAAGTGTTGATGTTCATGCCGGCCTGGACGCGTTGCTCGGAGAGCCAGAAGACGATGAGCTGGGCGGAGGCAGGGTATCGGCGGAAGATGACCTGGTCGTAGCCGGACGGGCCGATGTCGCCGGTGTATTCCATGCTGAGGTCGTACTGGTCGGAGAAGAAGTACGACGGCCGCGCGTCGACCGCATCTTGTCCGAGCATCGCTTTTCCAGCGGTGGCGCCTTGGCGTCGGGCGTTGGCCCAGTGCTCGACACGAATGTGGCGATCTAGGCGCGCGTTGTAGGCGTTGGCGACGTCGCCGGCGGCGAAGATGTTCACATCGGAGGTGCGGAGGTGCTCATCGACGAATATCCCGTTGTTGACCTCGAGGCCGGCCTCGGCAGCGAGCTGGGTGTTGGGAGTGATTCCGACTCCGACGAGGACCATGTCGGCCTCGATCCGGCTGCCGTCGTTGAGAATGACAGCTGTCACCGACCTGTTTTTGCCGGTGAGTTCGGCTACCGCAACCTTGCTGCGTAGGTCGACGCCGTGATCACGATGCAGGTCGGCAAAGATGACTGCGGCCTCAGGGCCGAGGACGTGCAGCAGCGGCAGCTCGCTGCGCTCAAGGAGAGTCACCTCAAGCCCTGCGTTGCGGGCGGCGGCGGCGGTCTCCAGCCCGATCCAGCCGGCGCCAATGATCGCGACCCGGTGCGCCTGGGCGAACCCGGCCTTGATGCGCTCACTGTCATCGACGCTGCGCAGGTAATGCGCGCCGTCGAAGTCGGCACCTGGCACGCTGAGGCGTCGCGGTGTCGATCCGGTCGTCAGCAGCAGCTTGTCGTAACCCAGCTTTGTACCGGTGGCGGTGGTGACGGTCCGCGCAGCGGGGTCGAGCGAGGTCACTATGGTGCCGAGACGCAGCTCGACCGCGTGGTCGGCGTACCAGCCTTCCGGATGGGCGAAGATGCTGTCGCGGTCAGCCTTGCCTTGCAGGTAGTCCTTAGACAGAGGAGGGCGTTCGTAAGGACGGTGCGGTTCCTCGCCGAGTAGGGTGATCCTCCCGTCGAACCCTTCCTCGCGCAGGGTCTGTGCTGCGATGGCGCCGGCCAGGCCACCGCCGACAATGATGAAGCTGGGTTGGGTTGTCATGGGTGATCCTTGTCAGTGGGCAGCGGATTAGCTGCGATGGGACGTTGGTGATGTGGCGCGGAGGCGGTCGCTGAGCTCGGCGGTGACCAGGTCCCACGATGCCTCAAACTTCGTGATGCCGTCGCCTTCAAGCAGGTCTACAACGTCGTCGTAGTCGACTCCAACGGCAGCGATGTCGTGGAGCACCTGATGCGCGTCTGTGTAGAACGGCCGGATGGTGTCGCCGCGGATGGTGCCGTGGTCGGCTACCGCCGCCAGGGTGGCCTGCGGCATGGTGTTGACCACGCCGTTGGCAACGAGGTCGACAACATACCTGGTGTCGTCATAGGACGGGTTCTTGACACCGGTCGAGGCCCACAATGGCCGCTGCGGGTGCGCGCCGGCCGCCAGTAGCGCAGCCCAGCGGTCACCGGCGAAAACCCGCTCGTAGTCTTCGTACGCCAGCCTGGCGTTGGCGATCGCAGCTTTCCCTTTCAGCGCCGCCGCCTTCGGGGTGGCGATCTGGTCCAGGCGCTTGTCGATTTCGGTGTCGACTCTGCTGACGAAGAACGATGCCACAGAGGTGAGGGTGGACAGGTTGCGTCCGGCGGCGCGGGCGCGTTCCATGCCGTCGAGAAACGCCTCGATCACCGCGGCGTAGCGCTGCAGGGAGAAGATCAAGGTGACGTTGATGCTGATCCCTTCCGCCAGACACTGTGCGATGGCGGGCAGGCCTGCCTGGGTGGCCGGGATTTTGACAAATAGGTTGGGCCGGTCGACGAGCCGCCACAGCTGCCGTGCCTCGGCGATCGCCTGATCAGCGTCATGGGCGAGGCGCGGGTCGACCTCGATGGACACCCTGCCGTCGACGCTGTCCGTGGCGTCGTAGACCGGCCGCAGCACGTCGCAGGCGCTGCGTATATCGGCCACGGTGAGCAGCCGCAACACTTCAGCGGTGGGGGTTCCTCGCTGGCCGAGTTCTCGGATTTGGTCGGCGTAGTCGGCGCTGCCGCCGATAGCGTTCGCAAAGATCGTCGGGTTGGATGTGATCCCGACGACGTGGCGCTCGTCAACTAGCCGGTGCAACGCGCCGGAGGTGAGCAGTCGACGGCTTAGGTCGTCCAGCCAGATTGAGACCCCGGCGGCAGTCAGGTCTTTGAGCGGGTCAGGCATTGTGCACTTCCTTTTGTTGGTTGGCGCCAATCAGGCTGAAGAACTCGGCTCGGGAGGCGGCGTCGCCGCGAAGCCGGCCGTGCAGTGCGGAGGTGACGGTTGTGGCCCCGGACGCTGCGACGCCACGCATGGTCATGCATAGATGTTCGGCTTCTACGACGACCCCCACACCACGCGGCGCTACCTGCTCTTGGAGCCAGTCGGCGACTTGTTGGGTCAGCCGTTCTTGCACCTGAGGGCGGCGCGCGAACAGCTCTACGACCCGTGCCAACTTCGACAGGCCCAGAATCCGCTCCCCGGGTAGGTAGCCGACATGAGCCACTCCGATGAACGGCAGCAGGTGATGCTCACACACCGAGTGCACCGGAATGGAGCGGGCGATGATCAGCTCGTCATATGCTGCATCATTGCCGAAGGTCGTCAGATCGAACGAGCGTGGAGTGAACATCTCGGCGTAAGCGCGGGCCATCCGAGCTGGGGTAGCGGCCAGACTTTCGGTGTCGAGGTCGACACCGAGCGCCACCAAAAACGCAGCTGCAGCCTGCTCCGCGGCGACGAGATCAACTTCGCTCGGCGGTTTGACCACTCGTAGTGCCGGCCGTGGCACAGCTTGAGCATGGCGGTCACCGTTGGAACGGTGGACGGCTAGCGGGGCTGCGGTCACGATGCCGACCCCTCTAGTGCAACAGCGCGCTGGGGTGGAAGCCAGCCGTAGCGGAGTTGTTCCCGCCGGATGCGTTGCGCGGGTGACCCGAGCCACGTCATCGGAGGCTCGCCGCCCTTACGTGGCGAAGCTGTCGACTTTCTCAGGCTGTGACTGGGAGGTAGCGCTGTAGCGGGCAATGTCTGTGATGACATGATTGACCTCTTCTAAAAGACACTGATCTTGACGTTAGACTAGGTGGGCCTCTTTCGTCAAGATATTTGTTCTTTAGAAACGTCGCGTTCATAGGACGGCGCTGCTGCCGTCGCGAGACAGAGGACTTCATTGTTCTTCCTGTGCAAGTCGATGGGTGGCTGAGTCAGAAAAACCGGGTAGCGCGTGCTGAACACAAGTGGACAGGTGAGCTTTGTCGAACGACGCCCGCCATGCATACGTGGTCTGCCGGACGTAGGTTGCCGTAGGGCATGGCCCCGCTGTGACATAACTGCCGCGGCAACTGCGGGAGGAGTCCCGCCTGTTTGGTCTCTTAGCTCGCTTGGTGGGCCTCGCGGAAACCGAAGATCAAGCCAAGTACGGCCGCGGCGCCGCCGATGGCCAGGCTCACGAGGGTCGTTGCGGAGGTACCTTCCTGGCGGTCGAAGAGTGTGAAGCCGAGGATCGAGGTGACGACCATGGCTACCACGAGCAGAGCCAGGAGGCGAGTAATGATCACCCCAGCCGTTGACGCAACTTTCTTCCGTCCTCGGGTGGACTCATCTAGGGACGGCCGGGTCGATGCGGATGTGGGTAGGTGGTGGCTGGACTGATCGAGACGGTCTGAGAGGCCTGTCCGCGACTCGCCGAAGCACGTTGGCGGGCCGTCTCGATTGTGTACGAGGTGGGTCAGGGTCGGGTAGTAGAGCGTGTTCATGTTTCCTTCCAAGAAATGCTGTTGATGAGGGTGCTGGGATTACCGGTGGCGCGGTGACGATTGTGCTGGCGCGGGATTGGTTGGGAAGCTGCTGCCGACGTGGCTCCCCCGAGTGGCC
>Ga0307318_10000771_pt1 | contig 10570 bp, 10 predicted proteins | sample ER_DNA_367_FD_194500 | JGI IMG/M metagenome (GOLD analysis project Ga0307318, IMG submission 194500) | Bulk soil microbial communities from the East River watershed near Crested Butte, Colorado, United States - ER_DNA_367 | ecosystem: Environmental > Terrestrial > Soil > Floodplain | place...
GTCCGGTCCTGGGAGGATCTGAACCTGACCGAGATTCCCGCCCGACTATCCATGGTCACGCTGGGCGTACGAGACATGGACGTCCTCCGCTCGTTCTACCGGACGTTGGGCTGGCCCGAGCTGGCCAACGGTGACAACTCCTGGACCGGGTTTCTCCTCGGGGGTGTCTTGCTGGGGCTCTTCCCGCTGAGCGACCTGACCTGACTGCCGAGGCAGCGCCCGATAGCACTGCCCCGACTGGGTGGTCCGGCGTCACGCTGGCCTGCACCGCGGGTATCCGGGATGAGGTCGACAGCGCATTCGATGCGGCCGTCACCGCCGGTGCGACTCCGGTGGCCGCCGCGACCGACCGGTCGTGGGGCGGGCGTTCCGCGTTCATAGCCGACCCCGAGGGCAACCGGTGGGAAATCACCTGGTCGCCGCCACATACGATGCACGCGGTGCCCTCTTGTCTTGGGGCTGAGACCGGCGACCACTGCGCACGCCTCCGGCAGAAAACTCAAGACCGCTGTCATAGGCCTTAGTCAGTTGCACAAGGCCGTTGCCGGACACGTTGCTGTACTTGCTGCTGTACTCAGGTCTTGTGAGGGGTTCCTGGGTAGCGAAAGTGCCTCTGACAAGGGCAGATAGTGGAGCCAAGGGGACTCGAACCCCTAACCCCTTGCTTGCAAAGTGACGGCATTGCTCTCGCTGAACCTCGCTGACGCTCGCTGAGCTCGGAGAAACCGCGCTGAACTACACCGGGCGGTTGCACCGTTGCTGTACTTTGCTGCTGTACTCAGGTCGCCGCGCGCATCTGCAATCGCTCCCGTACGTCGTCGTCGAGCTTCCTGATACTGACGCCACGTCGACCACCTGCGACCGGCAATGCCAGCAGTGCCGTTGCGGCAGGACAATCTCTGTGAGATCCATGACAGCGAGGTCGACGTCGCTGTGCATGTTGGCCTCACCCCGTGCGATGGACCCGAAGGGGGATGACGGCGTTACGCCATGACCGACCGCCTCCCGCACCCTGTCGGTCAGCGTAGTGATCGGATCGAGGAGGACTCGCAGGGGCGTCACCGAGACGTGGCCTTCGTTGATGGTGTGCACGCCAGCCCGGCCGATGGTCTGGGAGTTGACCAGGCCGAAGGCTTTAGTCATCGCTGACGAGCGCTGCAAGAGCGTTCTTGACCGAGGAGCCCTAGGGAATGCTGCGATCTTCCGTAGGTGACCAGGTGCAAATCAGTCACGTGACTGTAAGAGCTGCCATGTGACTGGTCGACATTGTCACTGGTAGACGTAGCACATGTTGTTCAGCGAGCCGTTCGGCGGAATCATCCCGGGCGCGCGTGGAGCCGTCTTAGCGGCGCCACGGCATCGGCGAGATGCTCCGAACGCCACCAGCTGAGAGGCGCTCCAGGTAGGAAGAACGGACTTGCCGTCCCGTCAGGGAGCATCGGTGCGCAGGAGACGATGTTCCCCGATGCCAAGTTCCATCGACCAGAGAACTGCGGCGCGGCAGCCGAGGAAGAGAGCCCGATGAGGGTTCCGCGCCCTGGCTCCGACTTGCGGGGACCTGTTACGACCTAATGAATTCAGTGCTCGTCCGGCACAACCTCGCACCAGCACTACTGGCCCCAAATGGACCTCAACCAGACCAACGGCCGGCTTGGGCAGTCACTCCGCTATCTCGTCGATGAGCATGTCGGCCCCAGCCGGGAACGCGTCCAGGCTTGCATTGGCGGCGGCCACCAGTTCGTCGATTCGCCCGGCGTGTCGTCCGTACCTCTCAAATATCGTGTCGGAGTTACGGACCGAGTTTCTGACCCTGATCTCATCGGAGAACAGAACGGTTCCTCCGTCGGCCGGATAGTGGCCCGAGGGGCCCTTGAACGGGACGAAGCTGTAGCCGACCTGGTAGTCGTTCATCCAGGCCCGGAGGCAGAGCTCGTTGTCGAAGCCGATGCCTGGCTCGCCTACCTCGGAGAACGAATGTTCCCAGCCGCCGAGCGCCTCGTAGCTCCCTCTACGGATGAAGTAGGGCCCGATATTGACGTGATGGACGAACCGGAATTCGTCCCCGCCCCAGATGCGCTTGGCCTTTGCGGGATCGGGGTCGAAGCTTTCGAACGCCATGAAGCCCCCCAGAATCGCCAGCCTGGGATGGGCGGAGAACTGTCCAAGCGCGGACAACAGCCAGTTGGTTTCACGAGGAATCAGGTCATCATCCTGGACCAGACAGACGATGTCCGCGCGGGCGAACCTAATCGCTCGATCAAGGATTCTGATCTCATGGAGATCATTCGAGTAGATCAAGAAGTCGTTGGGCCGGTCCAGATAGGACGTCCATTTTTCACGAGAGCCGTCCAGCGAGCCGTCCTCGCAGACGATCAGCTCGTGCTGGCCCATGCCCCGAAGGCCGTCGATGAGCTGCTCTATGTTGGAGACACGGTTGAACGACTGGACGATGAAGGCAAGTCGAGGCCGATCCTGATACTTGACGGCCGAAGACCTGCGTCGTCTCTTGTCCGCTTTAACGCGCTCGATCATCTCCCGGTCAACAGCCGTCATGATCGACTGCCCGGGTTGATGTGAATGCGATGCTCCTGCGAACCGGGTGGAGCCACCAGCTCCGGATCTCTGCGGTGCGTGTTGGTATGGGGCAACTCAGGAGCGTTCAGCAGCACCGTCCTCGCCAAGCTCGACCCGTTGTGAACGAGGTAGTCGCACCGGCTCAGCAACAAATACTCGATGACGGCGTCCTCACCGTTCTTTGCGGCCACGTCGGGGTTGCCGACGATGTAGGCCGGCATGATCCATCCCGTTGGGCCCTGTCCCGCCGCCTCGCCGCTCTCGTGCCGGACGCTGTCGTACGCGATCACGCGGTCGGGGAACGCCGCCGCCAGCTGCCTCAACGAAGACTGCTCATCCGACGCCACGAAGATTTTCGCTCGCGGTTGGAACTCCAGTATTCGGCTGATCTCCAAGCAATATCGTGACAGCACGAGCGAGCCTTGGCGAAAGCTGCGAAGCTCCTGCGTGGACGTCGCATCGGTTCCACGTGCGTGCACTCCGATGACATAGTGTCCAGCCAGATGCCTTGCGTAGAAGTCACTCGACTTCCGCAAGATGTAGCGACGCGGCCGTACGAAGCTGTCCAAGACAGCCTTCGCTTCCTTCCTCAGCGGTTCGGGCGGATCATCCCACTCGTACGGAATCCGTAACGTTCCACCCCTCAGCTGCGGATGATCGCCAAAGTGACTGGACACAAACGATTGCTTGCCGGCGCCGTAGCCGACCTCGTACGGAGATGGTCGATTCGCCGACATGAGTGCTTCGATCGCCTCGGGAATCCTCGCCGCCGGATACCTCGGATCAACAGGCTCGAAGTAGTACTCCCAGACCGTCCTCTTCCCCCGGTAGCCGTTGGGTGTCCAATAGCATGTCCCGTTCCCGAAACGGACTACCGGAACACGATTCTCGGCGATGGCCCATGGAATGTTGGCCACGACCTGTTGAATGAGCGAGAACAACCCGACGTCCCGCTCACCGATGATGTGAAGCCGCATCGATCCGTCGCTCATCTGTGCAGGTCCGTCGCGGCGTTCACCGCAACGGCATTGCCCGCCGCCGAGTCATTCCGACTCGCGGAACCCGACTGAGTGCGGCTAGCAGGTTGGTCGTCTCTCCCTGGCCGGGCAGCCGCCCGTGGCGGCCGAGACGCCACCTGCTTCTCGATCCAGCGGTAGGTGGGCTCAAGTCCCTGGCTCAGGGTGACCGACGGCTCCCAACCTAAGACCTTCCGCAGCTGGTGGTTGTCGGAATTACGGCCGCGCACACCCTGTGGGCCGTCGACGTGTCTCAGCGTGACGCCGCCCTTACCTGATAGGCCGATGATCATGCGAGCGAGCTCGTTGACCGTCACCATGTCTTCACTGCCGAGATTGAGCGGCTCCCGGTAGTTCGACTGCATGAGCCGGTAGATCCCCTCGACGCAGTCGTCCACGTAGCAGAACGACCGGGTCTGTTGCCCGTCGCCCCAAATCTCGACCTCCCCGCCGGTCTCGGCTTCCGCCACCTTGCGGCACAGTGCCGCAGGCGCCTTCTCGCGCCCGCCGTCGTAGGTCCCATAGGGCCCGTAGATGTTGTGAAAACGCACAATGCGTGTCTCTAGCCCGTATTCGCCAGTGTATTCGAGGCACAGGCGCTCGGTTATGAGCTTCTCCCAGCCGTACGCATCCTGCGGATTGGCGGGGTAGGCGTCTTGCTCCCTGAGTGGCCTAACGTCTGCGTCACTCTGCAAATGTTCCGGGTAGACACAAGCCGACGAGCTGAACAAGTAACGTGAAGCGCCATTCATTCGGGCCGCTTCGAGCGTGTGGATGTTGATCAGCGCATTGTTACGGAGGATCGTGGCGTGGTTGGCGGATATGAAACCCATCCCTCCCATGTCGGCGGCCAGCGCATAGACGTGATCGATGCCGCGGGTGGCTAGCAGGCATTCATCGAAGCGGCGAAGGTCTCGCAGCTCGAACTCGTCAGCATTTCCCGCGGTGTACTGGGGAGGGTGTGTGTCAACACCTCTCACCCAATAGCCGCGCTGCTTCAACGACGTGACGAGATGGTGACCGATGAAGCCGCCAGCGCCGGTGACCAACGTGCGTGGATTGCTTTCCGTCGTCATTGTTCCCCCTGGGAGCGGTCAGTGCTCAGATCAGACGTTGTACCCAACGGAGACCCCGCGATAAGCACCGACCCTAGTCCAGAAGGGAGCCTTTCTCCGCAAGTGGTGGGAACACTAATCCCGATGGTTGTGACCAGCCTGGAGCCGGCGTCGGAATGATGCACCAGCCCGTGGATCGAATAACCTTGGCGTTGCCGCTGCCATATGCCCATCTCCAACGCGTCGAGGGCCAGGTCGGTCGTCATCGACCTCGACGCCTGCCAGCCGGTGATCATCCGGGAGAACACGTCGAAGCAGAACGCCACATAGACGAATCCGGCCCAGGTGGCGACATAGGTGCAGTCCACCACCCACAGCTGATTCGGCCGCTGCGCGGCGAAGTTCCCGCTCCACCAGGTCCTCGGGCCGTTTAGTCCTCGGGCCGTTTAACGGCCGGATCTGATCTCGTGGTACGAATCCGAGCGCCGCGGACCGCGCCGTGCAGCCCGTCGGCGCGCATCAGCCGTTCCACGGTGCACCGAGCAGCGACGACGCCTTCCCGGTGCAGCTGACGCCACACTTTGCGGGCCCCATACACCCCGTAGTTGTCCGCATGCACTCTCCGGATCAGGTTCGCAATTCCGCGTCTTTGATCACCCGGTCACACGTCGGGCGGTTCTTGGCGGCGTAGTAGGTGCCTCGGAGCGATCGGGTCCTCGGTCACGCCGAGCGGCAGCCCTACTACCTGCCGTGGCTCCGGCAGCTCGCCGGGAGGGTGGCGCGGCACGACTTTACCGCCCTGCTGGCCCTGACCGGGCCACCCACCTACAACCCCGACTCCCTCACCCCACCACCGCCGGGCCCGCTCACCCGGATCGAGGAAGAGCTCCAAACCGTCGCGGCGAGCCCGCCCGAACAAGTCGGCGCCGAGATTGCCCACTGCTGGCCGCGTCATCCGCACCGCCTCCTCGCAGTCTTCTCGGCGACCCTGCAGCGGTACGCGACCTACTCACCGGCCAGCTGCACTGGGCCTGGTGGACGCTCGTCGAACCCTGGTGGCCGCAGCTGCGCGATCTCCTTCAGGCCGACATCACCTACCGCGCCCAACGCTTCCAAGAATTCGTTGCGGAACCCTCATGGGTGGAGACCATCAGCCCGCCGCTCGGTTGTCTCGGGGTCTGCTCCACCTCTTCTACTGTGACGCCCACTCCTCAGAGTTTCAGTTAAAAAGCTGGCAAGGGCATTCTGTTGCTGTACTTACTGCTGTACAGCCCAAAATGTACAGCTACAAAGCAGGTGCAAACCCACTCTGACTAGGAGTGGAGCCAAGGGGACTCGAACCCCTAACCCCTTGCTAGTGAAGGCATGGCTCCCGCTCAGGTCACGTCCGTGGGAGTGGTGTTTGATCCGGTCTCTGCGTGATCTTGGGTTGGACTTTATGCGGTGATGGCGGTGATGGTCACCTCCGGGTCTGTGGGGTTCGGGTCGGGGATCTTGGTGAGGCGGCTTTTGGCGAGGATGTCCAGGCCGATGTAGCGGCGCATCTCGGTCCATTCGTCGTGTTGCTCGGCGAGCACGGCGCCGACCAGGCGGACCAGGGCTGTCCGGTCGGGGAAGATGCCGACGACGTCGGTGCGGCGGCGGATCTCGCGGTTCAGTCGTTCCTGTGGGTTGTTGGACCAGATCTGGCGCCAGATGGCTTTGGGGAAGCTGGTGAATGCCAAGATGTCGGCCCGGGCGGCATCTAGATGCTCGGCGACGGCGGGCAGTTTGTCGACCAGGGCGTCGAGGATGCGGTCGAACTGGGCGTGCACGGCGTCGGCGTCGGGTTGGTCATAGACCGAGTGCAGTAACGCTTTCACCCAGCCCCAGCCGTTCTTCGGTGTGGCCGACATCAGGTTGGCCGCGTAATGGGTGCGGCATCGCTGCCAAGCGCCGCCGGGGAGAGTGGCGCCGATCGCCTCGACCAGGCCGCGGTGCGCGTCGGAGGTCACCAACCTGACGCCGGTGAGGCCGCGGGCGGTCAGGTCGCGGAAGAACCCCAGCAAGCCGGCGCCGTCCTCGGCGGAGGTCACCTGCAGGCCGAGGATCTCCCGATAGCCGTCGGCGTTGGCCCCGGTAGCCAGCAGGGCATGCACGTTGACGGTGCGGCCTGCTTCGCGGACCTTCAACACCAGCGCGTCGGCGGCAACGAAGGTGTACGGGCCGGCGTCTAACGGGCGAGTCCGGAACGCCTCCACCTGTGAATCGAGATCTTTGGCCATCTCTGATACCTGCGACTTCGACAGCCCCGTGATGCCCAAAGTCTCGACCAACTTCTCCATCCTGCGGGTGCTGACGCCGAGCAGATAAAAGGTTGCGACCACGCTGACTAGCGCCGATTCGGCCCGCCGGCGCCGCTCGAGCAACCAGTCGGGGAAGTAGCTGCCCTCCCGCAGCTTCGGCACCGCCAGCTCGATGCTGCCGGCCCGGGTGTCCCAGCCCCGCCACCGGTAGCCGTTACGAATGTTCCTCCGGTCAGAGCTGCGCTGCCGGTAGCCGGCGCTGCAGACCGCGTCTGCGTCGGCCGACATCAACGCCTCGGCGAAGATCTGAACCATCTGCCGCAGCAGGTCCGGACTGGCCTGAGACAACTGCTCAGCCATCCACGCGGGCAGCTCGATACTGGGTGTTGCGGTCATCGTCGTGCTCCTTGTCGAAGATCTGTGAGAGGACTTCAAACAAGATCACGCGATGGCCGCTTCACATCACGACGCCACGCTCATCGACGACTAACTCGCACACCACATGCCTGGACGTAACTCCCGCTCAGCGTTGTTGAGGCGCGTTGAGTGTGGGCGAACCCCGCTCGACAGCGTTGAGTAGCGGGCACACTGCTGTACTTCGCTGCTGTACTGGCTCGTTGTCTCGCTGACCCACCGCTGCCTCACTCCAAGCTGCTGAACAACATCCGGAAGCATTTGCGGCGGCATGGATCCGCCTCGAGGCGGCGGAAGCCGACCTTCGCTGCCCGGTCGTAGCGGATCCCTAGGGGTGGGTGCGATAGAGGACTGAAACACCACGGATGGAGTGAGACGACTGGAAGTGCGGTTAGAAGCACAGGCGGACTTGAGCGGAACGGAATGAGGCCGTCGTCCGGTGGGTAGGGTCCCCAGGTGAATCAGGGTGATCAGTCGTCCCGTCCCGAGCCTCTAGTGCGCCCGCCCCGGCTGCACTTGGGGCGTGAGGGCACGGCCAGTCGACTCGAGCTGTTCTTCGACTTGGCCTACGTGCTGGTCGTGCTGGAGCTGGCAAAGGTGTTCTACGAGGACCTGACCTGGCATGGGGCGGCGGTCTTGGCAGGGTTGTTCGTGACGATCTGGTTCTCCTGGGTGGGCTTCACCCTTTACGCAAATCGCTTCGACACCGACGATGTCGTGTTTCGGATCGCCAAGCTGATTGCCACCGGTTCGATCGCCGGCTGCGCGGCCAGCGCCTCGGACGCCGCCGGCAAGCTGGCCGTGCCCTTCGCTGCCTGCTATCTGGGCAGCCAGCTGGTGCTCCTCGCTCTATACGTCCGGGCATGGCGGCACGTTCAGGAGGCCCGGCCCACCGTCCGCGTGTACCTGCTCACCGTGGGTTTGAGCGCCGCGCTCTGGGCGGTGTCGCTGGTCGTGCCCAGCCCCGCCCGCTACCTGCTGTGGGCGATCGCCGTGCTGGTGTCTGCGGGCGGACCGGTGCTGGCCACCTTACGGTCGGACAAGTTTCCGCTGCATATCGAGCACCTGCCTGAGCGGTTCGCGTTGCTGGTGATCCTTGTCCTAGGCGAAGCCGTGGGCAGCGCTGCCCGAGGCGTGCACGACGCGTCCTGGGCGCCGATTTCCATCGGAGTCGGCGTGCTTGGGTTCGCGGTCGCGGCCGGCATCTGGTGGATCTACTTCGACATCACCGCGCCGAGCAGTGCCCGAGAGCTGCATGATGTCGGGGAAGAGGAGGACGGGAAGTCGAGCTCGGACGCAGGGGACACCGACAGCCACGTCAGCGACGCCCGGCACGACCTATTCGTCTACGGTCACCTGCCGCTGACCTTCGGCATCGTGCTGGCCGGGGTTGGTCTGGAGGAGCTGGTCGTGCACCCGGACAAGGCGGCTCCTTCGGTGGCCGGCTGGGTGCTCGCCGCGGGGCTCGCCCTCTTTCTGTCCGGGGTGGCCCTGGTAATCAGCGGCACCACCGAGAAAGTGCGCTCGATCTGGCCCTGGCCGGTCGCTGCCATCCCGATCGTGCTGCTAGGCGCGGTGGTGCCCTTCCCCGCCAGTCTCCTGCTCACCGCGACGTACGCCGTCGGGATCCTGCTCCTGGCCGCGCAGGGCACGCGGGCCAGCCGCCAACCCGACACCGCCCTTGCCGGCGCGGACTGAGCATCAGATCAAGAACATTCCCCGAACCGGAGGGCCACCTTGGACTGGCCCAGGAGTAAGGCAGTCACGCGGCCCAAGCCGTCCAGCGGCTCCGCCGAAGAGGACCGAGCCGCGCCAGAGAAGTCGGCGGCGGCCGCGCAACTCACCATTGCTAACCGGGACACCGGTTGTACCGCACTGCGAACCGCCGTGGGCCTCATCGATGAGCTGGAACAAGAGGCAGACCATCAGGTCGTCATCCACGACTGGGAGTGCCCTCCGCGGCGAACTCGTCGCGGTGCCCCGCCGCCACTCAGCGATGGTCTTGTTGCCCTCGCCCTCGGCGGCGGTGAACTCCGGGGCATCTCAAGAACGGGTAGGTCTCGACCCGCGTGACCTTGACGAGGCCGATCGGCGCCTTGGCGCTGTCGAGAAGGACGAGGCGCTCGCCGACCGTCTCGACGGGCCATCCTCGCCGACGTACTCCGCCTCGTATAGGTCCTGCGGTGGCGACTTTCCGGCCGCTCCAGTACGAGCTCGTTCAGGCTATTGCCGCACCACTGGACCGATGATGTCCGAGCTGACCATGGAGCTTTCGCCACTCGCTGCTTAGCGGACGGTCAGCGGGCATTTCATCGGCCGGGTCAACGGAACAGGCCGTCGTGCTGCGCTGTGAACGTGCAGGGCGGACGGTCTATTTTGGGGCAAACAGCTCACTCGGTGTCCCGCGCAGGCCGCCGTCCGGCATCAGGGTTTCGACCGGCCCGATCTGATGAGGGATCTCACGGCGACGAAGACCACGCAGCCTGCTAGGAGCCAGGGGCCGGCGACAATGATTGGATCCATCATCTGATGCACCACATCAGCGCGATGCTTGCCGATCCGTGAGTCGATGCCATGGCGGTGAAACTCGGTCATGACGCCGGTCTCGGTGATTGGATTGTCCGGGTGAAGAGTTGCCAGAGAGCGGAGATGGCTTTCAGCCGCATCGACCCGGTCGGCCGCTAGGAGGATGAGCCAATGCGCTGCCCGGCCCTCGCTGTAGCGGCGATAGGCGAGCTTTCGCATTCTTCCGGAGAGCCCTTTTGGCGGGCAGGAGGTGCCGAACACCGGGGTCAGGAACTTGTGCTCGATGGAGCGCTCGCGTGGCCACTTCTCCGGTTGTCGCTCGGGGAAGTCCCAATGGGCACCGGTCGCGGAAGGGTCGAACAGCTCCTGCGGCACTGACGGCCGGTCCTTGGGGTCAAGATCAACTCCCCAGCCCGGTATCCGAGCTCGCAGTTGGTCGGCGGTATCGGTGAGCGGCGGCTTCTCTGATGTGTAGGGCATTTTGAGCTTCCTCCTGCTTAGTAACCGGTCGGCACGATGAGCGGCTTGATGCAGCCATCCAGCTTCGCCGAGAAGGTGTGGTACGCCTCGTTGATGTCGTCCAGCGGAAACCGGTGAGTGACGATCTCGCTGGGCTTCAGGTACCCGTTGCGAATGTGCTCGAACAGCCGCGGCCATTGCCGCTTCACTGGACATTGGTTCATCCGCAAGGTGAGGCCCA
>Ga0307318_10000773_pt1 | contig 10563 bp, 8 predicted proteins | sample ER_DNA_367_FD_194500 | JGI IMG/M metagenome (GOLD analysis project Ga0307318, IMG submission 194500) | Bulk soil microbial communities from the East River watershed near Crested Butte, Colorado, United States - ER_DNA_367 | ecosystem: Environmental > Terrestrial > Soil > Floodplain | place: USA...
CCTCGGGGGGCACGATGTTGAGCCCCTTCACCGTCGCGTTCGGATCGTGGAAGGCGAGCAGCGAGAGCAGGTCGGGAATCTCGATTCCGCCGGCCACGCTGAACGGCGCCCCCTTCGTTGTGTCCTTGAGCCCCTCGAACGCGGCCAGCTTGACCGGCTGGTTCACCGCGACCGTGCGCGCGGCCCAGTCGCCCACGAGCAGCTGCGCGGGCGCGGCCAACGCCGCGACGGTCAACGCGACCACGAGCGCCACCCGCTGGTGGCGCTCACGCCGGCCCTTGAGCCAGCCGAAGGCGTATACGCCCGCCACCAGGAAGCCGGCCACGATGAACCCGGCCAGGTACATGTGCACGAACTCGTGCCAGAAGTTGTCGTTGAGGAGCGCCCTCCACGGGTGGATGTCGACGACGTCGCCACCCTGGATGCGAAAGCCGGTGGGCTGATTCATCCAGCCGTTCACGGCGATGACCATGAACGAGCCGGTGATGCCGGCGATGACCATGGGCACGCCGGCGGCCAGGTGGACGCGCGGGGGAAGCCGGTCCCAGCCGTAGACGTAGATGGCGATGAAGATCGCCTCGATGAAGAAGGAGAAGCCCTCGACTCCGAAGGCCAGGCCGAATACGTCTCCGAAGGTGGCCATGAACTCGGGCCACAGCAGACCCATCTCGAACGACAGGATCGTGCCGGTCACCACCCCGACGGCGAACAGCAGCACCATCGCCTTCGACCAGCGCTTGGCCAGCAGCTTGTAGAGCGGGTCGCCCGTGCGCAGCCAGAGGCCCTCTACGAACAGGACCATCGCGGGGAAGGCGATGCCGAAGCAAACGAGCGGGATATGGACGATGAAGGACATGGCCTGCATCTGACGCGCCTGGAGCAGGTAGTCCTGATCGACCGGCCCGCCCAGGGCGCCGTCGATCACGCCGGCTGCCCGTCTGTCATCAGGCGCAGCGCCACAGCGGGGAACACGAGGACCGTCACGACTCCGCCGGCTACCAGGCCGGCCGCGGTGGCCGTGCTGATCTTGCCGAGCTCCACGCCGATCTGGGTGGCCGGCACGATGAACGACAGCGAGGTGGCCTGGAGCAGGCCCGCGGCCACCGTCAAGCGTCCGGAGAGAAAGCGCCGATAGAGGGCCACCGGAGCGCCACGGATGACCAGCAGGGCGACGACGGTCAGCGGCACGAGCACCATCGTGTCAAACGAGGAGAAGAGGGCGTCCAGATCGAGCGTCACGCCGCTCACGACGAAGAAGGTCGGGATGAAGATGCCGAAGCCGATTCCCTCCAGCTTCTCCTGCAGCCCGGTCTTGGTCACGGCTCTCTCGCGGTCGAGCAAGCTGACCATGGCGCCGCCGAGAAAGGCGCCGAGCACGACCTCGAGCCCGAAGCGCCCGGCGAAGAAAACCAGCACGGCGAGGAGGAGAAAGGCTATGCGGACGCTGATCTGGGCGCTCGTTCGCTGCATCCGTACGATCGCCTGGCGAAGCACGCCCGATGCACGCGCGCCCAGGAGCGCCAGGCCCACGACGACCACGAGGGCGAAGAAGAGCACGAGCAGGACGAGCGTGTTCTCGAAGCTGGCGCCCGACGCAGAGAAGAACAGGGAAAGGAGCACGACCGTCGAGAAGTCGGCGATCGAGGCTGCGGCGATCACCAGCTGACCGAACGGGGTCGCGGTCAGGCCCGCGTCCTTGAGCACGGCCACCACGATGCCGAAGGAGGTGGCCGCAAGGATGATCGCCACCAGCACGGGCGACTCGGCGATGCCCGCGGCGTCGAAGGCGACCGCCACGAGCGCCGCCAGCACCAGCGAGATGCCGAACGCCGCCGCCACCGCGCCGAGGTGGCGCTCGCCGTGGGCGTGAAAGGCGATCTCGAGCCCGGCCAGAAAGAAGAGGAAGACAAGGCCGACCTGGGAGAAGACCTCGAGCGGCGCGTCGACCGACACGATGTCGAGCACCTGCGGCCCGATCAAGATCCCGGCCAGGATGTCGATGACTATGGGCGGGATCGCGGGCAGCGGCGAGACGTCCAGCACGAGCGGCGCGAAGGTCGCCGCAGCCATCACGATCAGCAGATTGCCGAAATCCAGCCCTTCGATGGGGGCGAGTCTGACACCATCGCCACACCCATGGGACAGTTCTGGGACGACATCACGCGGGCCTACGACAGGCACATTCAGGTCCCGGGCAAGGAGACGCATTTCCTCATCCTGATCGCCTTCGTGTGCACCTTCGCGTTCATCCGCACGAGCACGCACCTGATCCGCGCGCAGGTCTCGTGGTGGCCGGGCAACGTGGAGACGAAGAGCGGCACCCACATCCACCACCTGGTGTGGGGAATCCTGCTCCTGATGGTCATGGGCTACCTGGGCATCGCCACCGAGATCCCGAATCCGTGGTTCGAGCTGGTCGCGATCGGCTTCGGCATCGGGATGGGCCTCACGATGGATGAGTTCGCGCTCTGGCTGAACCTGGAGGACGTCTACTGGCAGAAGGAGGGGCGGCAGTCGATCGATGCCGTGGTGGTCACGATCGGCCTGCTCTTCATCGCACTGCTCGGTCTGCGCTTCTGGGTCGACGTCTGGGATGCCGTGCTCGTGCTCACGGGCGCGCAGCGCAACCACGAGTGGCTGGCAATCCCGATTCAGCTGACGGGCGTGGCCCTGGCCTACGTCTGCTTTCGGCGGGGCCGCAAGATGGCGGGGATCGTCGGGGTGTTCGTGCCGCTGGTCGCCCTGATCGGCGCAGTCGCGCCTAAGCGGAAGACACCGGAGCGTTCCACCGCGTGATCACGGGCGTCCTGCGTTCGTAGCCGAGCACGGACAACGTGCCCGTGTCGAGCTTGAAGAGCGCTCCGGACTCGGGGCCAAGCCCGAGCCAGCGAGCGGTGAGCACGCGCAGCACGTGGCCGTGGGCGAAGACCACGACGTCGCCGTCCAGCGGCCGCAGGGCGGCAACCACCCGGTCGACCCGCGCACCCACCTGGGCCGCGGTCTCGCCGCCCGGACAGCCGTCGCGCCACAGGTACCAGTCCGGCCGCTCGCGGTGGATCTCGGCCGTCGTGATGCCCTCGTACTCGCCGTAGTCCCACTCGAGCAGGTCAGCGGAAAGCTCGACCTCCTCCTCCAGGCCGGCCAGCCGGCAGGTCTCGAGCGCGCGCCCGAGCGGACTCGAGAGCACGCGCGCGAACGACCGGCCGGCGAGGGCCGGGCGCAGTAGCTGCGCCTCGGCCCTGCCGCGCTCGGTCAGTGGAATGTCGCTATGCCCCGTGTGCTTGAGGTCGCGGCTCCACTCGGTCTCGCTGTGGCGGGCGAGGACTACCTCCATCCGCCGCCTATCCGCCGGGGTGCACCCGAACGACCTCGCCGGTTCCGGCTTCCGTGCCATGGTTCGAGACGTAGATGTCTCCCCTGCGGCTTATCGCCACGCCGTAGGGGTTCACCAGGCCTTCGCTGGCGATCGTCTCGACGGTGCCGTCCGGCGCCACTCTCTTGAGGGCTCCGGTGGGATCGCCGGACAGGAGGCCGTTGGTCGCGATCTCCACGACGTACAGGCTTCCGTCAGGGCCAAAGGCAAGATCCGTGACATTCGTGAATCCCGACGCGTAAACCTCGGGCTCGCCTCCTCGACGGTCGACGCGATATATGTTCGCGGCGCCGACGGGGAACGGGAAGCCGGTGAGCTGGCTCACGTACAGTGCATGGTCAGGGCCCTGGACCACGTTGGTCGGCACGGCCTGCATCGGAATCTCGGTCCCCTCTGGGAGATCGGGGATGCCCGGCGGGGCCGGCACGATGCGCTGGGGGAACACCGCAACGGTCCGGATCCGGCCGGTCGGGCCGACCCGCAGGAGGTCGTTTGCCCCGGCATCCACCACGTACCGGCGAGCCGGCTTTGCGAGCACCGAGTTGGGGTTGCTGTCGACCCCGCCTTCCTCGGTGTTCCCATCCGGGTTCGCGGCCGCCTCATAGGCGGAGATGTCGGCCACTGCACGCACCCGGCCGAACGGTGAGATCCGGTAGAGCTTTCCGAAGCCCGGGCCGAGCGGACCGAGCTCGGCGCGCACCGCCGGGTTCTGGCCCAGGCCGACCGTCAGGTAGGCATTGAACAAGCCCAACGAGATGTCTGACGGGCCGATTGCGTTCGAGCCCGCTTCGACCGCTGGGCTGTCTGGGGTGGCTTCGCTCCCTGGGGTGGCCAACGAGGGCAGGCCCGTGACGACATGGCGCTTCTTGCCGTGCCAGATCTTGGTGACTGCGCCCGAGGCGCCCGCGCACACGACGCCTTCCTCCTCGTCGCTGCCGACGCAGGGCCCGGGGCCGCCGCGACCGGCTTCTGCCACATAGATCTGCCCCCAGTACCCGATGTCCAGGCCGCGCGGATTGTCAAGGCCGCTGGCCACCACCTCCAATGAGCTGCTGTGGGCTGCGCTGACGCCGGTTAACGACAGGAGTGCAACCAGGGCGAATAGCGGGGCGAGAAGACACCGACGCGACAACATGACCGGACCACCTCCCGATGGGGTCTGGGTTCCTGGGCCACCGCACATTACCGCCGCTTCATACTTCACGTGGTGCGACTCTGGATCGGGTGCTGCTCGTGCTGGCGCTGGCCCCGCCGGCCGCCGTTTGGGCTGCTCCCGCGCGGACGCGTCCGGTGGGCTCACCGCCCCTGTCCGATCGCGCTGCCGCGGCCCGGGTGGACCGCTCGGCTTGGGAGCCGCGCCCGGGCAACCGGGCCGAGAACCGGCGCATTCCGCCCCGGCGCGAGCTGCGCTTCTTTCGCCGTCACAGCGACATGACCTACAAGCGCCGGGTGAGCGGGCGCTTTCGCGGTACCACCGACGAGATCATTCAGTGGGCGGCGCACAAGCACGGCATCGCCGAGGACGTGGTCCGGGCCGTGGCGGTGGAGGAGTCGTGGTGGCGGATGTCCACGGTCGGCGACGCGGGCGACTCGTTCGGACTCATGCAGATCCGGCGGCCCTATCACTGCTGTCCCTTCCTGGCGCGCGGCTCGACCGCCTTCAACGTCGACTACTGGGGCGCCATCATCCGCTCCTATTTCGACGGGCGCGAGACGTGGCTGAACACCGTGGAGCGCGGCGAGGACTACCGCGCCGGTGACCTGTGGGGCAGCGTCGGCGCCTGGTTCTCGGGGCGTTGGCGCACCGGGCCGTCGCTCGACTACGTGCGCGACGTGCGTCGCATCCGCAGGGAGCGCACGTGGCGCCGGAGGCTGTTCGCGGAGAATCAGTCCCAGAGGTCGGTTCGGACCCCGCGCGCCTCCGCGACGGTGCGCTCGACGATCTCGGCTGCCGGAAGCTCGCGAGCGAGCGGCGCGCCCTGACCCGCCCACATCGGATAGTGCTCGCGCGGGTCCTCACCCGCCAGGCGTAGGGGCATGGTCAGCGACATCTGGGCCGGATAGGGCAGCGGATCGATCGCCTCCTCGGTGATGCGGTTGGCCAGGACGCGCGCCGGGCGACCGGAGAAGTTGCGGGTGATGGTCGTGTGCTCGGGCGACGACTCGCCTAGGGCCTTGCGATAGTGCTCCGGCGCGCCGCTCTCGCGGGCCAGCACGAACGCCGTGCCCATCTGCACCGCGCCCGCACCGAGCGCGAGGGCCGCGGCCAGCCCGCGCCCGTCGGCGATCCCGCCCGCGGCAATGACGGGCACCTTCACGGCGTCGACGACCTGAGGAACGAGGGACAGCGTTCCGACGGGTCCGTCATCGCCGCCGACGAGGAAGCTGCCCCGATGGCCGCCGGCCTCGGCTCCCTGAGCCACGACGGCGTCGACGCCGGCCGCCTCCAGATGCCTTGCCTCCTCGACGGTGGTGGCCGAGGCCAGGATGCGCAGGCCGGCCTCCCGGCACGCGGCCACGACATCGGCTCCCGGCAGGCCGAAATGGAAGCTCACAACCACCGGGGCGATCTCGAGCAGCGCCTCCAGGCGGGCCTCGTCGAAGTCGATCATCGGCGCGCTCGGCTCAGGAGGCGGCCCGAGCCCGACTTCGTCGTACAGCGGCTTCATCGCCGCCCGGGCCGCGTCTGCCCTGCCGGAGTCGATCTGCGGGAAGCGGTGGCAGAAGAAGTTCAGCTGGAACGGCCGATCCGTCAGCGCACGCACGGCTTCGGCCTCGCGGCGCAGCTCCTCGGGCGGGAGCATGGCTGACCCCAGAGCCCCCAGTCCCCCGGCGTTCGACACGGCGGCCGCCAGCTCTGGGGTGGCCACGCTGGCCATGGGCGCCTGGAGCACGGGATGCTCGACGCCGAGAAGCTCGGTCACTGCAGTGCGCACCGACTCGAGTGCTACCCGGATACGCATGCTCTTAGCCCTGCAAAACGGGCCGAATTCCCTCCGTCACGTCGGACCGGCTTCTCCGCCGGACTGTTAGCCTCTCGGCCCGCGGGGGCGCCACACCATGGGAGGAACGGGGTGACCATGAATTGGAACGACATCGAGCGGTTGCGTGTGGAGGGCTTCACCGAGGCTCGACGCGGCTACGACAAGCGTGAGGTCGACAAGTTTCTCGACGCACTCGGAGAGTGGCTCTCCACCGACGCGGCCAAGGAGCTCGGGGGAATGGCCGTCAAGCGCAAGCTCGAGCTCGCGGGGCGATCGACCGCGCAGATCCTGCTGACGACCGAGAAGGAAGCGGAGCAGATGCGCCTCCAGACCGATGAGGAGTGCACGGAGCTGCGCTCGCGGGCGGAGGCCGAGGCGCTAGCCGCACGGCGAGCGGCCGACGACTATGCGCAGAAGGTGCGCGAAAAGGCCGACCAGGACGTCCGCAGTACCCGCGACGCCGCTCACGCCAGGGCCAAGCAGACCATCGAGGAGGGCGAGCGCCGCCGGGCGCAGGTCGAGGCCGTGATCGGCGATCTGGACACCCGTCGCGAGCACACGCTGCGGGACATGGAGAGCCTCCTCAACGAGCTCGCCTCAACGATCGACAAGCACGTCCCCGACGCCCCGACTCAGCGCAACGGGGGCAAGGCCGGAAAGAAGGCGTCGGCGAAGAAGGAGCCGGAGACCGTTGGCAAGTCGTAGCTCACGCCGCCGCTAGGCCTTCGATTCACCCGCCACGGCCCGCGGCGTCAGCGCCGAGGGTTCCACTCGCAGCAGCCGGGCAGGCCAGGCGGGCAGCCACCAGTTCCAGCGCCCCATGAGCGTGATCACGGCGGGCACGATCAGCGCCCGGATGATCGTGGCGTCCAGAAGGATCCCGGCACCGAGTCCGGTCGCGAACATCTTGAGGTCGGTGCCGGGGCTCGCCGCCATCGAGACGAAGGCGAGGAAGAGGATCAGCGCGGCGCTGGTCACCAGTCGGCCCGTGCGTCCGATGCCCGTGATCACGGCCGCCTCCGTGGAGCCGGTGCGGTCGTATTCCTCGCGCATGCGCGCGAGGATGAAGACCTCGTAGTCCATCGAGAGCCCGAACAGGAAGGCGAAGATCATCAGCGGCATCCATGAGGGGATGGACCCAGTGGCCTCGATCCCCCAGATCGCCTCAGAGCCGTAACCGTGCTGCCAGACCAGCACCAGCACGCCCCACGCGGCGGCCACGCTGAGTACGTTGAGCACGATCGCCTTGGCCGGCAAGAGCAGCGAGCGGAAGGCGCGCGCCAGCAGGATGAAGGTGGTGATGGTGATCAGCGCGATCATGAGCGGGAAGCTGCCGTAGACGGCGTCGATGAAGTCGGCGTTGGCCGCGGGCTGGCCGCCCACCTGCACGTCGGGACCGACCGCATGCGCGGCCGAGCGGACGCCGTCGAGCGTCGCCCCGCCCTCGTCGGAGCCCGAGTCGGGGATCGGAACGGCCTCCACGACGGAGGTGCCGTCGCGGCGCCACTGCGGCGAGTCCGGAGCGACCGCTCCGTGGACACCTTCGACGTCACGCAGCGCGCCGGCGACCTCGTCGGGATTCGTGTCGCCGGTGATCAGGATCTCGTGCGGCAGCAGCGCCCCCTCGCCGATGCCGGCTTGCTCGAGGGCGACGAGCCCCTCCTTTGCGTCTCCGGACTTCGCCACCGTGTCGGCGTCCGAGGCTCCCAGCTGGAGGTCCGTCGCCGCAACCACGAGCGCGAGCACGATCGCCATGCCGGCGGCCGCCGCGACCCAGCGCCGGCGGGCCACCGCCTGCGCCCAGCGCGTCCAGGCACGGCTGGCCTTGTCGTCGGTGCGTCGGTGCGGCCAGTCGAGGCGGTGGCCGAGCTTGGCGAGCACCACGGGTAGCAGCGTGATCGCTGCCAGCGTCGACACGAGCGGGATCAACATCCCGCCGTAGCCCATCGAGCGCAGGAACGGCAGCGGCAGCGCGATCAACGCGAGCAGGCCGATGGCCACGGTGATGCCGCTGAACACCACCGCCCGGCCGGCGGTCTCCATCGCCTTCTGGACCGCCTCGTCGCCCGAGCGCCCGTGCGTGCGCTCCTCGCGCCAGCGCGAGACCACGATCAGCGAGTAGTCGATCGCCACGCCCAACCCCAGCAGCGCGATCAGGAACTGAACGATCGGCGAGACCGTCGTCAGCTCGGTGAGTCCGAGCAACAGCAGGAAGGTGGTCATGATCGACGCGACCGCCATCACCAGCGGAACCACCGCCAGGAACGAGGCAAAGACGAAGATCAACACCAGTAGGGCGCCGGCGCCGCCGAGAGCCGCTTCGACCAAGATCCCCGGGCCTTCGTTGTCGGCGCCGGAGTCCTCCACGAGGGCGTCGAACCCGGTCAGGTGCACGGGCTCGCCGGCGACGGTCGCACCTCGAAGTGCGGCGCTCGCCGCTTTCTCGGCGGCGGGGTTCTCACCGAACGCGGAGTTCGGGTCGGGCTGCGGGTACACGATCGCGAAGGTGGTGGCGCCGTCCTTCGAGACGAAGGTGTCGTCGCCCGTGGAGGCGTACGACGCGATGCGGGCCGCGGGAAGCGCCTTCTCGAGGCGGGCGTCCACCTTGGCGAGGTCGGACTTGACCGCGGGGGAGTCCACCGACTGACCCTCGGGAAGCGTCACCACGGGCAAGAGCGGAGAGGTGTCGCCGCCGGTGCCTTGGTAGCGCTCGGCGATCGCGACGTTGGTCTCCCAGCCCTCCTTGTCGGGAACCGAGAACTCCGGCTCGAGCGCGTCGGTCGCCGGGCCGGCCGCAGCCACCCCGGCGAGCGTCAGCGCCACCCAGACGGCGACGACTATGCGCTTGTGCGCCAAGACCCAGCGGGTTAGCGAGGACAACCGACTACCTCCTGATCCGTCACGTGTTCGATGGGGGACAAACCTCTAGGCCGCTTCGGAGAGGGCGAGCTCCGTCTCGGCCGGCTCGGCCTCACCCTCCGGCTCCGGGACGGCCTCGGGCGCAGGCTGCAGCACCGTCAGGGCGACCGCGATGGCCGCCACCACGAGGCCGGCGCCGATGAGGAACGCCAGCTGGTAGCCCTCAGTCAACGCCGCGGCGGTGGACTTGCCCTGCTCGAGCAGGGCGTCGCTGCGGGTGGTGGAGAGCGTCGCGAGCACGGCGAGCCCGAGTGCGCCCCCGACCTGCAGCGTGGTGTTGACCAGTCCGGACGCCAGGCCCGCGTCGCTCGGGGTGGCGCCCGACATGGCGAGCGTCATGAGCGCCGGGAAGGACAGTCCGGCGCCGCTGCCGAGCAGCAGCATCGTCGGCAGCACGTTCGTCAGGTAGCTGCCGTCAACCGGCACCTGAGTGAAGAGGGCAAGCCCCGCGGCGATCAGCACCAGCCCGGGCACCAGCGTGCCACGGGCTCCGAAGCGCATGATCAAGCGCTCTGAGTAACGCAGCGAAAGGGTGCCGATCACGAGCGTCACGGGCAGGAAGGCGAGGCCGGTCTCGAGCGCGTCGTAGCCGAGCACGCGCTGCAGATAGAGCGCTCCGAGGAAGAACAGCCCGAACATTCCCGCGACGAACAGCGCCTGGATCACGTTCGCGCCGGTCACGTTGCGTGAGCGGAAGATCCGCAGCGGCATGAGCGGGTTGCGTGCGGTCGCCTCGCGCACGATGAAGCCGATCAACAGCGCCACCGCGGCGGCCCCGAGGGCGAGGGTGCGCGTCGCGCCCCAGCCGAGGTCGGCGGCCGGCTCGACGATCGTGTAGACGAGCAGCATCAGAGCGCCGGTGATCAGGACGGCGCCCAGCACGTCGGCGCCGCGACCGAAGCCGATGCCCTTGTCCTTGTCGAGCAGGCGCAGCGCCATCAGTGCGGTCGCGATCCCGATCGGGATGTTGACGAAGAAGATCCAGTGCCAGTTGATCCCCTGGGTCAGGATCCCGCCGGCGAGCAGCCCGACCGAGCCTCCGGCCGAGGCCACGAAGCTGTAGACCCCGATTGCCTTGGCCTGCTCGCGCGGCTCGGGGAACATCGTCACGATCATGCCGAGGATCACGGCGGAGGTCAGCGCCCCGCCGACACCCTGAACGAAGCGGGCGGCCACCAGTACCTCCTGGCTCTGGGCGAGCCCGCACACGAGCGACGCGAGCGTGAACACCCCGAGCCCGGTCATGAAGACGCCCCGCCGGGAGATCAGGTCACCCAGCCGGCCCGC
>Ga0307318_10000777_pt1 | contig 10537 bp, 12 predicted proteins | sample ER_DNA_367_FD_194500 | JGI IMG/M metagenome (GOLD analysis project Ga0307318, IMG submission 194500) | Bulk soil microbial communities from the East River watershed near Crested Butte, Colorado, United States - ER_DNA_367 | ecosystem: Environmental > Terrestrial > Soil > Floodplain | place...
CCCGATGTTTCAACGTCATCTGAGAGGAAATCGATGGCGTCTCAGAGCAAGCCGTCAACGGAGGAGGGGTCAAATGAAAGTCGCGCTTGCGCTGCATCGGATCGGACTCAGGGGCTCGCTCATGCACGGTCTCGGCATCGGTTCGATCCTTGCGGCCATCTCACTCTGGGGCCGCTCGGCGGCCGTCTCAGATAAGAACCGGAAGGCACGGGCCGAACGCCTTGCCATCTTTGTCGGGCTTTGGCCACCGACCTTCTTCCTGCTGGGGAAGGTGCTGCAGGACATCGAGGCAACGCCGGAAGAGCAGGTTTTGATGGCTCGTGACGGTGAGACCGCCGGAAAGACCAAGGAGGCCGTGAAGGCTTAGGCAAAGCAGTAGTTGGACACGCTGCAGTGTCTTAAGACTCGGACTCCGCAGCCGACGGACGCCGTGGGCGAAGCGCTCCGCGGGAGAGGCGATCATGCGCGCCGGTCGATCGTGGGCGGCGGTCAGCCGGCGCTCCTCTCTCCTTTCGGAGATGCGCTGTTCGGATCGCCGGCACGGCCGATCGAGGCGGCCTGCCAAAGGAGCAAGCAGCGCATTTTGGGTGACCTTCGGATTTCCAGGCGTCAGAATCAGCGACACGGATGGCGGGAGCAACTGACGACGTCTCCAAGCTCGCGCGCGAGGTGGAAAACCTCCGTGAGCAGCAGCGCGCGCTGAGCGACGTCCTCCGCGCCATAGCCCGCTCGGAAGGGTTGCGAGCGGTTCTCGACGAGGTGGTCGAGGCGTGTCGGCGACTCTGCGAGGCAGACAACGGCGCGCTCTGGCTCCTCGAGGACGGACTCCTCCACGCGGTCGCCCACCACGGCGAAGCGGAGGCTGCTCAGTACGACAGCCAGCATCCGCATGCCCTCGACCGGACGACGATGGCCGGGCGGATCGCTGTTGCGCGCGAGACGATTCACCTCGCGGACGTCCTGGACGATCCGGAGTACGCCTACGCGGGCCCGCGGCCGTATCGATCGATGCTCGGCTCCCCGGTGATGGTCGAGAGCGACCTGATCGGCGTCGTCGTCGTGGTGCGCCGAGAGGCGAGGCCGTTCACGGACGATCAGATCGCGCTGCTCCAGACGTTCGCCAATCAAGCGGCGATCGCGATCGCGAACGTACGACTGATCGAAGCGGTCGAGCGGCAGCGGACAGAGCTCTCACGGTTCGTCTCGCCGCAGGTGGCGGACTTGATCTCCTCGAAGCCGGGCGAGCAGCTGCTCGCCGGTCACCGCGCCTACATCTCCTGCCTCTTCTCCGACCTCCGCGGCTTCACGGCCTTCGCCGAGACCGCTGCCCCGGAGGAGCTGTTCGAAGTGCTGCGTGCCTACCACGAGATGCTCGGCGAGCTGATCCCCGCGTACGACGGGACGCTCGAGCATTTCGCCGGCGACGGAGTGATGGTGTTCTTCAACACCCCGTGACCGTCGAAGACCACGAGCTCCAGGCGGTCCGGCTCGCGCTGGCCGCCCAGGAGCGCTTCGCAGAGCTGGCGCACGGATGGCGAAGGAGGGGAACCGAGCTCGGCCTGGGGATCGGAATCGAAGCCGGCTATGCGACCCTTGGCCGGATCGGCTTCGAAGGCCGCTACGACTACGGAGCGCTCGGGCCGGTGACGAACCTCGCCTCCCGGCTCAGCACCCGTGCGACGGGCGGCCAAACGCTGATCGGCCAACGCGTGTTCGCAGCCGTGGAAGAGGCGGTCGACTCGGCTCCGGTCGGCGAGCTGGAGCTGAAGGGGTTCGGCCGCGCGATCCCGGCGTACAAGGTCCGCGGGCTTCGCTAGCCGCCAGCTGCGCCCCGCCGATCGACCCCACGTTCACTCAGGTCGAGCTAGCGATCCTGGAGCGCGTCGAGCCCGACCGCGAACGCGACGATCAGCCGCCGGTCGACGTCCCGAATCTCCGGGGCGAGCTCGAGCACGTAGCGGTCTCGGAACTTCCCGAGCACGCGCTTGTACGTCCCCACTTCCTGCTCGCCGCGGCGGAGGACGAAGTTGAACGGCAGCCACGTCAGCAGCGAGGCCCAGTCCGGCCCCAGGTCGGCGAACCTACGGACGAGCGCGATGATCCAGCTCGCCTCGTGCGCTTCGAGCAGCTCGGTGCCCGAAGCATCACGCACGTGCCAGTGGCTGCGAATCAGCGACTTGGCGAAGGCCTTTTCGAGCAGCCCGATCACCTGGCCGTCCGCATCGAGCACCTCGTGCCGCCCGCGGAACTCGAACACCGACTTCGACTTGATCATGAAGAGGTGCGCTTCGTCGTCGGGCGAGACGCGGAAGCGGATGTCCTCTTTGATTTTCATCTTCTTCTGCTTCACGTAGAGCAGAGGCCGGCCCTCCTCGCTGGAGCCGGGCGACGGCACGCTGATCCGGTACTCGTTCGCGATCGGCTTGAAGACCTGCTGCACGAGCAGCCGGTCCGCACTCTCGAGCTCGGCAAGAACGGTTCCGGGATCAGCGATTGAGGTCACGACGGGATGGTAGGCGAACGAGAGGCGGGATGGCACGACGGTCTGCGTCGCGTGAGACGCTATGGCGGTGGAATCAGACGCGAGCCGATTGCCGTCCGCGCCGAGCGTGGGCGACATTCAGCGGATCGTCGCGTTCGAGGGCCCGGTCGTCCGAAACCTCGAGATCACGTACTGCTATTCGCGTCTCGCAGCGGCATGCGCAGCGCGGACCGGCGAGGGCGCGAACTGGTGCACCTACGCGACGTGGGCCTCGAAACAGGCGGGCCGGACAATCCGCGGCGAGGACCTGCTCGAGCACCTGGGGAGCAGGCTCGGGCAAAGCCGCTGGCTGCTGCATCCGATCGCGTCGCTCTGGCGCCGGCTGCTGCGCCGCGGCCTCTTTGAGCGCGAGACGCGGATCGGGCGCCTCACGCATGAGCTCCACACACCGTTCGACGCGTTCGAGTGCGCGAGCGAGGCTGTCGCACGCGGCAACCTCAAGGTGTTCGAGGAGATCGGGCTCCAGTTCGCTCGCTATCTCCACGACTGCCCGCCCGATGCCCCGGCCGAGGCCCCTGAGATCGAACGCTTCCTCGCAGGCCTGAGTCCCGGCGATCCGCCGGAGGGCCAGCGTCTGCTGAGCCAGGCGTTCGCGCGGTACGAGCGCGTGCGGTTCGAAGGCGATCCCGGGCGACGTGCAGAGCTCGCCCTGCTCGCCAACCTGGAGATCGGCCTCCACGAGCAGACGCGCTTGCAGCCGGAGATCCTGGAGGCACTCGATGCCGCGTCCGCCACGCAGCAAGACCTGGGGCGGCGAGCGCTCGAAGCGCTGTTTCCTTCCACGACGCGGTGGTGGCCCGTTGTACGAGGTCCGGCCGCCGCCGCGATCGGCGTCCCTGCGCGGGCGATTCAGCGAGCTGCGAGCAGACTCGCGCGCGAGGTGATCACCGACTCGCTGATGATCCTGGCGCTCCCTGGACGCGTGCTGGCGCTCGGCACACACCTCGCCGACGCGTACCCGGACGCCCTGGCGAAGCCCGCCGATCCGGATCTCAACGCTCTACTGACACGGTTCGAGCCGGTTCCGCCCGCGGACGACGACTGCGGCGCGCGCGACTGGTCGAACCTCGACCAGCGGGTGCACTACATCGTGCACCTGTTCCGGGCGTTCCACCTGAACGAGCAGCTCTCTCAGCCACCGTTCAACCCGGGTCAGGTGGCGAGCCTTAGCCGCGCGGTCATCCCGGAGGGTGAATTGTGACGCGCGGCGTGGGCCAACGTCACGCCTCATTGAGGCTCGTGCGCAAGCGATGGAAGCGGCGGGAATCGAACCCGCGCGCCGGCCGAGTTCGCTGCCGTCGCCAAGGTGCTGGATCGGCGTCCGGCTAAGAGACGGCACGGCGCAGCACCTTGGCGCCCTCGCTTCGGCTAGACGGGCGTTTCCCTCCAGTCGGACGCGACCGACAACGCGTAGATCACGAGGATCGCGATCAGCAGCGTCCCAAAGCCGAACCAGGGTGCGTACTGGATCACGAGGAAGCTCTGCACGATCACCAGCACGGCCCACGCATAGCCGATGACACGGCCGAACGTGTTCCCGCTGAGGAGCGAGTAGCCGGCCGAGAGCGCAAGCACTGCGATCAGCAGATCCCAGAGTCCCCAGACGAACAGGTTGTCGCCCAGCGCACCGGCGCTCAGGTTGGCGACCCTCGAGCTGTCGGCGAAGTAGTAGATCGCCGAGATGATGCGGAGAAAGCCGACCGAGAACATCACCACTGCGGCAAATGTGAGCCAGCCTGGGCGGTTAAGGCCTGAATAGGCCTGTGTGGTGGACATCGTTGCCTCCTCTTGTCAGAGAACTCCGGTTTTGCCCAGACCAAGCGCCCAGGCGATCGTAACTTCGAGGTCGAAGGCTATTCCTCCTCCCGTCCACTCGTCCACCCTTCGGGGAGACCACTGCTCATGGCTGCTGGAATTGAAGGACGACGGTGTCCTCGCCACGAGGCCCGTTCTCACCTTGCCACGGCGTCGCCTCGCCTGAGCTCAACGGAGAAGGGCCGCTGATCGGCTGATCAGCGCCGGCCGTTCCGGCGTACCTGGGCGAGCACCTCTGCTCCGTCATTGATGCTGCGTACTGCCTCGGCGAGGCCGTTTCCCGTGGCGAGTGCGGAGGACGGCGCCGTGACCGCGGCCGGCATCAGCACGACGGTTGCGTCCAGCCGCAAGAGCGGGAGGCCCAGGAGACGTGCACGGACGGAGGCTTGAACGAGTCCTCCCTCGGAGAGGCGCCTGCTGGGATCGACCCCGGCGGTCAGTGCAGCCGGAGTCACTGTTCCAACAGCTCGGGCTGCACGACGCTGCTTCACGAACCATCGCCCTTCGTGCGGCGCCGGATCTCGGAAATTACCGCGCTCCCCGCCGTGAGTGCGGCCACCCCGCCGGCAATCAAGCCCGCCTTCAGGAGCTTGCTCCTGCTCACGCCGCCGCTCAAAGCCCCAAGCGAATCTCCGACCGTGTCGAGAAGCCGGTCCGGCTCGCTCTTCCTTTGAAGAATCCTCATGCGGTCGCCCCTTGGCGCGTCTGCCTACGTGCGGCCTTCATGATGGCTTCGACAAGCTCGGGCTTCGTCATGTTCGAACGGTTCTCAATCCCGATGCTGGCCGCGAGTTCGACGAGCTCGGGCTTCTTGTAGGCATCGAGACCGCCGTCCGTCGTTGCTCGATCGAGCTCGCGCGCGGCGTGCTTCGCGGTTGCCGCTGCCCGTTCGCGCAGGTCTTCGGCCGCCTTCATTCGCGCCTCGCTGTCGCTCGCTCTCTGCTTCGCCTCGTTCTCGAGCTGCTGGGCCTGACGGTTCGCTTCCTGCGCGGCTGAGCGCCCGGCCTCTGCGGCCTCGTCGGCCAGCCGCCTTGCCTCCGCTAGCGCCTCGGCGGCGTCCTCGACGAGCTCCTCGGCTCGCCGCTGGGAGGCCTCTGCGTCGTTTTCGGCTTCCGCGACCTCGTCCCGAACCTCCTCCTCGACTTCCTCTCGCTGCTCTTCGGCGTCCGCCTCGGCGTCTTGGCGCTCGCGCCTGACGAACTCCTCGGCAGCCTTCTGAGCCTCCGCGACGCGCTGTTCAACCTGCCGAGACAATGCGCGATCGATTTCTTTGACGCGGGCGCGACCCCGCTCGCTCACCTCGCGCGCGCGATCGGCGAGCTCCTTGGACGTCCGCGCGGCCTCCACGGCTCGCTCTTCCGCCTCCCGAGCACGCTCCGCGGCCTCGTGCGCGCGCCTCGCGCGGATCTCGACGGAGTCGCCAACCGGTGCGGCGTCGACCACGGCGGCCGTCCATTTCCGCCCCTGGTCGCGCGCGCCGGCCGCAGCGTCTCCGACTGCCTCGGCCGGCTTGAGCGCCTGAGACAGGAGCCAGACGGCGTTCGACGGCATCTCCCTTAGACCGGTTCGAGTTCGCTCAAACATTGATCGGACCCCCTCTCACGGAAACACGCAAATACCTAACGACGACCGCGTTCCCTTCCGAGGCGTGACGAAACCTCGCCAATTCGAGCGGGCTCCCTGGAGCTGGCGACGTGGTTCAAACGAGGTGTTGGGCTTTCTCGGACGGCGCTCAAGGGTGACGCCGTCATCGACGCCTTGAGCGGAACCGGTGAACCTGCTCACCTCACCAGCGCCTGTTTACGACGCTACGCCAGCGGTAACGCCACTGTCTCCAAGGCTGCCCACCCGGGGCGGCCCCGTGATCGGAGGTGCGTCCTCGTCGGCTGGCTGCTCATATTGATCATCGTGATCCTCGTCCTCGCTGTCATTGGGGCTTTGAGCCTGATCCGCGGACGAGTTTGACTCACGATCCGGGTCGGAGGGGATTGACGGCTTGTGCGCTGGTCATCCCCTCCGACGCGCGCTTCCTCACGGGCCGGACGAAAGGTCTTTGGTCGTGATCGGCTACATCGTGTTCGGCGTAGCCGCAGCTGCCGCCACCGGGCTGCTCGCCTACTGGACGTTTCAGCGAAGGGCCAGGCGTCGTTCAAGGGGCGGGCGGCGTTGGTAAGTGGGGACGGCACGCGGGCAAGCCGCTGATCGTGGACGAAGCGTCTTAGCTTCTTCGATCATGAGCCGAGCACTACCTCCCAGAGATCCCGTCCTTTGGGGTGATCTGGGTGGTCGGTTGTCTGCCGCTCGGCAACCTCAAGCCTCGCGCAAATGCTCGCCGGCCACGCCGACATCGGCTGTACCGCGAGCATCTACGCCCGCCTGAATACAAGCGACCTCGAGACCGCGCTACACGCGCTCAACGAGGGCCGAACATGACCTGTAGGAATCGTTCCGATCGAAATCCCTTGATTTGCAGGCGGATGGAGGCGGGAATCGAACCCGCGCATGATTTCAACCTCTCAGAAGGGAACCGTCCGAGACCCGCTCGTCAGCCTCCTCCGCGGACGGGAGACCTCGATCATGCGCTGAGCACGGGGCGCGACGAACCGCATCACGCGCAGCCCGTCGCCGGCGGTTAGCCCGCCCGGCGGGCAGCGGGCGATGATGGCTCCTCGACGTCGGGCCGTTGCGTCAAGATGCCCCAGTGGTGGTCGGCGGCACGCCATCGGTCGCGGGTTCACCCGGGTATCCGGTGACGATGTCGTGAGCCTCCTCTGGGCCGGCCTGGCCGTCGTGGTCGTCGCGGCCCTTGCGATCACGGCGATGCTTCTCGTCCGCCGGCGAGCCCCGGCGGGAAGCTACTTCGAGGACGGTGACCGCGCCGCCGGGGTCTTCGGCGTGCTCGCGACGGGGTTCGCGGTGCTCCTCGGGTTCGTTGTCTTCCTCGCCTTCGAAAGCTTCGATACCTCGCGGAGCGGCGCCGAGACGGAGGCGGAGATCGTCACGCAGCAGTTCGAGACGGCCCAGTTGTTCCCGGCCGCTGTTCGAGCCCGCCTCTCAGGACAGCTCGTCTGCTACGCGCGGACGGTGGTTCACCAGGAGTGGCCGCAGATGAAGGCGGGCACCCTCGGCGACTCAGTCAATCCGTGGGGGGTCGCCACGTTCCGAACCCTCAAGACCGTCGAGCCCCGGTCCGCCTCTGAGCAGGCGGCGTACGCGAAGTGGCTCGACCAACGCTCCGACCGCGAGCATGCGCGGACCGAGCGAACCCACGGCGCCGAGGGAGTGATCCCTGTGCCACTCTCCATCGTGTTGCTGCTCAGCGCAGCGATCATTTTCCTGTTCATGCTCTTCTTCGCCGACAGCGCCGAGCGCGCCGTCGTGCAGGCGACGATGATCGGCGGCGTGGCAATCGTGATCTCGTCGACGCTGCTGCTTCTCTGGTTCCTCGACAATCCGTACCACTCCGGCGTCGGTGGACTCCGGCCGGTCGCGATGGAGCGCGGAATCCGGGTCCTCGACCAGGAGGCTGCGGTCGTCGGTGGGAGGCTCGCGATCCCGTGCGACGAGCGCGGGACCCCGCGTGGCGGCTGAGATGTCAGCCGGGAGCCCAGGGGCACTGCACTGGGCCGGCGGTCGGGAATGTCACCCGAGCGTGTCCTAGGGCTTGGGCCCGCTCGCGGCCGGAGGGAGAGCCATTGAGGCGCGCAATGACACCAGTGGTGTGGCTGGGACCTTGATGAGGCCGCGGGTTGGCCGATCGAGGTCGAAGGTCACGAGCAGCAGCAAGGTCATGAGCACGGTGGCGGCCATCATCGCGACGAGTCCGCGCCCCAGAATCGAGATGTGAAGGGCCAGCAGCGCGAGTCCGACTGCCGCGCCGATCACCTCCAGCGCAAGGACCGCGCCGGGCACGCGGTTGTTGAGGGACGAGAGGCGTGCGGACTGGTCGTCGATCGTCGAGTTGAGGCTGTCTACGTAGAGACGCGGCGCGCTTGCAAGAGGGGCCGTCGCGATTGCTTGTCCGGCGAGCCGCCACAGGCGCCCTTGCAGCACTCCTTGGGCGGCCGTGGTGCGCCGCATCGAGGTGCTGTTCGGAATCTCGTTCGCGATGCTGACCGCGAGGGTCGTGTAGCGACGTAGCAGCTCGAGCGATTGGCTCCGCGCAGGCTCTGCGATCAGTTGCGCGCGGAGATAGGTTGTCCCAATCGCGTTCGCCTCGGTGACGGTGGCCGCGCGACGAGCTTCGTAGCGTCCGACGGCAAGCGTGAGACCGAAGGCGAGGATCAGGCCGACTACCCCGAGTAGCGCCGCCTGAAGTACCCCGAACGGTTCGCGCAGCTTGGCGGAATGCTCCCGCAGATATTTGCCGATCGCGAACCCCGCGAAGGTCGTGGTCCCGACTACGGCGAGGAGGATCAGTGCAAGCTCCCAGCTGCTTAGCCTGAAGAACACACGGAGATCCTGACGGCCGCACCGGTTGAACCCGGACTGCTTGAGGCCACTCGAGACAAAGCGTAGGTGGAGGCGGCGGGAATCGAACCCGCACAAGGTTTCGGCCCCTGGCCCCGTATCGTTGGCGACAGTCGAACTCGTACTGCTCGTGACACCCCTTGCCCGGTCATGGGACGAGACGACTGTTAGCGCACCAGCCGCCGGCAAGAGCTGCCGCACTCGGCTTATAGAGCCGCGCGGTCCTGTCATGCTCACGCGTGAACCGGACGAGGACGGCGAAAAGAAACGCGGATGCCAGAGGCATGCTGAGGCTCATGGGCCTACCGCACGTCGCTCGGTTTCCGAGGGCGACCGTGACGCGGCGCCCGGACTCCTTTCAGCTCCTGTTCCACGGCGACGAGGACAGCAGGCGCGTGGAGGTCGATCTCCGGTACATAGATGACGCGGACGACTTGGAGATGGTGGAGCTCCGGCTGCTCGCCAGCTTGCAGGAGCTCGGCTACGAGGTCGAGCGCCGTTCTTCGCCTGACGAAGGGGCCGGGAGCTGAGGCTCCCGGCCCCTATCGAACTCTTCCCGCGAACTACTTGATCAACGCGTGCGGGCCGAGGTCGAAGTCCTTCGTCGCGAAGTCCCTCGTTGGGAAGCCCTTCGCTGCGAAGTCCCTCGTTGCGAAGCCCCTCGCTGCTTGACCAACCCGTGCGGGTTGAGGACGAACTTCTTGCTCGCTCCCTTGTCGAAGTCCTTGTAGCCCTTCGGTGCGTCGTCCAGCGTGATCACCGTCGCGTTGACCGCCTTGGCGATCTGGACGCGGTCGTTCAGGATCGCGTTCATCAGGCCGCGGTGGTAGCGCATGACCGGGCACTGACCGGTCGCGAACGAATGCGACTTGGCCCAACCCAGGCCGAGCCGAATCGACAGGCTCCCGATCTTGGCCGCCTCATCGATGCCGCCGGGGTCACCCGTGACGTACAGGCCCGGAATGCCTAGCCGGCCCCCGGCTCTTGTGACGTCCATGATCGAGTTGAGGACCGTGGCCGGCGCCTCGTGATCGGCGTCTTTGCCGTGCCCTCGCGCCTCGAAGCCGACCGCATCGACTGCAGCGTCCACTTCGGGCACGCCGAGGATCTGCTCGATCTGGTCGGCGAGTGTCGCGTCCTTTGTCAGGTCGACGGTCTCGCAGCCGAAGCTCTCGGCCTGCTTCAGGCGCTCCTTGATCATGTCGCCGACGATCACGACGGCGGCCCCGAGGAACTGTGCTGAGTGCGCGGCCGCCAGCCCCACCGGGCCCCCACCCGCAACATAGACCGTCGAACCAGGCCCGACCCCGGCCGTGTAAGCGCCGTGGAATCCGGTCGGGAAGATGTCCGACAGCATGGTCAGGTCGAGGATCTTCTCCATCGCCTGGTCCTTGTCGGGGAACTTGAGCAGGTTCCAGTCGGCGTACGGGACCATCACGTACTGGGCCTGGCCACCGACCCAGCCGCCCATGTCGACGTAGCCGTAGGCCGAGCCCGGACGGTCAGGGTTGACGTTGAGGCAGATACCGGTCTGGCCCTCCTTGCAGTTGCGACAGCGTCCGCAGGCGATGTTGAAGGGGACCGAGACGAGGTCTCCCTTCTTGATGAACTCGACGTCGCGCCCGAGCTCGATCACCTCGCCCGTGATCTCGTGGCCGAGGATGAGGCCGGACGGGGCTGTCGTTCGGCCCCGAACCATGTGCTGGTCGG
>Ga0307318_10000778_pt1 | contig 10533 bp, 8 predicted proteins | sample ER_DNA_367_FD_194500 | JGI IMG/M metagenome (GOLD analysis project Ga0307318, IMG submission 194500) | Bulk soil microbial communities from the East River watershed near Crested Butte, Colorado, United States - ER_DNA_367 | ecosystem: Environmental > Terrestrial > Soil > Floodplain | place: USA...
TTCGGCGCCGGCGGGCGCCGGACGCAGAGGCGCGCCACGCCCACGCGAAGAGGCTGCTACGCGATTACCACCGGCGCGGCGACCTCGCGGCGCGGGATCGGCTGATCCAGCTGTATCTGCCGCTCGTCCGGAAACTGGCGCGCCGCCACGTAGGGCGGGGGGAGAACTTCGAAGACCTCGTGCAGATCGGCTCGATCGGCTTGATCCACGCCATCGACCGGTTCCAGCTCGACCGTGGCGTCGACCTGGCCGCGTTCGCGATTCCCACGATCGACGGCGAGATCAAGCGCCACCTGCGGGATCGCGCCTGGCCGATCCGCATTCCGCGGCGGCTCCAGCAGCTCGATCCGACACTGAGGGCGCGTGTGACCGAACTCGTGGAGGGCGACAGCGAGGAGCTCGATCGCGACAGCGCGCTCGATCACGGCTACGAGCTGGGCGAGGACCGGATCGCGCTCGGGCGGGGCTTCCGCGTGCTCGACCCGCGGGAGCGCCTGCTGCTGAAGCTCGCCTACTTCGAAGGGATGAGCCAGGCCCGCATCGCCGACCGCGTCGGGCTCTCGCAGATCCACGTGTCGCGCCTGACCCGACGGGCGCTGGCGAAGCTGCGCGCGGAGATCGGACAGACGTGATGACCCGCGGCGTTGTGCTGGGGAGAGGAGCCCATACAATCGATGGCCAGTGAGGCTCTCACTCACCGGGCTGCAGGCGGCCGCGTGAGCAGCGTTCGCAAGCCTGCCCGCAGTGCCGTCGATCAGTACCTGAGCCTGCCGTACCACCTCCTGCTCGTGCGTGACGGCGAGGAGAAGGGCAAGCCGTGGTGCGCGACCGTCGAGGAGCTCCCCGGCTGCACGAGCCGGGGGAAGACCTCCGACGACGCGCTGAACGGCGTGCGTGACGCGATGACCGCGTGGATCGAGACCGCGCTGCAGGAGGGGCGCGACGTGCCCGAGCCGAAGTCGGCCACGAGCCACAGCGGCCGCCTGCTCCTGCGCATGCCCCGGACCCTCCACGCCGACCTCACTCGTGCCTCCGAGCGTGAGGGCGTCAGCCTGAACCAGTTCATCACCGACGTGCTCGCGAGCGCCGTCGCCTGGCGGGGGGCCACCGGCCCCGCTTCGGCAACCGTTCCCACGGGGACGACGCCACTCAGCCAGGCGCCCGGCGCCGAAGGCCTCACGACGGAACCGCTGTCCGCGCGGCGCACGCGCCGAGGCCCGTCGCAGCTGCTGCTGATCGGCCTCGCCGCGAACTTCGTGCTCGTCGCCGCCGCGGCGATCGTCGCGATCGTCGTGCTCGTCTACGGCCTGATGTAGGAGGCGCGCAGCGGCCGCGCAAGTGCGCGGAGCACGTCGAGGTCACCCCGCCGCGGGACGACCAGGTCGCGCCAGGGGAACGGGCTCCGGCGGCTGTAGGCGATCAGCGCCGTCGCGCCGCCGGCCAGGAACGCCGCGCTGGCCGCGGCCGCCGCGCCGGTGGCCCCGAACCGCGGGATCAGCACGAGGTCGAGCGCGACGCCGACTGCAAGGGAGGCCAGCGGGCCGAGCGAGGACCGGCCGGGCGCCGAGGACGCCATCAGCCCGCTCGAGAAGATCGCCGTGGCGGCGAAGCCGATCGCGCCGGGCAGGAGCCAGAGGAACGGTCCGACCGAGGGACGGAACGCGCTCCCGAAGAGGAGCGGCAGCAGCACGGGCCCGAGGACCGCGGCGGCGACGATGGCCCCGGCGGTGACGAGCGCCGCCGAGCGGAAGGCGCGCACGGTCTGGTCGACGCGGCTACGGGGATCGCCCGCCACGACGGGGACAAGCGCGGCCGCGGTAGCCGCCGGCAGGTAGAGGAGCGCCTCGGAGGCGTTGACGGCGACGGCATAGATCCCGAGCGTCGCCTCGGAGGCGAGGAAGCCCATCAGGATCTGGTCGAGGCGGAAGTTGAGGAAGCGCGACAGCGTCCCGACCCAGGCGCGGAGGCCGAAGCTCACCGCGCTCCGCAGCAGCGCGAAGTCCGGGCGCGACGGCGCGACGCCCAGCGACGATCGCCGCAGCAGGAGGTACGCGCGCCAGGACTCGCCGGCCAGCCACGCCAGCGCGGCGCGCTCGACCGTCAGCTCGCCGACGACGGCAATCGACACCAGCAGCGCCGGGTAGATCCAGGAGACCGTCGCCGTGATCAGCGCGAGGCTCCGCAGTCGCGAGCAGCCGAGGAGGAAGGCGGCGGCGCCCTCGCTGAGCGCGGAGGCGACCGTCGCCACCGCCAGGATCGCGAGCTCGGGCGCCCCCACTCCCGCCGGGCGTTCCCCGCCGGCGGCGAGGAGCGCCGCGCACGCGATCAGCGCGGCGACGGCTGCGCTCGCCAGCATGAACACGACGAGGTTCGAGAGGAGCGCCGGACGCCGGTCGGGCCGGCGCGCTGCGAACACGGCCGTCGCCTCCGCGACGCCGAGCCCGGCGATGCGGGCCACGACGAGCGCCGTCACGGTGATGAAGGCGATCGTCCCACGGCCGGTCGGACCCAGCGCGCGGGCGAGGATCAGGACTGCGGCGAAGAAGCCGGCGTTTCCCGCCACCTTCGACCAGAAGAGAAGGGCGGAGCCGCCGGCGACGGGATCGGGGCTCAGCACGTCTCTCCGATCTTGTTGGCGTTCACGCGGTTCCCGCGCGAGATCGCACGGCGCCCGTCGTCCCAGCGAGCCGACTGGAGCGCGACGAGCGCGCCGTCGCTCCGGCAGGCGACGTTTCCCTTGACGACGTTGCCTGACGAGCCCTGCAGCGTGATCGCCGGCCGGGCGCCGCCGACGAAGACGTTGCCGACGATCACGTTCCGGTCTCCGCCGACGTCGACGAACAGGCCCGCGCCGCTCATGTGGACGAATCGGTTGTACGTGAAGGTGTTGCGGCTCGACCCCTGGCCCTCGTGCCGCCACTCCACGTTCACCCCCGCCTGCGCGTCGGCGATCACGTTCCGCGAGATCACGGAGTTGTTCGTCGAGTGCTCGACGTAGATCCCGACACGCGTGTCGCGGATCACGTTCCGGACGATCGTCGTGCGAGTCGAGGAGCCGACGGTCTCGATCCCGTCCCAGCGCGCGCGGACGACGCGGTTACCGATGATCGCGGCTTCGACTCCGCCGGTCCAGATGCCGCCCTCGTTCGTCCCGCACCCGGGCGTCGACCGCGTGTCGTAGACGCAGCCGTCGCGCGCCGGATCCCGGATGTCGCGGAGGTCGTTGTCGAGCGCAAGCCCGTGGAGCGCGGCGGCGGGGCGCCCGAACTCCTTCTGGCCGAGCAGGATCCCGTACGAGCGGAAGCCGCGGATCCGGTTACGGATCGCGCTCGTGTCGCGGGAGCGGTCGGAGCCGAGGGAAAAGACCGCGGCCTGCGCGTTCCCGTCGCTCGTGAGCTCGGAGTCCTGGACCGAGACGTCCGAATGGGCGCCCCAGACGTTCACGCCGTGGGTCCGGATCCTGACGATGCGTAGCCGCTGGAGGCGGACGTCGCGGGAGCCGTCGAAGACCGCGATCGCGATCCCCTCCCGCTCGGTGTTCGGCTTCGGCCCGCCGCCGTCCACCGTGAGGTCGGAGATCCGGATCCGCTCGCCTCTCGCGACGAGCAGCGCCCAGTAGCGGGCCCCCGGCTTCGGCGCGATCACCGTCGAGGCGCCGGAGCCCACAAGCCGCGCGCCGCTCCCGAGCCTCAGCTGATCGACCTCATAGCGGCCGGGCGCGAGGCGCACGGTGACGTCGCCCCGGCGGAGCTCCTCGCGCGCCCGCTCGAACGAGGCCCCAGGGCGCGCTTCGAGCACGTCGGAGCCCGAGGGCGCCACGGTCAGCGACTCGGCCGACGAGATTGCGCGCCGCCCGAGGTTGTCGACTGCTTCCACCCGGATCTTGTGCTCACCGCGCGGCAGGAGCGCAGGCTCGACGTCGAGTTTGAAGGGCGGGGTCGTGTCCGATCCGAGCGGCTTGCCGTCGAGCAGGAACGTCGCGGCCACCACCCGCCCGGACGAGGGCTTCGCCGCCGCCCGCAGCTCGACCGCGTGCGTCAGGCGCTCGGGCCCGAGGTAGCGGACGCTGGGCGGCGCGCCGGCCGGCGGCGCGGCCGTCGGCGGCTCGGTTGTCGAGCTCGAGCACCCGACGAGCGCCACGACCGCGACCAGCGCCGCCAGGGTTCGAATTGCCCGGGGGTACGTATCTACAGAGAGATGACCGACCTCGTAGACGGCCGGGTCCGGTACGCGCCAGCGCTGCCGTCCGACCAGCCGGTCGAGACCGGCCGGTACCTCGACGCGCTGGCGCGCAGCAAGCTCCTGATCGCGTTGATCGTGCTGCCGCTGACGGCAGTCGTCTTCGTGGCCTCGGCGATGATGCCGGAGAGCTACCGCGCCACCGCCAAGATCGTGCTCCAGAGCACCTCCGACCCGCTCGGGTCCGGGGACGTTGCCAGCACCGAGCGCCGGCTCGCCACGATCAACGCGCTCCTGACGACACGCGAGACCCTGCGCCGCTCCGCGCGGAAACTGCGGGGCGAGACCGCGGCGTCGCTGCAGGACAAGGTCACTGCCTCGGTCGACCCGACCGCCAACATCCTCTCGGTCGTCGCCACCGACGACACGGCCCGCGGCGCCTCCCGGACGGCGAACGTCGTCGCACGCACCTTCCTCGCCGAGCAGCGGCGCGTCGAGCGCCTGCGCCTGAACCGAGCTCGGGCGACGCTCCTTAGCGCACTCGCGGCACTCGAAGGACGCCGGGGGCTGCAGATCGAGACCGAGCGGGGCGCGATCCGCGAGCGCCTCACCGACCTGAACGTCGGCGCCGCGACGAGCGGCTCGGAGGTCGCGCTCGCCGAGGCGGCGCAGCCGCCCAAGCAGCCCTACGCGCCGCGGCCGGTCCGGAACGCGCTGTTCGCCTTCTTCGCCGCCGGCTTCATCGCGGCGCTCATCGTCCTCGCCCGCGCTCAGCTCAAGCCGCGGATCAGCGGCGCGCGCGAGCTGAGCCGGCTGCTCGAGCTGCCCGTCCTCGCGGAGATCCCGTACGTGCGCCGTGGGCTCGGGCACCGCCCCCACACCGTGAGCGCGGCGGAGTACGAGGCCTACCAGACCCTCCAGGCCTCCCTCCGGCGCCAGCTGCCGGCGACGTCCCAGCGGATCGTGCTCGTGACGAGCGCGCTCCACGGCGAGGGGAAGAGCGAGGTCACGGCCGCGCTGGGGCTCGTCCTCTCGCAGGCGGGCCAGCGGACCTGGCTCGTCTCGGCCGATATGCGGACGCCGCGGCTCCACGAGCTGTTCGACGTCGCCCAGACCCCCGGGCTCGCAGAGGTGCTCGCAGGCGCCCGGAACGGCGACGCGAGCGGGATCTTCGAGCTCAGCGCGGCGCGCAGCGGCTCCGGAACCCTTCACGTGCTCGCCAGCGGGCGGACGCCACGCGACCCCGCGCAGCTGCTCGCCACGGACACGCTCGACGACTTCTTCGACGAAATCCGCCAGTCGGAGTACGACTACGTCCTGCTCGACGGCCCGCCGCTCCTCGGCCTCGTCGACAGCCAGGTCCTCGCGCAGCGTGTGGACGGCGTGCTCCTCGTCTGCCGTCCAGACCAGCTCACGCCGGAGACCGCGTTTGCCACTCGGGAGCTGCTCGACCGCCTCGAGATCAACGCGGTCGGACTGGCGATCGTCGGCGCTCGGGGCTCGACGCACTTCTACCTCCCCGGGTAACGGGCCCTGAGCGCCGTCCCAGCCCAGATCAGGGCAGCCACGAGCCAGAGATGACGCCAGTGAAGCGTGTCGACGAAGACGCTGTTCGCCAGGATCCCGCACCAGGCGCCGAAGAGCGCCGCGGAGCCGATCCCGTAGGTGTCGGCGCCCAGCACCGCGTTGCGGCCGGCGAAGCCGAGCGTCAGCACCATCAGCGCGAGCACGACGAGGAGCCCGAGGATCCCTTCCTCCGCGAGCGCGCGGACGTACGTGCTGTGCGCCGAGAGCTGCGAGGCGCGCTCGAACTGCCCGGGCCCGATCCCGAGCGGATACTCGGCGGCGAGGTCGACGCCGGAGAGCTGCGCGCCGAAGCGCTGGGTGTCGTAGGCCTGGAAAGACGCGCGCTCCTCCAGGAACGTCAGCGACGAGCTGGCGGCGACGGTGACCGCGAGCGCCGCGCCGGCGAGGAGCACGGTCGCGCCGAGCATGGCGGCGCGGCCGAAGCCGCCCCGGCGCAGCGCGAGCACGCTGAAGACGACGAGCGTGCCGACCGCCAGGTTCAGCCACGCGGCCCTGGAAAACGAGAAGAGCACGCCGAGAGTGAGGACGGAGAGCAGCACGAGCTTGGCGGGCAGCCGCAGCCGGAGCAGCCGCGGCGCCACGATCTCCTCCATCAGCACGAGCGCGGCGGGGACCAGAAACGGTCCGAAGACGTTCGGATCCTTGAACAGGCCCTGGGCGCGCGGCCCGCGGACGAAGGCATCCGAGCCGGGGAAGGGGGCAAGGAGCGCGAGGCAGGCGAGCGCGGCCGACAGAACGGCCGCGGCGAGGTAGGCGACGAGTACCAGGCGCGCCCGCGAGGAGGAGCGTACGTACGAGGCGAGCCAGAGCCCGAAGACCCCGAGGTACAGGGTGATCCCGAAGAAGTTGACGGCGCGCGCCGCGTCGATCACCTCGATCGACGCGATCAGGTTCAGCGCGAGGAACGCGGCAACGAGCAGCGTGATGCTGAGCGGCACGCGCTGGAGGTCGAAGCGCCAAGTGGCGACCGCGACGGCGATCAGGACGCCGAAGACGAGGTCGGCCGGCGCCGGCTCGATCCGCACGGCGGCGAGCAGCAGGATCCCGACCGCGACGGCGGCGTCGTAGCGCGTGAGCGCCAGCGCCAGCGTTCCCAACAGACCGAGACCGAAGCCAAGGACGAGGGGCACAGGAAGCGGGTGGCGGCCCAACGCAAGCCCCAGGGCCAGGAAGACCGCGAGCAGCGAAGCAGCAGCCGCGGAGAGGGCCGCCGCCCGCACCGCCTGCCCGCGCCGGACGGCGATCGGCTGGACGATCTCCACGAGGGACCCTCAGGCACGCACCCGCGGAAGCCGCGGGTGCTGCTCGTGATCACGCTGGCGGAGGTGGGCGGCGCGCAGAGCTACGTTGCCGCGCTCCTGCCCGCGCTCGCCGGCCGCTTCGACGTCTCCGTCGCAGCACATGGTATGGGCCCCCTCCGCGAGGCTGCGGCAACCACGGGGGCCCATTTCATCCCGCTTCGACACGTGCGCCGCGCGATCAATCCCTTCCGGGACGTGGCCGGGCTCGTGGAGCTGGCCCGGGTGCTGCGGCGCGAACGGCCCGACATCGTCCATGCGTCGAGCTCGAAGGCGGGGGTGCTTGGTCGGCTGGCGGCGCTCTTTGCCGGCGTGCCGATCCGAATCTTCACTGCACATGGTTGGGCGTTCGGCGCCCGCGCCGGTATTACCTCCCGCCTGTACCGGCTGGCCGACCGCCTGATGCGGCCGCTGACCTCGCAGACGATCTGCGTGTCGGAGCGCGAGCGCGCGGCGGGCTTGGCGGCACGCACGTGCGATCCGGGACGAACGGTCGTGATCCGAAACGCCGTCGACCTCGAGGCGTGGCCCGTCGCGACCGGGGAGCGGCTCAGGCCGCTGATCGTCTCCGTCGGCCGGCTGAAGGCGCCGAAGGACTTCTTGACGCTGGTCCGCGCCCTCGGCCTCCTGCCGGGAGGGACGTTCGAAGGCCTGATCGTCGGCGACGGCCCCGATCGCCGCATCGTGGAGCGCACCCTCGTCGGCCACGGGCTCTCCGGCACCGTGCGCCTCGCTGGCGAGCGCCACGACGTCCCGGCGATCCTCGCCGGCGCCGACGTGTTCGTGCTCTCCAGCCGCTCGGAAGGGCTGCCGGTCTCGGTGCTCGAGGCGATGGCCGCCGGACTCCCCGTCGTGGCGTCCGAAGTCGGCGGCGTGTCGGAGCTCGTCCTCGACGGCGAGACCGGGCTCCTCGTACCGCCCGGCGACGTGCCCGCGCTCACGCGCGCGCTCGCCTGGCTGCTGGAGGATCGCGCCCGGCGGCAACGTCTGGGCGACGCGGCGCGGGCGCGAGCAATGAGGGACTTCAGCCTCGACGCGTTTCGGCAAGCACATCTCGAGCTCTACTCCCGCGAGCTCGCAACGCGGGGGCTGCCGGTACCGGCTCCGTAGCGCCGGCGGCGGTACACGTCACGCAACGGGAGTGGCGAGTCGTGCCCGCCGCCGACCTTGGCGCGGAAGTCGAGCAACGAGTCGCGGGCGTCCACTTGGCGGCGCTGGAGTGCCAGCCGGTCGGTCGTGGACGTGTTGACGCCGGGCTCGCACGTCACGGCGACGCGGTAGCCGGCCTGCGCGACGAGCGCCCGCTCGCGCGGTCCGTGGAGGCCTGACGGGTAACAGAAGGCGGTCACCGGCCGGCCGAGCCGGTCCTCGAGGGCGACCTTGCACCCCTCGATCTCCTGGCGCGCGGCGCCGTCGCGCAGCCGGAGCAGGTTCGGGTGGGTGACGGAGTGCGCCTCGAAGCGAAGCGTCCCCTCCGCGTCGAGCGCGGCGATCTCGTCCCACTCGAGCAGCGGCGGCTGGTCCCGATACCAGTCGAACTGCGCCCAGCCGGAGGTCACGGCGGTTGCGACGAACACAGTGCCCCGGAATCCCCGCTCGGCCAGGATCGGCAGCGCCTGCTCGGCGACGTCGAGGAAGCCGTCGTCGAAGCTCAGCCCGATCGTCCGCGGCGTCCAGGCCCGCTCCTCGAGGAGCCGCGCCGCCTCGACCACGTCCACCACCCGGTACGACTCCGAGGCGAGATAGTCCATTTGCTCGCGGAAGGCCTTGGGCGTGACGGCGAGCTCGTCGTGGTCGTCGGAGACCCGGTGGTAGAACAGAATGCGGAGGCCGGTTGCGTCGGGACGGCCCTGTGTCCGCCGCAGCCACGCCTCCGAGCGATAGCGGGTGGCAAGCGCCTTGAGCCCGTAGAAGCTCACCGCAGGCGCCCCAGCAACCGTCGCACCGGCGAGAGGCCCGTGAAGTAGAAGCGGCGCAGCCGGTCCGAGCGCTTGAGCTGCTTCCGGAGCCGGATCGCGTTGACGCGGGCCGTGACCGCGGCGGAGCCGCGCAGGCTCGCCGCGAGCCCGAAGCCCTGGCAGAGCGGCTCGAACTTGGTCGTGAACTCGAGCTTGTAGCGGTCAGCGCCGCCGAGGAACTCCACCTTCGTCGCCCCCTCGTCGATCGCCGTTTCCATCGCGTCGAGCGTGTTCAGGAAGCCCGGCGAGTAGCGGCCGTAGGCGGGGTCGAAGCCGATCCGGTGGACGTACATGCTCCCCTCGAACAGGAAGAGGTAGTGGAAGGCGATCGCGCGGCCGTCCAGCTTCAGCGTCACGATCCGTGCGGCGTCGACCTCGGCGAGCGCCCGGATCGCCGCGCGGTGGAAGCGCTTTCCCTCCGGCGTCGCGAAGCGCGAGCCGTCCGGTCGGCCCTCCCAGCGGAGCAGGTGGAGCCGAAAGCCGTCTTCGAGCGCCTCGACCAGCTCGTCGGCCGTCCGCGCGACGACCGTCTCGAGCTTCCCCAGCTCGGCGAGATGGCGCCTGCGGCGCCGGTGCTGAGCCCGTGATTTGCCGGACATCCTGTCGCGGTAGACGGCGTCCCAGTCGCCGTCCACGTCGAGCACCGGCGCCTCGGCGCGCTCGAGGAGAAGGAGTCGGGAGGGTCCGAGCTCCCGCGCAAGGCGGCTGCCGACGGGCATCCCGAAGAGGTCGGCGAAGTCGTGCGGCGTCCCGGCCGCGCGCTCGGTGAGCGCCTTGGCCGCCACGACGCCGTCGTTCGGATCGACGAGCAGGTCGGCGAGCGCCGACTGGTCGCCGCCGAGGAACGAGAGCACGTCGAGGCCGCGCCGGCGCATGACACACAGCGGCAGCGCCCCGACCAGGCGGCCGTCCTGGTAGGCGACCTGGACGGCCAGGCGTCCGCCGGAGCCGTACTCCCGCCACCACTCCCGCAGCCACCCGTGCAAGAGCATCGGGCTCGGCCGTGGCATCGCCCGGACGAGGTCGTCCCATTCTCCGGAAAGCCGGGCGAAGGCGTCGTCGCCCGAGACGGTCTCGAGCGTCAGACCGCCAGAACCAGTGGCCGAGCCCACTCTTAGAACGTTCCCCGCCCCAGAACGGCCGAGTCCACGTGATGCAAAAACCGTTGCCGGTCCGCGTCCCGCCGGAGCACGACGACCTCTCGGCCGTTGCGGTGGCGACCGAGGTCGGCAAGGAGGTCGCCGCGCAGGTGACGGCGGTACTGCCACTGGCCGCGGACGAAGGTCGCTAGCGACCGGTCGGCGCGGCCGCGCGGCGACTCGCGCGGGACGCCCTCGACAGGCTCTCGGCTGAGGCGCCGGCGCCCGGCCCGCCAAAGGCAGCGCGCCGGTGAGGCGTCGAGGAAGACGACGACGTCCGCGACCTCGAGCCAGTCGGGGAGCATGTCGTCGTGCTGGGCGTCCACGACCCACGCCGGCTCCGCGAGTGCCCGGCGCTGGAACACCTCCCAC
>Ga0307318_10000780_pt1 | contig 10520 bp, 11 predicted proteins | sample ER_DNA_367_FD_194500 | JGI IMG/M metagenome (GOLD analysis project Ga0307318, IMG submission 194500) | Bulk soil microbial communities from the East River watershed near Crested Butte, Colorado, United States - ER_DNA_367 | ecosystem: Environmental > Terrestrial > Soil > Floodplain | place...
GCCAGGCTGGGACACGAGGTCGACCTGCTCTGCCAGGACCGCGCCTGGGACCCGCCCGACGGCGTGACCGTCCACAACCCCGATATCGGGCGCATCCTGCCCGTCTATGTGGCCGACAGCTACGACGGGTTCGAGGCAAAGCCCTACCCGGACCTGACCCAGGCCGAACTCGACCACTACATCGAGGCAAACGTGGCCGCCGTGCGTGAGCTGCCGGCGCCCGACGCCGCCCTGGCCAATCACCTGATCATGGGTCCCGCGATCCTGGCCCGAGGCCTGGCCGGCCGCGCGCCCTACGCGGTCAAGGTGCACGGAAGCGCCCTCGAGTACACCGTGCGGCCCAATCCGGAGCGCTTTCTTCCCTATGCCCTCGAGGGGGTGCGCGCAGCGGGCGGTGTGCTCGTCGGCTCCCATCACACCGGTGCGAGCCTGTGGGAGGTGCTGGCCGACGAGCCGGACCTGCCCGAGCGCACCCGGTTGGGTCCCCCGGGCGTGGACATCCATTCGTTTCGCCCCGGTTCGCAGGACCTCGAGAGGCTCGCCTCGAAGCTCGCGACGCACGCCACGGCCTCGTGGGGCGGCGAGAAGGGTGCGGCGGACGCCGTACGCGCGCTCGATCCAGGGCGTGACCGCATCGTCAGCTTCGCCGGAAAGCTGATCGTCTCGAAGGGAGTGGACCTGCTGCTGGCCGCATGGCCCAGCGTGGTGGCCGAGGTGCCCGACGCCCGGCTCGTCGTGATCGGCTTCGGCACCTACCGCGAGGCGATGGACCGCTTCGTCGACGCCCTGCGCCGGCGCGACATGGACGACCTGCGCGAGATCGCCGCACGCGGGCGCGAGCTCGAGGGTGGCCCGCCCGGTGAGCTTCGCTACCTGCGCGCGTTCCTCGACGGCGTGGACGAGAGCTGGCTGCAAGCCGCGCCGCAGGCCGCGGAGCGCATCCACTTCACGGGCCGTCTCGAGTACGAGGACATTCCCGATCTGCTCCCCGCCTGCGAAGCGCAGGTCATGCCCAGCACGTTCCCCGAGGCCTTCGGCATGGTCGCCGCCGAGGCGGCCGCCTGCGGAGTGCTTCCGCTGTCGGCCGGCCACTCGGGGATGGCGGAGGTGACGGCGACGCTCGCCCCCGCCCTCCCGGAGAAGCTGCGGCCGCTGCTCTCCTTCCAGGTCGGCCCCGACTCGGTGCGCCAGATCGCCGACAAGCTGATCGCCTGGCTGAGGCTCGACCCGGCCGAGCGCGAACGCGCCAAGGCCGCGCTGGCCGCGCAGGCGGCGGCCCACTACGCCTGGGAAAGCGTGGCGGAGAAGGTGATCGCCGCCGCAGAAGGGCGCCTCGACACTCTTCCCCACGCGACTTTGCCAGTGGATAATGTTCCCGGCTCGTGAGCCTCGCCCGGAACACGGTCAAGCCGCTCCCGGCGGCGCTCGCAGCGGCGGCCGTCGCCTTGGCGCTGGTCGCCTGCGGGCGCGAAGAGGACGACCTCTCCAACGGCAAGGCTCTCTTCACCGAACGCTGCGGTTCCTGCCACATGCTCGCTCGGGCCGGCACCCAGGGCCAGGTCGGCCCGAGCCTGGACGCGGCGTTTCGCACGGCGCTGGCTGCCGGGGAGGGCCGCCAGACGGTCGAGGGCATCGTTCACTCTCAGATCCTGCATCCGCGCAAGAGCAGCCAGATGCCGGCGGGCCTCGTGAAGGGCTCCGACGCGAAGGACGTGGCCGCCTACGTGGCCTTTGCCGCGGCGCGCTCCGGTGAGGACGAGGGGGCGCTGGCCCAGGCGGGCCTGGCCGGCGCCAAGACCGGAGAGCAGATCTACACGGCGGCGGGCTGCGGCGCCTGCCACACCTTCGGGAAGGCGGGCTCGAGCGGCAACATCGGCCCCAACCTCGACGAGCTGGCCGCGCAGGCCGGCAAGTTGACCGATCTCTCGGCTGAGGAGTACACGAAGGAGTCGATCCTCAATCCGGACGCCTTCACCGTCCAGGGTTTCCAGAAGGGCGTGATGCCCTCCTTCGAGGGCCGCTTGGACGAAAAGCAGGTCCAGGAGCTCGTGAAGTACCTGCTGGGCAACTAGAACCCGCCCTAGATCACCAGCTCGGCCAGCTCATCGAGCAACTCGCGGTTTGCCGCCGCGATCACGCCCGACGGCGTCCCCTCGAGAGCCTGCACAGCGCCCCCGGCCTCCTCGACCAGCAGTTGCCCGGCCGCCAGGTCCCACGCCTTGAGCCCGCGCTCGTAGAAGGCGTCGAGGCGCCCGGCGGCCACCCAGGCCAAGTCGAGGGCCGCGGCGCCCGCGCGGCGGATGTCGCGCGCCCGCGGAAGCACGCGGCTTATGACCTCCGCCTGCTCGGCGCGCCGCTCGGCCTCGTACGAGAAGCCCGTCGCGACCATCGCCCTGCCCAGCCGCGTACTTGCGCGCACCCGCAGGGGTCGTTCGCCCAGCCATGCCCCTTCGCCGCGGACCGCGTGGAAGGTCTCCGCGTGGACCGGCGAATGGACGACCCCCAGCGCGAGCCCCTCGCCGTCCTCGAGCGCGATGCTCACCGCCCAGGCGGGAAATCCGTAGAGGAAGTTGATCGTCCCGTCGAGTGGATCGACGATCCAGCGCCTCCCGCTTTCGGCGTCGCTGCTCGATCCCTCCTCGGCGAGCAGCCCGTCGCGCGGGCGCTCGGCCGCGAGCAGCTCGCGGATGGCCCGCTCGGCCTCGCGGTCGGCGTCGGAGACCAGGTCGGTCTCCGAGGACTTCGAGCCGAGCCCCTCGGGCTCGAGCCCGTAGAAGCCGAGCAGCAGCTCGCCGGCCTCGCGCGCCGCGCGGAGGGCCAGGTCGAGATCCGCCTTCAAAGAATCGCCCGCAGCGCAAAGACCACGAGGAGCACGATGGCGACCACGACGAGGACCCAGATCAGGAAGCGGAAGGCCTCCTGCTCGGAACGCAGCGGGTTCAGCACGCGCTAGAGCAGGTAGAGCGAGGAGTAGACGAAGATCCACATGACATCCACGAAGTGCCAGTAGATGCCCGGCACCTCCACGCCGCGATGCTCCTTGGCCGTGAAGTGACCCCGGAAGGCGCGCACGGTGGCGAACGTCAGCAGCGTGAGGCCGACGAAAACGTGGGCGCCGTGCAGGCCGGTGAGCCCGTAGAAGATCGTGCTCTGGGCGTTGTCCGAGGGGGCGAAGCCGATGTGGAAGTACTCGTTGACCTGGATGCTGAGGAAGGAGAGGCCCAGCAGTGCGGTGGTCAGCAGGCCCACACAGAGCGCGCGCCGGTTCTCGTTGCGGGCACCCTCGAGCGCCCAGTGCATCGTGAAGCTCGAGGAGAGCAGAATCGCCGTGTTCACGCCCGCGATGCCTACCGGCAGGCCTACCCCGTCGATGGGGAACCACTGGGCTTCGTTCACGACCCGGATGAAGAAGTAGGCCGTGAAGAACGCTCCGAAGAGCATGATCTCCGAGATGATGAAGAGCAGCATCCCGAGGAACTGCGCCTCGACCCGCGATGAGACGTTGGGCGCCGGCGGGCCGTGGTGCTCGTCGTGCTCGTGGGATAGATCGGCCGCTATCGAGGCGGACTCCATCAAGCTTCACCTCCCTCGCCGCTGACCACGTGCTCGACGGGCTTGCCGGTCGCCTCTTGCACGCGGCCGACGAGATCGGAGCGAAGCCAGCCCGAACGAGTCTCCGGGAAGGTGGAGATCACGATGTCGTCGGGCGCATAGAACTGGAGGGCGTTCTGCACGGCGGTATAGGGGTCGGAGTGCGCGACCTGCCCCACCGCCTCGAGCCCGGCATCCTGGAGCTCGCTGAGGGTGTGCGCCAGGCGCTCGTGGGCGCCGCTGCCGGCATCGCCGTTCGCGCCGTCGTCGTCGCCCGACTGCGGGCAGATGACGATGAACCCGCGCGGCCCGTCCTCGGCCTTGTGCTTCAGATGCTCGATCAGCTCCTTGCCGCCGACGGTCTGGTTTGCCACCACGAGCGTGCGCTTGACGTCGTCGCGATCGGCGTCGAGGTCGACGACGACGTGCTCGACCGGGCGCCCGCTGGCCCGGTGCACGCGATCCACGAGCCCCTGCCGCAGCCAGCCGGATCGCGTCTCCGGATGCGTCGAGATGATGATCTCGTCGTACTGCTCCTCGCCCAGCGCGTCCATGATGGCCGAGTACGGGTCGGGGTCCATCACCCGGCCGTCGGCCTCGATGCCCTCCTCGTGCAGCAGCGCGAGCGTCATCTCGAGGCGGTTCTGCGTCGCGTCGCGAACGTGGTCCTCATAGATCACATAGCCGTGCTTGGGCTGGTTCTGCGGGCAGATCACATGGACGTGGACCTCTTCGCCCTCGGCGTGGCGCTTGACCGCATCGATCAGCGCCTTGCCCGCGACGGTCTCGTTGGCGACTACGAGGATGCGCTTCATCTAGGCGCCCCTCATGGATCGCTCGATGGAGGCGCTCCGCCCCCGCCGGCGGGAGCGGGCACGGCGCCGGCGGAGGCCCTGGCCTTCTCCTTGGCCTCCTCTTCCTCGTCCTTGAAGACGGCGTGCACCGCCCCGGGGACGCCGTATTCGTAGGGCCCGCCCACGACGGTCGGGACCGACTCGAAGTTGAAGACGGGCGGCGGGGAGGACACCTGCCACTCGATCGAGTGGGCACGCCAGGGGTTGCCGACCGCCAGCGGGCCGTTGCGCCAGGAGGCGATCATGTTGTAGAGGAAGATCAGGAACGACAGGCCGAAGATGAAGGCCGAGATCGAGATGATCGCGTTCCAGGTCGCGAACTGCTCGGCGTAGTCGGCGACCCGCCTCGGCATGCCGTCGATGCCCACGAAGTGCATCGGCCCGAAGGTGAGGTTGAAGAAAATGAACGACAGCCAGAAGTGCAGCCGGCCGAGACCCTCGTCGTACATCCGCCCCGTCATCTTGGGGAACCAGTGGTAGATCCCGGCGAAGATCGTGAAGACCGAGCCGCCGAAGAGCACGTAGTGGATGTGGGCGACGATGAAGTACGTGTCCGACACGTGGATGTCGAACGGCACCACCGCCAGCATGATGCCGCTGATCCCGCCGAGCGTGAACATCGTGATGAAGCCCAGCGCGAAGAGCAGGGGTGTTCGGAGATGGATGACGCCGCGCCAGAGCGTCGCCAGCCAGGAGAAGATCTTGATCCCGGTGGGCACCGCGATCAGCATCGTGGTGATCATCATCGGCACCCGGAACCAGCTCCACATGCCGGAGACGAACATGTGGTGGGCCCAGACCGAGAAGCCCAGGATGATGATGGCCACGAGCGAGAAGGCCATCATCCGGTAGCCGAAGATCGGCTTTCTCGCGTGCGTCGAGATCACCTCGCTGACGATCCCGAAGCCCGGCAGCATCATGATGTAGACCGCCGGGTGCGAGTAGAACCAGAAGACGTGCTGGTAGAGCAGAACGTCCCCGTTGGCTCCCGGGTTGAAGAACTGCATCCCGAGTGAGCGCTCGAGCAGGATGAAGAACTGCGATCCGGCGATGAACGGGGTGGCGATAACCACCAGCAGCGACGTGGTGAAGTTGGCCCACACCAGCAGGGGCATGCGCCAGAAGGTCATGCCCGGCGCGCGCATGGTGATGATCGTGACCAGGAAGTTGAGCGCCGTGGCGATCGAGGAGGCGCCCGCGAACTGGACTCCCATCGTGAAGAACTGCTGGCCCAGCGGTGTCTCCGTCGACAGCGGGGCGTACGCGGTCCAGCCGGTGGCGAATGCGCCGCCCTCGGCGAAGTAGCTGCAGATCATCATCACGCCCGCGGCCGGCAGCATCCAGTACGAGAGGGCGTTCAGCCGCGGGAAGGCCATGTCCGGCGCCCCGATCATCAGCGGGATCACGTAGTTCGCGATCCCGGCGAAGACCGGGATGATGAACAGGAAGATCATCAGCGAGGCGTGGACCGAGAAGAGCCCGTTGAACGTGTTCGGATCCACGAACTGAGTGCCCGGCGTCGCGAGCTCCGCTCGCATCAGCATCGCCATCAGACCGCCGGCGATGAAGAAGATGAACGTGGTGCAGATGTACTGGATCCCGATGACCTTGTGGTCGGTGTTGACGCGGAAGTAGTCGCGCCAGGAGTACGCCCCGTGACCGGAATGGTCCTCGGGGACGGTGGGCGCGCCGGAGGCCCAGCGGAACCAGTAGTCGAAGCAGCCGATGCCCAGCAGGTAGCCCAGTGGCGCGCATATCAACCCGCCCACGGTGACGATGGCGTCCCCGTCGAAGAGCGGATCCCAGCCGTAGGCGGCGCGCACGGCGACCACGATTCCCATGCCCAGGAGGAACCCGGCGGCCAAGCCGAGCGCGGCGCGGTACCAGCCCGGTGCGAGCAGCCTGCGGGTGAGCGTCATAGGCAGATCTCCAGAGTCTCCAGAGGCATCAGACCGTACTGGATCATTGCGCTGTCGCCCCCTGCGCAGCCTGCTTCTGGTGCTGGAGCCAGGCGTCGAACTCGCCCGGCGCGACCACCCGCACGTTCTGGCGCATCGCGGCGTGGCCGATGCCGCAGAGCTCGGCGCAGACCACCTGGTAGCGGCCGATCCGGTCGGGCGTAAGGCGTATGTTCGTGGTCAACCCCGGAACGGCGTCGGACTTGAGCCGGAACTCCGGAACCCAGAAGGAGTGGATCACGTCTTTGCTGTGAATCCGGAAGTGGACGGGCTGGTCCGTCGGCAGCACCAGAGCGGTCGAATTGACCTTCTCGCCGGGATATTCGAAGGTCCAGGTGAACTGCCGGCCGGTCACGTCGACCACCAGCTCGTTGGGCTGCTTGGCCTCGATGCTGTCGAGCTCGACCCAGCCGTAGATCGCCAGCGCAGTGACCATGAGGAAGGGGATCGTCACCCAGACGACCTCGAGGCGGGTGTTCCCGTGGATGGGCGGGCCGTCGCGCATGTCGCCGGGCTTGGCGGCGAAGCGGGTGACGCTGTAGATGACGACCGTCATCACCAGCACGAAGATCGGCACCGAGCAGATCAGCAGTACGTCGTAGATCGTGTCGATCTTTCCCGCGGCGCCGGCGGCGTTGACCGGGAACCAGTCGATCGCGAGGGCGATGGCTACGCCGATGACCGAGGCGATCGCCCCGATCGCGAGCATCTTTCCGACCGGATGCTTCTCGCCCTCGATCCGCGGATCTTCCTGCGGAGGCCCCTGCGCATCCCCGGCCCGTGGGTCCTTCTCGCTCATGCGCCGGCGAGTTTATTGAACGCAACGGCCGGGCGGGACCACCCACCGCGCGAATTGGCGCGCTCGCCGAGCGTCCCTACGCGGCCACGGCCTCGGGCGCTCGGCGCATCTCCGACGGCGGGCAGCCGTGGTGGCGCCGGAAGGCCTTCGAGAACTGCGCGGGCTGGCGGTAGCCGACCGAGTGGGCCACCGTCGAGACCGGCGCTCGTCCGTCGCGAAGCATCTCCGCGGCGTTCGTCATGCGCACGCGCTGAAGCTCTGCGCGGAAGCTCGTGCCGCGCTCGCCGAAGACACGCTGCAGCTGCCGCCTCGAGGTGGCGATCGATCGAGCGACGCTGCCCAGCGAGAGGTTCTCGTCGGCGTACTCCTGCTCGATCACGGCGAGCGCCTCGTCGAAGAGGGCTCTTCTGCGAAAAAGAGTGGTCTGTCTCACCAACCCTTATTACGGCGCAGGGGAACAAGCGGATGCATCTGTTCGGTACGCTGCGATTGAGCCGATCGACACTTGGGTGAAGGGGGCCGCATGCAGGTCAGCACCGGAATGAGCGACAGGGTTCTCACCGTCAACCCGGGCCTCTCCCTCCGCGACGTGGCCAAGGCGATGGCGCAGCGACGCGTGGGCGCCGCGGTCGTGATCGATCCCGAGCAGCCCGGCCCCGGCATCATCACCGAGCGCGACATCCTCTACTCGGTCAGCGCCGGTCAGGACCCGGACAACGAGCAGGTCTCCGAGCACCTGTCCTCCGAACTGACGTTCGCCGCACCCGACTGGTCGCTCGAACGAGCGGCCGAGGCCATGGTCCGGGGTGGCTTTCGCCATCTCGTCGTGGTCGACGGCGGCACCATGGTGGGCATCCTCTCGATGCGCGACATCGTCCGGGTCTGGGTCTCGGACGGCGCCACGTCCGAGCTCCCGTCGGACATCCCCGCCACGGGCTGATAAAAAGGGTGCCGCGATGGATCGTCGCCTCGCTCTCAAGAACCTGCGGACCGGGCTGATCGCCGGGGCGGTTGCGCTGATCGTGTTCGCCCTGTCGTGGGTCGTGGGCCTCGTCTACTGATGGCCGACGAGCAGATTCACGCCGGCGGACCCGAGGCGCCGGCCGCCGGGGAGGCCATCCACCTGCCCGGACCGTCCTACCTGCCGGTGCTCACGGCCTTCGGGCTCGCGCTCACAGTCTGCGGCGTCGTGCTCGCTCTGCCCATGGTCGTGATCGGGCTGATCATCACGCTCGGCACGGTGCGGCGCTGGGTGAAGGAGACCCGCGCCGAGATCGGGGAGCTTCCGCTCGAGCACGGCTGAGCCGCTCGTTTGGGGGAAGCGGCTCGCGGGTAGGGAGCCGCCAATGCTGCGGATCGATGCCTCGGTCCTCGACTATTCGATCATCGCCATCTACTTCGTGGTGGTGCTCGGGATCGGTTTCGGCGCCAAGCGCCTGCTGAAGACCGACCTCGACTTCTTCCTCTCCGGCCGCTCGCTCCCGGCATGGATCACCGGGCTCGCCTTCATCGCCGCCAACCTCGGCGCGCTCGAGGTTCTGGGAATGGCCGCCAACGGCGCGCAGTACGGCGTGGCCACGGTGCACTTCTATTGGATCGGCGCGATCCCGGCGATGATCTTCCTCGGCCTGGTGATGATGCCCTTCTACTACGGGGCGAAGATCCGTTCGGTGCCCGAGTGGCTGCGCCGGCGCTACGGCCGCGCCGCCCATCTCTTCAACGCGATCTCCTTTGCCCTGGCGACCGTGCTCATCAGCGGGGTGAACCTGTTCGCGCTGGGTCTCGTGCTCTCGCTCATGCTGGGCTGGTCGATCAGCACCGCGATCCTCGTGGCGGCGGCGATCGTGCTCGCCTACATCACCCTCGGCGGGCTGACCTCCGCGATCTACAACGAGGTGCTGCAGTTCTTCATCATCCTGGCCGCGCTCACCCCGCTCGTGACCGTGGCGCTCATCGACGTCGGCGGCTTCAGCGGGCTGGCCGACCAGGTCAAGCAGAGCGATCTGGGGGAGGCCGGACTGCACGCCTGGGAGGGCCTGGGGATCGGGGGCGACAACCCGCTCGGGGCCAACTGGATAGCCACCATTTTCGGGCTTGGCTTCGTGCTCTCCTTCGGCTACTGGACGACCAACTTCGCCGAGGTCCAGCGGGCGCTGTCGGCCAACAACATGTCCGCGGCGCGGCGTACGCCGCTGATCGCGGCGTACCCCAAGATCTTCATCCCCGCGCTCGTGGTGATCCCCGGGCTGGTGGCGCTCGTGACGGTCAAGGACTTCGGCAGCGGCTCCACTCCCGCCACCGACTACAACAACGCGATCCCGGCGCTGATCGCCCATTACCTGCCCTCGGGCATGCTGGGCATAGCCGTGACCGGCCTGATCGCCGCGTTCATGGCCGGCGTCGCGGCCAACGTATCCGCCTTCAACACGGTCGTGACCTACGACCTCTACCAGGACTACGTCAGGCGCGACGCCGATCCGGCGCACTACATCCGCTTCGGGCGGATCGCGACAGTGGTGGGCGTTGCGATCTCGATCCTCACGGCGTTTATCGCCAAGGGCTACGAGAACATCATGAACTACGTCCAGCTGCTGTTCTCGTACTTCAACGCGCCGCTGTTCGCCACGTTCATCATCGGCATGTTCTGGAAGCGGACCACGCCCTGGGGCGGCTTTGCCGGGCTGGTCGCGGGCACCTTCGGCGCCTTCATGACCCACCAGCTCTACTCGCGCGGCACGATCGACATCGCCTCGCCGCTGGCCGCGGACTTCTGGGGCGCCATCGTCGCCTTCCTGACCGATGCGGTCGTAACCGTGGCGGTCAGCCTCGTGACCAAGCCGAAGCCCGTCGAGGAGCTGCGCGGCCTCGTCTGGGGTATGGCCGAGGGCACCGACCTGCGGCTCTCGCGGCGCGACCGGCTCTGGTGGCGTAACCCCAAGGTGCTGGCGGCCGGGGCCATCGTGCTCGTCATCATCCTCAACATCATCTTCATCTAGTCAGCTAGGAGATCGGCGTGGCCGAAGAGGAGCCCCAGTTCAGCGAGGAGCAGGTCGAGAAGGCGACGAGCCTGCTCGACATTCGCAAGATCATCGGAGGGCTGCTGGGGGTCTACGGGCTGCTGCTGCTGGGCGCCGGGCTGTTCGCGAGCGAGGCCGACAAGGAAAAGGCCGCCGGCGTGAACATCAATCTCTGGGTGTCGCTGGCCCTGATCGTGGCCTCGGCGCTCTTTCTCGCCTGGGGCTTCACGCGCCCGCTGGTCGACGAGCTCGAGGAGGACGACGCCGAGGGAGGAGTCACAGGAGCCGAGCCGCAGGCCCG
>Ga0307318_10000782_pt1 | contig 10510 bp, 10 predicted proteins | sample ER_DNA_367_FD_194500 | JGI IMG/M metagenome (GOLD analysis project Ga0307318, IMG submission 194500) | Bulk soil microbial communities from the East River watershed near Crested Butte, Colorado, United States - ER_DNA_367 | ecosystem: Environmental > Terrestrial > Soil > Floodplain | place...
GGGGGACCGCCCGTTGACCGTGTACGAAGCCACGACTCGCATTCTGACCAAGCGGCCTCGACTCGAGGTCACCCGTCCTCGTAAGCCATGCCCTCGACCGTGAGGTGTCCGCCGAACATGCCCCACGGGAGAGCACGATCGAGCTCAGGCGCTGGACGATGCGGTCGGCCGATACGGTCCGTACGCGGGCGCTGCGATTGCCGCCGCCGCCGCGGTGCTGATCGTCCGCCGGGCCAAGGAGCGCCCCTCGATCGATTCGCTGGTTAGAGGACCTGGCTACCTGGAGCCGCGGCCCGGTCCGGGCACGAACTCGACCTCTTCGAGGCGCAGATGGTCACTGCGCTTCGGGACAAGCGCGGCGATCACGGGCTTCTTGTCGCTCTTTGTGCGCGCGAGCATCGGCGGCTTCTCGCTGCAGTAATCGTCGCCCCATTGCCGCAGGCCGACGAGCGCGACATGAAGGTCGCGGCCCTTTCGGGTCAGGTGGTACTCGTACCGCTCCGGCCGTTCTTGATAGGGAACCCGCTCGAGGATTCCTTCGTCGACCAGCCAGCGAAGACGGTCGGCGAGAACCTTCCGCGCGATCCCGAGATTTCGCTGGAACTCGTCGAATCGACGCAGTCCCAGCAGAGCGTCCCGAATGATCAGCAGCGTCCATCGCTCACCGACCACCTCGAGGGCATGTGCGATCGAACAGTCCTGGCCTTCGTAGGTGCGCTTGAGCATTGCATTCCAGGATACCGGGTCAGTCTTGTGAAGTAACTGACGGACTGGTAGGGTCGGTTCCTTCAAGGAACCGAAGTGGTTCCGAAGGAGCGAAGAGGCATGAAGCGCGTCGTCGTTGGTCACTACGGTGGCCCCGAGGTCTTGCAGGTGGTCGAGGAGGACGATCCCAGACCGGGTCCGGGGGAGGTGCGCGTCCGGGTTCTCGCCGCTGGTGTGTCGTTCAGCGATGCCCTATTGCGCGCCGGTGTCTATCTCGGCGGCCCGAAGCCGCCGTTCACGCCCGGCTACGAGCTCATCGGCGTCGTCGAGGAGCTCGGCCCGGGCTGCTCGAGGCTGCGAGTGGGAGATCGTGTCGCCGTGCTGACGGTCTGGGGCGCCGACGCGGAGCGTGTCTGCGTGCCGGAGAGGTACGCGGTCGAGGTGCCTGAGGACCTCGACCAGGCGGAGGTGGTGAGCCTCGTTCTTCCCTACATGACGGCCTACCAGCTGCTTCATCGCGTGGCGAGGGTGAAGAGCGGGGAGACGGTGCTCGTGCACGGTGCAGCCGGCCGGGTGGGCACGGCGGTGCTCGAGCTCGGAGCGCTGGCCGGGCTTCGCCTCTGCGGGACTGCGTCAGCTCGCGACCGCGCCGCGGTCGAGCGGCTCGGCGCGGTCGCGATCGACTACCGCAACGAGGATTTCGTGGCGCGGGTGCGCGAGCTCCCCGGGAAAGGCGTCGACGTTGTGCTCGACGGGCTCGGTGGCGCGATGTCGATTCGCTCCTTCCGCGCGCTGCGGCCGGGTGGAAGGCTGGTCGTGTTCGGCTACTCCTCCGCGCTCACGCAGGGGCGCAGGAGCCGGCGAGCGTGGCTCAAGTGGAACGCGCAGACCGCCAGTGTCTTTCTCTGGGGCCTGCTCTCGCCCCGCAGGCGCGTCCACGGCTACCGGATCGACAAGCTGCGCAACCGCCATCCGGAGTGGTTCCGGGAGGACTTCCTCGCGCTGCTCGAGCTGCTTCGTCGTGGCGAGATCCACCCGGTCGTGTCCGAGCGCCTACCGCTAACCGAAGTGCGCCACGCGCACGAACTGCTGGAGAGCTCCGCGGCCACGGGAAAGCTCGTACTCGTGCCATAACAAGGACCGCGTGCGGAGTCTCCCGCAGGCGGGCTAAAGGAGGGACTGTGACCGTAAGCACTCCATCTGTGGAACAAGAAACGGGAGGCGGCGTGCTGACGTCGTACAAGAACGCACCAACGCGCACCGTCTCCACTGGTGGTGTGGATTTCGCCTACCGCGAGCTCGGCCCGAAGGTCGGTGTCCCGGTCATCTTCCTCGTGCACTTGGCAGGGAACCTCGACAACTGGGACCCGCGGGTGGTCGACGGAATCGCCGCAAACCGCCGGGTCATCACCTTCGACAACCGCGGCGTCGGTGCCTCCACTGGCAAGACGCCAGACACCATCCAGGCGATGGCCAAGGACGCCGTCACGTTCATCCGCGCGCTGGGTTTCGACGAGGTCGATCTTCACGGGTTCTCCATGGGCGGCATGATCGCCCAGGTGATCGCCCGGGACGAGCCGGAGCTGGTCCGCAAGTTGATCCTCACGGGCACCGGCCCGGCCGGTGGAAAGGGCATGAAGGAGGTCGTGTGGGTCGCGCAACTCGACACCCTCCGCGGCCTGCTGAGTCGCCAGGACCCGAAGCAGTTCCTCTTCTTCACCCGGACCGCGAACGGCAAGCGTGAAGGCAAGGCGTTCCTGGCTCGACTCCAGGAGCGCACGATCGACCGTGACACGCCGACCTCCGTCAGCTCGTACTTCACGCAGCTCAAGGCCTGCCGCCGCTGGGGCAAGGAGGAGCCTCACGACCTCTCACTCATCCGCCACCCCGTACTCCTCGCGAACGGCGATAACGACCGGATGTTGCCGACGCCGAACACCCTCGACATGGCCCGCCGTGTGCCGAACAACGAGTTGGTGATCTACCCGGACGCCGGCCACGGCGGAATCTTCCAGTTCCACGAGCAGTTCGTCGAGAAGGCTCTCGAGTTCCTGGCGAAGTAGCGCCGTGAAGGCGGTGGGCCGTCCCAGCCAGCCGAGTAGCCCGCGGCACCGGCGCCCGCTACTCGGACAACGTCCACGGTGGACGCTGCGTAGACACCAGATTCCGCCGCCGACGTCAGGAAAGACAACGGAAACAGGGCTAAGCAGGCAGAAACTCGAAGCCCTCTGACGGACTCGAACCGTCGACCCCCTCCTTACCATGCGACTTTGGGGGCAACCGATGGCAGCCAATGGCAAAAGGATTTGGCTTGTTGGGCCGCTCTCGGGGCTTGAAACGCTCGACGGTTTGCGCCCCGTGCCCCCTCGTTTTTCCACATCATTTCCATCCGACTCGGCCGCGGCGTGGTCTATCGTTTTGGGCGACGGCGTTCGCCGTTGACCCCCTCTCTTTCACAGAGGCTGTCATTCGCGTCCGAACGATCGTGCGATGGCATGTCGCGCTGAGGAAAGTCGAGTTCGATCACCTCACAACTAGCTAACTCAGCCGGCTGACGTCGAGGAGGAGTTGTCGGAATTGGGCGAAGCGTTTCGTGCCGAGTTGCTCGGCCGAGGAGGCCTCGATCTCGGCGACGGCTTCGCGGATCACACGGATCGCCAAATTGCCGCGGGTGGTGAGCTTTTGGCTTGATTCGGGCGTTTTCCGCCCTGAGTTAATTTGCCACTGTTGCCAGCGGTTGCAACCACGGGGCTCCATAAAGGCTCCATCATTTGTTGTCCGCGTGGCTACGGTTTGGACGCAGTCCGGCGTCAAGGGCGGTAGACCGTTCCTGGGGAGCGGAGTACCCTCGTTACATGTGGGCGATGGTGTTGCGCTCATGGTGACGGCAGACGACGTTCGTCGTGTCGGCATTTTCAGCGAGCTCGATCGGCCGGCGTGCGAGCGGCTTTCGCGCGCCGCGGCCGACATCAGTCTCGCGGCGGGCGAATACGCGGCGCACGAGGGCGACGAGCGCGCGTTGTTTGCGCTGCTCGACGGTCGCATCGAAGCGGTGAAGGTCGTCGACGGGATCGACCGCGTCGTCGGCGAGCGACAGCCGGGCGACATCTTCGGCGAGGTCCCGATCACGCTCGGGACGCTGTTCCCCGTCGGGTTTCGCGCCGCGGATCCGTCGCGTGTGATGCGAATCGAGCCGCACCAGTACCACGGCGTTGCGGCGGTCGCGCCGGACGTCGCCAAGGAGGTCGGGAGGTTGGCAGCCGAGCGGATGAGCGGCCCGCGTGGGCTGCAGGGCATCGCGGCCGAGCCGCCGCCGCCTCGCGCCCTGGTGCTCGGGAACCGATGGGATGCGTCGTGCACCGAGCTGCGACGCTTCCTCGACCGGAGCCAGATTTCGTTCAAGTGGGTCAAGCCAGACGACCCGGACGTCGCCGAGGAGTGGGGAGGCTCTGTCCCCGTCGACGACGACCTTCCTGCCATCCGCGTCATCGGCGGGAAACAGGTGGTGAAGCCGCGGGCCCGACGGATCGCGGAGCTGCTGGGGCTCGAGACGGAGCCGTCCGCAGCGGAGTACGACACCGTTATCGTCGGCGCAGGCCCGGCGGGTCTCGCGGCAGCGGTGTACGGCGCCTCGGAGGGACTGCGGACGATCGTCGTCGAGCGGGACGCTCCGGGCGGCCAAGCCGGCACGTCGTCCAGGATCGAGAACTACCTGGGATTCCCTTCGGGCGTGTCTGGCGAGGAGCTTGCGAGTCGGGCGCTGCAGCAGGCGCGTCGGCTCGGCGCCGAGATCCTCGTCTCCCGCTCGGTCACGCGCATCGACGCCGTGAGGCGGCAGGTGTACCTCGACGGCGGTGACGTCCTGGACGCCAAGACGCTCATCCTCGCGTGCGGCGTCTCCTGGCGGCAGCTGTCAGTCGAGGGATTCGACCGTCTCGTTGGGAAGGGTGTCTTCTACGGAGCCGCGCGCAGCGAGGCAGCGAACGCGCATGGTCTCGACGTCCACATCGTCGGGACCGGCAACTCGGCGGGCCAGGCTGCGATGTTCTTCGCGAACCATGCGCGGAGCGTCACGATGCTCTGCCGCGGTGCAACGCTCTCCAAGACCGAGGGAAACGGCATGTCGCGCTACCTCATCGACCAGCTTGCTGCGCAACCCAACGTCCGCGTCCTGTACCGGACGGAGGTGGTCGCAGCGTTCGGTGCGGACTCGCTCGAAGCGATCGACGTCCGCAACTCGGACACGGGCGAGACGACGCGGCTCGAGTCAGGAGGCATGTTCCTGTTCATCGGTGCGGACGCCGAGACGAGCTGGCTCCCGCCCGAAATCGCACTCGACCGCCGCGGCTACGTGCTCACTGGTCCCGACGTGGGCGACGAAACCGAATGGAACGTCGACCGCGATCGCTACCTCCTCGAGACGAGCATGCCCGGCATCTTCGCTTGCGGCGACGTTCGCTCCGGGCCGGTTAAGCGCGTCGCTTCCGCCGTAGGTGACGGCAGCTTGGCGATCGCATTCGTGCACCAGTACCTGAGAGAGATTGAAGCCACGTCGACTGACGCCGTCGATGCGGCGGTTTCTGCAGCGGCCTCATAGCGCACGAAGCAGACTTTGCAGCTCGATCAGAACAAAAAAAAGCCCGCTGAGCGGGCTTTTGCAGAGCCCTCTTCCGGACTCGAACCGGAGACCCCCTCCTTACCATGAACGTGAGGAGGGGGCCGACCCATGCGGGTTTGCGCATAGCGGCGCGGGCTCGCACGTGTCGCTGGTAGCCGCACGTCATCGCGTGTTCCATGGCCGTGCGACCTTGGTGCGACCCGGCCTGACAGCTCGACTCGTTCGTCTGGTTCATCGGCAGGCGCGGCTGTTGCCGCGCCAGCTCTCGACGAGCATTCCTTTCCACCTCGCGGCGAAAGCTCGTGTCGGCAGGCCGGTGAGTGTGTCGGGCGGCATTCCGATTGGTGAGTGCGAAGACTTGACCGCCCGGGAGATGAAGTCTTCGCAGGAGGAATCGGCTCTGCGTTGTCACCACCGACGTAGATTGCCCGCGTGATTGTCCGGCCCGAGGAACCGGATGACCGTGCTGCTATCACGGCAGCGACTGAAGCAGCGTTTGGGAGGACTGCCGAGGCGAGGATGGTCGACGCAATTCGGGCGTCCGAAGGGTTTGTTCCAGCGCTCTCGCTGGTCGCCGACGAGTGCGGCAAGATTCTTGGGCATGTCATTCTCAGCTATGTCGCGCTTGACACTGGCCAGAGGCTGCTGGAGCTCGGGCCGCTCAGCGTGTGTCCTGAGCGCCAGGGGAAAGGAATCGGCGGCGATCTGGTTCGCACTGCGCTTGGGATTGCTGACGAGCTGAACGAGCCGCTGGTTCTTGTCCTCGGGTTCCCCGCCTACTACCGGCGCTTCGGGTTTCAGCGTGCGTCAGCGTTCGGAATCGCTCCGCCGGATGGAATACCTGACGATGCCTGGATGGCGGTCACGCTGTCGTCTTACTCACCCGCGCTGCGCGGGAAGGTCATCTGGCCGCCCGCGTTCTCAGGCGTAACGTAGCGCTCCCGACCGAGCGCAACCCGGGAGTCCTCGTGAGGTTGCCGATCGGGGAGGGCTACAGGGCGCGCGGGACGACAAGCGCCACGCGCGCCCTGTGTTGGTTCGCCTAGAGCGGCTCTCCGGTCTCGAGCAGCGTCTTCAGCGATGAGAGGACACCCATCCATCCCGTCCCGTAGACGCCCACGGCCGTCTTCGGCGCCCCCTCGAGCTGGTCGTGCGTGACCGTCAGGAGGGCCGTCCCATCGTCCCGTGCTTCGATCTCCCACGTGACTCGGCTCGGCTCCTCCACCGCCATCTCGGGGTCGTACAGGGACGTCCACGTGTGCGAGAGGCGTCTCGGCGGGTCGGCCTCGAGCACCTCCCCCTGCGTCGCGAGCTGATCCGTGTCGCCCATCGTCTGCCGGTAGTGGCCGCCCGGGCGCAGGTCGAAGTCGGAGCGCACGCCGTGGAAGTAGCGCTCAGTGAATTCCGGCTTCGTGATCGCGTCCCAGATCTGCTCAGGGGTCGCCTTGATGAACACCTGGTAGACCTGGACGGTCAGATTTTGCATCTCGGTCGTCGTCATCCTGTCTCCTCCAGCTTGGTCTTGAGGTCTGCGAGCGCCGATACTTGGCGCTCCGTGTACTTGTCGATCCACCGGTCGTGGATCAGCCGGATGGGGACCGGGTTCAGGAAATGCAGTTTCTCCCGGCCTTGCCGGCGCGTGACTACGAGCCCTGCGTCCTCGAGGACTCGCAGGTGCTTCATGACGCCGAAGCGCGTCATCTCCAGCTCAGACTCAAGCTCGGTCAGCGTGCGGCCGTCACCCTGAAAGAGCAGGTCGAGCAGGAAGCGACGCGTCGGGTCACCAAGCGCCTTAAACACACGGTCCTCGTCCTTGCTCATGCGTCCACTATAGGTGACCATACGGTCACATGTCAAGTCCTTCTGCGAGCTTGAAGACACCCTCCTTAGAGGCCCTACTTGTGCTGCCTCAGGCCGCCCGCCTCGACGGGGGGTGACAGACGAGGTCCCCACCGCGTGCAACCGTGGTTGCATCTGTCGTTACGGATGTGGCTGCGAAGCGCTTGTGGGTTCTGCTCGCCTATGGCCAGCGCCTAATCGGCGTGGCGCTCGAACGCAGCCTCGTCGAGACGCCGGCTTCGCGTTCGAATGCGAGGCGTTGTGAGCGGTCTTTTGAACCTGAAGGCTCCATAACCGGCTCCATACCCACCGCATACTGGAGCTCGTGCAACTCGAGCCGACCGAAAAAGCCGCGATTTGCGCGGCTTTTGCAGAGCCCTCTGACGGACTCGAACCGTCGACCCCCTCCTTACCATGGAGGTGCTCTACCAACTGAGCTAAGAGGGCAGCGCAGGCCGATTCTAGCGACGCCCGTTTGCGGTCCCCGGGCGTCGCTAGAGGGCCAGGATTGAGGCGGGGACCTACTCCTCGAGTGACAGGTCGACGACCTTGTCCCAGTTCGCGGCGATCTTGCGTGCCATCTCGCGCTCCTCCTTGCGGTTCTCACGCGCGACGCGCGCCGTCTCCGTGTCTCCGGCCCGCTTCGCGACCCGCTCGAGCAGCTCGTAGCTCGCGATCTCCATGTGCTCGGTCGCATAGCCGTCGCGGGCGTTCCGCCCCGGCTTGTCGGGTCTCGCCACGTCGACGACGCCCTTCATCAGCGCGCCCATGATCCCGCCGGCCTCCTTGATCACGGAGGGCGACGCATCGTGGGCTTTGAGGCGTCGCTCGAGCCGCTTTGCCTGCTGCTCGGTCTGGCGCTTGTGCTGCTCGAGCTCGCGCCGCATCTGCGGGTCCTCGGTCGACTCGATCATGCCGTCCAGCATCCGCAGGACGTTCTGCTCCATCGCATAGGCCTCGTCGATGTGCTTGACGAGCTGCTGCTGCAGCTCCTCGCTTGCCGGTTCTCGCCGGCGCGTCCTGGCTCTCGAGCGCGTTGCCATGGGAACTCCTCTCGTTGGGGTCCACCAGCGTCTGCCCGGCGAGCGCGTCATCGAATCCTCTGGATTCCTCAGATAAACATTGCGACCGACGGCATGATCCGTGATCATCTCCGCGGCATCTTCCAGGAGGTGGAGCGTGGCATCCCCGGCGTCATCCGCACCCGCGACCTTTGACCACCTACGCGAGCAGTCGATCGGACTGCCGCAGGTCCTCTTCCAGTCGATCACGCACATGGCCCCCGGGGCGGCGATCGCATTCTCGATCCTCTTCTCGGTGGGCTTCGCAGGACCGGCGCTGCCGATCTCGGTGCTGCTCGCCCTGATCGCGTGCACGCTCGTCGCGATCTCGATCGGCCAGCTCGCCAAAAAGGTCCCGTCGGCCGGTGGGCTCTACGCTTACGTGACCGAGGCGCTCGGGCCGATCCCGGGCTTCTTCGTCGGCGCGGTCTTCCTCTGCTTCGAGCCGCTCGTCGCGCCGCTCCTCTTCCTGATCTTCGCCTGGGCGACGACCGACGTCTTCCGCGCGGACGTGGGGTGGGACTGGACCGGCCAGTGGTGGATCTGGGTGCTGCTCGCCGCGGCGACCGTCATCTTCCTGACCTACCGCGACGTGCGCCTCTCGACGAACGTCGGCATCCTGCTGGGCATCTTCGAGATCGGCGTCTTCCTCGCGCTGGCGATCTGGATGATCCTCTCGAACGGCATTCCGGGCGGCATCTTCGACCCAACGAACGCGGAAGCGGGAACCTTCAACGGGATCTTCAAGGGAATGGTGTTCTCGATCCTCGCCTTCATCGGGTTCGAGGCCGCGGCGCCGTTAGGCGAGGAAGCGCGACGGCCGCGCTGGACCGTGCCGCGCGCGGTGATCGGCTCGTGCATCGCGATCGGTCTCTTCTACTTCGTCTGCTCGATCGCGTGGGTCGCCGGCACCGGCTTCGACAACTTCACGGAGGACACGCTCGCCCAGGCGAACCCGTGGCGCCACCTCGCCGAGATCTTCTGGAGCACCGGCTGGGTGCTGATCTTCCTCGCGATCATCAACTCGGCGCTCGCGAACTCCAACGCAGGTTTCAACGCGGCGAGCCGCGTCATCTACACGATGGGGCGGAACGGGATCCTGCCGCGGGCGTTCGGCCGGACGCATCCCGTCCACAAGACGCCGCACGTCGCGATCTTCGCCCAGAGCGTGCTCGCGATCGTGGTCGCGCTGCTCATGGGCTGGAAGTGGAGCCCGCTGACGGCGTTCGGGATCATCTCCTACGCCCTCACGAGCCTCGTCATCCTCGTCTACATCATCGTCTGCATCTCGGCGATTGTGATGTACGCCCGTCGCTACAGGCCCGAGTTCAACGTGTGGCTGCACGGGGTCGCGCCGGCGCTCGGAGCGCTCGCGTTCCTGCCCCCGCTGTACTACCAGTACCGCCCGCTCCCGCCGGAGCCGCTGCGGTACGGCAACTGGGCGGCGATCGGCCTGTTCGTACTGTGCGTCCTCCTCACGATCTTCATGGCCACCAGGCGCCGCGACGTCCTGGAGGACCCGCACCGGATCTTCACGCCGACCGAGGTGGACGACATCGACGAGTACCCGGCCCCGGCGCCCACGCCGGCGAGCTAGATGGCCGTCGCGACCGTCGACCACGTCGTTTCCCGGGAGGACGTGATCTGGGCCTTCGGGCCGGACCTCGAGCCCGTGCTCGAGGTCGATCCGGGCGCGATCGTCCGCATCGAGACGAACGACTGCTTCAGCGGCCAGATCCGCAGCGAGGACGACCTCGTCACCGAGATCGACTTCGAGCGGGTGAACAGCGCCACGGGGCCGATCGCGGTCCGCGGTGCCGAGCCGGGCGACTCGCTCGTCGTCGAGCTCCTCGACGTCAGCCCGATCGAGTGGGGGGTCGCAACGCTGATCCCCGGCTACGGCCAGCTGATCGACAAGGTCCAGGCGCCGCTCACCCGGCTGTTCAAGGTCGAGCACGGCTGGATCGAGATGAACGAGCGGGTCCGGTTCCCGGCCCGGCCGATGGTCGGCGTGGTCGGGGTCGCGACCGACAGCGAGACGCTGACGACGGGCCTTGCGGGGCGACACGGCGGCAACCTCGACAACCATCTGCACGGGCCCGGCGCGAAGATCTACTTCCCGGTGCGACAGCCCGGCGGGATGTTCGCGGTGGGGGACATGCACGCCTCGATGGGCGACGGCGAGATCTGCTTCACCGGCATCGAGATCGCAGGGGAGGTCACGGTTCGCTTCGACGTCCTCAAGGGCAAGCAGGGGGCGTGGCCCGTGACCGAGCTCGAGGACCGC
>Ga0307318_10000784_pt1 | contig 10501 bp, 9 predicted proteins | sample ER_DNA_367_FD_194500 | JGI IMG/M metagenome (GOLD analysis project Ga0307318, IMG submission 194500) | Bulk soil microbial communities from the East River watershed near Crested Butte, Colorado, United States - ER_DNA_367 | ecosystem: Environmental > Terrestrial > Soil > Floodplain | place: USA...
ACCTCGCGAGCGGCCTCCCCGACCTCACGGCATGGGACGCCGAGCGCTGCGTGCTCCGCGAGCGCGCCGCCGAGCTCGAAGCGCAGCTCTCGATCCGCCGGCGCGAGCACCTACGCGTCGCGCTCGAGCGACCCGCTCCCTACGTCACCGAAGTGCTGGGCGCTCTGCCTGAGCACCCGCGCGCTCGGCGCACCTGGCAGCAAGCCGCCGCGCGCATGGAGGCCTACCGCTTCGACCACGCCATCACCGACGACCGCCACGCGCTGGGATCGCCGCCGAGCGACAGGTCAGGGCGCGCGCACTGGCAACGCGCCCAGCATGACCTGCAGCGCGCTCAACGCGACCTCGGGCACCACAACGCCCGCCGACACTCGCACGAGGTTTGAGACGCGCATTCAGGAGCCGCCCAACGCTGCGCTCGGTTCGTCCTCTCCCGCCATGTTGTGAGCTTCAACCGAGGACGCCTCCTTCCACGCGGAAGCGAAAGCGCTCTCCCGCGGCGCCTGCTCGTCGTCCATTGCGGGCGTGAAGTCGGCCCCCGGGGAGACGCTCGCATCTTGCGGTGAGCACACGCCTCGGCGAGCGCGTGGCGGCCGCGGGTCTCGATGCGCCCGATCCGTCCTTGCTCGGGAGCAGGTGCCGAAGATGCGACGCCTCGACGTGCGCCGTTGACTTGGCGTGGTCGGGCGTGAAGTGTCGGCGCCGGGTGAAAACTGGACCACTTGCGCCGGTTGAAATCTGGACCACCTGAGGCGTTGTCCGGTGGTTCGCGGACCCTCGGCTCGTCCGCGCAGAGCGAGCCGTGGAGGCCAGGGTGGTCGGGGTGGAGCAGTGGGCGGAGGTGCGGCGGTTGCGCTTCGTGCGCGGCTTGTCGATCCGGGAGATCCATCGGCGGACCGGGCTGCACCGCGAGACGATCCGTCGCGCGCTCTCGAGCGAGGTGGCGCCGGTGTATCGGCGCGCGTCGTCGGGGTCGAAGCTCGATCCGTTCAAGGACGAGATCCACCGGTTGCTCGGGGTCGATCCGAAGTTGCCGGGGCAGCGAGTCCGTGAGCTGATCGCCCAGTTGGGCTTCGAGGGCGGCAAGACGATCGTCGATGACTATCTGCGCGAGATGCGGCCGGTGTTTCTGCCGCCGCCCAGGACCTTTCAGCGGACGGTCTATCGGCCGGGGGAGATCTGCCAGTTCGATCTGTGGGAGCCGCGCGCGGAGGTGGCGGTCGGTCACGGCCAGACTCGCAGGGCGTGGATCGTTGTCGCGTGCCTGGCCCACTCGCGCGCCGGTGCCGGCACGCTGATCTTCACCAGGCAGACGCCGGATCTGTTGGCCGGCATCGGGCGTTGCTTGTGGTCGCTCGGCGCGCTGCCCCAGACGCTGGTCTGGGACCGTCAGGCCGGCCTGCACGCCCGCGATGGCCGGCCGACCGACGAGTTCGCCGCCTTCTGCGGGCAGCTGCGCGTCGACTGGCACTTCTGCGAGCCGGCCGATCCGCAAGCCAAGGGCTGTGTCGAGCGGATGCAGGACTTCATCGAGCGCAGCTCGGAGCCGGGCCGTTGCGCTACCGGCCCACATTTCGACCGGCAAGGGTCGGTCTGATGGCCGAGGAGGGAACTCAAGTTAGTTAACGAGGAGTCGTCGAAGCGTGACTCAGACGCGGAGCCCGAGACGAAGCCTGCGAGCGCCGGAGCCTAGAGCGTCCGAGCGAAGGTGACGGCAACGACGCCTCGGCGCCGGCGCGACGCAGCGCCCTGGCGTCTCGAACCTCGCGTGAGGCGCCGGCGACTGTGGCGGGTCCACCTCGACGGCTACATCGAAGCCACGCCCGCCGTCTAGCACGGCCGCGTCTACGTGGGCGCGTGCCGGCGCGCTGTATGCGCCGTCGGGGCGCGGCCGCCCCGGGTGTCGATCCCAGGCGCACGATCAGATCGCGCGCCCCGGGGACACGCCTGCCCTTCAGCCGCCGCGGCCCACACCAGCGCGGTGGCGCTCGATCAGCGCGTTCGTCGATGAGTCGTGCGCGAGCGCCGGGGCGTCTGCGCGCAGTTCCTCGGCGAAGCGCCTGGCGAGTGCCTTGCCGAGCTCCACACCCCACTGGTCGAACGGGTTGATGCTCCAGACGACGCCCTGCGTGAAGACGCTGTGCTCGTACAGGGCGACCAGCTTGCCGAGCATCGCGGGCGTCACGCTCTCCGCCAGCAGGGTGTTCGTCGGGCGGTTGCCCTCGAACACCCGGTGCGGGACGAGCCAGTCGGCCGTGCCCTCCTCGCGTACTTGCTGGGCGGTCTTGCCGAACGCGAGCGCCTCGGCCTGCGCGAACACGTTGGCCATCAGTAGGTCGTGGTGATCGCCGACCGGGTTGAGGCTGAGCGCGAAGGCGATGAAGTCGCACGGGATCAACCGCGTGCCCTGGTGGATCAGCTGGTAGAACGAGTGCTGCCCGTTGGTCCCGGGCTCGCCCCAGTAGATCGGCCCCGTCTGGTAGTCGACGCGCTCGCCCGCAAGGCTCATCGACTTTCCGTTGGACTCCATGGTGAGCTGCTGCAGGTACGCGGGGAAGCGCTTCAGGTACTGGTCGTAGGGCAGGACGGCCACCGTCTCCGCGCCGAAGAAGTTGACGTGCCAGACGGTCAGAAGACCGAGGAGCACCGGTAGATTGCGGTCGAACGGCGCGGTGCGGAAGTGTTCGTCGATCGCGTGGAAACCGGCGAGCATCTCGCGGAACCCGTCGGGGCCGACAGCGATCATCGTCGACAGGCCGACCGCCGAGTCGATCGAGTAGCGGCCGCCGACCCAGTCCCAGAAGCCGAACATGTTGTCCGTGTCGATCCCGAACGCGGACACTTTCTCGGCGTTCGTCGACACGGCCACGAAATGCCTGGCCATCGCTGACTCGTCGCCGCCGAGCCGCGCCAGCGCCCACTCCCGGGCCGTCCGCGCGTTGGTCATCGTCTCGAGCGTCGTGAACGTCTTCGAGGCGACGATGAACAGCGTCTCCTCGGCGTCGAGGCCGCGCGTGGCCTCCACGGAGTCCGTGCCGTCCACGTTGGACACGAAGCGGAAGGTCAACTCGCGCGCGCTGTAGTGGCGCAGCGCCTCGTAGGCCATCACGGGACCCAGGTCGGAGCCGCCGATCCCGATATTCACCACGTTGCGGATCCGCCGCCCCGTGTGACCGGTCCACTCCCCCGCGCGGATGGCGTCCGCGAACCGCGCCATCCGATCGAGGACAGCGTGGACCTCGGGCACGACGTCCGTGCCGTCGACCACGATCGAGGCCCCGGCTGGGGCGCGCAGCGCAACGTGGAGGACGGCGCGGTCCTCCGTGATGTTGATGTGCTCGCCGGAGAACATCGCGCCGATGCGCTCACGGAGACCGGACTGCTCGGCAAGCTCGACCAGGAGGCGCAGCGCGTGGAGGCCGAGGGGCTCTTTCTCGACTACTCCAAGAACCGCGTGACCGACGAGACGGTCATGCGCGCGCCGCGCTCGGGGTCGGCGGCGAACAGCTCCCGCAGGTGCATCGTGGCAATGCGCTTGTGATGGTCCTCGAGCGCGCGGTACGCCGTGCGATCCCGAAGCGCCGGCGGCTTCGCAGTAATGGTCATTGACGCCTCCGCCTTCGGCGACCTAGGCACCCGGCCCGGCCGCCAGCGTCGAGTCGACCTCCGCGCGCCTCGGCGGGTCGGCCCCGGGCCGCGAGCATGTGATCCCGGCGATGCGGGCCGCCGTGTCGACGACGCTGACGAGCGTCGCCTCGTCAATCGCCGCCAGCGCGTCACGGCGGGCCGCGCCCACGAGGTCGGCACGGCGCAGCCCGTCGAGCAGGCCAGACGTGAAGGAGTCGCCCGCGCCAACCGTGTCCACCAGGTCGATCGGCAGCGCCGGGCGATGCAGCTTCACGCTGCGCGAGACGGCGTAGACGCCCGCGCCGCCGCGAGTCACCACGACGAGGGCAGGGCCCGCGGCGAGCCAGTCGTCGGCGATGTCCTCGTCCGGCCGGTCCCCGTAGAGCCAGCGCACGTCCTCGTCGCTGACCTTGACGACGTCCGACACCGCGACGAGGTGCTCGATGTCCTCCCGCGCCCGCGCCGCGTCGCCCATCAGCGTCGGCCGCACGTTGGGGTCATAGGAGACGGTCACCCGACCCCGCTCGTGCTCGCGCTCCATGAGGTCGACGACGTTTGCGTTGCCGGGGGTCAGGGCCGTCGCCAACGAACCCGTGTGGAGGCAGCGCGTCTCGACCGGGAGCGGCTCGAGCGTTCCCACATCCCAGTCGATCCGGAAGTCATAGGACGCGATCCCCGCGGCGAGCATCGCGATCGCAAGGCTTGTCGACACGCCGTCCTCAGGGCCGCCGTCCACCCGGACCCCGCTGTCTTCGAGGTGCGACCGGACCATCGCTCCGAACGCGTCCCTCCCCAGGCGCGTCATGAGCGTCACCGGTGCGCCGAGCCGCGCGAGTCCGAGCGCGACGTTCGCCGGGCTGCCACCGGGATGTGCGGCCAACGTCCGACCTCCGCGCTGCCCGACCAGGTCTACAAGCGCTTCCCCGACCACAACGAACATCCGCTTCACCTCTTCGACGAGACCGAGGTATCTCCGCACGCCGGCGACCGGAAGGGGCCGGGGCGGAAACCCGGCCAGCGGCATCATAGAGCGGCTCCTTGCCGTCATACGATTCAGCGGTGAAGGCCAGCGGTAAGAGGAGACCGTGAGCGATCAGGACGGCCCTCTCTTCCTCGTGGTGACGATCAAGCCGCGACTGGATCGGCTCGAGGAAGCCGAGGCGCAGCTGCAGTCCATGCGTCGAAACAGCCTCGAGGAGCCCGGCTGCGTCTTCATGCACCTCGTGCAGCCCCACGACGACGCCGACACGTGGGTCATGCTCGAAATGTTCCGCTCGCGCGCAGCCTGGGACGAGCACATGCTCCAGCCCTACAACACCGAGGGCAACAAGATCCTCGAGGACCTGCTTCGCGAGCCGTCCGACCTGCGGCTGTTCGACGAAAAATAAGCCAGGGGTGGGACGCGGCCGCCACGATCGGGTACACACGCCGTGTCGGGTGTGGCGTGGTGCGCATCTGACGCTCATCCTCGCGGTGAAGAGGCGGTCCAGATGGCAGAAGGATCGGTCGGGCAGACGCAGGCGCAGAGCCAGGCGCAACCGCTGGATGAGCGCCCGCGGAAGAAGGCCGGTCTGGTCCATCCGGGCCTGACGGTCCCCTTCATCCTGCTCATCCTCTGCTTCGCCGCGTGGGGAGCCGCCGCGAACCTCACCGACGTGCTCGTCGGGGTGTTCCGGCAGATCTTCACGATGTCGAACTTCCAGTCGGCACTCGTGCAGTTCGCCTACTACGGAGCGTATTTCTCGCTCGCGATCCCGGCCGCCTTGATCAACAGGCGCTTCGGCTACAAGGCCGGCGTGCTCGCCGGGCTCGGGCTGGCCGCGGTCGGCGGACTGCTCTTCATCCCCGCGAGCGGGCTGCTGAAGTTCGCGCCCTTCCTGATCGCCCTGTTCGTGCTGGCAGCGGGGCTGTCGATCCTGGAGACCTCGGCAAATCCCTTCGTCATCGCGATGGGACCGGAGGAGAGCGCGACCCAAAGGCTGAACCTGGCCCAGGCGTTCAACCCGGTCGGCGCGAACATCGGCGTTCTGCTCGGCGCGATCGTCATCCTTCCCAACCTCACGCCCGAGGCCGCGAAGGTCATCATGAGTCCCGCGCAGCTGCACGACGCCCAAGAGCACGACCTGTCGCTGGTGCTCGGGCCCTACCTCGGCATCGCCGCCGTGCTCGTGCTGATCTGGGTGCTCATCGCCCTGCGCAAGATGCCGACGCCGGCGGAGGAGCGTCAGGGCGAGGGGGAGGCCAGGACCGGGGCGCTCCGCCGCCTCTGGCGCAACCGCCACTACCGGTACGGGGTGGCCGCGCAGTTCTTCAACGTCGGCGCACAGGTCTGCGCGTGGTCGTTCACCATTCAGTACGCCCGGGACGTGGTCGGCGTGCCCCCGGGCTCCGCGGGCTGGTACCTCCAGGCCAGCCTGCTCCTGTTCCTCGTCTCACGGTTCGTGATGACGTACCTGCTCGGGATCTTCCGACCGACGAAGCTGCTCGCCCTCATGGGCGCCCTCGGCGTCGGCCTGTCGCTCATCGGCGTGTTCTCCCAGAACAAGGTCGGCCTGCTCGCCGTGGTGGGGATCTCGGTGTCCCTGTCCCTCATGTTCCCGACGATCTACGGGGTCGCCCTGCGAGGACTGGGCGAGGACACGAAGTTCGGCGCCGCCGGCCTGGTGATGGCTATCCTCGGCGGAGCGCTCATGCCGCCGATCCAGGGAAAGGTGATGGATCAATCGGGCGCAGCCTTCGGCTACATCATTCCCGCGATCTGCCTGGCGCTCGTCACCTGCTACGCGCTGTTCGACCTCCGCACCCATCGCAACGGCGGCCGGCTCGTCGCCGAAGGCGCCCACTGATCGCTCGTCTGGGAGGGGAGGGTCGCATGTGGAAGAGAGGTCGCCGCCATCCCGGGCAGCTGGCACCACGCCTGCTGGCAGTGGCAGGCGCCGGCCTGCTCGCCGTCCTCAGCCTTGCGTGCGGCAACGACAAGGACAAGGTCACTCTCGGGCTCATCGTCAAGCGCGAGTCGAACCCCTTCTTCGTGAAGATCGAGGACACGGCGAAGGACACCGCCGGCGACGACAACGTCAAGCTGCTGACCGCGGCGGGCAAGAGCGACATCGACAACCGGACCCAGGTGGCGGCGCTCGCGAAGATGACCGCGGAGGGGGCGAAGGGCATCCTCATCACCCCCGCGAACTCGTCGGCGATCGTGCCCGCGATCGAGAAGGCGCGCCGGGCCGGCGTCAACGTCATCGCGCTGGACACGCCGACGCGGCCGCGGTCGGCCGTCAACGCGCTCTACGCGACGGACAACTTCGAGGCCGGCGACCTCATCGGCCGGTACGCCAAGGCCAAGGCCAAGGCGGACTCCATCGAGCCCAAGATCGCCATGCTCGACCTGGCGCCGGGCATCACCAGCGGCCAGTTGCGCCACGACGGCTTCCTCAAGGGCTTCGGCATCAAGGACGGTGATCGGCGGATCGTCGGCTCGGTGAACACGTTGGGCGAGACCGGGCGGGGCGAGGCGGGCATGAAGGCGCTGCTGGCGAAGGACCCCGGCATCAACATCGTCTACACCGTCAACGAGCAGGCGGCCTTCGGAGCGGCTGCTGCCCTCAAGGCGGTTGGTCGCAGCAACGACGGCGTGATCCTGGTCTCCGTCGACGGCGGTTGCAAGGCCATCAAGGACTACGTCAGGCCGGGCGTGATCGACGCGACGGCGCAGCAGTACCCCGAGAACATGGCCAGGGAGGGCGTGAAGGCGCTCGCGAAGGCGGCGCGCGGCGGCCCGAAGCCAACTGGCTTCTTGAACACCGGTCTCGAGCTCATCACGCGCGACCCGGTGAAGGGCGTTCCGTCCGAGGCCGTGGCCTTCGGCGTGCGCAACTGCTGGGGCTAGGCAGCACCGGACCGGCCCCGACCGCCGTCAGGTCCCGGGCCCAGGACGGTGGGCGAGCTAGACGTGCCGTCCTCGGAGTCTTCGGAGGATCGCTAGCGCTGGGGTCGGGCGGCTGGGTGGCGCCGGCGCCGCACCCGTGCGCCCATCCGGCGGCTGATGAGCGTGCCCGGGGTCGACGTGATCGTCGCCGCCAGCTTCCTCGCCGCGATCGGCGACATCGGCCGCTTCCGAGAGCCCGCGCAAGCTCGTCGGCTACCTCGGGCTCGATCCGCGCGTGCGCCAGTTCGGGCCCGGCCCCGCGAGCCACGGCCACATCTCAAAGCAAGGCTCCGTCCGCGCGCGCCACGCGCTCGTCGAGGCGTGCTGGACGCCGGTCCGCCAGCCCGGTCCGCTGCACGCCTTCTACGAGCGCGTCCGCGCGCGCCGCGGGCACTCCGTCTGGGCTTTACGCTCCCGCTGGTCCTCAGCGACGCTGCGGGGCGCGATGCGGGCTGTCCGGGCGAAATGCTCCGGCTCTCCAGTTCCTGGACGGACGACGGTCTCAGGCTGAGAACGACGACGGCGCGGCGCTTCCGCGTAGGGCGGCAGACGAAGGAGAGAACATGGGCGCAGTGCAAGCGGACATCTCGATCTCGCTCGACGGCTTCGTCACGAGGCCGAACACCGACCAGCATCCGGGTCTCGGCGAGGGCGGCCGGCCGCTGCACGTCTGGGTGAACGACGAGACCGGCCATAAGCTCCTCGATGACACCTTCGCCGCCGCCGGGGCGGTGATCACCAGTCGGACCGTGTTCGACGTCACCGGTGGATGGGGCGACGATGGGTTCTACAAGATGCCGGTCTTCGTGCTGACCCACCGACCACACGATGAGATCGTCAGGGGCCCGACGACCTTCACCTTCGTTACTGACGGCATCGAGAGCGCCGTCGCGCAGGCGAAGGCGGCCGCAGGCGACAGGAACGTCCACATCATGGGCGGCGCAAGTGTCATCCAGCAGGAGCTGAACGCAGGCCTCGTCGACGAACTCCACCTCCCCGTCGCACCCCTGCTGCTCGGCGACGGCACGCCGCTATTCGCGGCGTTGAGCCGGATCGCGTTGGAACCGCTTGGGGTGATCGAGTCGACGCCTGCCATCCACCTTTGCTATCGCGCGCTGCGAGGTGAGGCTGCACCAGCGCGCGGATCGACAACTCTCGGCCACCTTCGCAGCGCCACTCGAGGTCACGGCCGCGAACCTCGCGATCGAGACGTTTCTGCCGCGGACGCGCAGAGCGCGGCGCGACTGCGGGAACTCGCGGAGCTCCTGCAGCAGGCCGCGGCGGCGCCGGCCTGAGCAGTCTGCGAGGAATCTGCCGCAGCCTCAGCAGGAGCCCGGCATCGCCGCCGTCTTCAAGCAAAGCGAGCGTCTCCGCTCGGGTCCCTGAGACGCCCGCTGGGGACGAACACCGGGCGCCCTGGCCGACGAGGCGCTTGCTTCGCTTCGCTTGCTCGAAGCGAGCGCCCGGGCACCGCGCTCGCAGACGATCGCAGCTCGTCCTGAGCAGGCGTCTCGTGAGCGTCGGCGGAGACGACCGCATCTGTCGCTTCTATGTCAAGAAATTGATGGAGAGAGGGGATTTTGCTCAGCCGGGTGGGGCGGCTGCAGCAGGCGCCAGACGCGCCGTGCGAGGTAGGTCTTGAGGCAGCGGATGGCTTCGCGGGTGCTCTTGCCCTCGCGGCGTCTGCGTTCGAGGTAGTCGCGTGTTTGCTGGTGGCAGCGCGCGCGGGTGACGATCACGCGGTGCAGCGCGGCGTTGATCTGGCGGTTGCCGCCCTGGTCGAGCCGCTGGCGCTGCGTGTTGCCCGAGCTGGCGGGGATCGGCGCGACGCCGGCGGCGCGCGCGAGCTTGGCCGAGGTCGCGAAGCGCTGGGCGCCGGCGATCTCGCCCACGAGCTTGGCGGCGGTCAGCGGCCCGAACCCCGGCTCGCTGAGCAGCTGCGGCGCGATCTGGGCGACGAGTCCGGTGATCTCGCGCTCGAGCTGGTTGATCGCCTGGGTGAGCTCGCGCAGGCGGCGCAGCTCGTCGCGCGCGATCCGGACGCGCATCGTCTGCTCGGCGCGAGCCAGACGCCGGCCGATCCGCGTCGCCCACTTCTTCGAGAACAGCGCACCGCCGGGCAGCCGCAGCTCGGGCCACAGATCGTGCAGATGCCACAGCAGCGTGCAGTTGAGCTCGACGCGGTGACGGACCAGCCGCTCGCGATGGTCGACGAGCAGCCGCAGGTCGAGCTCGGGCCCGTGCAGGTGCGCGGCCGGGAACGTGTCCAGGCCCTCCTGCAATGCGGCGCGGGCCACGTTGAGCGCGTCTATCGCATCCGACTTGCCGCGTTGGCGGGCGCTGCGCCGCGCCTTCGCGGTCAAGTGCGTGGGGATCCGCAGCACGCGCTCCCCGCGTTCGATGAGAAACCGCTCCAGCGATCCGGAGACGTGCCGGCAGTCCTCAAGCGCCCACACCCGCTCGCCGTCGAGGCTGCGCGCCCACACCAACAGGGCGCCGAACCCGCGCCGGCCGACCGGGACCGTCTGCTCGCCCAGCAGCTCGCCGCTGGTGGCGCCGACGGCGGCGATCGTGTGCGAACGCTTGTGAGTGTCCGCGCCTAGCACGATCATGACCTTCGTCCTCCTCTTGATCCTCGGGGGCGGACGTCTGGTGGACACGGCTTGCTGGAGGCGCTGCCACGCATCTATCAAGTCACGCCAGACATCCCTGACCGGCGACGAGCGACACAACAAAAGGAAGTCAGGCCGCTAGCCGGCCGACAGCCTCAATGAGAGTCAGCTCGCCGCCCGGTCGGGACCATCTCCAGCGCGTCGGACGTCACCGACAGCCCGAATCGAAACAGCAAGCCTCGATGCGAGAACGTGCGATCCGCCGCTTTGACGCTCGCCGCTCCGCGAAGTAGCTGGCGTGCGGGTCCAGCAGAACGGCGACGGCAGGGCG
>Ga0307318_10000786_pt1 | contig 10478 bp, 8 predicted proteins | sample ER_DNA_367_FD_194500 | JGI IMG/M metagenome (GOLD analysis project Ga0307318, IMG submission 194500) | Bulk soil microbial communities from the East River watershed near Crested Butte, Colorado, United States - ER_DNA_367 | ecosystem: Environmental > Terrestrial > Soil > Floodplain | place: USA...
GCCAGCGCAAGCTGCTCAAGCGGCCGATCCCCGGGCTGGCCCACTTCTTCACCTTCTGGGGCTTCGTGATCCTGCTGACCACGATCGCCGAGGCCTACGGGGAGCTGTTCAGCGACACCTTCGCCCTGCCGCTGATCGGGCACAGCCCGGCGCTCGGCTTCCTCCAGGACCTGACCGCGGTCGCGGTCCTGGTCAGCCTGGCCGTCTTCGCCGTCATCCGCCTGCGCGAGTCGCCGGCCCGCCGGGACCGGGCGTCGCGGTTCTACCGGTCCCACACCGGCCAGGCCTGGGTCATCCTCGGGATGATCGCCCTGGTGATCGTCACCCTGCTGCTCTACCGGGGCGCCAGGGCGGCCAGGGGCACCTTCCCCTACGACGGCTGGGCCTTCGCCTCCACGGCCGTCGGCCGGCTGCTGGACGGGCTCCCGCCCTCGACCCTGCGCCTGCTCGACGAGGGCTTCCTGCTCGCCCACCTGGCGGTCGTGCTCGGCTTCCTGGTGCTGGTCATGTACTCCAAGCACCTGCACATCTTCACCGCGCCCTTCAACGTCGCCTTCTCCCGCCGCCCCAAGGCCCTGGGGCCGCTGGCCACCCCCAGGATCGACCCCGAGGAGATGACCGAGGAGGACGTCTTCGGCGCCGGCAAGGTCGAGGACCTCAACTTCAAGCAGCTGCTGGACCTGGCCACCTGCACCGAGTGCGGCCGCTGCCAGGACCAGTGCCCGGCCTGGAACACCGGCAAGCCGCTGTCGCCCAAGCTGGTCATCACCGACCTGCGCGACCACCTGTTCGAGAAGTCCCCGTTCCTGCTCGGCGAGGCCGACCCCGAGCACCCGGACGGCCATGACCCGGCCGTGCTCGGCAAGGAGCTGGTGCAGGACGTGGTCGGTTCCGACGTGCTCTGGTCCTGCACCACCTGCGGGGCCTGCGTGGAGCAGTGCCCGGTCGACATCGAGCACGTCGACACCATCATGGAGCTGCGCCGCTACGAGGTCCTGATGGAGTCCCGCTTCCCCGGCGAGGCCGGCACCATGCTGCGCAACGTCGAGAGCTCCGGCGACCCCTGGGGCCTCGGGGCCGGCCAGCGCCTGGCCTGGACCGAGGGCCTGGACTTCGAGGTCCAGGTGGTCGGCGACCGCATCCCCGACGACGTCGAGTACCTGTACTGGGTCGGCTGCGCGGCCACCCTCGAGGACCGGGCCCGCCGCACGGCCAGGGCGATCGCCGGGCTGCTGCACCGGGCCGGGGTGCGCTTCGCCGTGCTCGGCCCGCGCGAGTCCTGCACCGGCGACCCGGCCCGCCGGCTCGGCAACGAGTACCTCTACCAGCTGCAGGCCCAGCAGAACATCGAGACCCTGGACGGCGTCGGGGCGCGCAAGGTGATCGCCTCCTGCCCCCACTGCTTCAACACCCTGGCCCGCGAGTACCCCCACCTGGGCGGCAACTACGAGGTCGTCCACCACACCCAGCTGCTGCGGCGGCTGGTCGACGAGGGCCGCCTTCGGCCCGAGGGCCCGCTCGAGACCACCGTCACCTACCACGACCCCTGCTACCTGGGCCGGCACAACGACGTCTACGACGCCCCGCGGGCCGTCCTGGACGCCGTGCCCGGGGTCCGGTCGGTGGAGATGCACCGCTGCCGGGAGCGCGGCTTCTGCTGCGGCGCCGGCGGGGCCCGCATGTGGATGGAGGAGCGCATCGGCAAGCGGGTCAACATCGAACGCACCGACGAGGCCCTGGCCACCGGCGCCGACGTGGTCGGGACGGCCTGCCCCTACTGCATGGTCATGCTCGACGACGCCATCAAGCAGCGCCAGGCCGAGGGCTCGGGCGAAGGCGTCAGGGTCCTGGACGTCGCCCAGGTGCTGGAGGAGTCGGTCCGGGCCCGGGAGCGCCCGGGGCCCTCCTGATCGCTTCGTCCCCGGTCAGGACGAGCGGAAGTTCTCCCAGTACCGCGACGGGGTGGGCCCCCGCTGCCCCTGGTACTTGGACCCGACCCCCCTCGACCCGTACGGCCGCTCGGCCTCGGTGGTCAGCTGGAACACCGCGATCTGCCCGATCCGCATCCCCGGGTACAGCGTGATTGGCAGGTTGGCCACGTTCGACAGCTCCAGCGTCACATGCCCCACGAACCCCGGGTCGAGGAACCCGGCCGTCGAGTGGGTCATCAGCCCCAGCCGCCCGAGCGAGCTCTTTCCTTCGAGCCGGGCCGCCAGGTCGGCCGGGATCCCCACCTGCTCCAGGGTCGACCCGAGCACGAACTCCCCCGGATGCAGGATGAACGCCTTGTCGGGCTTGACCTCGACCAGCTCGGTGAGGTCCTCCATCGGCTGCTTCACGTCGATGTAGGGATGGCGCGCCGTGTAGAAGACCCGGAAGCGGTTGTCCAGCCTCACGTCGATGCTCGACGGCTGGATGGCGTCGTCGTCCAGCGGGTCGATCACCAGCCGCCCGGCCGCGATCGCCTCCCGCAGACTCCGGTCGGACAGGATCACCAGTGCACTCCCAGGACAGAGGCTGCTCGGCCGGCATTCTGCCACGACCTCGTTGCCCCAGCTCAGACCGCCCGGCTAGAATCACCCCTCCTGCGGGCGTAGTTCAATGGCAGAACTCGAGCTTCCCAAGCTCGCGGTGAGGGTTCGATTCCCTTCGCCCGCTCCACCCGGCAGCGCAGGTCCTGAGCCTGCCACCCCGCGAACCGTCGACGAAGCCTGCGTCGCCGTCACATCCCGCGGCGAGAATCGCGACGCCCGCTCCATCGGCGGCCGGCCGGTTCGATCCAGGAGGCGATGTGCACCTGGACATCGAGGTCGACGACCTGGAGGCCGCCGGGGCCCAGGCCGTGGCCGCCGGGGCCGTCCTGGCCGAGCACCAGCCTCAGGAGGACGTCCGGGTCTACCTCGACCCCGCCGGCCACCCGTTCTGCCTCTGGGTCGACAGCTGAGGCGCAGCACCGGCCTGGCGTCCCTCAGGCCGGGCGGGGCCGCCGGAGCGCCCGCAGCCCGAACAGCACCGCCACGGCCAGGACGACCACCGGCGTCAGCCAGATCACGCCGACGAGGACGGCCGCCGCCATCACGCCGAGCCCGTTGACGGCCGTCGCCCACGCCCTGGCCAGCCGGCCGGCCGGCCGCCCGGCGGCCGCGCCCGGCTCGCGGAGCTGGAGGACGATGGTCGAGAACGAGGACTGGTCCTCCAGGTGGTCCACCTGCCCCTGCAGCCGCTCGATGTTGGACTGCACCTGCTGGAGCTGGTTCTGCACCGCGATCACGTCGGCGACCGACCTGGCCCGGCCGAGCAGGCGCAGGTAGACCCGCTCCTGGGCCCGCCAGGCCACCAGCTGGGCGTTGAGGTCGACGTACTGGTTGGTGACGTCCTCGGTGCTCGACCGCTCCCCGCGGTAGGCGCCGAGGGCCTTCAGCTCGCGCAGCACCGGTTCGAAGGCGTCCACCGGGACCCGGAAGGTGACCTGGCCGCTGGCCGGCTCGCCGGCGGGCACCGAGGTGGACGACCCGACGTAGATGCCCTTGGCCCTGGTCACGACGTCGGTCGCCCGGTTGATGGTGTCGCTCAGCCGGTCCTTGCCGACCTCCAGGTCGACGGTGGCCGTCCGGACGATCCGGTCGCCGAGGTCGACCAGCCGCAGCTGCGCCGCCGCCCCGGTCGAGCCGGCCTGTTCCGGCGGCGCCGCCTGGTCGCGCCCACTCGAGGGCTGATCGGCCGCCTGGACGGCGGCCTGCGTGCTCCCTCCGCCCGCCGAGTCGCCCCCGCCCCCCCGCCCGTCGCAGCCGGCCACGATCACCATCGCCACCAGGGCCACCCCGACCGCCACCCCGCGAAGCCGCATGCCCACCCTCCCGTCTCGGCGCCTGCCCGTTGGGACGCGGCCCGGGCCCGAACGGTTCCTGACGGTGCCTCCGGCGGCCGGCGCCGCACCGCCGCACCGGGCGTGGGCTGTGGATGCTCGCTTGCCGGGTCGCCCGCCATCTGGAAGCCTCCTACGGGTCTGCATCGATCGCCGAGGAGTCCTGCCCGTGGCCGTCGCCACCTCCCCACCCCGCCCCACCAGCCGCGCCACCCCGTCGCTGCGCGGCGTCGTGCTCGCCCTGTTCGTCGCCTCGGGCGCCGCCGGGCTCATCTACCAGGTGGTGTGGTCGCGCGAGCTGGTGCTGGTGTTCGGCAACACCACCCAGGCGGTGGCCACCATCGTGACCGCGTTCATGGCCGGCCTCGGCTTCGGCAGCCTGGTCGGTGGGCGGCTGGCCGACACCAGCGCCCGGCCGCTGCGCCTGTACGGCCTGGTCGAGCTGGCCGTCGCCGCCATGGCCGGCCTGCTGCCGCTCGCCTTCCACGGTCTGGCCGAGGTGTACCGGGGCGTGTGGCCCAGCCTGGTCGAACGGCCGGGCCAGCTTGCCGGCGTCCGCTTCGCCCTGGCCGTCGCGGCCGTGGCCCCGGCGACGTTCCTGATGGGGATGACCCTGCCGCTGCTCACCCGGTACCTGGTCCGCACCCTCGACGAGGCCGGCGCCCGCCTCGGCGAGCTGTACGCGGCCAACACCATCGGCGCCATGGCCGGGACACTACTCGCCGGCTTCGTGCTGATCGAGCTGCTGGGCCTGCGCCTCACCAGCTACCTGGCCGTCCTCCTCAACGTCGCGGCCGGGACGGGCGCCCTGCTGCTGTCACGACGCTGGGAGACCGGCCCCGACGCGAGCGGCACAGCGGCGGCCGACCGTGTGCGCCCGCCCAGGCCGGAGGTCCCCCGTGACTTCCGCCCCCGGCGGCGGATCGTGCTGGCGGCGACGTTCGTGTCGGGGTTCGTCTCCCTGGCCCTTGAGGTCCTGTGGACCCGGATGCTGGCCCAGGGGACCGGCTCCAGCATCTACATCTTCACCACCATCCTGGCCATCTTCCTGCTCGGCATCGCCCTGGGCAGCTTCCTGTACCGGCGCTACTCCCGGCCCAGGGGTGAGCGGCTGGGCACGCTCGGCCTGTGCCTGGCCGGGGTCGGCATCCTCGCCCAGACCACGGTCGTGCTCGGCAGCGGGGTGGTCGGCCACGTTCCGTTCGTCGTCCGCACCGTGGTGGCGCTCCTCCCGGCGACGGTCCTGATGGGCTATGCCTTCCCGCTCGCCGGCCGGCTGGTCACCCCGTCGGCGGAGGCGGCCGGGGGCAGCATCGGCCTGCTCTATGCGGCCAACACCGCCGGCTCCATCCTCGGCTCGTTCAGCGCCGCGTTCATCCTCGCCGGGACCATCGGCACCAACGGCTCCATCCTCCTGCTCGGCGGCCTCAACCTCCTCGCCGGCGCGGTCCTGTTCGCCGCCGAGCCGGTGGGCCGTCAGGCCCGGCAGCCGGGAGACCCCGGGCCGGGGACGGCGAGCCGGGGGCGGGGGCGGGTGGTCGCCGCCGGGCTCGCCGGGCTGGCCGTGCTCGGCATGGTGGCGTCGTCGCTCGACCTGCCGATCACCCGCACCTTCACCGAGAACGACCTGCGCCGCACCGGCCGTCCCGTGACCCATGCCGAGGACGAGCTGGCCACCGTCGACACCCTCGGCGGCAAGCCCAGCGGCCGGCGGCTGCTGGTCGGCGGGGTCGGGATGACCACGCTCACCGTCGACACCAAGCTGATGGGCTACCTGTCGAAGGCGCTGCGCCCGGACGCCCGCGACTTCCTCGTGATCGCCTTCGGGATGGGCGGCACCTACCGCTCCGGGCTCGAGCTCGGGCTGCGGACCGACGCGGTCGAGCTGTCCCCGACCGTGCCCAGCCGCATGCCGGTCTTCTTCCCGGACGGCGAGCGGTTCCTGCACCACCCCAAGGGCCGGGTGATCATCAGCGACGGCCGCAACTACGTCCGGCTGTCCCGCGAGCAGTACGACATGATCGCCGTCGACCCCGCCCCGCCGATCGAGAGCGCCGGGTCGGTGGTCCTCTACACCCGCGAGTTCCTGACCGAGGGCAAGGCCCGCCTGCGGCCCGGCGGGACCTTCATGCTCTGGATCCCCTACGCCCTGCCGCTCGACGACTTCAAGGACCACGTCCGCACCTTCGCCAGCGTGTTCGGCCACGTCAGCCTGGTGCTGTCGCCGGGCCGGCACGGGGTGTTGATGTTCGGCTCGGACGCCCCGCTGGAGTTCACCGAGGCGAACATCCGCCAGGTCCTCGGCGCCCCCGCCGCCATCCGCGACCTGAACGACGTGCCCGACCATCGCCGCACCGACGCCGACGGCTGGGTGAGGATCATCCAGCGAGCCCAGTGGCTGTCCGACGACCAGGTACGGTCCTTCGTCGGCCCCGGCCCCGAGATCACCGACGACCGCCCCCGCTCCGAATACTTCCTCTGGCGCCGCACCTTCATGGACGACCAGCAGTACATCACCCAAAAGTCGCTCCTCAGGGCCACCACACGCTGACGGCCGGCGGCCCCGGCTCCGGCGCCGGGCGGGTCGTTGTCAGGAGTCGGTCTGGGTGACCTTGTCGAGGCCTCGGGGGGCGTCCGGGTCCAGGCCCTTGGCCCTGGCCAGGGCCTCGGCCAGGAGCTGGCCGGGGACCACCAGGGCGAGCGGGGCCAGGTGCTCGGGGAGCGAGGTGCCGGGGAGGGTGGACCGGCAGGCGGCGGCGAAGTCGTGGTCGCCGCCGATGCCGTACACGTCGGCCCCGGTGGCGGCGATCCGGCGGGCCAGCCCGGTCATCTCGGGGAGCATCGGCCCGTCGGCGGCGGCCACCAGCAGGGCCGGCGTGCCCGCGTCGAGGATCGCGATCGGGCCGTGGACCAGGTCGGCGTACGAGAGGCCGACCGAGGTGACGTAGCAGGTCTCCTTCAGCTTCAGCGACAGCTCCAGCGCCGTCGAGTAGGCGAAGCCCCGGCCGGACACGACCAGGGTGTCGGCGTCGGTCAGCCGCCCGGCGAGCGCCTCCGCCGCGGGAGCGACCTCCAGCATGGCCTCCACCGCATCCGGCACCCCCCACAGCGCCTCCAGCGCGGCGCCCGGCGGGGCGGGGCCCGGGCCCCTTCCCATGGACAGGGCGAGGACGGCCAGGGCGGCCAGCTGGGTGGTGTAGGTCTTGGTGGCGGGGACGGCGAGCTCGCTGCCGGCCTGGGTGACGAGGGCGACGTCGGCGGCCTCGGTGAGGGGGGACCCGGCCGCGTTGGTGACGGCGACGGTTCGCGCCCCGCAGCGGCGGGCCCACTCGAGGGTGGTCACGATCTCCCCGGTGGCGCCGGACTGGGAGACCGCCACCGCCAGCACGCCGCGGAGGTCGAGGTCGGCCCGGTAGACGGTGGCCAGCGACGGCGAGGCCAGCGAGGCCAGGCGGCCGGCGCGGACCGAGCACAGGTACTGGCCGTACACGGCGGCGTTGTCGGACGAGCCCCTGGCGATGAACAGCACCTGCCTGGTCTCCCGGCCCAGCGCCTCGAGCGCTCCGGCCTTGGGTAGCAGGGCGTCGAGGGTGCGGCGCAGCGCCCGTGGCTGCTCGGCGATCTCGGCCCGCATCCGGCTCGGCACCACACCCTCCAAAGTGGCCTAGTCCAATTTGCCCGTGGTCACAGTAGCACCCCACAAACCATGCCGAGTGGGGTCGAACTAGTCGGCGGGGTGCCTCGCCGTTGATACTGTCAGGCATATGGGAGGGCCGGGCTGGGTCCCGGCGTGCCGGAGGTCGGAGGTTCTACATGCCCGAGCGCCGTGTCGTTATCGGTTCCAAGGTCGGCCTGCACGCCCGGCCGGCCGCCATGTTCGTCCAGGCGGCAGCCAAGCAGCCGGTCAAGGTGACGATCGCCAAGTCGGCCGGTGGGGACCCGGTGGATGCCCGCAGCATCCTGTCGGTGCTGGCCCTGGACGCTCGCGGCGGCGACGAGGTCGTGCTGGTCGCCGAGGGCGACGGCGCCGACCAGGCCCTCGACGAGCTCGCCGCCCTGGTCGCCAGGGACCTCGACAGCGAGGGGTAGCGGATGGCCGAGACACTCAGCGGCATCGGGGTCAGCCCCGGCGTCGCCGCCGGGCCGGTGGCCCAGATGGCCGCGCCCCCCGTGGTCCCCACCGACGCCACGCCGTCCGGCGATCCCGAGAGCGAGAACCAGGCCGCCATGGCCGCGATGCGGGCGGTCTCGGCCAGCCTGGAGGAGCGGGCGTCGCGCGCCCCCGGCGAGGCGGCGAGCGTGCTCGCCGCCCAGGCGATGATGGCCGAGGACCCGACCCTGGCCTCCAAGGTCACCGCGGGGGTGCAGGCCGGCAAGGCGGCGGTGACGGCGGTCACCGCCGCCTTCGAGGACTTCCGGGCGATGCTGGCCGCGGCCGGGCCCTACATGGCCGAGCGCGTCGCCGACCTCGACGACCTGCGCAACCGCACCGTGGCCACGCTCCTCGGGGTGCCCATGCCGGGCGTCCCCGATCCCGGCCATCCCTTCGTGCTGATCGCCCTGGACCTGGCCCCGGCCGACACCGCGACCCTGGACAAGGACCGCGTGCGCGCCATCATCACCGAGGAGGGCGGCCCGACCAGCCACACGGCGATCCTGGCCAAGTCGCTCGGCATCCCCGCGGTGGTCACCGTCCATGGCGCCACCGCGATCGCCGAGGGGGAGACGGTCCTGGTCGACGGGACCGAGGGGACCGTGGCCGTCGCGCCCGACGAGGCCACCGTCCGGGAGGCGCTCGACGCCGAGCAGGCCAAGCTGGCGGCCCTGCAGTCGCTGAGCGGTCCCGGCCGCACCTCCGACGGCCACCCGGTGCAGCTGCTGGTCAACATCGCCGGCGACAAGGACCTGGCGCCGGCGGCGGCGGCCGACTCCGAGGGCGTCGGGCTGTTCCGGACCGAGTTCCTCTTCCTCGACCGGCCCAACGCGCCCACGCTCGAGGAGCAGCAGGCCGTCTACCAGCGGGTCTTCGACGCCTTCGCGGGACGCAAGGTGGTGGTGCGGACGCTGGACGCCGGCGCCGACAAGCCGCTGGAGTTCGTCACCGTGCCCGACGAGCCCAACCCCGCCCTGGGCGTGCGTGGGCTGCGGACCTCGCGGCGGCACCCGGAGCTGCTGGAGGAGCAGCTGACCGCCGTGGCCAATGCTGCGGCGGCCAGCCAGGCCCAGGTCTGGGTGATGGCGCCGATGGTGTCGACCACCGCCGAGGCGGCCGCCTTCGCCGAGCAGGTGCGCGGCCACGGGCTGCCCTCGGGCGGGGTGATGGTCGAGGTGCCGGCGGCCGCCATCAGGGCGCGGCACGTGGCGGCGGCCTGCGACTTCATGTCCATCGGCACCAACGACCTGTCCCAGTACACCTACGCCGCCGACCGGATGGCCGGGGAGCTGGCCGACCTGCTCGACGCCTGGCAGCCGGCCCTGCTCGACCTGGTCCGGATGACCGCGGAGGCCGGCAAGGCCCTCGGCAAGCCGGTCGGGGTGTGCGGCGAGGCGGCCAGCGACCCGCTGCTCGCCCTGGTGTTCGTCGGGCTCGGCATCACCAGCCTGTCGATGGCGCCGGTCAGCCTCCCGGCGGTCCGCGCCGCCCTGGCCGGCCACACCCTGGCCGAGTGCCGGGGGCTGGCCACGCTCGCCCTCGACGCCGAGGACGGCCGCGCGGCCCGCAACGCCGTCCGAGACGCCAAATCGTAGCTGACGGCCGGCCTGAGTAGAACGGAACTCTACGTTCCGGTGGTACGCTGGGGCCATGAGCACCGCGTCCACCCCCCTGAGCGGGCGCCGGGCCGAGGCGGCCCGGAACGACCAGCGCATCCTCGACGCCGCCCGGGCGGTGTTCGTCGCCGACCCCGGCGCGCCCATCGCCGCCGTGTCCGAGCACGCCGGCGTGGGCATCAGCGCCCTGTACCGGCGCTACCCCAGCAAGGAGGAGCTCCTGCGCCGGCTGTGCGGCGACGGGCTCGCGACCTACATCGCCGCCGCCGAGGAGGCCCTGGCCGACGACGGCGACCCCTGGGAGGCCTTCGCCCGCTTCATGCGCCGGGTCGTCGACGCCGACACCCACTCGCTCACCACGCGCCTGGCCGGCACCTTCACCCCCACCGACGAGCTGAACCGCGACGCCGGCATCGCCCAGGAGCTCAACGAGCGGCTGGTCGAGCGGACCAGGGCCGCCGGCGCCATCCGCGACGACCTCGACGTCAACGACCTCTCCATGGTGTTCGAGCAGCTCGCCTCCATCCGCCTCGGGGACGAGGCTCGCACCCGCCAGCTCCGCCACCGCTACCTGGCCCTGCTGCTGGAGGCCATGCACGGCCCGTCGGGCTCGCGGCTGCCCGGCCTCCCGCCGACCTGGCGGGAGCTCACCGCGCGCTGGTAGCCGGCCGGCACCCCTCGACAGGCCGCACCCCAGGTGCTACGGTTCATTACTGTGGTAAGGAACCGATGGACCAGGAGTGCCGTGTTCGACGACCGGAGCCCGATCTACCGCCAGATCGCCGACCAGGTGAAGGCAGACGTGGTCAACGGGACCCTGGGCGGCGACGACCAGGTGATGTCC
>Ga0307318_10000787_pt1 | contig 10455 bp, 8 predicted proteins | sample ER_DNA_367_FD_194500 | JGI IMG/M metagenome (GOLD analysis project Ga0307318, IMG submission 194500) | Bulk soil microbial communities from the East River watershed near Crested Butte, Colorado, United States - ER_DNA_367 | ecosystem: Environmental > Terrestrial > Soil > Floodplain | place: USA...
TGCTCGACATCCCGTCGACCACCGACCCGCAGGGACGCACGGTGTCCGCATACCAGGGCCCGTACTCCGGCGTCGGCCAGGCCCTCTACGACCGGGCCGTCACCTGCGACAGCCAGGAGATCACCTTTCACCTCAAGGCACCGCGGTTCGACTTCGACCAGGTCGTCTCGCTTCCGGAGTTCGCCCCCGCTCGCCAGGACCAGGACACCGACCGCACGAACCGCGACCCGTTGTCGGTGTTCGCCTCGGGGCCCTACATGCTCGAGGGCGTTTGGAAGCCGGGGGAGGGCGGCCGCTTCGTGCGGAACCGCAAGTGGGTCGCCCGCGACGACCCGGTCCGCAGCGCCTGGCCCGACGTGATCGAGGTCGAGGAGGGGCTGCCCAGCACGACCGTCGCCCAGCGGCTGCTCGACAGCAGGGACGACGACACCACGGCGATCACCCTGTCCGACGCACCGGTCGCCATGGGCGCGCAGCTCCAGACCGCCGACGCCCGGCGCGTGACCCGGCCGGACAGTGGGGTCGTCGACGTGCTCCTGCCGAACGTCTCCGCTCCCGCGATGGCCGACCCGGCGGTGCGACGCGCCTTCGCCCTGGCCACGGATCGCCAGCGGTACACGGCGGCGGACGGATCACCGATGACGCCGACCACCTCGGTCCTGAGCCGCGCCGTCCCCGGCCGGCGGGCCGCCGGCCCGGTCGAGGCGTCACCGACGGGCAACCCGGCGGCGGCCAAGGCCGTCCTGGCGGGTGCCGGGGTTGCCACCCCGATACGGCTCCAGCTCGGGTATGCGCCGTCGGAGGCCGCGACTCGGGCACTGACCGCGCTGCTGCCGGCCTGGGACCAGGCCGGCTTCGCGGTGAGCCTCGTTCCAAAGACGCCAGGATCCGGGGTCGTCGACGTCGAGCTGAGCCAGGTGTATGCGGCATACCCCGCCGGCGGGGCGGTCCTGCCCGCGCTGGTCCAACGGCTCTCCAACCCCGGTCTGTCCGCCGCGGTGGCGGCGGCGGAGGCGACCAACGACCTCCCGGCTCGCAACCGCGCCTGGGGGGACCTCGACGCGACGCTCACCGCGGCCGGGGACGTCGTGCCGCTCGCGGAGCGTCAGCGGGTGTTGCTGCGGGGAACCGGGGTGGAGGCATACCAGGACAACGTCCTCCTCGCTGGCCTCCCGGACCTCGCGAGCATCACCGTCAACCGCTGACCCTTGCGTCGCAGGCGTCCCGTCGGTCTGGTTGCGCTGGCTTCCACACAGGAACGTCTCAGGCACGGCATGGTTCGGTCACGATCCGGCGACGTATTGCGTCCGCGTTTCAGTACGTGGACGCCGCTGGACTATGGTTTCGACGTTCGGAGGTGGCTGCGGGACCGCCTTGCCGATCCCTAGCTCCCACCAGTGAGGACGACGGATGACGATTGCCCCGGGTCAGGAAGACACCGGCGCGGTCCTGGAAGCGGCCGAGACCGCGGCCATCGACGGCGCCGTGGCCATCAAGGGGCGTACACCGTGGCAGATCGTCTGGGGCCGCCTGCGGCGGGACAAGGTCACGATGGTGGCCCTCTTCGCCTCGGGGTTCTGCGTCCTGCTCGCGATCGCTGCTCCGTTCATGGCCCACTTCGAGATCATCAAACCGGACCTCAACCACCCCGACCTCGTCACGGGGCTGGGCTCCCTTCCTACGGGCTTCGGCGGCGGGATGAGTGGGCAGCACCTCCTCGGCGTCGAGCCCGGTACCGGCCGCGACATCCTCGCCCGTATCCTCACCGGGCTGACAACGTCGCTGACGGTGGCCATCCTTGCCACGCTGATCTCGCTGCTCATCGGCGTCATTCTCGGCATCATCGCCGGCTTCGCCAGGGGTCGGACCGACTGGTGGATCAGCCGGGTCATGGACCTGGTGCTCAGCTTCCCCTCCACGCTGATGCTGCTCTCGCTGCAGCTCATCCTCGTCCAGATGATCGCCAACGCCATGGGCCAGGAGCCGAGCGCGGCGGCGCCCAAGGTCGTCTTCATGATCGTCGTGCTGGGCTTCTTCGGCTTCCCGCAGATCGCCCGAATCATCCGGGGACAGGTGCTCTCCCTGCGCGAGCGCGAGTTCATCGAAGCGGCGGAGTCCCTCGGCGCCAAGCGCGGGCGGATCTACTTCAAGGAACTGCTCCCGCACCTCTGGGCGCCCATCCTCGTTTTCGCGACGTTGATCATGCCGGCGAACATCGCGGCCGAGGCGACCCTCGGCTTCCTCGGTGTCGGCCTCAACCCTCCGGCGGCCTCCCTGGGCTCGATGCTCAACGCTTCCGTGAACTATGCGCTGCCGGATCCGGCATATTTCCTGATCCCCGGACTCGCCGTCTTTTTCGTCGTGCTGGCGTTCAACCTGCTCGGTGACGGCCTGCGCGACGCCCTCGACCCCAAGTCGGGACGCTCGTGACGGGATTTCCCAACCTCGGTGACGCCCCTGTGTCGCCGACCTCAGTCCGCATCGTGGCCGACCCGGGTCGCGATGTTCAGCCCGTAGCAATCGCTTCGGGAAGGTCCATCACGCCGTTCGTGGTGGAAAGTGCACACAAGGAGAACACATGATGCGCACCAGGAAGGGCGCGACCGGTCTCGCCCTTGGCGCGGTCGTTGCCCTCGCTGCGGCGGCGTGCAGTAGCTCGGGAGGCGGCGGCGCGTCCGCGACGAGCGCTGCGGCCGCACCTCAGAAGGGCGGCACGCTATACATTTTGAACCTCGGACCGCACAACGGTCTGGACCCCCAGCAGAGCTACGTCGGTGCGGACCTCGAGTTCGCCTCCCGCGCCTACGCTCGAAGCTTGACCACCTACTCGGTGGGCTCGGACAGCAAGCTGGTCCCAGACCTGGCGACCGACACCGGCCAGATGTCCGACGGCGGCAAGACGTGGAAGTTCACCCTCGTCGACACGGCCAAGTGGCAGGACGGCCAGGCGGTCAAGTGCGACGACATCAAGTACGGCATCTCCCGTACCTTCGCGACCGATGTGATCTCCAACGGGCCGACGTACATCCTGCAGTACCTCGACATCCCGAAGGACGCCGACGGTGCTCCGGTCTACAAGGGCCCCTACAAGAACGAGGGCGTCGCCGAGTTCGACAAGGCGATCACCTGCGAGGGCAACACCCTGACCTTGCACTTCGGTACTCCGTGGGCCGACTTCAACTACGCCGCGGCCTCGCTCTCGGCGTACTCGCCGTTCCGGAAGGACAAGGACAAGGGCGACAAGTCCCTGTTCGAGGTCTTCTCCAACGGTCCCTACATGCAGGAGGGCACGTTCGACCCGAACAAGGGCGGCACGTGGGTCCGCAACCCCAACTGGGACGAGAGCACGGACAAGGTCCGCAAGGCCTACCCCGACAAGATCGTCGACGTCGAGGGCGTCCAGTCCGAGCAGGTCTTCCAGCGGCTGCTGGCCGATGGTGGCGAGGACAAGACGGCCATCACGTGGACCACGGCTCCACCGTCGGTGCTCCCGCAAATCGCCTCGACCCCGAGCGCCCAGAACCGCACGATCAACACGGACGCCCCGTACGTGGACTACGTGCAGCCGAACGTCACGAGCGAGGTCATGAAGGACCCCAAGGTCCGCCAGGCCTTCGCGATGGCGACCAACCGTGACGCCTACGTCACGGCCAACGGTGGCCCGCAGGTCATGACGCCGTCCTACTCGACGTGCAACCCGGTCTTGAAGTGCTACAGCAAGGACTTCAACCCGTTCGGTGCGCCGACCGCCGGTGACCCGACCGCGGCCAAGAAGGTCCTGCAGGACGCCGGCAAGACGCTGCCGATCAACATCACGGTCGCCTACCGGAAGACGCCGACCCGTGACGCGTCCTTCGCGGCCCTGAAGCAGACCTGGGACCAGGCCGGCTTCAACGTGACGCTCGAGGGCGTCGCCAGCACCGGTTACTACCGTCAGATCTCCAACGTCTCGTTCAAGAACCGCGATGCGTTCTACGCGAGCTGGGGTGCTGACTGGCCGTCCGGTTCGACGGTGCTCCCGCCGCTGTTCGACGGTCGTATCAACCTGACGGAGGGCAGCTCCAACCAGGACTACGGCTGGTACAACAACGACGCCGTCAACAAGGCGATCGACGCCGCCTACCTCGTCCCGGACGCTGACGCTCGTGAGAAGGCGTGGGGCGAGGTCGACCAGATGATCAGCAAGGACGGCGGGAACATCCCGCTGGTCAGCCAGAAGTTCACCTTCGTCCAGGGCTCCCAGGTCAAGGGTGCCTCGGTGAACGACCAGTTCGGCGGGTACATCGACCTCGCCACCGTCTCGGTCAAGTGACCTAGGACCCGTCCGGATGGGCTCTCCGGCCCATCCGGACGGATTCGCGGCACGAGACCACTGACAACACAGCGTGCCGGGCGGGAGACTGGTCTCCCGCCCGGCACAACGGCGAACGGAACGTCTCCGAGAGGCAGGTGATTGACCCCACCGGGTCTACGCCATGTTCTTCTACATCGTCCGACGGCTCATCTCCGTCGTGGTCATGCTCTTCGTCATCAGCGCGACGACGTTCCTGATCTTTTTCGCCTCGCCCATCGACCCCGCGTCACTGACGTGCGGCAAGAGCTGCACCCCGGCCGTCATCGAGGGAAACCGGGTGAAGCTGGGCTACGACAAGCCCGTCCCGGTGCAGTACGTCAACTTCATCAAGGGACTCTTCGTCGGGCGCGACTACCCCGACAACCCGGAGATCAAGGCGACCAACCCCCAGCTCGTCACACACTGTGACGCTCCCTCGCTGGGCTACTCGACCGTCAAGACGAAGTGCGTCACCGACATCGTCAAGGAGGCGCTGCCGATCACGGCGTCCATCGCCATCGGCGCCTTCGTAATCTGGATCATCAGCGGGGTCGTGTTCGGCATCATCGCCGCCCTCAACCGAGGTCGCTGGCCGGACCGCCTGCTCGTCAGTCTGGCACTCATCGGGTACTCGGTGCCCAGCTTCTTCATCGGCGTGCTGCTGCTCACCTTCGTGTCGATCAAGTGGCAGTTGTGGCCGCTGCCGCAGTACACCTCGTTCACCGACAACCCAGCACTGTGGGCCCAAGGGATCTTCTTGCCTGCGCTCGCCCTCGCTGCCGTCTTCGCTGCGAGCTACGTCCGGCTCACCCGCGCCTACATGCTCGAGACGATGTCCGAGGACTATATCCGGACCGCGCGGGCGAAGGGCGTCAAGGAGACGACGGTCATCCGTCGGCACGGCCTGCGCGCCGCCCTGACCCCGATCGTCACCGCCGCCGGCCTCGACCTCGGTGGTCTGCTCGGAGGCGCCATCGTCACCGAGCAGGTCTTCAACTTCACCGGCCTCGGGTGGAACTCCATCCAGGCGATCAACAACTACGACCTGCCGGTCATCGTCGCCGTGGTCGTCGTAGCTTCCTTCTTCATCGTCATCGCCAACCTCGTCGTCGACGTGCTCTACGGTGTGATCGACCCCCGAGTCAGACTGACCTGACGGACCGCGTACCCTGCACCCACCTCGCCGGCCGACACCCAGGGTCGAAGGAGAGCACCACCATGGCACTGCGCGACGCAACCACACCGGCACAGGCGCCCGCCCCGGGTGCCGACACGACCGCCGCCGGGTATCTCGAGCTGCGGGACGTCAAGGTCCACTTCCCCACCGACGACGGCCTCGTCAGGGCGGTCGACGGCCTGAGCTTCACGCTCGACCGCGGGCAGACTATCGGGATCGTCGGAGAGTCCGGTTCGGGCAAGTCGGTGACCAGCCAGGCCATCCTCGGGCTCCACCGCCGTAGCCGGGCCAAGACGTCAGGGTCGATCTTCCTCGACGGCGAAGACCTCATGACGGTCAGTAACGAGCGGCTGCGAAACCTGCGCGGCAACAAGATGGCGATGATCTTCCAGGACCCGCTGTCGGCGCTGCACCCCTACTACACGGTCGGCACCCAGATCGTCGAGGGCATTCGGGTGCACCACTCCGACATGTCCAAGACAGCCGCCAAGAACCGCACCATCGACCTGCTCGGCCGGGTCGGCATCCCGAACCCCAAGAAGCGGGTGGACCAGTACCCTCACGAGTTCTCGGGCGGCATGCGCCAGCGGGCGATGATCGCCATGGCCCTGGCCAACGACCCGTCGCTGCTCATCGCCGACGAGCCGACGACCGCCCTCGACGTGACCGTGCAGGCTCAGATCCTCGACCTCATGCGCGACCTGCAGCAGGAGTTCGGCTCCGCGATCATCATGATCACCCACGACCTCGGCGTCGTCGCGGAGATGGCCGACGAGATCCTCGTCATGTACGGCGGCAAGGCGGTGGAGCACGGCAGCGTCGCCCAGGTCTTCTACACCCCGCAGATGCCGTATACCTGGGGGCTCCTCACGTCGATGCCGCGTCTTGACCGGGTGCGCAAGGAGCGCCTGGACCCGGTACCGGGCAACCCTCCGTCCCTGATCAACGTGCCGTCCGGCTGTGCGTTCCACCCGCGCTGTGGATACCGCTCGGAGGTTCCCGACGACAACTGCAGGACCGTGGTCCCTGACCTCCTCGACGCCGGTGGCGACCACCTGGTGCGGTGTCACATCGCCCCTCCGCGGCGACGTGAGCTGTACGAGACCGACGTCAAGCCGCGGCTCTGAGGAGGACCCCGTGAGCAATTACGACGACGAGCGCGACAACCCGGAGACGCGGGAAGACCGGCGCGCGGCGAACCTCATCGGAGCCACGCCCGGCCCTTGGGAAGACACCGAGCAGGCGGAGAAGGACCGCCGTCTCGTACCGACCCCGACGCCGGAGGGGTCCGACGACAACGAGTTGACGCCCGAACAGGTCCCCGAGGCGGCCTCGCTGCGCGGCGCGGACCAGCGCGAGGCGCCCACCGCCGAGCTGGAGGCCATGCGGGTCTCGCAGGAGGTGGCCGACGACGCCCCCGACAGCCTGCCTGCCGACACGACGACCGAGGAGTTCACCGAGGCGGCGACCCCGAAGGACTCGGTCGGCACGGCACCGGTCGACCTCGATGAGGTGACGGTCGTCCGTGACGTGGAGACCGGGCGGATCGTCGAGAGCTCAGCGTTCACCGGGCCGCCGCTGCTCAAGATCGTCGGGCTGCAGAAGCACTTCCCGCAGTTCCGCCAGACCCTCATCCGGCACGCGGACGCGCCGGTCAAAGCGGTGGACGGGATTGACCTCAGCTTGTGGCCCGGCGAGACCGTCGGCCTGGTGGGGGAGTCTGGGTGCGGCAAGTCGACGGCGGGGCGAACGCTGCTGCGGCTGCTGGAGCCGACCGGTGGCACCATCGAGTTCGCCGGCCAAGACATCACCACGGTCCGTGGCGACACCCTGCGCAAACTGCGCCGCCAGATGCAGATGATCTTCCAGGACCCCTACGGCTCGCTGAACCCACGGCAGACGATCGGGTCGATCATCGCGGCGCCGTTCAACATCCAGGGCATCAAGCCCGAGGGCGGCACCCGGAAGACGGTCCAGAACCTCATGGAGCGCGTCGGCCTCAACCCCGAGCACTACAACCGCTACCCGCACGAGTTCTCGGGCGGCCAGCGTCAGCGCATCGGCGTGGCCCGAGCCATCGCCCTGCGTCCCCAGCTCGTCGTGTGCGACGAGCCGGTCTCCGCGCTCGACGTGTCGATCCAGGCCCAGGTCATCAACCTGCTGGAGGACATCCAGAACGAGCAGAACCTCGCCTACGTCTTCATCGCCCACGACCTGTCCGTCGTCCGGCACATCTCCGACCGCGTCATCGTCATGTACCTCGGCAAGGTCATGGAAGAGGCGCCCCGGGACACGCTCTACGAGCACCCGCTGCACCCCTACACCCACGCCCTCCTCTCCGCGGTCCCCACGCCGGACCCCAACAAGGAGGCGATGAAGGACCGCATCCTCCTCAAGGGCGACCTGCCGTCCCCGCAAAACCCGCCGAGCGGATGCGTGTTCCGGACCCGGTGTCCCAAAGCTCAGCAGAAGTGCGCCGATGAGGTGCCCCTCCCCGTTGAACGGGCCCCCGGCCACCGGGTGGCGTGCCACTTCCCGGAGGAGCGCCAGGTCGTTTGAATCACCCCACGAAGTTCTCCGCTTCGCTCCGATACTTCGCGGGGACCCCGACGGGCACTGACCGCTCTTCGTGAGCCGGTTGCTGTTCGTCCACGCGCACCCGGACGACGAGACCCTGACCTGCGGCATCACCATGGCGCACCACGTCGCCCTCGGCGACGAGGTGCACGTCCTCACCTGCACCCTGGGTGAGGAGGGCGAGGTCGTCCCCCGCGAGCTGGCCCACCTCCAGGGGGCCGACGGCGACCCGCTCGGTCCGTTCCGGCTGGGGGAGATCCGCGAGGCGATGCGTCGGCTCGGTGTCCACCAGAGCGTTCTCGGTGCGGACGAGGTGACCGGACGGCTCTCGCTCTTCCGGGACAGCGGAATGGTCGGTATGCCGTCCGGCCAGCATCCTCGCGCGTTCGCGGCGGCCGACGTCGAGGCGGTCGGTGCGCTCGTGGCCGACCACATCCGCGAGCTGCGGCCCGACGTGGTCGTCACCTACGACGCCACGGGCGGCTACGAACATCCCGACCACGTCCAGACCCACCGCGCGACGATGGCGGGACTCCGGCAGCTGAAGCAGGGCGAGCGCCCCGCATACACCTTTCACGTGCACACACCCCGGTCCTGGGTGCGGCCCGACCGGCGCTGGTTGCGCGAGCACGTGCCGGCCGAGCTCGGTCTGGCGTTTCGCGCGGACGACGACCCGGAGATCTCCTCGACGATCGACGACGCCCTGGTCACTCACCTCGTCGTCGACCCCGTTCACCTACCCGCCCAGATCCACGCGCTCGACGCGCACCGCACCCAGCTGCGCGTGTGGCCGGGCGGCTACTACGCCCTGACCAACGGCGTCGCCGCGCGCCTTGCCGGGCGGGAGGCCTTCGTCCGAGTCGACCCGGCCACGGGTCGGCGCGTCGACACCGGAGCCGTGGCCAGCGGCCTGCTGCCTGCTCGCTAGGCTCGCTGGTCGTGCGCCTCGACCGCTACGACGAGCCGTCGTCCGACGTCTATCGGCTCGCAGTCGGGCGCCTGGCCACCGGGGTCACCATCGTCTCCAGCAGCTTGGGCGGCATCGACCACGCGATGACGGCCAACGCCGTCGCCTCGGTGTCCCTCGAGCCGCTGTTGGTGCTGGTATGCGTCGAGCGCGAGGCGCGGTTCCACGACGCGATCGTCCAGAGTGGGGTCTGGGGCGTCAGCATCCTGCCGTCGACGGGGCGGGCCACCGCCGACTGGCTGGCCACCCGCGGCCGCCCGCTGCACGGGCAGCTCGACCGGGTCCCCACCCATCGCGGCGTCACCGGAGTGGCGCTTCTGGACGAGTCGCTGGCGACGTTGGAGTGCGAGAGCACGGACACGTATGCGGGCGGCGACCACACCATCGTCGTCGGACGCGTCCTGTCCGTGGAGATCAGTGACCGGCCCGGGGACGCCCTTCTGTACTACCGCGGCCGCTACGACTCGCTGGCGTGACCGTGCTGCGGCTGAGGCTGCCGGTGCCGTACGACGTGCCGTGGATGACCTGGTACCTGTCGGCCCACGCGGTCCCCGGCGTCGAACGGTGGGAGAACGGCCGGTACGCGTGTGCCGTCGAGACCTCCCACGGCCCGGACGTCCTCTCGCTCGACTTCACCGCCCGAGACGCGGAGGTCGTGGTCGGCCTGGAGCGCAACGGCCGCCCGGAGACGGCGATGCTGACGCGCGTACGCGCACTGCTCGACCTCGAGGCCGACGCGCAGGCCGTCGCCGCTCACCTGTCTCGAGACCGGGCGCTGGCGCCGGCCGTGGAGGTGGCGCCGGGCCTGCGGGTGCCTGGCGCGCTCGACGGGTGGGACCTCCTGCTGCGCACGATGGTTAGTCAGCAGATCTCCCTGGCCGCGGCGCGGACCCATCTCGCACGGTTGGCGGCGGCGCTTGGCGAGCCGGTTGGGAGCCTGCGGCTCTTGCCGTCGGCCGGGGTGGTCGCCGACCAGGGTGACGGTGTGCTGACCGGTCCGCGAAGCCGGATCGCCGCGGTGGTAGCCGCGGCGACCGCGGTGGCGGACGGCTCGCTGGATCTCTCGCCGACCCGGGAGCCGGCGGCGCTGCACGCCGAGCTGCTGGCGCTGCGCGGGGTCGGACCGTGGACGGCGACGTACGTCACGATGAGGCTGACGGGTGACCCCGACCGGTTGCTCGCGACGGACCTCGTGGTGCGGCAGGGTGCTGCGGTGCTCGGCGCCGACCTGATTCACGCCGAGCGGTGGTCCCCTTTTCGCTCGTACGCGACGATGCACCTCTGGCGGGCCGCACTCGCAAGCCGTCCGACGCACACCTGGCCGTTCGGCAACGATTCGGTGTCGGAGCCCCTCTCGGACGAACCGGGCGCGCGAGGCGTCCGCGTCCGCCCCTAGGGTCC
>Ga0307318_10000789_pt1 | contig 10443 bp, 11 predicted proteins | sample ER_DNA_367_FD_194500 | JGI IMG/M metagenome (GOLD analysis project Ga0307318, IMG submission 194500) | Bulk soil microbial communities from the East River watershed near Crested Butte, Colorado, United States - ER_DNA_367 | ecosystem: Environmental > Terrestrial > Soil > Floodplain | place...
CTGCACGGTCAGGGGGCCTTCCTGGGCGCCGAGGTCCCGGTGCTGGACGACGCGGTACTGGTCCGCGACCCCGCGCGCGCGGCGGCCGTGGCCGCCCGGCTCGGCGGCGCGCCAGGGCTGCTGCTCAGGGGCAACGGCGCGGTGACCGTCGGCAGCGACGTCGGGGAGGCGACTGCCCGCATGTGGGTCCTGGAGGCCTCGGCACAGCTGAACGCGACCGCGGCGGCCGCTGCCGGTCACGGCTCGGTACCGGTCGCGCTCACCGGCGCCGAGCTGGCCGCCTGGGAGGCAGCGGCCCCTGAGCTCCTGGCCCGGATCTGGGCCTGGCTCCGGGGTTGACGACCGCTCGCCAAACTGTATACAGTTTGGACGCGCCAAGGGCAGATGTGTACCCAAGGGGGCGGGATGATCCAGCTCGACGACATCGCCTACGTCCGGTCCGGGGTCGCCAACCTCGACGCCGCCGTCGACTTCGCGGTCCAGATCGTCGGGCTGGAGCTGGCCGCCCGGGGCGAGGGCGTCGCCTACCTGCGGGCTGACCACCGCCACCATTGCCTGGCCTTCGTCGAGGGCACCTCCGGCGTGCTCGGGTCGGCCTTCACCGTCCGCGACGAGGAGACCCTGGCCGACGCCGAGGTCGAGCTGGAGAAGTCCGGGATCCGGGTGCTGCGTGGGAGCCGGGAGGAGGCCAGGAGCCGCCGGGTCCACGACTTCATCGCCTTCGACGACCCCTTCGGCAACCGCCTGGAGCTGGTCACCGGACAGGTGCAACTCCCGCGCCCGGTCCGCTTCGGGCGTGAGGCCGGCATCACCGAGTTCGGCCACCTCTGCCTCGACGCCCCGGACGTGCGCGAGGCCTACCGGTTCTGGTCGACGACCTTCAACGCCAAGGTCTCCGACTGGATCGGCGACGCCGCCTGCCTGCTGCGCATCGACCCGGTCCACCACAAGCTGGCGGTGTTCCGCAACGACAGGCCCGGCCTCTGTCACATGAACTTCCAGGTCGCGAGCATCGACGACGTGATGCGCAGCTGGCGCTTCCTGGAGCAGGAGGGCGTCGAGATCGAGATGGGCCCCGGCCGTCACCCCCAGTCGACCGCGGTGTTCCTCTACTTCAGGGGGCCCGAGGACTTCACCTACGAGTACTCGTGGGGGGTGCGGCGCATCGAGGACGACCAGGCATGGCGGCCACGCACCTTCGATCCGTCCGAGCCTGGCTTCATCGACCTGTGGATGGGGCCCGCGCGGCGGACCATCTCCCAGCCGCAGGTGCCGTTGCCGTCACCGGACGGCCCCCTGCCGTGAACCTTGCCGGCCGCCCGCGAACAGAGGAGACGCCATGATCTTCGTCAGCCACGCGCTGGCGGTCAACGAGGACGGCCAGCCGCGCCTGGACCGCGCGGCGGTGTGGGACGGCCTAATGCTCAAGGCCGACAACGCCCTGCCGTTCGTCCCCGCCATGACCCGGTGCGAGATCGTCGAGCGGCACGGACCGGCGAGCTTCGACCGCGACATCGAGTTCCGCGGACAGCAGTTCCGGGAGCGCATCACCCTCGAGGAGCCGCACCGGGTGGTCTTCACCCGCATCTCGGGGCCGGTCCTGGGCACGATCGTCAACGAGGTCGAGGGCCCCGACGACGACCTGCGCCTTCGCTTCAGCTTCGCTCTGGTCGTCGCCGGCGTCCAGGGCGGCTCCGACGAGGAGCGCGACTATGCCGACGGCATGACGGCGGACTACCTCAAGGCCGTCGCCGCCACCCTCGACGCGATGCGCCGCATCGCCCGCGGCGAAGCCGCCTGACCAGAGGAGGCACCATGTCCACCTGGATCGACGACTACTACGCCGACGTCGACGCCATGCGCCTTGAGGCCTTCGTCGAGCGGCACAGCGACGACGCGGCCGTGGTGTTCGGCAACAACCCGCCGGCCGTGGGCAAGGAGGCCATTGGCGCGGCCATCGGCGGCTTCTGGTCGATGATCGGCGGCCTGCGCCACGAGCGGCGCAACCTCTGGTTCGTCAACGACGGGGCCACGGCCGTGCTGGAGGTCGTCACCCACTACACGACCAAGGGCGGGGCGGCGGTCCCGATACCCTGCGTCTCCCTGCTCGACCGCAACACCGACGGCAAGGTCACCTCCCTGCGGGTCTCCATCGACCTGGCCCCACTGTTCGCCCAGATCGCCGCCGAGCAGGCCGACCAGCCGGAGACGGTGACCGCGTGACCAGCCGGCACGCCGCAACCTCATCCCCTGGCACGGCCGTCGCGGGCCCTGCCATCGACGAGGAGCTGCGGCTCCGAATCGCCGAGCAGCTCGGCGCCCAGTTCAAGGGCGACCTCATCAGCCCCGACGACGCCGGCTACGGCCAGGCGCGCGCGGTCTGGAACGCGATGGTCGACAAGCGGCCGGGGTTGATCCTGCGCTGCACCAGCACTGACGACGTGGTCGCGGCGGTCGGGGTCGCGCGGGCCAACGGGCTGCGGCCCTCGGTCCGCGGCGGCGGGCATTCCGTCTCCGGCAAGGCACTCAGCGACGGTGGCCTCACCATCGACCTGAGCGGGCTGCGCGAGGTGACCGTCGACGCCGAGCGCCAGCTCGTCCACGCCGGCGGCGGCTGCCTGCTCGGCACCATCGACGAGGCCACTGCCCCATACGGGCTGATCGTTCCCGCCGGGATCATGTCGGAGACCGGTGTCGGCGGCCTGGCCCTTGGTGGTGGCATCGGCTGGTTCTCCCGCAAGCACGGCCTGACCTGCGACCAGTTCGAGTCCCTCGAGGTCGTGCTGGCCAGCGGCGAGGTCGTCGAGGCCTCGACCACCCGGCATCCCGAGCTGTTCTGGGCCCTCAAGGGCGGCGGCGGCAACTTCGGAGTGGTCACGCGCTTCACCTTCAGGGCGCACCAGTTCGGCCCGATGATGCGCATCGGCGTGTCGCTGTACCAGCCGGAGGATGCCGCCCAGGCGCTGCGCGACTACGCCAGGGTCGTGCCCACCCTGCCCCGCACCGTCGGCTGGCACGCGGCCCTCAAGGACGTCATGCCCGCCCTGCCCTTCGTACCACCCGAACTGGTCGGCCGGCGGCTGCTGATGCTGGTCGCAATGTGGCTCGACGACGCCGACGACCCGGAAGGGACCGAGCTGATCGAACGCCTTGTCGCCGTCGGCCGGCCGAGCGTCAAGGCCACCACCGTGATGCCCTTCGCCTGGCGCGTGCAGAAGCTGCTGGACGAGGAGTTCGCCGACGGGCACCGCTACTACACCAAGGAGGCCCACGTCTCGGACCTGGCCGACCAGGCCATCGACACCCTGGTGGCCTTCTGGAAGGACATGCCGATGCACGGCGAGGTCGAGATCATCGGCCTCGGTGGGGCGATCGGCGACGTCGCCGAGGACGCCACCGCCTTCGCCAACCGCGACTATCTGCTCTGGCTGAACTTCGCCATGAGCTGGGACGACCCGGCCAACGACCAGGACTACATCGACCGGACCCGCAAGATCGTCGGCGACCTCAAACCGTGGACCGGCGAGGGCATCTACGTCAACATGCTCAACTTCGACGAGATGGACCGAGTTGTGGAAGCCTTCGGCGGGCCAGAGAAGTACGCCAGGCTCGGCCGCGTGAAGGCTCAGTACGACCCGGAGAACTTCTTCCGGATGAACTACAACATCATGCCGGTGTCCTGACGCCCCACGGCACCTGGTCTTCCTGCGCTGGCGAGCCGGCGTCTCGGCCGCCGACCTGCGCCGCTTCCTCGGGCCACGTAACTTCCCCGGACTGCCGTCGCACAAGGCGTGGGACCTCGCGGTACCCCACGGGCAGTGCATCATTGGCGCAGGACGCTCTGGTCGACGTGGAACAGTCCCTGGGCTGTGCCCAGCCACAGCCCACCGTCGCCAGCGGCCGCCATGGCGGTGATCCGATCGGTATCCAGCTCGTGGAGGCTCCGGCGAGGGCCACGCACCTGGGGACCGCCCAGGCCGAGCAGCCGGGCGTCGCTGGTCGCCCAGACCGTCCCACCGGGTGTCACCGCGAGGTCGCGCCCATCGGCCTCCCAGGGGTCCTGGGTTCCGCGTCGCAGGTCAACCCGCCACACGATGGCAACCCCCGGGTCGCTGACCCAGACCAGCTCACCGTCGACCACCAGCTCCCCGGGCAACTCGGTGCCGTCCGGGACGATCGGCAGCCGGACGGCCCCGGCCTGCCGGCCGTACGCCGGGTCCACCCGCCATAGCCAGCCCTCGGCGCCACGGACCCACACAGCCCCCGGACCAGCGCCCACGGCCAACGGCCGGCCAGGGAGGCCCACGGTGGCGATGACCCGGCCGCTGACCGGGTCCAGGCGGGCCACCCGCCCGCGCGGGCCCCGGCCTTGGCAGCACACCGCCCAGACCCCGCCAGCGCCGGCGGCGATGGCGCTGACCGGGCCCGGGTTCGGCGCGGTCAGCCGAGCGGTGCCCGGGTCGATACGGAGCAGCCCGTGGTGCTGGTGACCGCCCAGACCGCCCCAGCCCCGGCCTCTAGGTCGACCACCGGCGCGCCGGCTTCGACCTCGGGCACGACCAGCGCGCGCTCGGTCGTCGGGTTGACCCGCAGGACGAGTCCGCCGACGGCCAGCCAGACCGCCTGCCGGGTGACCGCGATGGCGTCCACCGTGGAGCTGGTGGCAACGACCCGTCTGATGTCCGACGGCCCAGCCGGCTGGGTGGTGGCCAGGGTCGGGCTGGTGGGGGCGGGCGCGGTCGGGACGGGCATGGTGGGCGTCGAGCGGGTTGCGGCAGGGGCCTTGGTCCGGCCATCCAGCCGCGGCTGCAGCCACCGCCCGGCAGCAACAAGGCCAGCCAGGGCAACAACCATCACCAAGGCGGCCGACACCGAGCGTTGCGGCCGTGCCAAGGCGGTCCACCTCCGAGCAAAGTATCCACCCAGCAGAGACCACACGGGAGTACCGAAGCGAGCCGCTACTCGCTGAGCAGGAGCAGCCGCGTGGGTGGTGGCTCTCCACGCCCTAGGGCATCCGCAAGTTCTGCCAACGTCCTCACGACCTGCATACTGAACGAGCAGCTGACCAAGCCCCGGCCCATGGAGGCGGCCATGACCGACGTCGACGACTTCCTTGCCGAGATCCACCCCCGTCTGGTCGCGGAACTGCAGGCCCTTCACAACGGCGATCCACAACCGCGACTGGCGATGTGGTCCACCAAGGACCCGGTGACCCTGTTCGGGGCGGGAATGAGCGGGCGCGGGTGGGACAAGCTGAGCGGGATCTTCCGCTCGATCGCGTCACGGTGGTCCGACTGCACCGACCAGCGCGTCGAGATCCTGGCCGCCGGCGTCAGCGGCGACCTGGCCTACACGGTCGAGCTCGAGCACACTTCGGTGTCGCTCGACGGCGCCCCAGTCGACCCGTACACCCTGCGGGTCACCCAGGTCTACCGCCGCGAGGATGGCCAGTGGAAGATCGTCCACCGCCACGGCGACCAACTCTCGATCGACCAGATCGGGAGCCTTCCCGGCGCAGCATCGACGGCGTAGCGGCCGCCGGAGCGGAGGTTCTGGGACCCGCTGGCCCGCAGTGGCTTGAGGGAAGTCCCTGGGTCCGCCCTCCTTCCCGTATCCGCCGGTACCGCTGGCTTCGAACAGTCCGTTGGCCCAGCACAGTTTCTTCTCCCCGGGATGCGGGGGGCGGCGGCGATGAGCCAGGTCCGGTCGTGGCCCCTGCCCCAGGCGACCAACACCATCGGCGGGTCGGGAGGGCCACCCGGCATTCGGCGACCGCGGTGGCAACATCGGGAACAGCTGGCCTATCAGCCGGCCGACCGCGCCGATGTAGAACTCTTCAAGCTCCCGTTGCGGGTCATCGCCTCCATCTCTCCGTGGTGGCCGCGCCTACATGTCCGCCGCCGAGCCACAGAGGGTGCCATTCAGTCTGGTGTCGCGGGAACTGGATATCGTCGTTCGAGCACCTTGGACGACCCGAAAGGAGACAGCGATGGACCAACGGCTGAGCCTCATCACCCTCGGCGTGGGCGACGTCTCGCGGGCCCGGGCGTTCTACGAGGCGCTCGGCTGGCGGCTAGGCGGAGGCGTCGACGACGACACCGACCACGTCGCCTTCTTCCAGACCGGCGGGCTCATCGTCGCCCTGTGGGACCGGGGAAAGCTCGCCGTCGACAGCGGCGTCACCGACACGGGCGGCTGGGGCGGGGTGACCCTGGCGTACAACGTCCGTTCGCCCGAGGAGGTCGACGCCGTGCTCGCCGAGGCCGGGGCGGCGGGGGCGACGATCGCCCGTCCCGGCGCGGCCACGTTCTGGGGCGGCTACTCGGGCGTCTTCATCGACCCCGACGGCCACCCCTGGGAGGTCGCCCACAATCCCAGCTGGACAGTGCACGACGACGGCCGGACAACACTGTCCCAGGGTTAGGATCGGCTGGTGTCCACGTCCCAGCCTCCGGAGCCACCGGAGCCGCCAAAGGCCGACTACCGTCGGCCGGCCTGGGTCGAGCCGCCCGCCGACGTGGTCCCCGGCAGTTCGATCGCCGGCGTCAGGCCGTTCGCAGGGCGTCGATGGTCGCCGTGGGGACGACCCCCTCGACCCGACGTGCCAGGTCGTTGTTCAGGGTGACGAACGCATCCGCCTGCAGTTGCGTGAGGGCGAGGTACTCGGCGTCGTAGGTCTCAGCCCATCCCAGCTGGTCGGCGAGGTCCCAGGCGCGGCGGCGGAGGACGGCGTCGCCGAGGAGGCGGATCGGCAGGGCCCGGATGCGGGTGAGCTGGTCGAGGGCGACCTCCGGCGCGATCCTGCCCTGGTGCACGGCCTCGTGCAGGGCCGACAGCGTCTGGGAGCGCAACAGGGTCGGCGCGAGTAGCTCGTGCCCAGGTCGGACCTCGAACCCCTCACTCGCCAGATGGAGGACGACGCCGCAGTCGACAACAAATCTGGTCATCGGGCGGCCACCGTACCGCACACGACCCTCATTGCTGAGGGCAGGTGGCCTCGAACGACTTGCGGAGCGCGTTCAGCTGGGACAGGAACCGGAGGTCCCCGCCCTGGGACGGGGCGGTCGACAGCTTCTGGGCGGCCTTGTCGAGATGGTTCTTGGCCTGGGGGCACTGGCGTTGGCTCAGCTCGACGCCGGCCCAGGAGATCTCGGTGAAGGTGTCGGCGGCGAAGGCGGCCTGACCGAGGCTGCGGGAGGCGCTGGTCCAGTCGTTGGCGTCCCGCGCCTTCTCGAGGCTGTGGCGGTAGAACTCGACGGTGCGGTCGTAGGAGCCGGACACCGCCAGCGCGTTGGCGACGGCGTACTTGCTGTTGAGGTCGACATTGCGCTGGGGAGCTCGGTCAGCTGCTGAATCAGCTCTCGCAGCTCGACCTTGGCGTTGTGGATGTCGGCCTTCCTGGTCTGCTCGGCGGAGTAGTAGGTCGTGCCACGGGTCACCTGGGCAGGTCGAGGACAGGGTTGCGGTCGAAGAAGCCGACGGGCCGCAGGGTGAAGCCACAGGTGGCGACCGGCATCACCGGCCAGTCCTCGGGTCGGGGGAAGTGGGTCATCCCGAACGTGTGCCACAGGACGATGTCGTGGCCGTCGATGTCGCGGTCGGCGGCGACGTAGGCGGGCAGCCCGGCGCCGCCTGGATGCTGGTTGGGCAGGTCGCCGGCGGCGTAGCGCTCCGCCGGGTCGTACCGGGTGACCCACAGGTGCCTGGTGGCGAAGGTCGCCCGCCCGGTGACGGCGGCACCGGCGTCGGCGGCGAGCAGCGGCGCGGGCTGCGGGTCGAGGGCGTAGGCGACCGGCTGGCCGAGCCGGTTGGCGCTGGCCGGGTTGACCACGTGCCAGGCCCGACCGACCGACGCGTCCGCGGTGCGGGCGCCGTCGGACTCGCGGGCCAGCCGCGTGACCCGCCGGGTGAAGGCGTTGCCGTAGGAGTTGTCCGGCCCCAGCGGCACCCGCTCCAACTCCACCTCGTCGACGGCGTTGTCGACGCCGTCGACCGTCATGTCCAGCCGGGCGCTGAACATGTGCTGGTGGTAGGGAGCCCCGAGCCCGGGCGCGACCTCGGTCGCCCAGCGGCTCCCCTCGACATAGGACGAGGTGAACACCACCCCGGTGGCCTTCACCTCGAGCTCGATCCGGCCGTCGAGGTACAGGTACCAGAAGAAGCCGTAGTCGTAGTTGCCGATGGCCACGAACGTCGAGATGACGAGGCGCCGCATGCGGCGGGTCTCGGCCGACCCGGTGAACAAGTCGTTGTGCTTCCACGCCACCCCGACGTCCTCCTCGTGCACGCAGATGGCGTCGGGGACCTCGCGCGGCGCGCCGTCCCCGTCCGGCAGGACCACGTCGAGGTAGCGGATCTCTCCCAGGCAGTCGCAGCCGAGCATCAGGGAGACGACCTGCTGGCCCAGGAGGTACTCGCCGGCGTCGAAGTAGTTCTGCCAGAACCTGGCCGGGCCCGGGTCGGCGTAGGGGACCATCATCTCGGCGATGGAGGCGCGGTAGACGACGGGCCGGTCCCGCAGGGAGACCTGATGCAGCGTCAGCCCCTCGCGGGCGTCGAACCCGATCCGCAGCCGCCAGCCCTCCCAGGCCACAGCGTCGCCGACGACCGTGAAGCTCGGGCCCTCGGGCTGGGTGATCTGGATGGGCTTCAGCGAGTCCCGGGCCAGGCCGACGGCGGCCGGGTCGTCGAAGTTGCCCTCCTCCTCGGGGATGGGCAGCAGCTCCTGGTCGATCAGGTGGACGACGCGCCGCTCGATCAGGTCCACGTAGGCGACCAGGCCGTCGACCGGGTGCGCCCACGGGTGGTCCTTCTCGTGGTGCTGGACGAAGGACAGCACCCGCAGCATGCGCCGGCCCTCCTCGCCGGCGATGCCGAACGACCCGGCCGACAGCGGGCAGGGGCGGACCAGGTCGAGGTCGGTGACGCCGCGGCGGGCCATGGCCTCCCGCCAGCCGCGGTCGCCCTTGACGATCTCGTCGACCGCGATCAGATCCTCGAGCATGACCGGCGGCTGCCCGTGGCGGGCGGTGTCGACCACGACCGAGGAGTCGACCGCTCCACGGGTGAGCGAGGCCACGACGTCGGTCGCGTCGCCGGTGGCGGTGTCGAGCAGGATCGCCCGGACACGCCGCTCGACCGGCTCGCCGGGCCGGAAGGCCAGCACCTCGGGCTTCGGCGGCTCCTCGAGCCCGAGGTAGGCGAAGCGGGTGTGCTCGCCAACCAGCCCCTGCTCGGCCAGCACCGCCCTGGCCAGGCGGATCTCGTCGGCGCCGAGCCGCTGCAGCGGGTGGGACGGCCCGGGCGGGCGCCGGCCCTGGTCACCCTGGGCCGGAGCTCGGAGGGTCATGGTGGGAGCTCCTCACCGTCGGCGGTTTCCAGCTGTCTCGCTCGCAGCTTCAGGCGGTAACGGCAGTGTTGCGTATCCCCACTTGATCTGCATAGTTCGTCCGGAAGTGATCGGAGCCAGGCGGCGGCCCTGGGGGCCGGAGCAGGGGCAGGCTGCTGAGAGCGATCCCGGCCAGGATGGCGGCGGCCCCGGCCGCCAGGGCCAGGCCGACCGGGTCGCCGAAGACCAGGGCGCCGGCGGCCGCGCCGACGAGGGGCTCCAGGTTGACGAAGGCACCGGCGATCTCGGCCGAGACCCGGGCCTGGCCGTAGGCGAACAGGGTCGAGGCGGCGAGCGTGCCCAGGAGCGTCAGCCCGGCGGTGGCCGCCACGGCGCCCATGCCAGCCGGGGCGACGGGCGGGCCCTCGGCGACGACGGCCACGGGCAGGGCGATGAGCGCCGCCCCGAGGAACTGGACGGCGGTCACGGCGACCGGGTCGCGGCCACAGAGCAGGCGAGCCTGGGCGACGGTGAAGGCGGCCGAGAAGACCAGCGAGGCCAGGACCAGGGCGTCGCCGGTGAGGGTGGTGCCGGCGCCCCCGCCGGCGGCGACCAGGGCCACCCCGGCGAACGACACCGCGAACCCGGTCCAGGCCACCGGGGGCGCCGCCCGGCGGTACTTGACGGCCGCGACGACCGCGACCAGCACCGGGGTGGCCCCGACGAGCAGGGCGGCATGGCTCACGCTGGTCCGGGTGATCCCGGCGTTCTGCACAAGGATCGACCCGCCGTAGCCGACCGCGCCCCACGCCAGCACGGCCGGGCTCCAGGCGCCCCGGACCCGCGACCTGGCGACCCCGAGGAGCACGGCGGCGGCTAGGCCGAACCGGGCCACGGTCAGCCAGGCCGGCGGCAGCCACTCAAGGGCGAGCTTGGTCAGGGGCACGCTGGTGCCCCGCGTCCGGCGGCTGAAGGAGGCCGGGTCATCCGGGTCATCTCGGCCCGGGTCGACCCGGCCGCCGCCGGGTTCCCTCTGCACATGTACGTGGCCGCAAGCCTGGCCCGCGCCGACCCGCGGGCCACCCGCGCCTTCGAGGACCAGGTCCGGGCGATGC
>Ga0307318_10000794_pt1 | contig 10407 bp, 7 predicted proteins | sample ER_DNA_367_FD_194500 | JGI IMG/M metagenome (GOLD analysis project Ga0307318, IMG submission 194500) | Bulk soil microbial communities from the East River watershed near Crested Butte, Colorado, United States - ER_DNA_367 | ecosystem: Environmental > Terrestrial > Soil > Floodplain | place: USA...
ACGGCTGCACCCGCGAGCGCGAATGGAAGCGGCAGGAAGCCTGCGAGACGAACGGCCTGTGAGAGCGAGATCGCATCGGCGAAGTGCTCGAACGCGGGCGGGACGAGGGCTACGACGCTCAGGACCGCGGTGCCGCCGAGAACATAGGCCGCCCACCGCTGCCGGGCCGCGAGGAGCGCGAGCGGCACGACGAACAGCGCCGCGACCTTGATCCCGCCCCCGAACGCGAGCTGGTCAGGACGGAGGCGAAGCCCCGCCTCGACCGTCTCGACCTGCATGGTGAACCGAACCGGCGGCCGCGTTCCGGTGTCTCCCGCGAACTGAGCGAGCCACACGAGGAAGAGACCGGCCGGCACGAGGATCGCGCCGAGACCGGCCAGGATCGCCCGCGTCTCCGGGGGGTCGCTCAGGATTGCGCGCGCGAAGAGGAACCCGATGAGCGGCAGGACGACGAAGACGATGTAGGTCGGATGCACGACCGCGAGCACGAACGCTGCGGCTGCAAGCGACGCGAGCACGGCCCGGTTGCGCTCCTCGAGGTATGCGAAGGCGAGCGCAAGGGCTCCGGGAATGAGCAGAAGGCGCGCCGCGCCGCCGGGCTGCGCGAGGAACTGGAGCCAGCCGACGCCGTCGCGCGCGAAGGCGACGAGCGCAACCTGTCCGGCCGCGGTGGCGATTCCACCCGCCCACGAGCCAAAGAGCGTGGCGCCCGCGCCGTAGGCCAGCAGCAAGGCAAGCGGCACGAGGATCGCGGGTAGGTAGAGGATGACCAGCTCCGGATCGACGCCCGCGAGGCGCGTGACGAGCGCGAGGGCCCCATGCCACAACGGGAACGCGTACCCGGGATGGATATGCGCGCCGGCCAGGTCGTTCACGACCCCGATGGAGGTCAGCGCGCCGGCCTCGTCCAGTTTGCGGATTCGGGCCAGGTGGAAGAGCGCGTCGCTGACCGTCGGCCCGAGGCTCCCGCCGATCGTGCCCGTCGACCACCAAAGCAGGCCGGCGAGAGCCGCTCCGACCACCGAGAGGCCGAGGGCGGCCCGCACGTCGTCCCAGCCGAACGGGCGGAGCGCCGCCCGAAGGGATGCGGCGAACGCCAATGCCATCGTCCCGCCGAGGACGCCGACACCGAGTCCGAGCGTCCCGGAAACGGCGAAGAGGAACGCGAAAACGGCGAAAACGAGCATCAGGCTCCAAGCGAAGGCGGCCGCGAGCGCGGTGCCGACGTTGCGTGGAGCTCCGATGATCCGGACGAAGCAGGCGCCTGGGAGAAGCAGGATGCAGCCCGCGGCTCCGGCTAGCCGGAACGCGAGCCCGACGCCCTCGGCCGGCAGCAGGCGGCCGACGAGCAGGAGGAGCGGGGCGGCGCCGCAGAGGACGAGCCAGAGCCTGGTCCGGCTCAGCACGCGAGCCAGACTAGATCAGGCGGTCTCCACCTTGATGACGTTAGTGGTGCCCGGCACGTTCACAGCCGTGCCCGCGGTGATGACGATCCTGTCGCCGGGCTGGACGAGCCCGGTCGCGCGCGCCGCGTCGAGCGTACGAGCCCAGAGCTCGTCGACGTCAGCGCATTCCTCGATCTCCGACGGGATCACTCCCCACTCCAGCGCGAGCTGCTGGACCGCATAGCGCTTGTGCGTCACGGCCACGATCGGCCGCTGAGGACGATGGCACGCGACTGCGGAAGCCGTTCGGCCGCTATAGGTCGGGACGAGGATCCCGACAGCTCCGAGTACCTCCGCGATGTCGCAGGCGGCGTTCGACATCGCCTCGCCGACCGTCGGAAATGCGTCCTCGGCCGCGCGCGAGAGCTCGTGTCTAGGGCCGAGACTGGGCTCGACGGCGCGCGCGATGCGATCCATGTACTCGACGCTCTCCACCGGGTACGTCCCCACGGCGGTCTCGCCCGAGAGCATGAGCGCGGAGCTGCCGTCGAGCACCGCGTTGGCGACGTCGCTCGCCTCGGCGCGCGTCGGCTCCGGATGGCGGATCATCGACTCGAGCATCTGCGTCGCCGTGATCGCCGGCTTCCCGTGCTCGAGAGCGCAGAGAATGATCCGCTTCTGGACGAGTGGGACTGCGGCCGGGCCAATCTCGACACCGAGGTCTCCGCGCGCGACCATGACCGCGTCGGAAGCGCTGACGATCTGCTCGAGCTCGTCGACTGCCTCGGCCTTCTCGATCTTCGAGATGATGAGGGCGGTCGAGTCGGCCGCCTGGAGCAGCTCGCGGAGGCCCCGGCAGTCGTCCGCGGAGCGAACGAACGAGAGCGCGACGTAGTCGACGCCGAGCCCGAGCGCGAACTCGAGGTCGCGCACGTCCTTCTCCGTGACCGACGGCACCGGCACGGCGACTCCGGGGAGGTTGACGCCCTTGTGGGACTCGACAGTGCCGCCGACGAGGACGGTCGTGCGCGCCCGAACACCGTCCACCTCGTCGACGCGAAGGCGGACGCGGCCGTCGTCGATCAGGACGTCGTGCCCGGGCTGGAGAACCTCTTGCAGGACCGGCGGGCTGATCGGGAGGGCATGGTCGCTGCTGTTCTGCTGACTGGTGACGTCGATCTCGTCTCCCTCGACGAGCGAGACCGGGTTGGCCAGCTCGCCGATCCGGAGCTTCGGGCCCTGGAGGTCGGCGATCAGGGCAAGCGGGCGTCCCGCGCGCTCCTGCGCCCCGCGGACGATCTTGGCGCGCTCGGCGTGCTCCTCGTGGGAGCCGTGCGAGAAGTTGAGGCGCGCGGCGTCCATTCCGGCCGCGACGAGGCGGTCGATCGCGTCAGGGGTCGACGTGGCCGGGCCGATTGTGCAGACGATCTTGGTGCGCCTGGGGGTCACAAGCTCACGTTAGCGCGCTCGAAGGAGCACACCACGACTCCAAGACATTAGGGGCCACCCCACGCCACCACCCGCTTCTCAGCGTACCGCCGCAGAACGCGCGCGTGACGCGCGGAGTCAGCGCTGAGTGATCACGAACTGGGCCGGAAGCGAGGAAAGGCTTCCCACCCCTGGTAGGTCGCGCGCTCCCCCAGCTCCTCCTCGATCCGCAGGAGCTGGTTGTACTTCGCCACCCGGTCGGTCCGCGAGGGCGCACCCGCCTTGATCTGGCCGGCCCCGGTCGCAACGGCGAGGTCGGCGATCGTCGTGTCCTCCGTTTCGCCCGACCGGTGCGAGATGACTGCCGTGTACCCGCTCTCCCGGGCGAGCGCGATCGCCTCGAGCGTCTCCGTCAGCGTGCCGATCTGGTTCACCTTCACGAGGATCGAGTTCGCCACGCCCTCGTCGATCCCCCGCCGCAGCCGCTCGACGTTCGTGACGAAGAGATCGTCTCCGACGAGCTGCACGACATCCCCGAGCTGCTCGGTGAGCGCGCGCCAGCCGCCCCACTCGTCCTCGGCCAGGGGATCTTCGATCGAGACGATCGGGAACCGGTCGACGAGCTCCGCCCAGAAGCCGACCATCCGGTCCGGGTCGAGCGAGCGGCCCTCGAAGACGTACATGCCGTCACGGAAGATCTCCGTTGCCGCCGGATCGAGCGCGATCGCGACCCGTTCCCGTTGCCCCGCTCGCTCGGCCGCCTCCAGCACGGCTTCGATCGCTTCGTCGGTCGAGCCGAGGTCGGGGGCGAATCCGCCCTCGTCCCCAACGCCGGTCGCGAGCCCCCGTTCGTGGAGGAGGGCTTTGAGCGCGTGGAAGACATCGGCTCCGATCCGCAGTGCCTCCGAGAAGCTCTCCGCGCCCGCCGGCACGACCATGAACTCCTGGAGATCGAGCGAGTTCTGCGCATGCGCGCCCCCGTTGACCACGTTCATGAGCGGGACCGGGAGCACGCCGGCGTCGTCGCCGCCGATCCACGCGTAGAGGGGTTTCCCTGCATCGGCGGCAGCAGCCTTTGCTACCGCCAGCGAGCAGCCGAGGATCGCGTTCGCGCCGAGCCTGCCCTTGTTCGGCGTCCCGTCCAGGTCGATGAGCGCGCGGTCGATGCCGGGCTGGTCGCCCGGGTCGAGCCCGCGGACCGCGTCGGCGATCTCTCCGTTCACGTTCCGCACGGCGCCCGTGACGCCCTTGCCGTCGGAGTCGCGAAGCTCCACCGCTTCGAAGCGCCCGGTTGACGCCCCTGAGGGGACCGCGGCGCGCCCGAACGCGCCGGACTCGAGCCGCACGTCGACCTCGACGGTCGGATTGCCGCGCGAATCGCGGATCTCCCGCGCGTGGACGTGCGCTATCCGGCCGATCGCTCCGCCTCCTTGGCCTCGTCGAACCAGCGGTCTTGCTCCTCCAGCGAAAGCTCGGCGAACTCGAACCCCTCCTCCGCGGCGAGCTCGGACGCCCGCTCAACGCGGGCTACGAAGCGGCGGCTCGCCTCGCGGAGCTCGAGCTCGGGATCGGTGCCGAGCTGACGGGCGACGTTCACGGCCGCGAAGAGAACGTCGCCGAGCTCGTCTCCCGACGGCTCGGCGCGCAGCTCGTCGACCTCGTCCTGGAGATCTCCGAAAGCGCCGCCGAAGTCGGGGTAGTCAAAGCCGGCTGTGGCCGCGCGCCGCTGTACTTTCTGCGCGAGCAGCAAGCTGGGAAGCGTCTCGGGCACGTGATGGAAGATTCCCTCACGGCCCTCCTGCTCGGTCTTGAGCTCCTCCCAGCGCTTCTTGACCGCGCGCGCGGAGTCCACCTCCGCATCGCCGAACACATGCGGATGCCGGCGGATCAGCTTCTCGCGAATCGCGTCCGCCACTGCTGCGAGGTCGCCCTGCCCGCGCTCCTCGAGCAGCAGGGAGAGAAAGAAGACCTGGAACAGGAGATCGCCCAGCTCGTCGAGCAGCTTCTCGTCGTCGGCCGCCATGGCCGCGTCGGCCACTTCGTAGGCCTCCTCGACCGTGTGGGGGACGATCGAGCGTTCGGTCTGCTCGCGGTCCCAGGGGCAGTCGCGCCGAAGCCGCTCGGCGAGCTCCTGGAGGTCGACGAGTGCTCGAGCCAGCCCGTCCGGGTCGGCCACGCTAGCCGGTCGCGGTGCCCGCCCCGGTCCCGGTCGGGGCCGGTGCATATCCGGGCGCGTACGTCACGTCATGCGAGGACTCCGCGTCCCGCACCCACTTCTTCAGCGCCGCGTTCTGCTGCTCCTGGAGGAGCGTGCCGCTGATCGCGTTCTTGGCCTCCGCAAGTGACTGAGCCGCGGCCGGCTTGGTTTCGGAGAGGACCTCGATCACATGCCAGCCGAACTCGGTCTTGATGGGATGCGAGAGCTCGCCGACCTTCGCCGCAAAGACGAACTTGTCGAACGGAGCCACCGTCTTGCCCTTGTACGCCGTGAGCTTGCCGCCGTCCGGCTTGGACGTCGTGTCCTCGGTGTACTTCTTGGCGAGTGCCTCGAAGTCGGCGCCGTTCTTGAGCTTCGCGTAGAGCTCGTCCGCGAGCGCCTTCTTCTTGACGACGATGTGCCGGACCTCGCGCGACTCCGGCTGCATGTACTGCGCCTTGTGGTTGTCGTAGTAGGCCTTGATCTCCGCGTCGGTGACCTTCACCTTGTCAATGACCGACTTGTAGATCTTGTCGGAGAGCATCCGCGCCCGAAGCTGGTCGCGAATCTGCTCGACGGTCAAGCCGTCTTTGTCGAGCTGAGCCTGGAACTTCTCGTCGTCCCCCTTGAAGTACTGCTGCTTCAAGGCTTCGAGACGCGTGTCGACCTCCTTGTCCGAGACCGTGACGCCCATCTTGGCGCCGGCCTGCTCCCAGTGGGACTGCTGGACGAGGCCCTTGAGGAGGGTGGACTTCAGCGTCTCGTACTCGGGCGTGCCCACCTCGGGGAAGTCCTGCTTTTGCGCCTCATAGTTCTTCTTCGCCTGGGCGAGCAGCCGGTCGAGATCGGCCTTCTGGATGGGCTGGTCGCCGACGAGCGCCACCGCCCCGGCAGGCACGGACTTCGCCTCCTCGTCGCTGCCGCAGGCTGCCGCGAGCACCGCCACAAGGGCGAGCAGAAGCACAGGAAGAAGCTTGCGTAGCGAGGAAGCCATGAGAATGGGCTAGGCGGCGAGCCGCAGATCGAGGATAGCATCGACCAACTCGAGCGCTCGGTTGAACCCGTCGCCCCGAAGCGTGACCTCGTTGTTCGCGCTCGAGTAGACAGCGGTGTCGGCGATGCGGCGAAGCTCGCGCAGTTCGGCGGAGCCGAGGACGAGCGGACCGAGAACCGCCCGGCCGCCCCGAAACACGAGGTAGTCCGCGCCCAGCCTCGCCAGCTTGAGCTTCGCCTCCTGGATCGAGAAGAGATTCTCGACGGGCTCCGGCGGCGGGCCGAACCGGTCTTCCGCAGCCGCATGGAGCTCGCGCAGCTCGTCCTCGGACTCGGCCAGCGCGAGGCGGCGATGCAGGTCGATCTTCTGGGCCTCGCCCGGCACGTAGTCGGAGGGGACGTACGCATCCACCTGCGCCTCGACCCGAACCGGCCGCGCGACCGCGCGCCGCGTCCCGGCGAGCTCGGCGACGGCCTCCCCGAGCAGCTCGACGTAGAGCTCGAAGCCGACTGCAGCAACGTGGCCCGACTGCTCGGCGCCGAGCAGATCCCCGGCCCCACGGATCTCCAGGTCACGCATCGCGATCGCAAAGCCCGTGCCGAGCTCGGTGTGGTCGGCGAGCGTCGCGAGCCGCGCGCGCGCCTCGGGAGTCAGCTCCTGGCCGTCCGGATAGAAGAGGTACGCATGGGCGGGGACGTCGCTCCTGCCGACCCGCCCGCGGATCTGGTAGAGCTGGGCCAGGCCGAGGGCATCCGCCCGCTCTACTACGAGCGTGTTGGCCTGCGGGATGTCGAGACCCGACTCGATGATCGTCGTCGAGACCAGCACGTCCGCGTCGCCGGCGAGGAAGGAGAGCATGTGCTCCTCGAGCTCTCGCTCCCGCATCTGGCCGTGTGCGACCAGAAAGCGGAGATCCGGCAAGAGCTGGCGGAGCTTCTCGGCGGCTTCCTCGATCGACTCAACGCGGTTGTGCAGATAGAAGGACTGCCCGCCACGCTCGTGCTCTCTGACGAGAGCGATCTCCACGAGGTCTTCCTCGTACTCGCCCACGTGCGTCCGGATCGGTCGGCGCCCGACCGGAGGAGTCTCGATGACGCTGATGTCACGCAGGCCGGCGAGCGACATGTGGAGCGTCCTCGGGATCGGGGTCGCGCTGAGTGCGAGGACGTCGACCTCGAGCCGGAGCTGGCGAAGCAGCTCTTTCTGAGCGACCCCGAAGCGCTGCTCTTCGTCCACGACGACGAGACCGAGGTTCTTGGGGATGACGTCTCGGGAGAGGACGCGATGCGTGCCGATGAGCACGTCGACCTGGCCATCCGCGAAGTCGCGGAGGACCGACTTCACCTCCGCGGGCCTACGGAAGCGCGAGATCATCTCGACGCGAACGGGCAGGTCGCGATAGCGCTCGCGGAAGGTGTTCCAGTGCTGCTGCGCCAGGATGGTCGTCGGCGCGAGCACCAGCGTCTGCTTCCCCTCCACAGCAACGGCGAACGCGGCGCGCACGGCGACCTCCGTCTTGCCGAAGCCGACGTCGCCGCAGACGAGGCGATCCATTGGACGCGGCGTCTCCAGGTCTTCCTTCACCGCCTCGATCGCCCGTCGCTGGTCGGGCGTCTCCTCGTAAGGGAAGCTCGCCTCGAGCTGCTCCACCAGGTCGTTGTCGACGCGGTAGCCGACGCCCTCCGCTTGCTGGCGGCGCGCATAGAGGGCGATGAGCTCGCCGGCGAGCTCGCGGGCGCCCGAGCGGGCTCGCGACTTGATCGTCTGCCAGGCTTTGCCGCCGAGCTTGGACAAGGCGGGGGCATGCCCGTCCGCGCCGACGTAACGCGAGACCTTTCCGATCTGCTCGTGCGGCACGTAGAGCCGGTCGTCCCCTCGGAACGCAAGGAAGAGGTAGTCCCGCGTGACGCCCGCGACGGTCTTCGTCTCGAACCCGAGCAGCTTGCCGACGCCGTGGTCCTCGTGGACGACGTGGTCGCCGGTGCGGAGGTCGGCGAAGCTCTGGAGCGCACGCCCCACGCGAACGTCGGCGCGCGGCGGCCGCTTGCGGAAGACCTGCGTGTCGGGGAGAAGCACGAGTCCCTGGTCGCGGAGCACGAACCCGCGCCGGGCAGGAGCCACGGCGAAGACCAGCGCAGGCTCGTCAGGCAAGTCGTCTCCGGGCTCGAGCACCACAGGCTCGATGCGGCGCAGGAGCGCCTTCGTCCGCAGCGCTTCCCCCTGATGGGCGAAGGTGACGACAACGCGGTTGCCGCCGCGGACGAACGCGAGCAGGTCGCGCTCGGCCTCGGCCAGCCCGCGGGCGGCGAGCGCGGGCCGCTGGGCTTCGAACGCGTACGGCTGGCCGGCCGGTAGCTGGGAGAGGTCGATTGCCCCGCGGAGAGCGGGCGCCTGGCCGAGCTCCTCTTCGGCGGCGCGGACGACCTCGCCCCGGTCCCAGACGAAATCGACGCCCGGCAGCGACGCGACGAGGTCGTTGGGAGCCGGGCGAGGCTCATCGCTCAACCAGGGCTCGAGTAGGTCGAGGCGCCGCTCGGCCGCGGGGTGGATGACGGCCTGCTCGAGCGGGTGGAGCGTCCGCTGCGTGAAGGCGGAGAAGGCGCGGAGCGATTCGATTTCGTCACCGAAGAGCTCGAGCCGGACCGGCTCGCGCCCGGTCGAGGGAAAGATGTCGACAATGCCGCCGCGGACTGCGAACTGCCCGCGCTCCTGTGCCTGCTCGACCCGCTCGTAGCCTGACAGCCCGAGGCGTTCGGTCAGGCTCTCGACGCCTGGCGAGTCTCCGACGGCGGGCCGAATCGTCTCAGGGCGCGTCGCCGCCGGCGGGATTCCCTCGGCGGCGCCGAGAGCGGACGCACAGACGAGCCCGCGGCCGGCGAGCACCTCGAGCGCGCGGGCCCGCTCGCCGACGAGGTGCGGAGGCGGCTCGAGACCGCTTCCCCAGCGCACGCCGCGGGAAGCGAGCAGCCCGACGTTCTCCTCGCCGAGAAACCAGCCGGCGGCCTCGGCGACGTCGCGGGCCTCGGCGTCATCCGGCAGCACGACGACGAGCGGACCTCCTCGTTCCAGCCAGACAGCGGCGAGGAAGAGCGGCAGGATCGGTTCGGAGACGCGGGCCGGCTGCGGCTTCTCGACGAACGCATGGACGGGCTCGCTCTCGGCGAAGCGGCGGGCGATGACGTTGAGCGCTGGTCGGTCCATGACGAACGACGGAACCCGCGGTTCCGCGGGGTCATCGTACCCGCCCGTTTAGAGTGGGCGGTATGGCCGGGGAGCTTGTCGATATCGGGTTTCGCCCCAAGCTGGTTGCGTCGTTCGAGCCACCGGATGCGGCGGCTCGGTTCGCGCACTGGCAGGCAGGGAATGCGGATGCGCTGGCGGCGGTGCCGGCAGAGGCGATGCGGGTCGAGTACGGCCGGACGGGAGAGGGCCTCTATGTCCGGGTTCGCATCGACGAGTCGCAGCTCCCGGCTGGGTTAGACGCGCTCTGACCTGAGGGGCCACCCCGGACCACCACCCGCTTCCGAGCGTACCCCGAAAAGATGCGCGCATGGCGCGCCGAATGAGCCGAAGGCGGGACGGCGGCTAGGCCCGCTCGTTGAAGCGGTTCTGCGCTTCCTCGAGCCCCTCGGTCGCCACCGACTCGACCGCATCGGCCGCCCTCGCGACCAGTGAATCGACATCGAGCTCCGGCGAGAACTCCGAAAGGACGAAGTCGGCCACCGGCCGGGGATCGCCGCGCTCCGGCCGCCCCACGCCGATCCTCAGGCGTCCGAACTCCGGTGTGCCGAGGTGCTGAGCGACCGAGCGAAGACCGTTGTGTCCCGCCAGCCCGCCCCCGAGGCGCGCCTGCAACCGCCCCGGCTCGAGATCCACTTCGTCATGGACGACGACCAGATCCTCCGGCTCGACCTTGAAGAAGCGAGCGACCGCCCCCACCGACCGGCCGGACTCGTTCATGAACGTCTGCGGCTTCAGCAGCGCCAGGCGCAGGCCGTTCAGCCGGACCTCCGCGAGGTCGCCGGAGAACTTCGCGCGCCATGAGCCTCCAAGCCTCCGGGCCAGCTCGTCGGCAACCATGAAACCCACGTTGTGCCGCGTGGCCGCGTACTCGCGCCCCGGGTTGCCGAGCCCCGCGACCAGGAGGTCGAGCGTCGAGGCCGGCTCGCCCCGACGGAAGAAGCGCATCGGCGGTTAGCCCTCGGCGTTCTGCTTTTCGCCGGCCTCGTCGCCCTCGGACTCGGCAGGCTGCTCGGCTGCCCCCTCGGGGGCCTCCTCGCCCTCGGCAACTTCGCCCTCGGGCAGCTCGCCCTCTTCGAGCTCCTCCTCCACGACCTCGGGCTCCTCGATCTTCGTCGGAGGAGTCACCGTCACGAGGACGGTCTCGGCATCGTCGAGGAGCT
>Ga0307318_10000799_pt1 | contig 10383 bp, 9 predicted proteins | sample ER_DNA_367_FD_194500 | JGI IMG/M metagenome (GOLD analysis project Ga0307318, IMG submission 194500) | Bulk soil microbial communities from the East River watershed near Crested Butte, Colorado, United States - ER_DNA_367 | ecosystem: Environmental > Terrestrial > Soil > Floodplain | place: USA...
CCCGCAGCACCAGATCGGCCGACACGACCACTTCTTCGACCGCGGCGGCACGTCACTGTCCGCAGTAAAGCTCGCGGTAAACCTGGATCGCGCTTTCTCCCTCAAGGACCTCACCGGCCACCCGGTCCTCGCCGATCTGGCCGCGCTGGTCGACGGCAGGTCCGAGCGGCGCACCGAGCTGCTGCAGTCCCTTTCGGGATCGCCCCTGTCGGGATCGGCACGGTCGGACTCGGATGGTGCGCCCGTCAGTGCTTTAGTCTGCTTTCCTTACGCGGGCGGCAACGCGGTGAACTTCCAGCCGATGGCGCATGCGCTGCGGGGCAGCGGCATGCCGGTGTACGCCGTGGAACTGCCCGGTCATGATCTCGCCGCCACGAGCGAGTCGTTCGCGCCGTTGGCCCAGGTGGTCGACCGGGTCGTCGCCGAGATCACCGCACGCGGTCTGAGCGAGGTGCTGCTGTGGGGCCACTCCTCAGGCACTGCCTTCGCCGTGGAAACGGCCATAAGGCTGCAGCACCGCGGGGTGGACGTACAGCGGGTGTTCCTTGCTGCGCAACTGCTCGGTCACGCCGCCGACCGGCGAGCCTCCATTAACGAGCTGACTCGGCGGAGCAACACAGACATCGTCACCGGCCTGAGCGCGGACAGCGGCTACACCGAGCTCGGTGAGCTGGATGCACAACGCGCCGAGCATGTCGCTGCCGCGTACCGGCACGATTGTCTGTCCGCACACGGCTATTTCGCCGACGCTCTGGAAAGCCCGCCGGTGATGAAACTGTCCGCGCCGGTCACCGTTATCGTTGCGGCCGACGACCCGATCACGTGGGCGTTCCCCGGTCGGCACCGCGACTGGGAGTTCCTGGCCGAGCACGTCGACCTGCACGAGCTCCCTGACGGCGGCCACTACTTCGTCCGCACCCGTTCGACCCAGGCGGCAGAGGCCGTACTCCGAGCCGCCGAGCTGTTCGTCTATTCCTGAGCGGTAACTGAAAGGAAATCACTATGTCCTACTCACTCCCGGTGTCGGTGCTCGGCATCGACAGGCAACCCGGCAAGGCTCCGATTGTGCTGGCCGAGACTGCCCCCGGCGACGCTTCGAACTGGGTGGCCGAGCACAACAGTGCGCTACGCGCTGTCGTCGCCGAGCATGGTTCGGTCATGGTCCGCGGCCTGGGCCTGCGCGACCCGGTGGAGGTCGGTGCCGTCTTCCGCCAGCTGTCCACCAGGCTGATGCTGGAGAAAGAGGCCTTCGCCACCCGGCGGATCTACTCCGACGGTGTGTATTCCTCAGCGACGTGGCCGCCGAACCAGCCGATGTGCATGCACCACGAGCTGAGTTATACCTTCGAGTTCCCCGGCCTGATGCTATTCGCCTGCCTCACCGCTCCTACCAGGGGTGGGGCGACGGCGGTGGCCGACTCGCGGGCGGTGCTCGACGCACTACCCGCTGAGCTGGTCACCCGATTCGAACGGGACGGGTGGATGCTCACCCGCAGTTACAACGACGAGATCGGGGCAACCGTCGCTGAGGCGTTCGGAACCGACGACCGTGGTGCCGTCGAGGCCTATTGTCGAGCTAATGCGATCGGGTTCGCCTGGCAACCCGACGGTGGACTGCGCACCTGGCAGCGCCGCAGCGCCGTGCTGCATCACCCGGTCACCGGTCAGCGCTGCTGGTTCAACCAGATCGCGTTCCTCAACGAGTGGACGATCGACCCCGAAGTACGTGAGTACTTGGTGGACATGTACGGCGCCGACGGGCTGCCGTTCAACACCCGCTTCGGCAATGGTGACCCGATCGGCGCGGACGTCGTACAGCTACTGAACCACGTCTACGAGGTCAACTCCGTACGCGAGCCGTGGCAGGCGGGCGACTTGATGCTGGTCGACAACATCCGCACCGCGCACAGCAGAGAGGCCTACGAAGGGCCGCGCGAAGTGCTCGTTGCGATGGCCGACGCTGTACGCCTGGCCGACTGCTCGCCGACCGTTGCGGTGACCGCTGGATGACGACGATCGATCCCACCTCGAACGGGTCCGCAATCTCCGACCCACTCAGCGTGCCCCCGTTTGCGGTGATTTCTGGTGGGCAGGTGTCGGGGGTGTTGCGGGGGCAGGAGAAGGAGATTGTGGAGCTGGTGGAGGCGACGTATCGCCTTCATGGTGCGGGTGATTCGGTGAATCCGCCGTCGTATTTTCTGCGTTTCCCGGATCGTCCGTCGTCGCGGATTATCGCGCTGCCAGCCTCCATCGGTGGGGACCTGCGGGTGGACGGTCTGAAGTGGATCTCCAGTTTTCCGGAGAATGTGGCGGCCGGCGTCCCGCGGGCATCGGCGGTGCTGATCTTGAACGATCATGACACGGGGTATCCGTTCGCCTGCCTGGAGAGTTCGATCATCAGCGCCACCAGAACGGCTGCGTCGGCCGCACTCGCGGCTGACTGGCTCAGTCGCGGCCGACCACGCCCAACGCGTATCGGGTTCGTCGGGTCAGGCTTGATCGCCCGCTACATCCACACGTTCCTAGCCGAGACGGGTTGGTCGTTCGACGAGATAGCGGTGCATGACCTGTCCGCCGACAGCGCCGCGGGCTTCCGCGGCTACCTCGACCAGTCCGGTACTGCCGGCCGGGTCAGCGTGCACGACAGTGCCGAGGAGGTGATCCGGTCCAGCGACCTGGTGGTGTTTGCTACCGTCGCCGCCCAGCCTCATGTCCACGACGTGTCCTGGTTGGCACATAATCCGTTGGTGCTGCATGTGTCGCTGCGGGATTTGGCACCGCAGATTCTGCTCGCCTCCACCAATGTCGTTGACGATGTCGATCATTGTTTGAAGGCCAACACCTCACCGCATCTGGCCGAGCAGCTCACCGGCAGCCGGGACTTCCTGCTCGGCACCTTGGATGAGGTGATGGCCGGCCGGGTGACCGTGCCGGCGGGCCGGCCGGTGATCTTCTCACCGTTCGGTCTGGGGGTGCTGGACCTGGCGGTCGGCAAATACGTCTACGACAAGGTGGTGGCCTCCGGCGACCTGCATGTCATCGACGACTTCTTCCACGAGCTACGCCGACACGGCTAAGCAAATGCTCGGGATGATTCTCCCGGCTGGCGTGGAGAGCCAGGAATGCTACGGCGAGTCACCCGGTGGGGTGTTGTTCCCGGAGGAGGAGAGGGTCATCGCTGACGCCGTGCCAGCACGCCGCCGTGACTACGCCGCCGTCAGAAGCTGCGCCCGAGCATGCCTTGAGCGGCTGGGCTACCCGCCGGCACCGATCCTGTCTGGTGTGGGCGGGGCAGCATGCTGGCCGGCCGGGGTGCGGGGCAGCATGACCCACTGCCCCGGCTACGCCGCGGCCGCGGTCGGTCCCCTCCGGCGGATCTCCGCCATCGGCATCGACGCCGAACCCGACATGCCGCTGCCCGACGGCGTCCTGGACCTCGTCGCAACACCCGCCGAACACGATCACCTCGCCGTCATCCAGCCGGAACCGGACAGCCCGAACTGGGACCGGCTGCTGTTCAGCGCCAAAGAAGCCGTCTACAAAACATGGTTCCCGCTGGTCGGTGAATGGCTCGACCACCAAGACGCCCAAATCATCATCGACCCACACAACAGAACCTTCACAGCCCAACTATCCCGCGACGGCCTCATCATCCGCGGCCACCACATCCGCCGCCTCCACGGCCGCTGGTTGTGGGAGCGAGGGATCCTTGTGACCGCCGTAGTCGTTGCCTCAACATGAACCGGTTCCCAGCACCAATCGTGTAGTTATACATAGCCACGCTAAGGAGGCGCTCGTGCTGACCTCGGGGCTGACCGGGTCGCGTATCAGACTCGCGCTTCTGGTGAGCTTGGTCACTTTGGCCGCCTTGGCCGGCGGCGCTTTAGCCGTGTTCGTGCTGCAGCCGCTGCCGAGCTCCTACGCCGCCGCACCTTACGGGCCATTGGTGCAGCAACTGGCCGGTGAGGTGAGCGATGCCAGGGCAATGAAGCACCTCCAGGCGCTGCAAAAAATTGCCGACGAGCACGGTGGCAACCGGGCCGCCGGGACCTCCGGCTACGGCGCGAGCGTCGACTACGTTGCCGGGGTGCTGCGCCGCGCCGGGTTCAAGGTCAGCACCCCGACCTATGAGGCGTCTGGGCACCACGGCCGGCGTACCAGCGGAGCCCAACGCAACGTGATCGCGCAGACCCGCACCGGCGACCCTGGCCACGTCGTGATGATCGGCGCCCACCTCGACTCGGTCGAGGACGGCCCGGGCATCGTCGACGACGGCTCCGGTGTCGCGAGCCTGCTCGAGATTGCCACCCAACTCGGCGCCGACCCGTCAGTGCAGAACACGGTGCGGTTCGCATTCTTCGGCGGCGAGGAGAACGGCGCCGAAGGCTCGACCGGCTATATCCGGGGCTTGTCCGCTGCCGACCGCGAGAAGATCAAGCTGTATCTGAACGTGGACATGGTGGCCTCCCCGAACGGCGGCTACTTTGTTCAGGGCGGCAAAGGCCGCGACCCGGAGGAGGCCGGACCCGCGGGCTCGGCCACGATCGCGCGGGTGCTCGCCGACCAGCTGAGCAAGACGGGTGTGAGATCCCCGGAGATCATCAAGTTCGTCGGTGACGACGAATCGCCGTTCATCGAGGCAGGCATCCCTGTTGGCGGCGCCGAGAACGGCGACGAGGAGAGGAAGACGGCGGCGCAGGCCAAAGCCTGGGGTGGGCAGGCTCGCGAGCACTATGACCCCTGTTACCACGAGGCGTGCGACCGCATCGACAACGTCAATCGGGAGGTACTCAACCACTACATGCGGGCACTCGCCGGCACGCTCGCCCACTTCGCGACATCCACAGAACAACTGCGCTGACTCGAGGGGCGGGTGCCCCAGGGCTCATGCAGCCGTCCAACCGGGCTCCAGCCGCAACTGGAGAAACTTCGCCAGGTCGCCCGTCTCGCCGTCCTTGCCACCCCTCCCGACCACCAGCGGCGGCGGAGTCGGCTGAAGTTTGGCACCAGACAGGCGCTCCCGCAGGCCACCCGGCACGATCAACACGTAGTAGCGACCGTCGTCGCCTATCGCAACGCTGTGGTTCTTGCGTAGATACCAGCCAATCTTGTCCGTCTTCACCGACTGACCGCTGTACAACGTCGCGCGCAACGGGTGCGGAGCGATGCCCTTGGCCTTGGCCGCCGCGAGGAACTCGTTGATGAGCTTCTGAGCCTGGATCGACTCGCCTCGCTCCTGAGCTGCGGCGAGCTCGGCCCGCTGGGCGGCGTCCTCCGCACGTGACATATACGGATCGTAACCGGCGTCACATTTGCGCGGCGCCGGGACGATCCAGCGGTAACAATCGATGGCGAGCGCGGACCAAACCCGCTCGGCCGCATAGACTTCGGTTGCTCTTCTCCCGATGAAAGAAGTCCATGGCTCAGACCACCATGACCCGTGAGTCGCGACCCGACGATGAAGATACCCAGCCCAAGAAGCGACGTCGGCTGCTGCCCAAGATCGTGATCGCTGCGGCCGTGCTGCTTGTCGCGGTGATCGGTGCTGGGCTCTGGTACGCGGCGACCATCGATCGCAGCCTGACTGAAAACATCAATCGGGGCGTCGAATTGCCCACTGATCCATCGTCAGTCCGCCCGCCCAAGGAGCCTCATGAGACCGGCACGTTGAACTACGTGCTGCTTGGCTCCGACAGCCGTGATCCGGGGAATGAGGGCAACGGACGCAGCGACACGATCATGCTGGTGCACCTCAATGCGAAGCGGACCAAGGCCTACATCGTCTCCTTCCCGCGCGACATGTACGTCAACATCCCGGGCTACGGCAGGAACAAGATCAACGCGGCATTCGCCTTCGGTGGTACGCCGCTCGCGGTGCGGACACTGGAGAGCCTTACCGGCGTACGCATGGATCACGTGGCGTTGATCGATTTCGAGGGTTTCATCAGACTCACACAGGATCTGCACGGCGTGACGGTGATGAACAAGACCGCCTTCAGCTCCCATGGCTTCGACTTCCCCACAGGCAAGATCACCATCTCGGGTGAAGAAGCGCTCTGGTTCGTACGCGAGCGCCACCAGCTGCCCGGTGGCGACCTTGATCGCGCTGAGAACCAGCGCAATGTGATCAAAGCCATCGTGCAGAAGGGTCTGAGCGCGAAGGTGATCTCCGATCCGGCGACTTTCACCACCTTCCTAGGCAACGTAGCCAAGTACTTGACGGTCGACAATGACCTCAGTGATGACGAGATCACGCGGACTGCTCATTCGCTACGACTGACCGGCAAGGACGTTGATTTGCTCCAAGCCCCGATCTCTGGTTATGGGACTTCGCGGGACGGGCAGAGCATTGACATTGTGGATACGGCCAAGATGGCCGAGCTGTCCACCGCGCTCAAGAAGGACAAGCTTTCGGAGTACGTGAAGAAGTATCCGCAAGGTTGAGAATGGAGTTCGGACGGAGCCTCCGACGACTCTGGCGGCACCGATACTTCCGGCGGCTGCTGGTGGTCCGCGTTGCTGTCCAGTCCAGTGACGGAGTGCTTCAGGTCGCCCTCGCCGCCTACGTGCTCTTCTCGCCTGAGCGACAGCCCGATGCGGTCTCGATCGCCATTGTGCTGGCCATCACCTTGCTGCCGTTTTCAATCCTGGGACCATTTGCCGCGGTTGTGATCGACCGGGTGTCCCGCCGGCAGGTGCTCATCGTTGCCAACCTTGCTCGAGCAGCGGTGGCCCTCGGCCTTGCGGCATTGATCGCGACGGGGCTGCAGACCGTCGGCGTCGAGCTGCTCATCTACGGTGGCCTGCTGTTGGCCATGAGCCTCAACCGGTTTTTGCTGGCGGCGCTCTCCGCCTCACTTCCGCACACCATTGACCCGGACGAGTACATGGTCGCGAATTCCGTCGTGCCGACGGTCGGTCCCGCCGGGTTGCTCATCGGCGTGGCGGTGGCGACCCCCCTACGGCTGGTCTTGGGCCATGCGATGCCGGACTATCGCGCGAATGCGATCTTGTTTCTCATCGCCACGGCAGGCTTTGTCGTCAGCGCTGTGCTGGCGCTGTCCATCCCCCGCCGGCAACTCGGGCCCGACGACCTCACGCCGACCACCAGAGCGCGCGACGTCGTCACAGGTCTCGTGGAGGCGGTGGACCATCTGCGCCGCCAGCGCCCGGCGAGCCTCGGTTTGCGCACCATCGGAGCCCACCGGCTCATCCACGGCATCGTCACAGTCGCGACGATCTTGGTGTATCGCAACTATTTTCACCGTCCCGACCAGATCGACGCTGCCATCGCCGATCTGGGCTTGCTCGTGGTGATCACGGGCGCAGGCTTCGTGTTCGCCTCAGTCGTGACACCGCCGATGAGTGCCCGGCTGGGGCTGCGCAGCACGATGATCATTTGCTTGTTGGCCTCGGCAGTTTTCCAGCTTGTGCCGGGTGCTATCTACGCGCGGATCCCGCTGATGATTGCGGCGTTCCTGCTGGGCCTCACCGCGCAGGGCATCAAGATCTGCGTCGACACTGTGGTCCAAGCGCATGTGGACGACGAGTTCAAGGGCCGAGTGTTCGTGATCTACGACATCGTCTTCAACATCGCGCTCGTAGCAGCGGCAGTGATCGGCGCGGCGATTCTGCCTGCCAACGGCAAGTCAGTCATGATCATAATAATCATGGCGATCTGCTATCTGCTGATCAGTCTGTGGTTCGCGCGGGCCAGTCGTGGCCTGAGCATGAACGAGGGCACAGAGTCCCTTCGGGCCGCTTCTTGATCAGTAAGGCTCGAAGCCGAACGGCTTCGAGCCCTGTCCTGATTCGCCTTGCGCTGTTAGCTGTGGCGCTTGGAGATGCGGCTCACCCATATGGATTCCGGTCGAGAGGGTCAAGATCAACTATGGCGAAGGGCGGCGCCAGGTCGGACGTGACAGCCTGCAGCCGCTCCGTCACCATCCCATCCACTCACCCTAACGACCGACAACACCCGCGCCGGATTGGCAACACCTGCGGCGTTTCGGCCAACAGCTTGGACAACACCTGCTCGGCAGAGTCCTACCATGAGCAGCGCATCTCACCGGCAGCACGGATCCGGCATCATCAGGGCGCTTGATCAGGAATGGTGCGAGCTGGCGCGCGGGTGTAGCGGCACAGTGATCGCCTGGGCGGAACGACATCCGGTGCTTGCACAATGTGAGTCGCTCGACGAAATTGTGGCGGTCGCCAAGCTGCAATCCGATCCTGTCCTTGCCGTCCTTCTTGCCGAGGTCTCCGCCGGCGACCGGCTTGCCGGCCGCGTCGTCTTGCAGGCGCTGATCGGCCGAATGGTGCGGATGGCGCAGCGCGACCCGCGGTCCAGCATCGCTGACTACCTGGCAGCGCTTTGGTACGCGATCAGCAACTATCCGCTGGGCCGGCGTCCGGTACGGATTGCGGCGAACCTTTCGATGGACACTCTTGGAACTGTCTCGCGGGAGCGCCGCTGGCTTGGACGAGGTGATGTCAGATTGTGGCCCTCGCCCGAATTGTTCGAGGAGCTGGTTGGGCCGGCCGGGCTGGATGGCAGCCCGATCGGCTCGGCGCCGCTCGTTGACGTGGAAGCGCGCCAGGTCCTCGAGGCGAGCAGCCTGCTGCAACTGATCGACGAGCCGGATGTCGCGCTGCTGCGCAGCATCTACGCCAACGGCCTGACCGGCGCCCAAGCAGCTCGGCAGTTTCGTATCAGCGCCACCACAGTCAGGGTTCGCTGCAGCAAAGCGGTGCGCCGGCTGGCAGCCCATGCGATTGAACTGGCGGACGCAGCGTGACGAGTGCAGCACCCAGCCGCAGACATGTCGCCGGGACGATCGGCATAGGCGGACGAGAATGTGGAACTTCTCACAGTTCCAGGCCTGCTCTATCTCGGCTGGCGGCCAGGAAAAGGGCGCCGGATCCTGATCGTCCCGCCGCACAGAGCCACACATTCAGTCTGGCGCCTATCGAACATCCGCAAGCGTCTAAAGCCCTCTTGACCCTGTCGATAGGTCGCCTAGACTCAGGGCGCGAACCACGCACATCATGTCGACATTCGACGGACATCATCGTTAACTGCCGGAGTCGACGCCGTCACGGGGGGAACCCTGTCATGCCAGAGGCTGCGCCACCGCGCTCGCAGCAGAGCTATCGCCATGAGGCGTTTCTCTGGAGCGACGCGCAGGAGTTCACCTCCTTCCTGACACCGTTCGTCGAGGAGGGCCTCGCGGCCGGAGAGCCGGTGATGGTCGCGGTCGTACGCCCGCATGTGACGTGGTTACGCGACGCCCTCGGCGGCTCCGCCCGCAAAGTCAGATTCGTGGACATGGCTCGATTGGGCCATAATCCAGCGCGGATCATCCCTGCGTGGCAGCAATTTCTAACCGAGCACGCCGCTGACGGTCGCCCGCTACGCGGCATCGGCGAACCGATCTGGAGTGGGCGGCGTCCTGAGGAGCTCGTGGAGTGCCAACTGCATGAAGCACTGCTCAATCTCGCCGTTGAGCCGGAGACGCCGTTCTGGCTGCTCTGCCCGTACGCGGTGCACGACTTGGATGACGCCGTGATCGCAGAGGCGTACCGCAGCCATCCCGCCGTCGTTCTCGGAAACGAATATCAGGGCAACCCGCACTACGCAGGTCGATCCCATGTCGAATGGATGTTCGGATCTCAGCTGCCTGAGCTACCAACAGAATCCGTGCAGTTCACCCTGACCTCATCCAACGTCCGCGGCGTCGTCGATGAGGTCACGTTGACCGCAACTGCCGCCGGGTTCTGGTCGGACAAGGTGACCAATCTCGCGGCCGCAGTACGGCGTCTGGCCGCGGGCAGCCTGCGGCGCGGAGCCTCTCACGCAACTGTCAGGCTGTGGGACATGCCGAAGAAACTGATCTTCGAAGTCTCCGACGACACCGCCGTCAGCGACGTGATGGTCGGGCGACGAGCACCGATGGGCGATGACCTCGACGGCCTGTGGTTCGCCAATCAGCTGTGTGATCTTGTTCAGATTCGATCCACGTCCTCGTGGACCACCATCCGCCTGTACGCCTGGAAGTAACCCTGGATAACGAGATCACGCTGGGTCCTGCTTCCTTACCGAAGATCGCAACTGTTTCAGCGTTGATCGGAGTGACTGCTTTCATTCTTGACGCCGTCGCCTTTGCCGGTACGTTCTAATGTCCGCAGCTCATCCCGGACGGCGGCGAGGTCAGCAAGGTCTCCCGAGTTCCGGATAGTGACGAGCAGATCCCATACCGGCGACTCGAGAAGGACGGCTGGCTCAAGAGCAATCGAGCGGTCTAGATACTCCTGCGGCGGGGTCTGAGGATCCGGCCGGGTCAGGTACGCCTCCTCTGCGGGGTAGGCGTCCTTGAGAAGCGT
>Ga0307318_10000800_pt1 | contig 10379 bp, 10 predicted proteins | sample ER_DNA_367_FD_194500 | JGI IMG/M metagenome (GOLD analysis project Ga0307318, IMG submission 194500) | Bulk soil microbial communities from the East River watershed near Crested Butte, Colorado, United States - ER_DNA_367 | ecosystem: Environmental > Terrestrial > Soil > Floodplain | place...
GAGGATCTCCCATCGGCGGCCGAGCCCGCCGATGGCCAGGTCGTCGTCGAGGTCGGTGCAGAGGGCGCCGTCGAAGAGGCGCCGGTACGGAACGTCGTCGCAGCGGGCGCCCGCGATAACGAGATCGGTCGCGACCGCGCCGTAGTAGCACCCGAGGCCGGTCCACACGTTGCGCACTGTCCCCCCGCGCACCGGTACGTCGAGGGTCGCGGCCAGCGGCAGGCAGGAACCCAGGAGGTATGCGTCGCCGAGGCGCTCCCGGGGCAGGCCGCGGAGCAGCGCCGTCGCGAGGGCGGCGGCGCCGGGTCCGTGGATACCGTGCGGGTGCAGGCCCACGCGCAGCGACGAGGCGACGCCGCTGCGCATCCCGACCTCTGACGCAATGAGGAACACCTCGAGGAGGGATGAGTCGTCGAGGTCACGCTCGGCTGCCGCGTGCAGCACGGCGGGAAGGACGTGTGGCGCGGGATGCGCCGTCGGCACCGGCGGGAGCCGGTGACCCTGCGGATGGAACGACCCGCCCGAGTCGGCGTCCAGCCAGGTCGCGGCCGTCCCGAGCGTCATCAAGCGGGCGAACGGCGATGCGGCCTCCGCAGACTCGGCTAGCGCGAGGGCATGGCCAAGACGTTCGATCGGCGGGTAGCGCAGACCGCCGAGCAAGGCCCCCAGTGTGTCGACGAAGAGCAGCCGGCCGAACCGCTGCACGGGAGCGGGGATGTCATCGAGCCGGGTGGTGGCGGCGAAGGCCGCTATGGCGACACCGATCAGGGTCGGAGCCGGTGCACTCGACGTCAACGTCATCGTGACTCCTTCGTCGCGAGAGCGGCCGCCAGAGCCGGCAGGCCGGGGACCACTCCGGGCAGCGCACCGGCGAGGACCAGCCCGTCGATGCCGAGCTCCGTGTACTCCGACACTCGCTCCGTTACCTCGGCCGCCGCGGTGACGAGGAGGAACCGTCGGCGGACCAGCCGGGCGGCCTCGTCGTCGGTGTCGGCGGTGGCCTCCGTCGTCCCGTGCCGGAGGTAGTCGTGGCGGCCGGCCACCAGGCGTACGAGATGCAACTCCTCGGCGTCGAGCCCGAACCACTCCGGTGCCGCGGCCATCCTCGCGGCGCAGGAGCCGAGCAGCGGCGCGGCGGCGGACGCGGCCTCCTCGGGGTCCGGGACGACGAGCGCGCGAACGAAGAGCCATACGTGGGTCTGGGGGTCGTTGGATCTCGCCAGAGCGACGGCGCGCCCCACCGTGCCGAGATCGGTTCCGACGTCGAGCAGCACCCCACCCAGTGCCCCGGCCGTAGCCGTGATCGTTCGCGGACCGGAGGCCGCGCCGAGCAGACGCCCGGATAGCCGGTCCGACCCGTCATCGGCTCGCAGTCGCTCGCGCAGTGTTTCGAGGTTGCCTCGGTGGGTGCGGAGTGACGGTACGGCCAGCCCTTCGTTGTGCACCGAGCTCTCGCCGCGGCCCACGACCGCGAACACCCTTCCCGCGTGGTGATCCTCGAGGGTCCGCAGCGAACTTGCGACGGTGGCCGGGTGGCGCAGACCCAGGCTGGCGACGACCGGGCCGGCGAGCGCAGCAGGTGTCCCGGTGAGGACCCGTTCGCTCTCCACCCAGCAGTCGGGCATCAGCCGCGGGCTGTCGGCGAGCCCGACCCCGTCGAAGCCCAGCTCGACGGCGTGTGCCGCCAGAGCCGTAGGGTCGGCCTCGCCCCACGGTCGGGCCAGGTTCAGGAGGAGCCGGGGCCGGTCGGTCACGGAGCTCCACCGACGGCGGCGACGGTCCGTTCGAACGTCTCAGGAACGCCCACCACGCCGGCTTCCCACAGCTGCGTCGCCAGCCATCCCGCCGCGAGGGCGTGACCGAGGAGCAGACCCTCGCCCGGCGGCTCGGTCGCTGGCGCCGCGCCGACCGGGATGCGCACCACCATGAGGGAGGCGGCGACGTCGCGCAGACCGTGGTCCATGGCCTCGGCCGTGTCGACGTCCGGGCCACTCCTGCTGGCGAGGGCACAGGCCGCGGCCGGGAGGACCCAGGTCGTCGCTTCGGCTACCGGCTCGGGTGACGTCGGTACACGTCGCTCCTCCGCCAGGCCGGCCCGCACGGCGGCGTCGAGATGGTCGGAGCCTGGCGTCACGCCGCAGGTGACGGCCAGCAGGACCAAGGCGTCCGTGAGCGGTGGTTCGTCCTCCAAACCGTTGAACTGCACGAGACGGACCGCGTTCCAGAGGAGGGACGCATACATCCCGGTCCGTCGGCCGGTGCCGAGAAGCTCGGCGCCGGAGTCGCCACCGTCCGCCACGCCGCCGATCGACGCGGCCCAGGCGGCCATGTCGCTCGGCACCGGTGTGCCACGCAGCTGCTCGAGCAGCGCGACGCCCTGGGTGGTCAGCGGGTCACCTCGGTGCTCTCCGTCACGAGGTAGAACTTGAAGTCGGTGCGTCCGGCCGGCCCACGCTCCGGCGGGATCGGGTGCTCTTTGAACCAGGCGAGGTACTTCGCATACGCCTCCTCGTTGGCGTAGTGCATCTCGGCGATCCGATAGAAGGTGAGCCCCTCGGGCACCGCCGCGCTGCCGCCGGACGCCTGGCGCACTGGGCGCAGCACCTTGTTGAAGACGATCCGGTCGAGGTGCGGATTGGCGAGCAGGTCGGGGGCATGCACCTCGAAGAGCCACTGCTCGTACTCCTCCGGGGTCACGCCCGGCTGGATCTCGTAGCCGAGGATGGTCTTGAGGGTCATGGCGCTCCTTGGATCGGGTTTCGGTCGAGCGGTCGGCCGACACGCCAGTCGTAGGACTGGGCGCCCTCGGCGAACCCTTCGAGGCGGATGCGGTACGGATGGACGCGGATCCCGACCAGGTCGGCCGCGACCTGGTCACGGTCCCGCGACGGCGCGCGATCCTGACCTCGGGCAAGATGCTCGGTCCGGTGTCGCGCATAGACCTGCCAGGTCCAGTCGTCGTCCATGACCTCTGCGGTCCCGCGCACCATCACGGCGCGGGCCGGCAGCCGACCGAGGTCGAAGACGTGGGGCCGCTCGTTGGTGGCTCCCGGTGCCGGCGATCCCACCCAGGTGACCAGCAGCCGCGGGTCGGCCGCGAGCTGCTCGAGCCGGCGGTGGACGCGCCGCTGCACCAGGTGGACAGAGAAGTCGTCGGCGAGGAACGCCGTCATCGAGCGGCTCACCGGGTACCCGTGGGCGTCGAGAGTGGTCACCTGGGCGAAGCCGGCTTCCGCCCTGACGAAGGACTCGGCGCGGGCGACCACCTCGGCCGGGGGCCGGTTCATCGGGCGACCCCTCCCGACACCAGGCGCCAGGTGGTCGCGCTCGGGGACGTGCGCCGGACCTCGCGGACGGCAGCGGCCCAGGACCATTCCCGGTCGGGGATCACGACGTGCTCCACCTCCACGTCGACCGGCCCAGCGAACGGGAACGGGTCCAGCGCCACCAGACCAGGCGCGGTGACGCACGCGGTCGGGGCGAAGCGGGGACCGCCCGGCCACGCACCGACGGCGGGCAGCACCATCGGCCTCGCCTCGTGCTCCAGCTCACGCAGCTGCGGTCCCCAGGGCACCGCCGAGCCGCGGCCGGGCTCTTCCGGGGTGACCGAGAGGAACAGCGAGAGCAGGTCCCAGAGCTGCAACAGCTCGTAGTTGTGCCAGATCCGCGCCTCGAAGGCGGCCCGAGGCTCCTGCTCGGTCCACGCCAGCTCGAGTGCGTCGACCCAGCGCCGTTGCTCGGAGCGGACGACGCGGTCCTGGGCGGCTCGGGCCTCGGGGCCCTGCCCCACCCGCGAGCCACCGCCGGGCGCCGACCAGCGCGACCGGTAGAGGCCGGTCCAGTGCATCCCCACGAGTAACCCGGCGTAGACGTCCGCGGCGCTGACCCGGGTGACGCCTTGACGGTAGAGCCGGATGTGCTCGCCCGCTTCGATGTCCAGGAAGTGCAGCGGACGCTGCGCCATCTCGTCATAGAGGACCCGGGCGTCGCGTGAGCGCCACCCCTCGTCGTGTCGGGCGGCGGCCGTCACCACCGACGGCCCGGGGCGAGGCGCCTCCACCTCGTCGTTGCCCCACGCCCCGGCCAGGACGCCGGCCAGCCGGCCGTGCTCGTTCTGGTGGACCAGCCGCAGCCCACCGTCGTGACGACTGAGGATCACGACGCGCCACCGGCCGCGGAGCGGATCGTCTGCCCCAGGGTGGCGACCGGAACGCCCGTGGCGAGCCCGTGTATGGCCTCGAGCACGCCTGCGCCCGCCTCGCCGAACCGATCCGTGAGCAGTCGCGCCGCCTTGGTCCTGAGCTCGTCCCGGCTGAGTGCCCGGTCGGCGTCCCCGCGAGGACGGTCGGCGGCGGCCTCGACGGTGGCCCCGTCCCACAGCACCACCGTCACTCGGGCCGGGCGACCCGCGGGATACCCCGCGTCCAGGGCCGGATCGTGGATCACCTCGACGCGCGAGGCGAGGTTGCGCACCTCGGCGGCAAGAACGCGTTCATCGGTGACCGTCGACTCGTCGAGCCGACCGTCGAGCAGGCCCACGGCGACGGTGGTCGGGACACTGAACCGGGCGGCCAGCTCACTCTCGGCCACGGCGTCGAATCCGGCCGCCCCCGAGAAGGCGCGCACTCGGACCGACGCGACATCGCGGCCGCGCACGCCACGAGCGACCAGGTCGGCCACCGCGTCGTTCACGCCGTGCAGATGCGCACAGGTGGCGTGGACCTTGACGTAACCGCCGAGGACCTCGTAAGTATCCCAATTGCCAAGCGCATCAAGCGACCTCGCGTCCCACTCGGCTGCACCGACCCTTCCCAGGTGCCGAGCCAGCGCGCCGGGTGCCGCGGCCAGGCCGGCCACCGCTGCGACGCCCTGCCCGGCGCCCGTTTGGACCGACGAGCCCAGAAAGGTGTGCGAACCGACGTGTCCGGCGAAGACCGTGTTTGCGTCGGTGAGCAGGACGGCGGACCCGCACAGGTCGAGAGCACGCGCCGCCGCGTCGGCGTCGCCGGGGGCGAGGAGGCGGGCAGTGGCAGCGCCCGCCGCCACCTGGCCCCACGTCCCGATGTCGTGCACTCCGGGAGGAGTCCCGCCCATGGCACGCCCGACGCGTACCCCCGCCTCGTAGCCCGCGAGGACCGCCGAGAGCAGCTCCGTCCCGTCGGATTCCTGCTGCTCGGCGAGGGCGAGCACCGCCGGAACGACATGGGACGCAGGGTGGCCGCGGGCCAGCCGGTGCCCGTCCTGCAGCTGGTCGGCGGCGATGGCCGTCGCGTTGAGGAACATGGCCGTCATCGGCGGCCATCCCCGAGGCGACCCCAGGACAGAGGCTGCGCCGGTTGGGTTGAGGCCGTCTTGCACATCGACCAGACGTCGGAGCTCGGCTCTCCGTGATCCAAGAGCGGCGACCGCCACACAGTCGGCCACGAGGTCCACGACGCGATCGCGCACGGCGGCCGGCGCGGACGGCCAGCTCGTCTGCGCCACCGCCGCCGCCAGGCCGGCCAGGGTCATGGTCTCCCTCCGACGATCGGCGCCAGGTCCTCGAGGGTCCGGTGAGAGGGCAGGTCGTCGCACCAGCGGAGAAGGGCCTCGGCGTCGTCCTCCGCCAGTCCTCGGCGCAGGAGCGCCTGATGCTTGGCCCGGATGACCTCTTCGGGGTACGGACGGTCCGCCTCGCCGGGCGGGTGCTCCTCGGTCGCCTCGACCACGCGGCCGTCCCTGAGGCGGATGGTCACCCTCGCCGCCCGGACCGCCGGTGCGGCAGCGGTCATCGCGGGGTCCTCGACGACGCGCACCCGCTCCATCAGCGATCGGACCGACGGGTCCTTCACGACCTCGTCGGTGTATGCCTCGATCCCATTGTCGCGCAACAAGATTCGGGCAGCGACGTTGAAGGGAATGGAGTGCTTGCCGGCGAACCCAGTAGGCGGGTCACGGCCGTCGAGCCGGGTCGCCGGGTCGTACGTCGCCACCTGCACGTCCACCACGTCCTGCGGCCCGAACCCGTTCTGCGCCAGCAGCGTCTCGGTGGCCTCGATAGGGGCGTGGTTCCAGCGGCTGCAGGCATGGGTCTTGAAGTACCCCGAGCGCAGGTAGCGCGTCGAGCCGAGTCCCTCGTCGAGCCAGGTGTCGTCGTAGCCTTCACCCAGGATCTCTCCGAACACCGTGGGAAGGGCGAGCGCGTCGTCGGTCGTCCCGGTGAGCGCCAGCGTCGCGGCCAACACCCCGGCCGCCGCACTCGATCCGGTCACCGCGTTGCGAACCGTGGCGCCCTGGTTGGCTGCGCGCTGCGTGGAGGCGGGGACGAGCGCCGCCGCCAGCCGGACCGCACGAGTCGCCTGGGCGACGTCCAGCCCGCGCAGCCGGGCGACTCCGAGGGCGGCTCCGCAGACCATCGCCGTCCCGAACGGGTGCACCGCCGAGCGCAGTCGGACGCCGCGACCGACCCGGACGGCGACCTCGTAGGCCGCCGCTGACGCGGCCAGGAGGGCCGGGCCGTTCGCCCCGACGTCCTGCGCCGTCGCCAGCACGGCTGGGAGGGTGTGCGCGCTGGGATGGTTGCCGCAGAAGGCGTTCCCTTCGTCCAGCTCGAGCCGGACCGCGGCGGTGCCGTTGACCAGGGCCGCCGCCCACGGGCTGGTCCCGACCCCCGACGACAGGACCGTGGCGGAGCCCTGACCGCCCAGCCCCGGTGCGGCCGCCGACAGGGCCCGGACCTCGGGCTCGACGGACGCGCCGACAATCGCCGCCAGGGTGTCGGTGACCAAGGTGACGGCGTGCGGGACGTCGGCGTCGGCGAGGACGTCCGGCCCCAGGCCCCACTCGACCAGGCGGTCGAGTCGGCACCGGTGGCCGGCGTCCCCGGCGCTCATCCCCGGTCGGCTCCCCGGTCGGCCCCGCGGACGAGGTCCATCAGCTCGTGGACGTCCGGTGCGCCCGGGAGGGCGAGACCGGCCCGCGCGACGGCGGCGGCGTGGTCGGTGTCGAGGACGCGGGAGGCGTTGAGCCGTACCTTGGTGGCCAGCTCGTCGGTGGAAAGGGGGTGTTCGGGCCCGCCCCGGTTCACGTTGACGCGCACCTCGTGCCGGGTGCCGTCGGTGGTGTCCACCCGCAGCACCGCAGGAAACTGGTGCGGGAAGATCCGATCGCACTGCTCGTCGGGCACGCACCGGACCTTCGCGGCCAGGGCCAGGCGTCGTTCGTCCCGGACGGCCTCGTCGGTGAAGTCCTCGTGGAACACCCCGAGCCCGCCACCGCCGAGCAGGGCGGCGGCCACGGTGTAGGGGCCGCTGAACGCGGCGTGGTAGCCCGATCTCGGACGTGCCTTCTCCTCCGGCGGCTGGCCGATGGTCTTCAGCACGGCGGTCGGCACTCCCAGCTCGATCGCGACGATGTCGTCCGCTCGGACCCCGCGCGCCCGCAGCTCGAGGGCGGCGTCGATGCCGGCGTGCGTGAAGTGGTTGCAGGGGTAGGGCTTGAAGAAGATGCGCGGCAGCTCCCAGTGCTCACCGAGGCCGGCCGTCACCGCGGCTGCATCCGCGCGCTCACCGCAGAAGGCCTGGAGGAAGCCGAACCGGCCCTCGATGACCGTCGGCGGGCCGGTCAGACCGTGTCGGGCCAGGTCGGCGGCGACGACACCGGCGTGGGCAGCCCACCCGCAGTGGACGCGCTTGACCGTGCCGCCGGTGCGGTTGGCTTCGAGGAGCCCGGACCCCATGGACGCGGCGATGCCCGCCGCGTCGGCGATCCGGTCGGCGTCCAACCCGCCCACCATGGCGGCCGCCACCGCGGCCCCGACGGCCCCGCAGATGGACGTCGCGTGCTGGCCACGCTCGAAGAACTCCGACGTGCCCTTCGTCTCGTCGTAACCACCCATCCCCAGGCGTACGGCCACCTCGATGCCGACGCCGGCGGCGTCGAGCATCTCGGCACCTTTGGTCCCGGTCGCCTCCGCGACGGCGAGGGCCGCAGGGACGACGCTGGCGGACGGGTGGAGCACCGACGGCAGGTGGGTGTCGTCGAAGTCGAGGGAGTGGGCCAGGGTGCCGTTGACGAGGGCGGCCGCGGCACTGGGGACGCGCAGGCCCGTGCCGATCGCTGTCGCGTCCGGCGGACCACCCCAGCCACGGACCACGGCGACCACCGCCGACGCGGACGACTCACGACCCGCCGCGAGGCTGTTGCCGACGAGGTCGAGGACGCGCCGGGCGACATCCTCCCGCAGCGCGTCCGGCAGGCCGTCGCGCCGGACGGACGCGGCCAGCTCGGCGAGCTGCTGGACGACCGTCGGCGACGGAGACGGGCCGTTCCCGCTCATGCCGGTACCGCCGCAAGCGGGCGCACGGGCGAACCGGTGCCACCGACAATGCGCAGGGGAGCCATGACGAAGGTGAACTCGGTGAGCCCCGCGGCCGACACCTCTTCGAGGGCCATATGTTCGATGATGTGAATTCCGTTCTCTACCAGGAGGATCCGGTGAACCGGCAGCACGCTGTGGCCAGCGCCGGGCAGGATCTGCTCGAAAGCCGTGGTGTCGCTCCCGGTCGCGCTGACCCTCGCGTCGGCCAGCCAGCGGCCTCCGTCGGGCGTCACGCCCGGCACCCCGTCGGCGCGGCTGAGGTACCGCTCGGCGTCGTCGAAGTGTTGCGCCCAGCCAGTACGTACGAGCGCGACATCCCCGGGGCGCAGGTCCGTGCCGCACCGCTCGAGTGCCGCCTGCAGCTCCGCCGCGCCGACCCCTTGGCCGGGCGCGAGCACGTCGACCCCCAGCGTCCTCGCGACATCCAGGAGCACGCCGCGGCGCAGGAACGCCGGCGTGTGCTCTGCCCCGAGCGCCCGGAACGACCCTCCCACCTGGGCCTCCGCCGCATCGACTCCGCCGTACATGACGCCGTCGTGGCTGACGTGGGAGAGCGCGTCGACGTGAGTTCCGACGTGGCCGCCGGTCACGATGATCTCGTTGGCGGCCGAGCCGCCGTCGGCGCGCACCATGTCGCCGTGGCGGCGGATCAGGGTCATCCGAAAGCCGGGGTGGTTGGGCGAGCACGGCATTCCGGTGAAGAACGGCTGCCCGAGCTCCACCAGGCGAATTCCAGCGCTGACCGCGTCGAGCAGCGCGTCCGACGTCGTGCGGACCTCGTGGTTCATGACTGGCCTTTCGGGTCGCGGTCGACGCCGCGTTCGACGGGTATGCGGTCGAGGACGACTCGGGCCCGCGCCTCGACGGCTGGATCGACGAACCGGCCCTGGTCGTCGAGGGCCGCCACCTCACCGCGGGACCGAGCCTCGGCTCCGGTGGCCAGCACCGCGCGCGCGTCGGCCACCTCGCGCGCCGACGGGGTGTAGACCTCGTGGACCACGTCGATCTGCGACGGATGCACGACCGACCGCCCGAAGAATCCGTGAGCCAGACCGGCCTGGCAGGAGGCGCGCAGACCGTCGAGGTCGGCGACCTGGGTCCACACACTTTGGACCGGCGAGCCGAGACCGGCCGCCCGGGACGCGGCCACGACGACGCCGCGGGCCCAGTCCAGCCCGGAGTCCGACGGCACCATGAGGTCCGCCGCCAGGTCCGACTCGCCGAGACCCAGGCCCCGGACCCGCGTATGCGCGGTGGCCAGCTCACTGGCACGCAGCAGGCCGCGGGCGGTCTCGAGGAGCAGCATGAGGGCAAAGCCGGTCTGCTCGGCGACGGCGTGCACGGACCCCGGGTCCTCGCACCGCGGTACGCGCAGCCCGTCGAGCGGCATACCGGCCAGCGCCTCCACGTCCGCGCGGCCCACCAGCTCCGTGGGCGGGTTCACCCGGACCCAGATGGGGGGCGAGTCGGGCGGCCGGTCCTCTAGGAGGGCGACCGTCGACCGCCGCGCCTCGTCCTTCGCCGCGACGGGGACCGCGTCCTCGAGGTCGACCACCACGGCGTCGGCCGCGGAGGCGAGCGCCTTGCGAACGCGCTCGGGACGGTGGCCCGGCACGTAGAGCCACGACCGGGGGATGCTCACACCGCCCCCCGGCGCCGCAGCTCGGCCAGCTGGTCGGCATCGATCCCGATCTCGGCCAGCACCTCTTCGGTGTGCTGCCCCAGCGAGGGCCCCGTGCTCTTGATCCCGCCCGGCGTCTCCGACAGCCGGAAGATCACGTTCTGCATGAGCACGGAGCCCAGCTCGGGATCCGGCACGCGAACGAGAGATCCCAGCGCCTGGAACTGCGGGTCGGCCACGACGTCGCGTACGTCGTAGATCGGCGCCACCGCGGCGTGAGCCTCCTCGAAGGCACGGACCACCTCGTCGCGGTCGTGCTGGGCCACCCAGGACGCGACGGCTTCGTCGAGGACGTCGGCGTGCTTCGCCCGCTCACCGCCCGAGGCGAACCACGGTTCC
>Ga0307318_10000803_pt1 | contig 10366 bp, 9 predicted proteins | sample ER_DNA_367_FD_194500 | JGI IMG/M metagenome (GOLD analysis project Ga0307318, IMG submission 194500) | Bulk soil microbial communities from the East River watershed near Crested Butte, Colorado, United States - ER_DNA_367 | ecosystem: Environmental > Terrestrial > Soil > Floodplain | place: USA...
AGATTCCTTGCAGAGTCTTGATATAGGTCAGGTCCGCGACCCACAACCTGTTCGGTGCGGCGGCGTGGAAGTTACGCTCCACCAAATCGGGTGCGGCGCTGGCTGCCTTGTCTTGCCGGGTGGTTTTCCAGTGTTTGTGCAGATGAGCACCCTGAATGCGGAGTTGTCGCATCAGCCGCTCCACCCGTTTGCGGCCCACCCGGATGCCTTCCCGGGCCAGCATGGCGTGGATGCGTGGCGCGCCGTATGTGCGGCGCGACTGCTCCCAGATGGCTTCGATCCGCTCTACCACGCCGGCATCAGCCATAGCCCGCGCCGACGGTGTCCTGCTGGTGCGGTCATAGAAGGTGGACACCGGCTCGCCGATAGCGGCGAGAAGCGGCGCAACCCCGAAGGTGTGACGATGTGCTTCCACAAACGTCACCACCTGCGCCGGGTCGGGTCGGCCTCCTGGGCGAAAAACGAGCTCGCCAACCGCAGAATTTCGTTGGTGCGCTTCAGCTCCGCATTCTCTTTGCGGAGCCGTTTCAGCTCCTCGGCGTCCCGACTGGTCAAACGGTCATCCCGGACACCCCGGTCGGCCTCGTCTTGGCGGACCCACTTACGGAACGTCTCGATGCCGATGCCCAACTCGCGGGCCACATCGGCGATCGTGCGGCCCTCTGAGGTCCGATACAAATCGATCGCCCGAGCCTTGAACTCCGGCGCAAACTTGCTCGGTCTAGTCACAATTCAGCTCCTCCCTTGGCTCAATCAGACCAAGATCGAGAGCCTCCAGGAAAGCGGGGGAACCTCACAAGGCCTCATCGGTCCCAACGGTGGCGCGCTCGCCTCAGCCGCCGTCCCCGACCACCCCGGCACCGGATCTGCCGTCCTCGGCTTCGTGCAATGGGTCGCCGCTGGCACGATCGCCCCCATCGCCGGCCTCGGCGGCGAACACACCGCCATCCCCATGGCCACCCTCATGATCGCCGGCGCCGCCGTCTCCATGATCGGACTCGTCCTCGCCAAACCGGCGGCCAAGCACGCCGACCAGCACCACCGGCACGGTCAACGACTCCTTGACCGCAGACGAGTTGGTGCAAACTCACCCGGGCGCCGCGACATCGAGACCGGCCGCGATCGCTACGCGGATCGGCTCGAGCGTGTAAAGAGAACAAGCCCCGCCGACGGACCCGGCGATCTGCTTCGGCACGCTGCTGCACGTCGTCGTCGCTGAGATCCACATCTGATTAGAACACGATTGCGATTTTGATGAATAGGGCACGCCAGGAGCAGTCGCCTTCATGAGAGATCGATCCGGTACACCGGATAACGTCCGGCGATCGCCTCGAATTCGGACAGCGGCGCGCCGACGGGAAGCGGGAGTGCTGTCGGCCGCTCGATGCGATTCGCACGTACTCTCGCAGGATTGGTGCCCTCTGCTCCGGCGACACTCCCACGAGGTGAGCGGGGCGTCGACGTCCCTAGCGGATCACGGCGTCGCCACGCGCTGCCTCGACGTTCTTCACCCAATCAGACCCGGGACCGAGCATCGATACCAGGTAACGCTTGCCATCCACGGTTGCGATCACCACAGGGTTCGAGCGTCTGCGGCCAGATTCGCGACCACGAACCTCCAGGACGGCCTGGAACCTCGGCGGCAGCCCAAGACCGAACCACCAGCCTGAAAACCGGTTGAGCCGCCGGCCAAGGCGCGTCGTGCGCCAGTGGCGGTAAAGCAGCCGCATTAGTGCGCTCTGCTCTGCCGGATCGGAATGCCTTGTGGTTCATCGGTTTTCCTTCAATCTCAGCTCGACGGGCCGTTGGCCGACGAACGCACATCCATGGCACAGTCCAACAGGTTGTCGCCCACAGATTAAGCCTCCGAGATCACCCCAGTCATGTCGGTGGACATACCCAAATGGTGGTCAGACCCATAGCCAAGCTAAGCGAGGAGGTTTGATCCTTTGCGCCATCGATCAGTCCTGAGATGACGAGCTTGGAGCCTTCTAGTTGCGGCCACCCAAACATGGCGTTCACCATCGAGTAGATCCCTTGGCCAGCTGCCGCTGTTACTCCCGCTAGCGATCCCTACCGGCGTGGCAAATCTGGATGACCCCGGTGCGATAGCCGCAGCAAGTGGGACGGCTGCGCCCACGAGCCCGAGTATGAACTCCTTCGGGGCCCCTTCCCGACGACCAAGCAAGCACTGCCCAAGACACTCTCGCCGGAGCGATCAGCTTCGCCGAGCAACAACCAATCGCTGTGAAGAGCCAGCTCCTTGACACCGCCCGCGAAGCCTTCACTCAGGGCATCCACCTCAGCGCTGCCATCAGCGCCGTAGCGGCCCCGGCCATGGCGATTTGGCGCCGCCCTCCTGCTGCGCCGCATCGCCGCCAAAGGGGACAGATTCGCGCATGAAGGGGAAGGACGACGAACGGACCTATCATCGATCATGGCCGCCACTAGGGCTCGCGGCAGAGGATGGTGCCGGATGGCACCGACCGTGGCCGCCGCCTTGTTGGTCGTCGTCGGCTGCACCTATTCCGAGCGGGAGCCCGGTCTGCTGGACCGAGATGCACCCCAGCCGACCGTCGGGCCGCCGAGCAGTAAGAGCCCTCCTACTGTGAGGCCCCTCCCGGTCACGAACCCGGAACTCCCGGTGGCCGGCGAGGCGGTCTGGACATCGGCCGATGGTCTGGACGTCCAGGTCAGGTTCGCTGTGCACGCCGTCCGTCGGGTCGACGGGGGGACCGTGCTGGACTGGTCGGTGACTCCGATTCGCGCGTCCAACCGGCGACCCGGCGACGCCCTGCCCGACTCGGTCGACCTCGGCCTGTCCCGCCGGTGGGAGAGCAGCGCCAACGTCCTCCTGGTCGACGCGCGGAGACGGACGGTCTATCGGCCGCTGGTACGCGCCCCGGACTCCGACTACTGCCTGTGTACGCCGATCTGGCTGTCGCAGCGCAGCCTCCGCGTCGGCGTCACCACTTTGCTGCAGGTTGCGTTCCCAGAGCTACCGGATGCCCTGCGTACGGTCGATGTGGACATCCCGACCGTGCCCCAGTTCTGGCGGGTCCCCGTCACGCCCGTTGGCCACGTCCCGCTCGCCAACCGTCCCACGGACCTGACGCGGCCAGCCGAGGTGCACCCTCGGGTCGCCAGGTCGGACATGTTCCGCTACGGCGCGAGCGAGCAGGTGTTTCGGGCACACGTCCATCGGGTGATTGCGGGCGGCACCTTCACCTCGCTGGAGTGGGCGATCGTGTCGGTCACCGGCGGGGACGGGGTGGACGCCGCGTCGGCCCCGCCGTTCGCCAGCGCGGACGCCGCGACAGTGACCGGTTACAACCCCGTGGCCGCTAGTGGACCGGTGCTCCGCGTCGGCGTCGACGGGACCATCCTGCAGGCGCGGGTGGTGACGAACCGCCTCACCTCGGGCAAGGCCGATGAGTGCCTGTGCACTGACCTGCGGGTCTGGGCCGCAGTGCTCCGGCAACCTGACAAGGTGGCCACGGTCGTAACGAACTACCCCGCGCTACCCAAGGGCACTCAGCAGGTCGAGGTGGTCTTCGACGGGCTCGACCCGATGAAGGTGACGGTCACGCCGGCCTCCGATGCCACCATCAACACCGCGGGCCCAGTTCCAACGAACCCCAAGTTCTGGCGGTTACAACGCAACAAACCGCAAACGGGGTGGCAGACCGGCGAGTGGCCGACACCCATCCCGAATAGCGCACAGCTCGAGGGCTACACCGCAACCGTGGACCTGATTCGTTGAATCGATCCACGGGCCCACGATCCCTCGACCCAAATAGCAGCCGGGGATCGTGAGGTAAGGGTGGAGGTTTTCGCCATCTCCGAGACGCGTACGCGGTCCTGCACCTGGCCCGCCGTATCGGCGACCGTCTCGACCACTTAACAGAATGCGGGGCCGCGATAACGGCCCGCATTAGCAAGCGCAGTCGCGAGCACCCGCTGCCCGCCTGCCCAGCGGTCGACCCACGCCGCACATCCTAACTCTTGGCACGATACACGCGTCAGTACGTGCCCTCCCAGCGAGCGCCAGTACAGCAGCGAAGTACAGCAACGGCGGCGCAGCTCTACACGTCCAGCGTCGTCCAGATGCGTCTCGACAGGCTTGGAGCCGCCCTCTCTACGGGGCATGCTGCCCCTTTGCAAGCTGAGGCCTTGCGTGTCAATCTGCTTGACAAACATCCGACGCCGGCACCCGGTTCAGCAGTTGATCAACGACGAGACGACCGAACTCTCCAGACGCGGCTGAGACGACGATCATGATCTTCTTCATAGTTGGCGGCCATCTCGGGACATCCTGTGCACAGAATGAGAGCATGACAAGCAGCTCGCCGCCGCTGATTCTTGTTGTGTCCGGTGATGAGGTTGTCCGGCAGCAACTCGTCCACGACATCGCCCACCGCTTCGGAGCGGACTACACGGTAGCGGCGGCGGCGACGACGGATGCCGCGCTGGACCGGCTGGATTCCCAGGCTTCGTCCGGCACCGCTACCGCGCTCGTCATTGTCGATGAGCGGCTCGGGAACCCGCCGCCGTCCGGTTTCCTGCGCCGCATACATCAGCTGGAGCCTCAGGCGAAGCGGATCCTGCTGATCGAGCGTGGTAACTATTCCTCCCGCCATCCAGTCGTGACTGTGATGGCCCTCGGACAGGTCGACTACCACCTGTTCGATCCCTGGTTTCCGCTCGAGCGGATCCTCTATCCCGGCATTAGCGAGTTCCTCGCCGCCTGGGACACCTCGCAGGACGCCCACAACGTTGCCGTCCGAATCGTCGGTCGCCCCGCCGCCGCGAGGTCGCACCAGGTCCGCGACCTGCTGACCAGAGCCGCGGTTCCCTTCTGGTTCCACGAACCCGAGACCGAGGCAGGCCGCCAAGCCCTCGCCGAGGCCGGCGAGGACGGCACCCGATTGCCGGTGATGCTCTTCTACTCCGGGAACATCCTGGTGGATCCGAGCAACGCGGACGTGATCGAGGAACTCGGGATGACGATCCGGCCCAGCACCACGTCCTGCGACCTCGTGGTTCTCGGTGCCGGACCGGCAGGTCTGGCCGCAGCCGTGTACGCCGCGTCGGAAGGGCTCCGCACCATGGTGGTCGAACCAGAGGTTCCCGGGGGTCAGGCCGGCACGAGCTCACTGATCCGCAACTACCTGGGTTTTCGCCATGGCGTGAGCGGCGAGGAACTGGCCGGCCGCGCCAGCGAACAGGCTTGGCTCTTCGGGGCCGACATCGTGCTGGCTCAACGCGGGACGAAGCTCGAGCTGAGGGGCGATGACCGGATCGTCCATACGAGCGACGGCAGCGCCGTTGCGGCACAGGCCGTCGTGCTCGCGACGGGCGTAACCTGGCGCCGCCTTGACATTCCTAGCCTCGAGGCACTCGTTGGAGCCGGGGTGTTCTACGGAGCCGCCGGAACCGAGGCTCAAGCCATGCGCGGCCGCGACGTGGTGGTCGTCGGCGGTGGCAACTCAGCCGGCCAAGCCGCGGTCCATCTCGCTCGGTACGCGCGCTCGGTCACGATGCTGGTGAGAGGTGCCGGCCTCGCTGCCACCATGTCGAAGTATCTGATCACCGAGATCACGAGCAACCCCGCCATCACCGTACGGGCGAGAACGGAGATTGTCGACGGCGGCGGACTAGGGGGGCTTGAGACCCTAACCGTGATCGACCACCCCGCCGGACGCGCTACGACCATTCCGACAACGGCGCTCTTCGTGCTCATCGGGGCCCAGCCGCACACCGGCTGGCTCGCCGGTACGGTGGCGCGCGATCCTCAGGGCTATCTGCTTACGGGCCAGCTCGCAGCGGCCATCGACGCCGCCCCCGCCTGGCCGCTCGAGCGGTCGCCAATGCTCCTCGAGACCAGTGTGCCGGGAGTCTTCGCCGCTGGTGACGTGCGGTCTCGGTCAGTCAAAAGGGTGGCAGCAGCGGTGGGCGAAGGTGCCACCACCGTCCGCCTGATCCACGCGTACCTTGCCGGCGAGTCTGCCTGACACTGGCGGCCTAAATTCCGCGATGCCCTGACGTGGAGCCTGGTTGATCTCGAAGGCAACGCCGACAGTGAGCCACCCGTGCCGCCCAGCGTTTCGCTTTAGCGTTCCGTGCGTCGCGGTGGGGACACCAAGACCGAGAAATCGCGGCGCACCTTGGAACTTCCACAAGCTGCAGTCGATGTACTTCGAGCACACAGGAAGTTCCAACAACAGTGGCGCCAGGCGGGCTGATCGATTGGGCGATTGACCAGTGGGAGGCGGCGTACGGGACTCGACGGTCAAGAACACAGTCGCGGCCCTGGTGCTGGTGCATGACGAGGCGGTGCGCGACGGGCTGCTGGTCCTCGACGTCGGAGTAACGTACTCGCGCTGGTCAGCCCAATCTGGCCTAACTCCTCGGCAATGAGGCTTGCCGAGGATGGCCCGGTCGCCGGATGAACGCGAGTCTGATCAGGCGTGACAATCCGCCATCGTCTGGTCGAGCTGGCAAGATTTGAACTCGCGACCCTTTGACCCCCAATTTGGCGATGGCCCCGATCTGGGCGGATCTGAGGCGCGGACGTTGTTCGTCATTGTCCACTGGTGTGCGCTGATGACCACTGGTGATTGGCAGTGTTGGTCCAAGGTGACGCACCACTTCCGAGGCAGGCTCGATCGCCGCTCCAGTTCGGCAGCCTGCTCGTTCCGCACAGCCAGCACCTCGTGGAGGCCAGGAGCCGCAGCTGCTTGAGCGGCTCCTGCCCGGTGAGCGATCCTCTTGCGGTGATCGCTGGTCAGGAGCGAGGTGCACGGGATATCGGCCTCTTGAACGGCAAGTGACGCGGTCCGGCCGGCCAACAGGGTGAGCAGACCGTCCCTATCGGGGCCGTGAATGCCTGGCGCCGGCCGCTCAACTGCGCAGCTGCGCGTTGAGCCGTGCGGCCTGTCGCGTGAGGTGGTCGCGTTCGGGGAGGCTGGGCGCTGATCGGGCGGCTTCGGCGTAGAGCCGTGCCGCGGTCACTGGGTCACGGTCACGCTCGTGCAGGTACGCCGCGGCGGCGGTGTGGCGGGGCAGGGCGGGGTCGAGCTCTGCCAGGGCGGCCAGGCCGGCCCGCGGGCCGTCGGCCTCGCCGACAGCGACGGCCCGGTTGAGGCGGGCCACCGGGCTGTTGGTGAGGCGCACCAGTTCGTCGTACCACTCGACGATCTGCACCCAGTCGGTCTCCTCGGCCGTGTGTGCGTCGGCGTGGAGCGCGGCGATGGCGGCCTGGGCCTGGAACTCCCCCAATCGGTCGCGGGCGAGGGCCGCCTGGAGCACGTCGACGCACTCGGCGATCAGGCGGGTGTCCCACAGGCTGCGGTCCTGCTCGGTGAGGGGCACGAGGCTGCCGTCGGTGCGGGTCCGTGCCGGGCGCCGTGCGTGGTGGAGCAGCATGAGCGCAAGCAGGCCCGCCACCTCCTCATGGTTGGTCTTGGCCGCCAGTTGGCGGGCGAGCCGGATCGCCTCGGCGGCGAGGTCGACGTCGCCGGAGTAGCCCTCGTTGAAGACCAGGTAGAGCACGCGCAGCATCGTGGCGACGTCCCCGGGCTGGTTGAACCGGACGCCCGAGACGGTCCGCTTGGCCCTGCTGATCCGCTGGGCCATGGTCGCCTCCGGCACGAGGTAGGCCTGTGCGATCTGACGCGTGGTCAGGCCGCCGACCGCGCGCAGCGTGAGCGCGACGGCCGAGGCCGGTGTCAGGGACGGGTGCGCGCACAGGAAGTACAGCTGGAGCGTGTCGTCCACCGCCTCGCCCGGGCCGGGCATGGGCGCGCCCTCGATGCGTACCTCGCGGTGCCGTCGGGAGGTATCGGCGCGGGCGGCGTCGAGGAACTTACGCCAGGCCACGATGACCAACCAGCCCTTGGGGTCTTGCGGCGGATCATCCGGCCACCCGCGCACGGCCTCGACCAGGGCGTCCTGCACGGCGTCCTCGGCCGCCGCGAAGTCGGCTCCGCGCCGGACGAGGACACCGATCACCGCGGGTACGAGGTCCCGCAGCAGCGGCTCGTTCACTCGGTGACCGTGCTCGAGTCGGCCAGAAACTGCCGAACCTCCAGCCATTCGTAGATCGGCTTGCCGCCGGGCCCGGGGGCCGCCGACAGCTCCCCCGCCAGCTGTACCGCGCGGTCCCACGACTCCACGTCGATGATGTACCACCCGGCGATCAGGTCCTTGGTCTCGACGAACGGCCCGTCGGTCACCGGTGGCCGCCCCTCGCCGTCGTACCGCACGAACGCGCCGTCGGGCGCCAGCGCCTGGGTGTCGACGAACTCACCCGTCTCCTCCAGCCGGGCCGCGAAGTCGCGCATGAACTGCACGTGCGCGTCGACCTCGTCCGGCGTCCACTGGTCCATCGGCGCCCACTCCACGGCGCGGGCCGGGCCACCCCGGTAGTGCTTGAGCAGCAGGTACTTGGCCATCATGTTTCTCCTTGGTGCGGTACGGCCCATTGTGGCCGTGTTCACTCCGGGGACGGAGCCGCGCGCGGGTTCTCGACATCCCACCGGGACATTTCCTGGCGGACTTCACAGACTCCGCGTACCGCGGTGGGGTTGAGGCGTGGGTGATCCACCCAATCCGACCGACCGCGCGCCGCTCAGCCGCGCTGACGCTCCTCCCGCTGCTGGACCAGTTCCTCGACCGCGCTCGGCAGAGTCGTCTCGAAGTCGATCAGCTTCGCCCACGTCGGGGTCACGACGATCCGGACCATGCCGTCGTGATAAAGCGAACGCACCTCCGCCTCCCACTCGACCCGTTGCTCGGGCGTCATCTCGTAGCTGCTGGTCGCCCGGAGATACTCGTCCGGGATGCCATCGACGAAGTCCAGCTCGGCCCGGCCGCGGATGAGCAAAATCTTGGGCGGGTGCACCTCGGTGTCGATCGTCAGGGCAACCATCGGGTTCTCGCCCAAGGCCCGAAGCTTCGGAGCGTTCTTCGAAGTGCACATGACGATCTCCGAGCCGTTCCAGGTGAACCCGATCGGGACGTTCCGCGGTGTGCCGTCCTTGGCGACGTAGGCCAAACGGGTCACGTCGCGAGCCAACAGTTCCTGACTGATCGGTCGGTTCAGAACCTCGGTGATCTCGTTCGGTTGCATGGTTATTCCTCCCGTTGTCGTTCTCGGTCCATCCAAGCGGATCGTTCTGGTTGGTCGCAGGTCGGCCGCGACGGGCTGTTAGCTGAGCTGCTCGGCCAACGCGACGATGATCCCCTCGGGGCCGCGGACGTAGCAGAGCCGGTAGCTGTCCTGGTACTGCGCCACCTCTCCAACGAGTTCCGCGCCGTGGGCTCGCAGGCCGGCGACAGTGGCGTCGATGTCGTCGACGGCGAACATGATGCTACGTAGGCCCAGCGTGTTCCCCGGTGCGTTCTCCGGCTCAGCGCTGACCGCCGTCGGGGTATGGAACTTCGTCAGCTCAAGCCGGCCGTGGCCGTCCGGGGTCCGCATCATCGCGATGTCGACTCGGACGCCGTCGAGTCCGACGACACGGTCCACCCAACGTCCCTCGATCGGCGCCTCGCCCTCCAGCTCCATACCGAGTTCGACAAAGAACGCAATAGCAGCCTCGAGGTCGTCGACGACGACGCCCACGTGGTCCATCCGCTGAATCGTCATGGTGGCTCTCCTTCTTCGTCGCGCGGCCCGTCGTGGCCACTGGTGTACCTAGACGGAGCCAGCGCCACATTCTCGACACCCGGAAACGTGCTGAGTTCTAGGGACCTGCATCTGGCCGTCAGCGCCCTGGGGCGCCCACACCGCCGAACGAGAACCCGCCCGCACGCACGCAAGCCGATCCCCTTACGTACATGAGCTGAGCTGATTATGGCCGCGGCACCATCACTCGCTGTCACCTGACGTTCACCTGGTTCGTGCACGGCGGTCTGTCAGTGGGGTGTGTCACGCTGTTGAGCAGCGGATGACATACACACAACATCGGCTTGTGCCCAGGGGTCGGCTCCCCCCACCCGGCCGTGAGCCAACCACACAGACGCCGCAGCAAACAGACACCTTCGAGCAAGATTCTCCGCTACACGATTTGTTCGTGTCTCGATGCTGTTGCGACCCCTGGCAGCCGAGACCTCGTCATCGGCTTGTTGATCTTGCGGTGGCGGTTACGGACGTGCGCACCAGGCAGAGGGCTGAGCGGCTGATGGCTGGCTCGATGTGGCAGCCGACCCCGTACGTTTTCACAACGGAGCTGCGCGAGCCCTGCGATCCTCGCAACGCGCTGCGGGCGCTGAAGACGGCAGCCAAGTGGGCCGGGCTGCCTTCCTCGATCGGGCTGCACACACTGCGGCACTCTGCTGCCTCGGTGATGTTGTCCGCTGG
>Ga0307318_10000808_pt1 | contig 10357 bp, 10 predicted proteins | sample ER_DNA_367_FD_194500 | JGI IMG/M metagenome (GOLD analysis project Ga0307318, IMG submission 194500) | Bulk soil microbial communities from the East River watershed near Crested Butte, Colorado, United States - ER_DNA_367 | ecosystem: Environmental > Terrestrial > Soil > Floodplain | place...
CCAGCATCCGGGCCGCCACGTCGCGACCTCCGAGGCCGAATGCGAGCGCTGAGCCGAGCGCGACCGCACCGAGCAGCAACGTGTAGGTCGTCACGACGATGTCGTGAGCGATCTTCAACTGCTCGAGGATCATGAATGTCGCGATCGTCATGACCAGGATCGGCGCCACCGTGGCGACCACCTTCCCGGTTGGTGTGTCGCCCATGAACTTCGTGGCGAGGGTGGCTACGCCGGCGGCGATCGCTCCCGCGACCAGGAAGATGAGCACCGCGGCGATCACGTTCGGCAGGTACGCGAAGATCGCCCCTACGAACTCAGTAAGGGCATTGATCCCGAGCACCGAGACGGCCAACGAGATGACACCGAGGAAGACCGCCCAGAAGGCCAGCTTCCCAACGAGCCGCGACGGGCTCGACGTCACTTTTTGAACCCACGCGCCGGTCTGACCGCTGGTCGCCGTCGTGTCGAGGCCGGCACGTCCGAGGACGCGAGCGACCACATTGCCGATCACCCTGGCGATGAAATAACCGATGATCAGAATCGCGATTGCAGCCAAGAACTCAGGAATGAATGCGAAGAACTCCGTGAGCATCCGCTGGATGCTCTGTGAAATGTCGACGTCGGCAAGGACCATCGACGGACCCCCTTCTCTAGTAGTGAATTGCTCTTAGGTTGACGCGTTATTCCGGGTCCAGACGATGCGTAAACCTTCAAGCGTGAGGTCGGGATCGACCTTCTCGATCGTCCTGGCATGCGGTGCGATGAGATCGGCGAGGCCGCCCGTCGCGATCACGCGCGACTGGCTCCCCACCTCGGCTCGAATGCGGTCCACGATCCCGTCCACCTGGCCAGCGAACCCGTAGACGACGCCTGACTGAAGTGCCTGCGCAGTCGTCTTGCCGATCACGGCTTGCGGCTCGATGAAGTCGACCTTCGTCAGTCGCGCCGCCCGCGCGAAGAGCGCCTCCATCGAGATCTCGATTCCCGGTGCGAGCACTCCGCCCACGTAGTCCCCGTCAGCCGAGACGACGTCGAAGTTCGTCGACGTCCCGAAGTCGACCACGATGCAGGGAGCTCCGTACCGCTCCTTCGCCGCCACTGAGTTGACGATGCGGTCTGGCCCCACCTCGTGCGGCGCCTCATGGCGCATCGCGATCCCCGTCCTTACGCCAGGGCCGACGATGAGTAGGGGCGCCTTCGCCCACCGCTCGGCGAAGTGCTCGTATTCGCGGATCAGAGACGGCACGGTCGAGGAGAGGCAGACCCCGGTGACCTGGTCGAGATCGACGAGGTCACCGATCAGCGTCCCGAGCTCGTCCCCGGTGCGCGTCGGCTCGGTCGCCACCCGCCACTGCTCGGTCAAACGATCGCCGTCGTAGAGCCCGAAGACCGTCTGCGTGTTGCCGCAGTCGACCGCTAGGAGCAACTAGACGTCGTCGTCGGTGCGCAGGGACTCACCGATCCGCTCGGCGAGCGCCTCGGCAGTCAGCTTCGGCTCTTCGCCCTCACGGGTCAACTCTTCCACTGTGACGTCGCTCGACGTGTAGATCTCCGCCTTGGGGACGATCCGTGTGGGGCGGTTCTTGTCCCAGACCCAGACGTCCTCCATTTTCAGGTGGTAGAAGGGATAGCTCGGCTGGGGCGCGTAGTTCAGGTCGAGCTTGTTGCAGAGGTAGGTCGCGTCCTGCGTGAGCACGCAGAACCGGAACAGGCCGAAGACGTCGGAGTACTCGCGCTTGAGCCGAAGCTCGAGCTCGGCCTCGAATTCGTCGAGCTCGTCGATGTGCGACATAGCTCAGATCATTCTAGCCCTGCGAGCAAACCCTGGACCGGCCCCAGACCGGGGACGACGAGACCGGGATCGAGCTCGGCGAGAGGCTCGAGCACGAAGCGCCGCTCGGCCAGCCGCGGGTGCGGGACGCGCAGGCCCGGCTCGTCCACTATCTCGTCGCCGTAGAGCAGGAGATCGAGGTCGATCGTCCGCGGGCCGTAGCGCTCGCCGGTACGGACACGCCCAAGCTGCTGCTCCACGGCCAGCAGGCGCTCCAGGAGCGGATATGGAGCGAGGTCGGTCGCCAGCCGGATGGCTGCGTTGAGGAAACGCGGCTGGTCGACCATGCCGACGGGATCGGTCTCGCGAATTGAGGAAACGGCCTCGACTTCGAGCTCGGGATCAGCGGCGAGGAGCGCGAGCGCGTCGCGGATCGTCGATTCGCGCTCGCCCAGATTCGATCCGATGCCGATGTAGGCCGTGTGCATGTTGTGGCTATGTTGTCTTGCTTGAGAGGTTTCGGGGTGACCCTCATCGCTGGTCTAGCGGCTGCCCTCGTGTGGTCGGGGCCCGCCGCGTCCGCGACGCTCACCTCCACCGAGCGGGACGAGCTTCTCGCCCACTCGCACGCGCTGGTGCTCACCCATGATGCGCGCGCCGCAGCCGAGCTCCGTCGCGCCGGTGGCATCCGCATCGCGCGCAGCCTCCCGGTCTGGCGCCTGGCGAGCCGGTCGGCCCTACGCGTGGCCCCATTCGCAGATCTCGTCGAGCCGGATCGGTTCATCCGGACCGCCACGCACTTCAGTTCCGGCGACCCGCTCGTGCCGACCCAGTGGTGGGTCGCTCCGATCGGCGCTGGCACGGTGGAGCCTCCCGGCCCCGGGAAACCCGTGACCGTCGTCGACACGGGGGTTGACCTGACTCATCCGGAGTTCGCAGGGCGGCCGTCGACGATCGCGTTGAACAGCCAGTCGGTCGTCGGCCAGACCGAGGACCATGGGACAGCGGTCGCGTCCACGATCGCCGCTCTGCCGAACGCCCAGGGGATCGTCGGCGTCTACCCTCAGGCCGCGCTGCAGATCTGGGACGCGAGCCCCGACGGGCCGGGCATCTCCGTGTCGAGCGTCGTCGCCGGCATCGACACGGCCCTCCGTCGCGGAACCGGGGTCATCAACCTCAGCCTCGGCTCGAATTCCCGCGATCCGCTGCTCGAGGCGATCGTGAACATCGCGTTCGGCACCGGCTCACTGGTCGTCGCCGCCTCGGGGAACGACCGTTCCCACGGCAGCCCGCTCGAGTACCCGGCCAGCCTTCCGCACGTGCTCACGATCGGGGCCATCGATCCGGCCGGTCGCCCTGCCTCCTTCTCGAGCGGATCCCCCTACGTCGACCTCGCCGCTCCCGGCCAGGCGATCCCGGTGGCAGTGCCGCCCGCGGCGTACGCGTCGTACAGCGGGACGAGCTTCGCAGCCCCGCTCACAGCGGGCGCCGCCGCGTGGGTCTGGACCGCGCGGCCGACGCTCGGTGTCACACAGCTCTTCGATCTCATGCGTTCGAGTGCCCAGGACATCGAGACCCCCGGCTTCGATCCCTACACGGGCTTCGGGAGGCTCGACATTCCCCGCGCGCTCACTGCCACGCCCCTGCCCCCCGACCCGAACGAGCCGAACGACGACGTCGACCACATCAAGCCGAAACGGCTCTTCCGGGAGGGCGACGCGCCGCTGAACTCGCCTCGGCGGCTACGGGCGACGCTGCGTGCGCGCCTCGACTTCGGTGAAGACCAGCGCGACGTCTACAGGGTCTGGGTCGCCGGCCACCGGGTGACAGCGATCACGATCTCGCCGACCGCAGACGTCGACCTCGCGCTCTGGGGGCCACGAACCACAAACGTGTTCGAAAGCGGCGGCCTTCGCAGGCGCGACCTGAAGGCGCTCTCGGAAAAGCCCGGTAGGCGCCGGGAGAGTGTCCGCATCCGGAACACGGCGAGGGGCGGCGCGTACTACTACGTCGAGGCCTACCTGGGGTCGTCGCCGCCCGTGCGTCGAGTCGGAGCGGTCAGCTACAAGCTCACGGTCTCGACCGCGGCGATCAAGACCCCGCGCGCTCGGCGATAGCGGCCGAGTACGCGACGTGGATGCCCGCGGGCCTCGGATCCGGCTTGCGGACGCGGACGCGGACGTGTTCGACCGGGAACCGCTCGACGATCGCGTCGGCGACTGCGCCGGCGAGCGCCTCGATGAGCTGGAACTGCTTTCCGTCCGAGATCTCCTGCACGCAGGCTGCGACCTCGCGGTAGTCGACCGCGTCTTCGAGCCGGTCCGAGAGGGCGGCCTCGGAGACCTGGAGCGAGATGTCGTAGAAGAAGTTGCGCCCGTCGCGGCGTTCGTCCTCGAGGACGCCGTGGCGACCGAAGACCTCGAGGCCTTCCAGCTCGACGATCACGACGCGGCTTCGGCGACGGTCAGCGCCTCGACGGTCTCGCGGACGTCGTGGACGCGCAGGATCGTCGCTCCTCTGTCGTAGGCCATGACGGCTGCGGCGAGGCTCGCCGATAAGGGGCCAGTGGTCGCCTCGGGATCGCCGAGGATACGCCCGAGCGAGCGCTTGCGCGAGATGCCGACGACGACCGGCCGCCCGAGCGCGACGAGCTCGTCGAGCCGACGCAGGAGCTCGAAGTTGTGCTCGACGGTCTTGCCGAACCCGAAGCCGGGATCGAGGCAGATGCGATCCTCGTGGATACCTGCGTCCACGGCGAACCGCAGCCGCTCCTCGAGAAACGCCACGACCTCGGAGACGACGTCGTCGTACCGCGGGCCGACCTGCATCGTCCGCGGCTCGCCGAGCATGTGCATCAGGCACAGGTAGGCGCCGGACTCGGCGACCACGCCGGCGAGCTCAGGATCGCCCCGCAAGGCGGTCACGTCGTTGACGAGCTCGGCCCCGAGGGCTACGGCCCGTCGAGCGACCTCGGCCTTGGCCGTGTCGATCGAGACGGGGACGTCACGCTGCAGCGCCTCGAGCACGGGGACGACGCGTCGCAGTTCGTCGTCCAGCAAGACCGGGCTCGCCCCGGGGCGCGTCGACTCGCCCCCCACGTCGACGATCGCAGCCCCTTCCGCGACCATCCGGCGTGCCGTGACGACTGCGGTCTCCGGGGCGAGGTTGACGCCGCCGTCAGAGAACGAGTCCGGGGTGACGTTGACGACCCCCATCACGGAGGGCCGCGAAAAACGATCCTCGATCGATGGCCCGCTCATCTCGGAGAGGTTACGACAGGAACAAGGGCCGACCCGCCCACCGGGCCGGCCCCTGCCTATACGCGGCTAGCGCCGCTTCTTCGGAGGACGCACGCGACGAAGCCGATCGATCCTGCGGACAGGCGAAATTCAGATCAAGGCTTTTCGACGAAAATTGAGAGCATCCGTACCCGCTCTTCATTTCGCGTGGAATCCGTAATCGAGTTGTAATGCGCGAGCCGAAAAACGGCTCGAAGAGCCAGCTCGCTAGGGCTGAGCTCCCTCAGGCGGCGGCGGCTGCATCGCCTGGCCCGGCAGCGGGAACGGCTTCGGCCGCGGCAGGCGCTTGCGCTTGTCGGCGGCCGCTTCCTTGCCTTCCGGCGTGGTCGGCTCGGGCTCCGGTGGGAACACGGCCTCCTCGTTCTCGCCGGCCAGCAGTCGCTGGAACTGATCCTTGTCGATCGTCTCGCGCTCGATGAGGATGCCCGACAGCTTGTGCAGTTCCTCGATGTGCTCCTCGAGCACGTTGCGCGCGCGCCGGTGACCGTCCTCGATCACCAGGTGGATCTCCTCGTCGATGTCGCGCGCCATGTCCTCGGAGTAGTCGGGCTCGGAAGCCATCTCGCGACCCAGGAACGGCATGTCCTGGTTGCGCCCGAGCACGCGCGGCCCCAGCTTCTCGCTCATCCCGAAGCGCATGATCATCTGCTTCGCGGTGTGCGTGACCTTCTCGAGGTCGTTCGCTGCGCCCGTGGTCACCTCGTTGAAGACGAGCTCTTCCGCGGCGCGACCGCCGAGCGTCATCGCCAACTGGTCCATGAGCGACGACTTCGTGGTCAGGTAGCGATCCTCGCGCGGGAGCGAGATCGTGTAGCCGAGCGCCTGCCCTCGGCTGATGATCGAAATCTTGTGCACCTCGGCGTCCTGGTCGAGGTAATGGCCGACGAGGGCGTGGCCCATCTCGTGGTACGCCGTCACCTTGCGCTCCTCCTCGGAGAAGAGCCGGGTCTTCTTCTCGGGGCCGGCGATCACGCGCATGATCCCTTCCTCGAGCTCGTCCTGGCCGATCGTCTTGCGGCCGCGGCGCGCTGCGAGGAGCGCTGCCTCGTTAACGAGGTTCGCCAGGTCGGCCCCCGTGAAGCCGGGCGTCCCGGCGGCGAGCGTGTCGAGCTCGATCTCGCTGGCCAGAGGCTTGCCTTTCGCGTGCACCTCGAGGATCTTCTTGCGGCCGTTCCGGTCGGGGCGGTCGACGACGATCTGCCGGTCGAAGCGCCCGGGGCGGAGCAGCGCCGGGTCGAGGATGTCGGGCCGGTTCGTGGCCGCGATCAAAATGATGTTGTCCTTCAGCTCGAACCCGTCCATCTCGACGAGGAGCTGGTTCAGCGTCTGCTCGCGCTCGTCGTGGCCGCCGCCCAGCCCGGCGCCGCGATGGCGGCCGACCGCGTCGATCTCGTCCATGAAGACGATGCACGGCGAGGCCTGCTTGGCCTGCTCGAAGAGGTCGCGGACGCGGCTGGCGCCAACGCCGACGAACATCTCGACGAAGTCCGAGCCCGAGATCGAGAAGAACGGCACACCGGCCTCGCCGGCGACCGCGCGGGCCAGCAGCGTCTTACCGGTGCCCGGCGGCCCGTAGAGCAACACGCCCTTGGGAATGCGCGCGCCGAGGGCCTGGAACTTCTTGGGGTTCTCGAGGAACTCCTTGATCTCGTGCAGCTCCTCCACGGCCTCTTCCACGCCGGCCACGTCCTTGAAGCCGATCTTCGGAGCGTCGGGCGTCATCCGCTTGGCGCGGCTCTTGCCGAAGCTCATCACCTTGGAGCCGCCGCCCTGCATCTGGTTCATCAGGAAGATCCAGAAGCCGATCAGCAGCAGGAACGGCAGGAACGAGATCAGCAGTGACGTCAGCGAGAAGCCGCCGGTGCCCTTCGAGTCGTAGTTGACCTGCTTTTCCTTGAGGAGGCGCTCGAAGGCCAGCTGCGACTCGTCGCTCGGGTAGTTCGCCTTCGCGGTCGCCGCGTCGCCCTTCAGGTCCGCCGTGATCTGGCGCTTGTTCGGGTTGAAGGTGACCTTTTCGACGGTCTGGGGGTTGTCCCGCACCAGCCCCTGGACCTCGGAGTACGTGTACTTCTTCTCGTTCTTGTCCCCGCCCATGAGCGTCTGGCTCGCCAGGTAGACGAGCAGGACGATCACGATCAGGGGGAAGAGTGCTGAGCGGAAGAAACGATTCAAGTGCAGGCCTCCTGGCCCAGGGTAGCACTGGGGGTTATTCGTACTTCCGCTATCGGCGGTTCCTTACGAGGCTCTTAAGTCCTCGTTCGAGATGCGGTTCCACTACGAAGGCGTGAGATCCTCGTTCAGGACGCCTACGTAACGGAGGTTGCGATACCGCTCCGCGTAATCGAGCCCGTAGCCGATCACGAAGCGGTTCGGGATCTCGAAGCCGACGTACTTGACGGGAACCTCGATCTCGCGCCGACCCGGCTTCGTCAGCAGCGCGCAGACCTCCAGGGAGGCAGGGTCGCGCGCCCGCAGGTTCCGCATCAGGTACGAGAGGGTCAGGCCCGAGTCGATGATGTCCTCGACGATCAGGACGTCCCGCCCCTGGAGAGGGATGTCGAGGTCCTTGAGGATGCGAACGACCCCAGAGGAGTCGGTCTCGGCCCCGTAGCTCGAGATGGCCATGAAGTCGACCTCGCACGGGACGATGAGCGAGCGCATGAGATCGGCCATGAAGAAGACTGCGCCCTTGAGGACGCCGACGAGCAGCAGGTCCTTGCCCGCGTAGTCGTTCGAGATCTCCTCCCCCAGCTCGATGATCCGCGACTGCAGCGTCGGCTCGTCGATCAGGACTTCCCTTACGGCACCCTCGAGCTCAGTCTGCGTCACGCTCCGCGCTCACCCCTTCCGCTTCGACGATGCCCGGTACTGCGACGACCTCGTCACCTCGCACGACGAGCGGCCATGACTCGCGCTCCGAGCGGGGGATCTTGGCGTCAACGAACACATCCTGGATCTTCCTCGTGCGCCCGGCAAGTCGGTCGCCGGCGCGCCACCCTCGTACCTTAAGGCCACGCTGGCGGGCGGAGATGCGCCACGGGCCCCAGCGGACCTCGCCGTCCAGCGCGACTGGCGTCTGCTCGAGCCAGACGCTGTCGTACTCGCGGACCGCGGTGAGGCCGCCGCCGAGGTCGAGCCGCTTCGAGCCGACCGGTGCGTCCAGCAGCTCGGCGAGCGGCGACGGCTCGCGCGTCAGTCGGAGCAGGTTCTCCTCGGCGGCGGGGTGGAGTTGCCGGAGCAGGGGGAGGATCTGCTCGCGGATCAAGCCGCGCTTCGTGTCAGCGTTGGAGGAGTCCGAGCGGTAGTCGAGGCCCTCCGCGCGGCAGTAGGCCTCGGTCTCCTCACGGGCGCGACCGAGCAGCGGGCGCACGACTCCGTCCTCGCGCCGCCACTTGATCCAGCCGGGCGTGCCACTCGCGACGAGCCGGTAGAGGACGGTTTCCACCTGGTCGGACACCGTGTGACCCGTGGCGCGCAGCCGGTCGGTGGCGAACGAGTAGCGACGCTCGCGCAACTCGTCCTCCGTGGTGCCACCACGCCCGTCGACCATCTCGGCGCCCAGCACGTCGCGGCAGAACGCGGCGTCCTCGTCCGACTCGCGACCGCGCAGCCCGTGGGCGACGTGCAGCGCGGAGACCGCGTAGCCGAGCTCGCCGAGCGCATGCCAGAGACACGTGGAATCGGCTCCGCCGGAGACGAAGCAAGTCACGGCACCACCCGGCGGGATCAGCTCGTGCTCGCGGATGTCAGCCTCGACGAGCTCACGAAAACGTTGCGAATCCATGCCAGAAGTCTGCCTAGTCGCAGGACCCATGCCCAAGACAGACACGCCAGGGGGACAGTCCCCTACACAAGAGTGTGACGTTCTTTCAACAGTCGAACGGGCCCGGCATTCGCCCCGGCGGCCATGGCGAGTCCTTCGGCGCCGCTTCGGGCCGCGGGCGGCGGCGCGCGATCTGCATCGCGATCTCCAACGCCGCCCAGCGCGCGACCCACAGCACGAGCCCTCCCAGGAGAAGCCGCCTGATCAAAACAGGATGCTCCGATATGACCCTCGGCGGCGCATGCCGACCGCTTCGTACACCCGGATCGCGGGCGCGTTCTCCGGCCGGACGAACAGGCAGACCGTGGGGGTGGTCTCGAGGAGGATCCGGCAGAGGTGGCGCAGCCCGAGCTGGGCATGTCCCTGGTTGCGCGCGGCAGGGTCGACCCAGACCTGCTGGAGCTGGACTGCGCTCGGCGTCCACGCCGAGGCTTCTGCCTTGAAGAGAATCGTGCCGTCCTCGGCCCACAGCCACGACCGCCGCTCGTGGATCTGGCCGAGCGTGCGTCGCCGGAACCCGCCGGGGTCGCGCTCCAGCGGATCCACGCCGAGCTCCTCGCGGTGTGTCGCCGCGCAGGCGGGCAACAGTAGGGCGATGTCGTCGGCACGTGCCCGGCGCAGCCCGGTGTCCTCACCGTCAGGCGGCTGATCGAGCACGTAGACGGGCTGCCCCGGCCGGTCCTCGCGCGGAGCCGACATGCGAGCCTCGGCAGGCCCCCAGAGCTCCGTCACGGCCTGTTCGTCGCCGATGATCATTCGCGTCGAGGCTTGGGCCGTCGGCCCGGCGAAGGCTCCGCAGCCCTCCCCGGAGGGGACGACGTTCGCGCCGAAGTAGCAGAGCGCGGAGAGGCCGTCGCCGTCCTCGACGGCCCGGAATCGCGCGAAGCCGCGCCTGGCCACGTCCTCGAGGAACACGCGCTCCACGGGGTCGCGCGCACAGAACTCCAGCACCTGGTCGAGATTCGGGGTCACGGGCACCGGCCCAATGATCGCGGGTTAGGGTTCTCCGATGCCGATTCACGTCCGAGCCGAGCCCGGCGACTACGCCGAGGCCTGCCTGCTTCCCGGCGATCCGGTCCGGGCGAAGTACATCGCCGACACCTATTTCGACAACCCCGTGCAGAGGAACGAAGAGCGCGGGCTCTGGGGTTTCACGGGCGAGTTCGAGGGCCGGCCGATCTCGGTGCAGGCCACAGGCATGGGCTGCCCGACGGCGGCGATCGTCATGGAGGAGCTCGTTCAGCTCGGCGTGAAGCGCTTCCTTCGCGTCGGCACCTGCGGCGGGCTCCAGACCGATCTCGAGCTCGGCGACCTGATCGTCGCGCTGACCGCAGTCCCGGCGGACGGGACGGCGCGCCACTACACCAACCACGAGCCGCATTGCCCGACCGCGGACTGGGAGCTCATCCACGGCGCCGTGCACGCTGCGAAGGAGCTCGACCAGCCGATGCGCGTCGGCCCCAT
>Ga0307318_10000811_pt1 | contig 10338 bp, 8 predicted proteins | sample ER_DNA_367_FD_194500 | JGI IMG/M metagenome (GOLD analysis project Ga0307318, IMG submission 194500) | Bulk soil microbial communities from the East River watershed near Crested Butte, Colorado, United States - ER_DNA_367 | ecosystem: Environmental > Terrestrial > Soil > Floodplain | place: USA...
TGGTTGAGGGAACTTGGAGACCCGTGTCTCTCGCCACGCCTGAAACGACGGCGGCTCAGGGATCTGTATGAGAGGCCGCGCGTTCGCCGACAAGCACCCGTGGCGGCCCCACCGTCCAGTGCCCGAGCCGGCGGGCAGCAAACATGATCGCGGGGCTTAGACTTCGGCCATGGCCGAAGATCAGGAGAAGGTGGAAGGGGACGTTCAGCGCCTGACGCAGCCCGACTGGCTCGAGGGCGTTGAGAGCCCCGACAGCGGCCGCCGCCACAGCATTCGGTCGGAGATCTCGAACGCGATGGTGGGGCTTAAGAAGGAGTTCTATGGCAAGGGCCCGACCAAGGCCAAGACCTTTCTGAACGACAACTACGTCTTCTGCGTGATGGAAGGCGGACTGACGCGCAACGAGCAGACGCTGATTGACTGCGGTCAGGAGGATCTCGTACGCACGTACCGGCTGCGCTTCCAGGAGGCGATGGAAGCCCCGACGGTCGAAGCCGTTCAGCGTATAACCGACCGCAGCGTGATCGGCTATCACAGCCAGATCGTCTTCCACCCGGAGCGTGCCTTCGAGATCTTCGTGCTCGACCGCCCCATCGAAGACACCGGCTGAGCAGCGCCTTAATACGAGTTCCTGCTAGATCGCCCGAGCCCCGAACTTGCGCTCGCGCCGCTCCCCGCGGGACTCGAAGTAGGCCCACTCGAGCTCTCCCAGCTCGGTGGAAGGCGGATCGCAGAACCACCACTCGCGCCCGATGCGGTACCAGTTGCGGGTGGCCGCCAGCTGGCCCAGGACAGCCAGCACGCCCGACTCCATGCGGCGCCCCATCAATTCGTTCGCGGGCAGGTTCTCGCGGCGCATCACCCGAAAGAACTCCGAGCGCGGGTCCGAGACGGCGGTGATCGCCTCCATCACCCGGCGCGAGTCGACCGTCACGTCCCGGTCCTCCATGTACCAGCCGCCGACCGCCTTGACGTGCTCCATGAGCAGCTCGGCGTCCACCTTTCTCGGGTTGTTGAGAAAGCCGAGGTCGTGCAGGGCCACCCGCAGCTCCTCGGGGTCGTCGTTGAACACCGCCTCCAGCGCGCTGATCTCGAGCTCGATCTGGTCGCGGTCGAGGTGCTTGGTCATCCCGAAGTCGAGAAAGGCCACCCGGCCGTCGGGCATGAGGATGTAGTTGCCGGGGTGGGCGTCGGCGTTGAAGTGCTGCAGGTGGAAGATCGAGCCGAAGCAGAAGCGAAAGACGATCTCCCCGAAACGGTCGCGCTCAGCCTGAGGCAGCCGGCGCACCTCCTCGAAGCCCACACCGTCGACCCATTCGGTCACCAGCACCCGCCCGGTGGACAGCCGGGTGACGACCTCGGGCACGTGGATGAACGGGTGACCGCGGTACCCGCGGGCGAAGGAGCGCTGCTTCTGGGCCTCGAGCTCGTAGTCGAGCTCCTCCATCACGCGCTCCTTGAGCTCCGCGGCCGCCGCGCCGGCGTCGAGGCCCGGCGCCAGGGCCTTGGCCATGCGCAAGATCATGCCGGCGTTCTGCATGTCCGCGGCGATCGCCTGCGCCACTCCGGGGTACTGGATCTTGACCGCCACGCGGCGCCCGTCGGGCAGCACGGCCCGGTGCACCTGGCCGATCGAGGCCGCCGCGGCGGCCTCCTCCTCGAAGCTCTCGAACAGCTCCTCCACCGGCTCGGCCCACTCCTCGTCGAGGACCGTCTTGACCTTCTTCCACGGCATCCTCGGCGCCTGGGTGCGCAGCTGGGCGAGCTGCTTCTGGTAGATCTCGCGGTACTCGGGGGGCAGGAACTCGGTGTCGATGAACGAGGCCAGCTGAGCGATCTTCATCGCCGCTCCCTTCATACGCCCCAGCGTCTCGACCATGCGCTCGGCCGCCTCGAAGTGGCGCCGCTCGAGGGCGTCGGCGGCCCCGTCCGCCGAGCGGGCGATATTCGCCGCACGCGTGCCGGCGTAGCGGGCGCCCTGAGTCCCAACGACCGAGCCGACCTGGGCCGTACGCTTGATGCGGCCGGTCGGAATCGAGCTGTCGTCACGCTGCGCCACCCCCTTTGAGGATAGGCCGACCGCTAGACTGGCCCGCCGTCATGGCAGATGAGAAACGACCCATCCTCTCCGCGCAGGAGCGTCCCGAGCGCGGCACCCGCGCGACCAAGCGCATGCGCCGCGAGGGCCTCGTTCCCGGCGTGGTCTACGGCGGCTCGGACGGCGCCAGCGTCACCTTCAAGGTCGACTCGCGTGTGCTTCGCCAGGTGCTCGTGGACGGCTCGGCCCTGATCGACCTCGAGGTGGGCGGCAAGAAGCGCCCGGTGATCGTCAAGGACCAGCAGATCCATCCGGTGCGCGAGGAGATCATCCACATCGACCTGCTCGAGGTGCGCCTCGACGAGAAGATCCAGACCACGGTCGCCGTACACGTGGAAGGCTCGGAGGAGGCGCCCGGGGTCAAGGAGGGCGGCGTGCTCGAGCAGGTCTCCCACCAGCTCAACATCGAGGCGCTGCCGACCGCCATCCCCGACGCGATCGTCGTGGACGCGAGCTCCATGGAGATCGCGGCCACCATGCACCTCTCCGAGCTCGACCCGCCCGAGGGTGTCGAGTTCCTTGACGATCTCGAGGAGACGATCATCGCCACGGTCGTCGTTCCCACCGAGGTCGAGGAGCCCGAGGAGATCGAGGAGGAGACCGAGTTGGTCGGCGAGGAGGCCGAGGCCGAAGCCGGCGCCGAGGGAGCCACCGGGGACGAGGCAGCCGCTCAAGGCGAGGAGGCGGCGGCCGAGGCCGGAGGCGAGGAGTCTTAAGCGGCCGGCTCGTCAGCCGGCCGTGAGCCTCTTCCGCCGCGGCGGCGGCAAGGCCGACTGGCTGATCGTCGGGCTGGGCAACCCGGGTGACCGCTACGCGCGGACCCGTCACAACGTCGGGTTCGAGGTGGCAGCGCTGGCCGCGGAGCGCTGGGGCCTGCCGAAGGCCAAGAAGAAGTACTCGGGTCTCTTCACCGAGGGGCGCGCCGGACCCGGAGGCCAGCGAGTGGCGGTGCTCCTGCCTCAGACCTACATGAACGAGTCGGGTTCCGCCGTGAGCCCCGCACGCGGAGCGTTGGGTGTGGATCTGGAGCACGTGGTTGCCGTGCACGACGAGATCGACCTGCCCTTCGGGCGGATCGAGGTGCGGCTGGGCGGTGGGCTGGCCGGACACAACGGGCTCAAATCGCTCAAGCGAGGGCTCGGCAGCGCCGACTTCCGCAGGGTGAGGGTCGGTGTCGGGCGGCCCGACTCGACCGACCCGGAGGTCGTCTCCGCACACGTGCTCGGGCGCTTCAGCGAGTCGCCCGAGGAGGTCCGGGAGCTGATCGAGGACGCCGCCGGCGAGCTCGAGCGCCTGGTCAGTGCCAGTAGCTCGTCTGAACCCGAGCTCCCGCCCAGGTAAGCGCGATGTGCACCCAATCGGTGCGGCGGTCGCCGTGCTGGATCGTCCGGAGGCCCTCCTTCCAGCGCGAGGAGGTCCAGACGCGTCCGTTCCAGGCGACCTCCTGGATGCCCATCCGGCGGGCCCGGGGGTAGGGGCGCCCGTTGCGGTCGTCGGCGAGCACCCACTCGACGACGGCGTTGCCGATGGCCAGGTCGTGCGCCGAGTCGGCGTCGAGCGCCCAATCGAGCGCGCGGCCCTCGCCGTGCACGTCGACCACGCCCGGCCGCTTCTCAACACACGCGTAGCCCAGCCGCACCGAGCCCGAGTGCCAGCGCTCCTCGATCAGCTTGGCGAGCCTGATCACCCCGGGCAGGGCTGCGCCCGTGCACGACCCCGGATAGCTGCCCGGACGGTCGAAGTGGAAGTACTCGATCGAGCGCGCCGAAGGGACCTCTCCCGAACCCGCGACGGCGTGGCGGCGGCAGAGGGTCAGCGCCACCCGGGGACAGGCGCGCATCGACGACACGCCCTCGGGCATGCTCATGCTGCGGTCGGCGCGGCGTCCGCAGCGCACGCGCGTGGCCTGGCCTCCGTAGTTGGGGTCGGTGAAGAACCGGACGCAGTGCCCGACGGCGACGACGGCCGACGCCCGGTTGTCGTCGACGTCATAGAGGTCGCCGTCGGAATGACGGAAGCGGCGGAAGTCGGGCCGGTCGCCGTCCCCTCCGAAGGGCACTTCGATCCAGGCGCCCTGACAGTGAGGCTCCTTCCACAGCTGTATACGCACGTCGCTCTTGCGTACGCCGTCGGCGCACTCCGCCGCTCGGGCCGAGGCAGGGGCGCCGAGCACCAGGAGGGCACCGGCGAGCGTGAGAAGGAAGGCGGTTCGCTTCAGGGTCAATCCATGGCCATCCGTGGCTGGAAAGGGGCGATTGACACTTTCATAACCCACAAAGGCGAATCTGGCCAACGCGTGTATCCGGTTTTGCGCCTCTAGACTCGAAGTTCTGGAGCCGCGCGGCCCGCCCGCGCGGCCGCTGCGCATGCTCAGAGCACTCCTCAAATACGCCCGCGAGGACCAGTCGGTCAACGCTCTCGCCACGGCCGCTCGGGTCGAGCCACAGCGGGCCTTCGTGTCGGCGAGCCTGCGGCCGTACCTGCTGGCGAGCCTGCTCGACTCCGACGCCGAGCGGCCCGCGCTCGTCGTTGCCGGCGACGACCGCTCCGCGCGCGACCTCGCGGCCGACCTACGCGCCTACCTTGCGCCGCGGGCGGTGCGCTTCTACCCGGCGCGCGGCATGCGCTACGAGTCCCACCTGGCTCCCCCGCCCCATCTGGTCGGCCTGCGCATCGCGGCGCTCGACGCCCTTCTCTCCGAGCAACCCGCGGTGGTCGTCGCAAGCGCCGCGGCGCTGGCCGAGAAGCTGCCCGATCCCGACCTTCGCCCGCACGGCTTCGAGATCGAGAAGGGCGGGCTGCTCGACCTGGACGAGGTCGCCGCCCAGCTGGTGGCCTGCGGCTACGAGCGCATCGACCAAGTAGAGGAGCGCGGGCAGTTCGCCATCCGCGGTGACATCCTGGATGTCTACCCGGCCACCGAGGAGCGCGCGGTGCGCTGCGAGCTGTTCGACATCGAGGTCGAGCGGCTCACGTGGTTCTCCACCTTCACCCAGCGTTCGCTCGAGGAGGCCGAGCGCGTGGAGATCGCCCCCGCCGCCGAGCTCGGTCCCGAGCACCGCGAGCTGGCCGAGATCGCCGCGTCGACTGACGAGGGCGAGCGGCCCGACGTGGCCGACGTGCTGCCGGTCGACCGCTTCTGCGAGCTGCTCGAGCTGCTCCCCGAGCGCGCGCTGGTCGCCATCGCCGCCGAGGAGGAGCTCGGTCCTTCGCTACGCGACCTCTGGGAGGACGTGACGGCCAGCTTCCACGATGCCGACGCGCACCATCTCTACGTATCGCCCGACCGCCTGAGTGAGCGCCTCGACGAGCGCGCCGTCCTGCGCCTGTCGAGCATCTCCCAGGACCAGCCCCACGAGTTCCGCGCCCAGAGCGCCGACACGGCGGCGCGGTCGCTGCGCGACGCCGAGCCAGAGCTCGAGAAGCTCGTGCGCTCGGGCTACCGAACGGTCGTGGCCTGGGGACGGCGCGGCGAGGCCGAACGCGCGCAGCTGAACATGGCGCGCCTGCAGGCCGGCTTCCTCGACGGGCAGCCGGCTCCGGTCGAGCCGACCGTGCTCTTCGCCCACGCCGCCCTACGCGAGGGCTTTCTCGCCCCGCAGCTCAAGCTCGCGATCGTTCCCGAGCACCGGCTGCTTCGCCGGCGCCAGGCCCGGCGCCCCGAGGGGCCGCGGGCGGGCACGGTCGCCTCTTTCACCGACCTGCGGGCGGGATCGCCCGTGGTGCACGAGGACCACGGCATCGCGCGCTTCGCCGGCTTCGAGACCAAGACCGTGGGGGGCATCACGCGCGACTACCTCGAGCTCGAGTTCAAGGACGGCGACCGCGTCTTCGTGCCCAGCGACCAGCTGCACAAGATCAGTCGCTACGTGGGCGCGGACGCCGGCGACCCGCCGCTCTCCAAGCTGGGTGGCAAGGCCTGGGAGCAGCAGAAGCTGCGCGCCCGCCGGGCGGCCGAGGCGCTGGCCGGCGAGCTCATCACCCTCTACGCCGAGCGCCGCCGGCGCGCCGGACACGCCTTCCCGCGCGACTCCGAGTGGCTGCTCGAGTTCGAGGGGCGCTTTCCCTACCGCGAGACACCCGACCAGCTCGAGGCGATCGAGGCGGTGCGAGCGGACATGGAGGAGGCCCGCCCGATGGACCGCCTCATCTGCGGCGACGTGGGCTACGGAAAGACGGAGGTCGCGCTTCGCGCGGCCTTCAAGGCCGCCGAGGACGGCAAGCAGGTGATGTTCCTCGTGCCCACCACGGTGCTCGCCCAGCAGCACTACGGGACCTTCACCGAGCGCCTGCGCGACTACCCCTTCGAGATCGAGATGGTCTCGCGCTTTCGCTCTCCCAAGCAGGCGCGCGATGCCGTCCAGGGCTTCGCCGAGGGCAGGGTCGACATGCTGATCGGCACCCACCGGCTGCTCTCGCGCGACGTGCGCCCGAAGGACCTCGGGCTGCTGATCGTCGACGAGGAGCAGCGCTTCGGCGTGAAGCAGAAGGAGCTGCTGCGCCAGCTCAAGCTGAGGGTCGACGTTCTAAGCCTTTCGGCGACGCCGATTCCGCGCACGCTGCAGATGTCGCTGGCCGGACTGCGCGACATCTCGGTGATCGAAACCCCGCCCGAGGGACGGCGCCCGGTCAAGACCTACGTCGGCGACTACGACGAGGAGCTCGTGAGCGGCGCGATCAAGCGCGAGCTGGCCCGCGAGGGGCAGGCCTTCTTCCTCCACAACCGAGTCGACACGATCGACGAGACGGCCGAGCGCATCCGCGCGCTCGTGCCCAAGGCGCGCGTGCTGGTGGCCCACGGCCAGATGGCTGAGAGCGCCCTCGAGCAGACCATGCTCGAGTTCCTGCGCGGCGACGGAGACGTGCTCGTGTGCACGAGCATCGTTGAGTCGGGCCTCGACATCCCTACGGCCAACACGCTGATCGTGGAGCGTGCGGACCACTTCGGGCTGGCCCAGCTGTACCAGATCCGGGGGCGCGTGGGACGCTCGCGCGACCGCGCCTACGCCTATCTGCTCTACCCGAGCCACGCCGCCCTGACCGAGGAGGCGAGCAAGCGGCTGGCCACCCTCTCCGACTACACCGAGCTGGGCTCGGGCTTCAAGATCGCCATGCGCGACCTGGAGATCCGCGGCGCCGGCAACCTGCTCGGCGACGAGCAGTCGGGCCACGTGGCGGCGGTCGGCTTCGAGCTGTACGTGTCGATGCTCGACGAGGCGGTACGCCTCCTCGCCGGCGACGCCGCCGACGAGACCGCCGAGCCGGTGCGCATGGACCTGCCGGTGGACGCCTACGTACCCGGTGACTACGTGCCCTACGAGGCGGCCAAGATCGAGGTCCACCGCAGGGTGGCGGGAGCACGGGAGGTGGCAGAGCTGATCGTGCTCCGCGAGGAGCTCGAGGATCGCTTCGGGCCCGTGCCCGACGAGCTCGACAACCTCATTCGCCTGCAGGACGCCCGCATCAAGCTCGGTCGCGCCGGCGCCAAGTCGGTCGACTTTCGCCAGGGCAGGATGTCGGTCGCGCCGATCGAGCTCGACTCCCGCGGCGCCAAGGCGCTGCGCGAGCAGGTGCCCGAGGCGCTCTACGAGTCGGGCCGCAGCACGGTGCGCGTGCGCCTGCCCGAGGCGGCCGGCGAGCGCTTTCGCGCGGTGGTCAGCGCGGCGGAGGCGATCATGGAAGTGGCGACCGAGCCAACCTCCGAGTAGTCCGAAAATCGTCCGCTACCCTTCGCAACCGCTCCGGCCTGTGCTCCTTCGCCGCCGGGGTCTCCGCCTTAGCTGCGCTTTACGTCCCCGAAGTAGACATGGCCTGGATGACACACGCTTGGATCAAGTCTCTGCTCGCAGTCGCCCTGTTGGGGGTCACGGCGCTGATCGCCGCCGGCTGCGGCAACGACGTGCCCCCGGGTGCCGTCGCGAAGGTGGGCGACTCTGAGATCACCCAGGACGAGTTCGACAAGTGGCTCAAGACCGCGGTGTTGGGCCAGGCGCAGGGCGCGCCCGCGGCGGTGCCCGATCCACCCGACTTCGCCAGGTGCGTGGCGGCCAAGAAGAAGACCCCCGCCCCGAAGGGGCAGAACAAGCCGTCCGAATCCCAGCTCAAGAAGCAGTGCCAGCAGGAGTACGACCAGCTCAAGGGCGAGGTCATGCAGTTCCTGATCCAGGCCGAATGGGTCGAGCAGGAGGCCGAGCAGCAGGGGATCAAGGTCTCGCAGAAGGCGGTCGCGAAGTCCCTCGCCGACCAGAAGAAGCAGGCCTTCCCGTCAGAGAAGGCCTACCAGCAGTTCCTGAAGACCTCGGGCATGTCCGAGGACGACATCCTGTTCCGCGTCAAGCTCGACCAGCTGCAGCAGAAGCTCACCGCCAAGGCCACCGAGGACTCCCAGAAGGTCTCCGACAGCGACATCCAGGAGTACTACGACGAGAACAAGAAGCGCTTCGCCCAACCCGAGCGCCGCGATCTGCGAGTGGTCCTCACCAAGAGCGAGGCGAAGGCGAAGCAGGCCAAGAAGGCGCTCGACGACGGCGACTCGTGGAAGCAGGTGGTCGACAAGTACTCGATCGACGAGGCCTCCAAGGCCCAGGAAGGCCGGCTGCCGGCCGTAGCCAAGGGCCAGCAGGAGAAGGCGCTCGACGAGGCGGTCTTCGCTTCCAAGAAGGGCCAGGTCGAGGGTCCGGTCAAGACCCAGTTCGGCTGGTACGTGTTCGAGGTCGAGAAGGTCACGCCCGCATCGCAGCAGTCGCTCGAGCAGTCCAAGGACACGATCAAGAACCTGCTGCGCTCGCAGCGCCAGCAGAAGGCGCTCGACAAGTTCGTCAAGGACTTCCGCGAGGAGTACAAGGGCCAGACCGACTGCGCCGAGGACTTCCGCATCGCGGAGTGCAAGAACGCTCCGAAGGAGACCAAGAAGGACCCCGCCACGGGCAACGGCGTGAGCGGCCAGGGCCAGCCGGCGCCGTCGCCTCAGGAGCCCAATCCCTAGATGACTGATTTCAAACCCGCGCACCCACGGATGACACGCCATACCTGCGCTGGCTCGCCACCCGCGTCCTCGCCGATAGTTCTTCAACTATCGGCTTCGTCCGCGTGCGGCGCCCAGCTTGGTCTGTCGCGCCCTCGCGGGCACGCGGATTCGAAATCAATCATCTAGACCGGTGAGCCACGATCTCGCAGCTGCGCTGACGCGGCTGGACGAGATCACGCGCCGCCTGCGCGTGGAGTGTCCATGGGACCGCGAGCAGGACGAGCGCTCGATCGTGCCCCACACGGTCGAGGAGGCCTACGAGTTGGCCGACGCCGCTCTCGCCGGCGATGACGCCAAGCTGCTCGACGAGCTGGGCGACGTGCTCTTCCAGGTCTACTTCCTGTCGCTGCTGCTCGAGGAGCGCGGTGCGGGCAGCTTGGCCGAGGTGGCCGACAGCTGCCGAGCCAAGCTGATCCGGCGCCACCCCCATGTCTTCGGCGACCGCGAGGCGGAGACCGCCGCCGACGTGCTGCGCAACTGGGACCAGATCAAGCGCGACGTGGAGGGAGCCGGCGAGCTGTTCGGCTCCATACCGGAGACGCTGCCCTCGACGCTCTACGCGAAGAAGATTCTCCGGCGGGCCCGCAGCGCAGGACATGAATGGGCCGGTCCGGGGGATGATCCCGGCGAGCGGCTGCTGGCGGCGGTGCGCGACGCCGCCGAGGCCGGTGTCGACCCCGAGCTGGCGCTGCGCCAGGCCGCCGACCGATTCCGGAGCGAGGTTGAGTCAAGTTGAGCGAGATCGAGAAGGTGCACGGACGGCAGATCCTCGACAGCCGCGGCAATCCCACGGTGGAGGTGGATGTGCTGCTGAGGTCGGGCGCCGCCGGGCGCGCGGCGGTGCCCTCGGGCGCCTCGACGGGCCAGTTCGAGGCGGTCGAGCTGCGCGACGGCGGACAGGCGTGGGGCGGCAAGGGCGTCTCGCGGGCCGTGGCCCACGTCAACGGCGAGATAGCCGAGGCCGTGCAAGGGGTCGACGCAGCCGACCAGGCGGCCCTCGACCGCACGATGATCGAGCTCGACGGCACCCCCAACAAGGAGCGCCTGGGCGCGAACGCGATCCTGGGCGTATCGCTGGCGGGCGCCCAGGCCACGGCCGCCGAGGTCGGCCAACCGCTGTGGCACTACCTGGGAGGGGACGCGGCCCACCTGCTCCCCGTGCCGATGATGAACGTGCTCAACGGCGGCGCCCACGCCGACAACAAGGTCGAGT
>Ga0307318_10000815_pt1 | contig 10314 bp, 12 predicted proteins | sample ER_DNA_367_FD_194500 | JGI IMG/M metagenome (GOLD analysis project Ga0307318, IMG submission 194500) | Bulk soil microbial communities from the East River watershed near Crested Butte, Colorado, United States - ER_DNA_367 | ecosystem: Environmental > Terrestrial > Soil > Floodplain | place...
CGAGTACTTGAGCGCGTTCTCGATCAGGTTGTCGAGCACGATCGCAAGATCCTCCGCCGACGCCCGCGCGTACGCGTTCTCGCGGCAGTCGACGAAGAGCTCGTGGCCCGTCTGGGCGGCCCGGTCGTTCCAGCGCTCCACCGCCTGCTCGACCTGGTCGGCGAGGGAGACGACGGTGCCGGTGCCCGGCCGGTCGCCCTCCCGCGCCAGCGTCAGGAGCGTCGTCAGGAGCCGTGCGAGCCGCTCGACCTCGCGCTCGGCCGCCTCGAGCTCGTCCGAGAGCTCCGGGCCCGCCTTCAGCGCCGCCGCCTCGAGCCGGAGGCGCAGGCCGGTGAGCGGCGTCCGGAGCTGATGGGACGCGTTGGCGACGAACTGCCGCTGCGCCTCGAGCACCTGCCCGAGCCGCTCGGTCATGTCGTTGAACGCGTGGGCGACCTCACGGTGCTCCGTCGAACCCTCGGGCGCGGCCCGCGCCTCGAGGTCGCCCGCCTCCACGCGGCGCGCCGCCTCGGCAAGCCGCTGCAGCGGCCGGGCGAGGGTGCCCGCGAGCACCCACGCGAACGCGAGCCCGAGCACGAGTGCGATCAGCCCGATCCCGATCAGGCCGAGGACGTCACGACGGACGCGCCGCTCGATCGCGTCGACGCTCTGCGTCACGCGGACGGCGCCGACGCGGGCATTCCCGCTCACGACCGGCACGGCCGTGTAGAGGAGCGACTCGCCGAGCGTGTCGCTGAACCGCCGCCCCTGGGCGACCTGTCCCTCCTGGAGCGCCGTGCGGATCTCCGGTCGGTCGCCGTACGAGCCGCCCGCCAGGCCCGCGGAGTCGGCGGCGAGGCGCCCGGCCGAATCGACAACGATCACGCGGCCGCCGAGATCCCGGGCGGCCTCCCTGGTGATCAGCCGGAGCTGCGCGGCGTCGCGCATGCGGCCCGAGGCGCTCGCTGCGACGAGCTGGGCCTGCGCCGCAGCCTGCCCCTCGACCTCGGCGTCGACCCGCCGCGAGACGTTGAGGATGAGCGGGATCTCGAGCGCCACGATCACGAGCACGAGCACGTACGCGAAGGCGGCTAGGAGCCGGGTCCGGAGCGACACGGTCAGGCCTCGTCGTCCGAGGAGAACCGGAAGCCGACGCCGCGGACCGTGTGGATGTAGCGGGGCGCCGTGGGGTCGTCGCCCAGCTTGCGCCGCAGGCCGCTGATGTGAACGTCCAGGGTCTTCGTCGAGCCGAACCAGTTCGTGTCCCAGACCTCGTCGATCAGCCGCTCCCGCGTGACGACGGCGCCGGCGTTCTCGACAAGCAGCCGGAGGAGGTCGAACTCCTTGCGGCTGAGCTCGAGCTCCGAGCCGTCGACGGCGGCGCTCCGGCGCGCGGGGTCGAGCTCGAGCTCGCCGATCCTCGTCGCACCGCTCGGTCGCCGCTCGCCCGCCTCGGCCGCGCGCCTCAGCACGGCCCGGACGCGGGCGACGAGCTCGCGGGCGCTGAACGGCTTCACGACGTAGTCGTCTGCGCCGAGCTCGAGGCCGGCGACGCGGTCCGCCTCCTCGCCGCGCGCGGTCAGCATGATCACCGGGAAGCGGGCGCGCGAACGCAGCTCGCGCAGGACGTCGAAGCCGGAGCCGTCCGGCAGCATCACGTCCAGCAGTACGAGGTTCGGCCGGATGCGGTCGGCCATTTCCAGCGCCTCCTGCGCCGTTCCTGCCACGGCAGTGTCGAAGCCCTCACGTTGGAGGGCTTCGACGAGCGGCGTGGTGATCGACTCCTCGTCCTCGACGAGGAGCACGGTGCGCCGGCCGAGCTGCATGCCCGGTTTGTACCCGCTCAGCGGGCGCGGAAGCTTCCGCGCATCCCCTCGGAGGCGTGGTCGCTGACCGCGCACCACCAGGAGTAGCGGACGCCCTTCCTCAGCTTGGCGACGATCGTGGCGCTGCCGCCGCCGGCCAGGAGCCGCGTGCCCCAGCGCTTGCCGCCGCCGCGGAGCATGAAGTTGTGCTCGTCGCCGCCCGCGTTGCGGACCACGAAGCGCACGGTTCCTGCCTTCGGGCGTGCCGAGAGCGAGATCGCGCCGTCGACCTCCTTGACGCGGACGGTCTGGGTCGCGCCGGAGCCGAGCGTGGGGACGAGCAGCGCCGCCGTCGCTCCGAGCGAAGCGAGCAGGAGGAGAAGTGTCTTCTTCATCGTCGTCAGACCCCTTTCGGTCAGTTGTCAGTCGTCGTCGCGGCCGCCGCCACGCCCGGAGTTCGAGCCCGAGCGGTCGTCGTCGCCGTGGTCGTCGTCGGAGCCGCGGTTCGGCCCGGAGCGGTCATCGCGGCCCGGGCGGTCCTCCGCGCGGTCGTCGTCATCGTTCTCCCGGACGGTGCCGGCGGGAACGCCCGTGCACCGCGGGTCGTTCGCGTGCTCGGCCTCGTCGCACGGGCCACTCAGGTCCTCGCCGGTCTCGGTGGTGCCGGTGGGAGCCGTCGTGGTGGCGTCCGTTCTGGTCGTGCCGAGCGTCGTCGCGTCGTCGGTCGTCGCTGTGGTCGTGAAACCGTCGTTCGATGAGCCGGTGAGTGCGTTACCGGCGAGCGCGCCGCCTGCGGCGAGCAGCACGAAGGCGGCAAGTCCGATCACGAGCTTGGTCATGAGTCCTCCTTTGTTCACGGCCATAGGCTCGCGTGCGCCCGCTCAAGAGCGGGCAAATGGGAGGAAAACCTTGGTTAAGCCTTGGTATCGCCGGGCAGACGGACGCCCTCTGCCGCCGCCCGCAGCGCGGGCACCGGGTCCGTCTCCGGCCGCGCGACGAGGAGGACGGCGCCGTAGCCGTCCCCTGCGAGAGCGTCGACGAGGAGCTGCAGCCCGAGTGCGAGCGCGAACGCCTTGTGGGCGCGGTCGCCCCCAAAGGGGACAAGCTCCTCCTCCGAGGCGAGGCCGGCGATCACGTCGCCGTAGGTGACCTGCCCCATCGAGACGTCAGCCACGACTGGTCCGCCGTCCGAGCTCGGGATCGCGATCGACAACGGGTTCGTCCCGGCGAGCTTCGGGCCGCCGCCGGGAGGTCCGAGCCGCGGCGGTGACGTCGCCGTCAGCGCGGCGACGAGGCCGCCGTCGGCGAGCCTGCGCGTCCAGTAGCCGAGCATGCCGGTGGGGAAGCAGTTCGAGGCGACGACGACCCGCGCCCGCTCGGGCGGCGACTCGAGCTGTGCCGCGCAGACGGCCGCCAGCGTCAGGTAGCCGAGCGCGCCGCGTCCGTCCCAGCGTTCGTAGCCCGGCTCCGCGACGATACGCTCGGGCCGAGCCGCCGGGTCGACCTGCTGCGTCCTCAGCCACTCGACCCGGCTCAGGCCGTGGCCCTGCTTCCCGCGGCGCTCGGCGTCGAGGAAGTGCTCGGCGAGGATCCCGGCGTCGCGGTCGTCGAAGCCGAGGCTGCGAAGGGTCGGCACGACGTCTTCAGGCCTCATTTCACCCGACTTTTACGAACTTCTTACAGCGGGGGGACGCCGCAGCGCCCACCCTTGGGCAGCAGCAGGGGTGCAAACCGAAACTGGGGGGTACCACGACATGCGCAGAATCAAGGTCTGGCTCTTGATCGTGTCGGCGCTCGCGCTCGTCTCCGCGGGTGCTGCGGTCGCACACGGCAAGCGTGGCAAGACCCATACGGACGCGGTCTCCGCGACGCTCGCGGCGACCCAGGCGCGCATCGCGAACAAGACGTGCACCGGCGAGGACGGCGCCTATCGCGCCTTCCACGGCAAGTGGACCGGAACCTCGACGGGCGACCCGCGCCTGACCGGGAAGCTCAGGCTCTATGCCCGCGGCCTGGTGAACACGACCACGGGGAGCGGCCAGGTCACCGGGTGGCTCGGGATCCGCGGTGAGAAGTCCTGGGCGAAGGCGCGCTTCGTCGCCGTCGTCACGGGCGGCACCGGGCTCAACGGCTACGTCATCGGCTGGGTCCGAGACAAGACCGGCAGCACGGTCGAGGAGACGGCCGGCAGCGGCAGGCTCCTCGGTTCGATCTTCGGCACGATCGCGCCCGACGGCGCGCTCGCGGCCAGAATCGGTACGGGGGCCGCAGTCGCCGTCGCCAACATCCAGGGCGGTGGCTGCTCCAACCATGTGCACGGCAAGCGCCGTTAGGCGCTAGCCGCGCGCGCCCGCGAGTGGGAGGGGCTTGGTGATGCCGAGTCCCTCCTCGCGGCGCGTCTGCTGCAGCGCCTCCGCGAGACGGATGATCGCCTGCGAGGCTTCCGCGTCGGGCTGCTCCCACACGAGCGGCTCGCCGCGGTCGGCGGCCTCGCGGAGCGCCGGATCGAGCGGAATCTTCGCGAGCAACGGCAGGCCGGTCTCGTGCGCGAGCGCCTCCCCGCCGCCGGAGCCGAAGAGCTCGTCGCCTGTGCCGACCAGGTACGACATGTTCTCGACCGCGCCGACGAGCCGCATGTTCGTCTTCTCCGCCATCTGCGCCGCGCGCACAGCGACCTGCTGGGCGGCGGGCTGCGGCGTCGTCACGACCAGCGCCTCGGCGCGCGGGAGCAGCTGCCCGAGCGAGATCGAGACGTCGCCGGTGCCGGGTGGCATGTCCACGACGAGCGTGTCCAGCTCGCCCCAGTGGACGTCGGAGAGGAACTGCTCGAGCGCCTTGTGGAGCATCGGGCCGCGCCACATCACGGGCGCGTTCTCCTCGAGGAAGAACCCGATCGACATCAGCTTCAGCTCGTCCCGGACCGGCGGCACGATCATCCTGTCGACGACCACCGGCCGCTGGTGCACGCCGAGCATGTGCGGAATCGAGTGGCCGTAGACGTCGGCGTCGAGAACGCCGACCCGCTGGCCGAGTCGCGCAAAAGCGGCCGCCAGGTTGGCGGCCAGCGTCGACTTCCCGACGCCGCCCTTGCCGCTCGCGACCGCGATCACGCGGGTTGAGCGGTCGAGCGAGATCCCCTTCGTGCGCTCGGTGACGCCGCCGCGCAGGCGCGTCGTCAGCGCCGCCTTCTCCTCGGGGCTCATCACGTCGAAGGCGACCGAGACGGACTCGATCCCCTCCAGCGGCATGAGCTCACGCTGCACCTGCTCCTCGAAGCTGTGCCGCAGCGGGCAGCCGGGCACGGTGAGGGCGATCGTCACCTCGGCGTGGGTGCCACGCACGTCGACCTCGCGCACCATGTCGAGCTCGGTCACGGGCTTCCGGAGCTCCGGGTCGATCACGCGCGAAAGCGCGTCGGTGATGGCGTCGGGAGAAGGCTGCATCACCCGTAAGCCTAGACATCCATCAATTCCTTGAGCCGAAGCCCATTGCGCACCGCGTATCCCTCCCAGTCGTTCAACGTGGGGGACCCATGGTTCCCCCACGATCCCCCTCCTTCTCTCGATCTCCGACATCCACCGTGGACGAGGCCGGGCGGAGCCCGTCCTCGCGACGCCAGAGCCGTTAGACACCCAGCAGCTCTTTGAGCCGAAGCCCATTGCGCACCGCGTATCCCTCCCAGTCGTTGTTGAAGTACGCGTAGACGTCGACGTCAGCGGCGCGCCAGCCATCGAGCCGCGCTGCCCATTCGAGGAGCTCGGTTTCCGAGTAGTTCCCGTTTCGGCCGCGGTGCCCGTGGTGGAGACGGACGAAGGTCCAGTCGGTCGTCAGCTCGAACGTCCGGAACGGGTACCTCGGACTGTCGGGGATCACGAGCGCGACACCGCGGCTCCGAAGGAGCTCGTAGACCTCCTCGACGTACCAGCTCGCCTCGCGGAACTCGAAGCAGTGGCGCCCACGCGGGAGCGCCTTCAGCGTTGCCGCCAGCCGCTCGTCGTCGCGCTTGAACGTCGGCGGAAGCTGCCACAGCACCGGCCCGAGCTTCGGCGACCGGGCGAGCGGGGCGATCCGCGAGTAGAAGAGCGGGATCCCCTGCTCGAGCCCGCCCAGCCGCCGGATGTGCGTGAGGTAACGGCTCATCTTCACCGCGAAGAGAAACCCCGGCGGGCTCTGTTCGACCCAGCCTTGCACGGACGACACGCGCGGCAGGCGGTAGAAGGTGTTGTTGATCTCGACCGTGTCGAAGAGCGTCGCGTAATGATCGAGCCAGCGGCGCTGCGGCAGTCCCTTCGGGTACACGCGCTCTCGCCAGTGGGGGTAGTTCCACCCCGAGCACCCGATGCGGACCTCGCTCACCTCGCCCTCCTGGGGCGCCGCTGGCGGTGCGAGGCCGGAGGGCACAGTGCGAAAGCACGGGCCCGGAGAGCATCGTGCCGTCCAGCGGCGTCAGGTGGAGGCGGAGGCGGGCTTCGCCCGGCGGGAGGCGCCGCCGGCCAGGAGCGCGAGGTCACATCTCGAGGATTTCCGCGAGGCGGCCTTTCGACTCTTCGGTCGGAGCGGCGACGGTGAGCGCGTGCGGGGCCAAGTCGAGCGGCGTCGCATCCCACGGTTGCCCGTCCGCATGGCCGATCGGCAGCCCCTGCTCCCGCACCACGAGCTGCGCCGCGGCGACGTCGACCGACCGCGCGCCGCGCAGCGAGCAGACGGCGTCGACGCGGCCCGCTGCAAATTGGCAGAGCCCGAGGGCGAGCGAGCCCATGATCCGGAAGCGCCGTGCGTACTCGACGAGCGCCTCGGCCTTGGCTGCGACCGACGTCGAGAGCGTTCCCTCCATCACGAGGATCTCGACCGGGTCCTTCGGACGCTGATCACCCAGCGGCCGACCGTCGAGCTGCGCGCCGCCGCCACGGCTCGCCGTCCACTCCTCACCGGAGCCGTAGTCGCAGACGTAGCCGAAGACGACGTCACCCATGGTCGGCCCCTCGGCCACGGCGATGGACAGGCTGAAGTGCCAGAGGCCGCGCTTCGCGTTGACGGAGCCGTCGATCGGATCGACGACGACGTGCGTCTCCGACTCGCCGAAGGCCTTGATCCCGAGCTCCTCCGACACCAGCGTGAAGTCATGCCCCTGCTCGTGCAGCGCCTCCAGCCTCGCGACGACCGCCCGCTCGGCGGCGGCGTCGATCGCGGTCGTGTCGTCACCGCCCTGCCCGGCGGCGATCACCGGTTCGCGGTCAGCGCGGGTGGGCAGGTCGTCGAGCACCTGCCGGATGTCCGCCGCTGCCGCGCGGCAGGCCTCGAGCCACGGGCTCAATCGTCCGGGTGGAACAGGAGGCCGGAGAGCAGCTTCGGATAGAAGTAGGTCGTCTTCTGCGGCAGCGTCTTGCCAGCTTCCGCGAACCGGAAGACGTCCTCGATCCGCGTCGGCCGGACGAGGAACGCGCCCGCGGCGCGGCCGCTGTCGACGGCGGCGACGGCGTCGTCGACGGACGGCGTATAGGAGAGCTCGCCCGGGGCCAGCGCCTCGACGAGCTGGACGTCCAGCTGGTCCCGGTCGCCGTGGACGACCGCGATCCCGCCGTCGCGGCGGTAGAGGACGGCGGCCGCCCGGTCCTCCGGCACGCCCTCGAGCTCGCTCAGCGCGGCGCTCAGGTCGTCGACGTTTGCCGGCGGGCCGTTCACGTCCTGCGCCAGGCGGTGCGTCGGGAAGATCATCAGGCCCGGATCGGCGGTAGAGACCAGCACGACCGGGATCCACTCCGCACCGTAGGCGAGTGCCGTCTCGTACCGGTGGTGGCCGTCGGCGATCAGCAGCTGCTTGTCGGCGAAGGCCTCGCCGATCCCCGTGTCGTCGAGTCGCCAGAGCCTCGCGCCCTCGGCCTCCAGATCCGGCGCTCCGGTCGGAAATTCGAACGACGGCGCCCCGTCGTTGAGCAGGAAGATCGGCTCGAAGTGCACGCCCGTCGCGCGGAGGAGGCGCAGGCGGCCCTCCTTCGGCCCCGCGTGCGTGCGCTCGTGCGGCAGGACGACCCGGTTCTCGTACGGCTCGGGCCTCAGCGAGCCGACGAGGCCGCGGCGCGTCCGCTCGATCCCGTCCGGCCCGACGTACTGCTGCTCCAGCGCCCAGAACGACGGCTCGTCATCCCGGACGAGCGCGCCGTCGGCGAGCCACTCGTGCCAGAGCCGGGCCGCGTCCTGCTCGTCCTCGGGCAAGGTCAGGTGGACGACGTTGAATGGGCTTCGCTCGAGCAGCTCCTCACGCTGCGCGTCGTCGATGACGTCGTACGGCGGCGCAACGAGGCGGTCGAGGGGGCCGGCGACGTCTCCGTCGTAGCGAACGGCCCGGAACGGCTTCACGACGGCCATCGCGGCCGAGCGTACCATCCGTTTCAACCCCCGCCCACCCACCAAAACATGCGCCGGGATCGGCGTTCGATCCACGGATTCCGGGAAGACCCCGCGCGATGCTCCAGGGCATGGTCGGCATGTGGGCGTTGCGCCGCGCGGTTCGATTGCTGACCGCCGACGACCCTCGCCCGCTCCCCACACGGCTCACGGCGGAGGCGAAGCGGATCCTGTTGGGCGCGGCGATCACGCTCGCCCTCCTTCTGGCCGCGGCCATCGCGCTGCTCGCGGTTCTGATCGCCGCCGTCTCATAAAGCCTTGAAACCGCGCCCCGCTTGCTGCGCCGGAGAAGGGGCAGCATCGTCGCTCGAAGGCCCGCAAACCGCATGGCTAGCGGTATCCGGAGTCGCCCCTAGACTCGGGCCGTGAGCGCCATCGCCGAGCTCCAGGAGGACCGCGTCGTCGAGGGCGTCTACGCGGTCGCGAGAAAGGAGCGCCGGCGCACCCGCACAGGCTCCGACTACCTCGCGCTCGAGCTCGTCGACCCGAGCGGCCGGATCGAGGCCCGCGTCTGGAGCGACGTCGAGCTGCTCGACGGCCGCTTCGGCGAGGGCGACGCCGTCCGCGTCCTCGGCCGCGTCGACCGGTATCGCGACCGCCTGCAGCTCGAGGTGCGGTCACTCGAGCCGGCCGAGGGCGAAGACGCAGCCGCGCTCACCCCGAGCCTCCGGCGGGACGCCGACGAGCTCGACGGATTCCTCGAGTTCCTGAGCGCGGAGCTGAGCCATCCCGGCCTGAAGCTGCTGGTCGGCCGGTTCGTCGGCGACGAGCTGTTCCGGACGCGCCTTCGCGAGCTCCCGGCGAGCCCCGAGCTCCACCACGACTACGCCGGAGGGCTGTTGGAGCACACCGTCGCCGTCGCGACGATCTGCCGCGACGCGGCCCAGGTGCACCCACGGCTCCGCCACGACCTGCTCGTCTCGGCGGCGCTGCTGCACGACGCCGGGCGCACGGTCGAGCTCGGGCGGGCACCGACCTTCCGGCCCACCGAGGAGGGGCGCCTGCTCGGCCACGTCCAGCTTGGGATCCGGCTCGTGGAGTCGCGCGCCGACGGCCTCGACCGAGGCGTGCTCGCGGAGCTCGTCCACGCCGTCGCCGTCCACCACGACGCCAGAGCCGCCCGCACGGCGGAGGCCGCAGTCCTCTACCACGCGAACCAGCTCGACGCGGTCGCCGCCACGCGGCCCGTGCACTAGTAGTTGCTCGCCGCGGTCGCCGCGCTGGGAGCCAGCGTCGCCTGGGGCATCGGCGACTTCCTCGGCGGCTACAAGAGCCGGACCGTTCCGGTGCTGGTCGTGATCCTGCTGGCGCAGATCGCCGGCGTCGCGAGCATCGGGCTCATCGTGCTGTTGGCCTGGAACCCGCCGCCCGGCCCGTCCGTCGCGTGGGCCGGACTCTCAGCGATCTCCGGGACGATCGGGCTCGCGTCGTTCTTCCGCGGCATGGCCGTCGGCGCGATCAGCATCGTCGCCCCGATTGCCTCGGTCGCCGCGGTCGTCCCGGTGGTGTTCGGCATCGCGACCGGCGACGAGGTCTCGTCCCTCCAGCTGGCCGGGTTCGTGTTGGCGCTCGGCGGCGTCGCCGTCGCCTCGGTCGAGCGCGGCCACGCTGGCTCCGCCCGGATGGCGGCCGGCGTCCCCTGGGCGCTCGCCGCCGTTGTGGGCTTCGGCGGTTACTACGTGCCGATGCACGAGGCGAGCGGGGACGATTTCCTCTGGGCCGCGTTCACGTTCCGGGTCTCGGTCGCCGTGTTGGCATTCCTCGCCTGGCTCGTTCTGCGCCCGCCGCTCGCCGCCGCGGCCGGAAGCCTCGGCGCGATCGCGCTGATCGGGATCGCCGACACGACCGGGAACACGCTCTTCGCCGCGGCCTCGAGCCTCGGCGAGGTCAGTGTCGTGTCGGTGCTGGCGACGCTCTACCCGGTGGTGACGGTGGCTCTTGCCGCGATCTTCCTGTCAGAGCGCCTGGACCGGCTCCAGCTCGCGGGCGTCGCCACGGCGCTCACCGGCGTCGCCCTGGTCTCGGCCGGTTAGTGCGAACCCCAGCGCCTCGACCGCGTCTGGCACGAGCCGGTAGTAGGCCCACGTGCCTCGTCGGGTGCTCTCGACCAGGCCGGCGTCGCGAA
>Ga0307318_10000816_pt1 | contig 10306 bp, 12 predicted proteins | sample ER_DNA_367_FD_194500 | JGI IMG/M metagenome (GOLD analysis project Ga0307318, IMG submission 194500) | Bulk soil microbial communities from the East River watershed near Crested Butte, Colorado, United States - ER_DNA_367 | ecosystem: Environmental > Terrestrial > Soil > Floodplain | place...
GCCGTCCAGAGCGAGACGCGCGGCAGGATCACGCCGTCCTGCCGACGGTAGCTCCCGCTGTAGCGCATCGCGGCGGCGTAGGCGAATTCCCGTAGCCGCATGAAGTTCTGCGGGGCGACGTTCTGCTCGCGGCCGCCGTTCGCCCACCAGGGCGTTCCGAAGATCGTGAACATCACCTGCACGCCGCGTGCCTGCGCCGTCAGCGCGGCGCGGTCGTAGAGCTCCCACTCATACGCTTTGTCCTCGGGGTTCGTCCCGTGGTCGGGGCGCTCCCGCGCGACGCCGTACGTGCCGCCCCAGGCGAGCATGATCCGGACGACCTGGGGACGGAGGTTCCCGAGCGTGCGGCCGAACTGCCCCTGGTCGCCGAGCGCCTCCTGGGTGTCGACGAGGCCTAGCTGGAGCCACGGCGACGCCGCTGCCGGGGCCGCCAGAACACCCGCGACAAGGATCGCGGCAATCGTCGCTAGGCGCATCACGTTCGAAGGTATCGGGTGCTTGTTAGGGCGACTTGAAACCGGGTAGTGCTCACGTAAACGATTGAAGGGGGTTCGATGGCCGAAGTCAAAGAATCGATCGAGGTGCAGGCGCCGATCTCGACCGTCTACAACCAGTGGACGCAGTTCGAGGAGTTCCCGAAGTTCATGGAGAACGTGGAGCGCGCCGAGCAGATCGACGACACTCACCTGAAGTGGGAGGCCGAGATCGGCGGCAACCGCTCCGAGTGGATCGCGGAGATCACCGAGCAGGAGCCGGACCGCGGGATCGCCTGGCGCTCGCAGGACGGCAAGGGCGTGTCGGGCGAGGTTCGCTTCGAGCCGATCGGGCCGGAGCGGACGAAGATCGACGTTCTGATGACCTGGGAGCCGGAGGGCCTGGTGGAGTCGCTCGGCGCGAAGATCGGCGCCGACGAGGTCGGTGTGAAGCGCGACCTCGAGAACTTCAAGCGCCTGATCGAGGCGCGCGGCGTCGAGACCGGCGCCTGGCGCGGCGAGGTCGAGCAGGGTCAGAGGGCCGACTGATGGGCCTGACCGACATGCTCCAGGACAACGTCAAGCGCGAACAGGTCGAGGACTTCGTCAAGCGCTACGACCAGGGGAAGCCCGCTGACGGCATCTCCGACCAGGAGGCCCAGCAGCAGCACGACCAGGTCGCGGCTCAGCTCGACGACAAGGAGTACGAGCAGTCGGCGAAGGAGTCCTTCGAGCGCCTCGATCCGCAGGAGCGGCGCGAGGCGGGGCAGCAGCTGGGCGTCGGCGAGACCGATGACCCAGGTGAGCTCGCAAAGGCCACGGCGAAGGTGCACAAGGAGCAGCCCGACCTCCTGAACGACCTGATGTCGAACCCGGCCGTGAAGGGTGCGGTCGCGGGCATCGCCGCCTCGGCGGCAAAGCGCGTCCTCAAGCGCTAGTCGACGGAGACGGCGGGCGGGCCGCCGAGGCCCGTCCGCCGGTCCCGCTCCGCGATCCACGTCGCGAAGCGGCCGGCGGCGGTCCGGAGCCAAGCGCTGAGCTGGTCGTCGAAGGCGTCGATCTCGCCGCGGAGCTGGAAGAGGCGGAAGTCGAGCAGCCGCTCCGCGTCGCACGAGTGCAACGGGAGCGCGTCGCGCGCCACCGACGCGCCGCACTCTGGGCACGGAATGTGAGTCGGCTGCGGGAGCGCCCCGAACACGATTACGTGGTTAGACGCACGCCGCCGCCGGAACGATCGCCCGCAACCGTCAAGCTTTCGTAAAGTTTGAGCCGGCGGGCCGAAGCCCGCCGGCTCAGTGGAGGTCAGACGCGAACGAGCTCGCGCTCGGGATCGGGCTCGGGCTCGGCCTCGAAGGCCTCGGGCTCGGCGACCTCGATCACCTGCGGTTCCTCGTCCTCGCGCCGCTCCTCATCGAGCAGAGCCTTCCATTCCTCCCAGCGGGAATGGCACATGCGGCGCTCACCTCCTTCTCTGCTCGGGTTCTCCTATTGCGACGGACTCCCCGCCATCGCGGCCATCTCGGCCATCCACTTCTCGGAGCGGATCTTCAGCTCCTCTGGCGAGACGTCCTCGACGTGCGTAGCGATCTGCCACGTGTGGCCGAACGGGTCGCTGACCGACCCGAACCGGTCGCCCCAGAACATGTTCTCGGGCTCCATCGTCGAGGTCGCGCCGGCGGCGACCGCCTGCTTGAACGTCGCGTCGACGTCTTCCACGAACATGAAGATGCCCGCGGACGTCCCTCCGAGCTCCTTCGGCGGGCGAGCAGTCGCCTGCGGGAAGGGATCGGAGAGCATCACGACGGAGTCACCAATCTCGAGCTCGGCGTGCCCGATGGTGCCGCCGGGGCCCTCCATGCGGAGGCGCTCCTTGGCGCCAAAGGCCTTGATGTACCAGTCGATCGCCGCCTTGGCGTCGTCGACCGAGATGTACGGGGTGAGGGTGTGGTAGCCCTCAGGGATTGGCTTTGCGGCCATCCTCACCTCCGAAGTTGGGGTCGCCTCGAGCCTAGCGGTACTGCTGCGGCGCGGCCACCGGTTCCCGGGGCTGTTTACCGAAGAGCAACACCGAGGTGACCAGCACCCAGAGCGGAACCCCGGCAAATACGCCGAGCCAGCCGATCGGCGGGATCGCGAGGATCAGCGCGAGAACCAGGCTGGACCAGGCGTACCAGCGCGGCAGCACCCCGTAGCGAAGCGAAGCCAGGGCGGTCGCGAGGAGCATCGGGATCGCGAAGAGCTCCACACCGCCGAAGAAGGCGTCGCCCATGTGGACGAGCGCGTCGGTCGAGGTCGGCGAGGTGTCGTCGATGTCGAGCGCCGCCTGCGCGTGGGGCATGTACGTCATCAGCAGGCAGACCGAGGTCGCCACGCCGCTGCCGAACCCGAGCACGGCGAGGCGGCCGCCCGGCCCCTCGTGGGCCTGGACCGCGGCGCGGAGGCTGCCGAGCATCCAGAAGAAGAAGAGGACGCCGAAGCCGAAGACGATCGCACCGGCGATCAGGCTCCTGTCGTTCTTGTCCACCCACGCGACGAGGGCCGCCGTGTCCTTGCCCTCCGGCCGGTCGTCCTTCTCCGTGAGGAACGCGCCGACGACCCAGAGCAGCACGGCGGCGACGCCGGTCAGAGGCGCGTAGCGCTCCCACCTCCGCATGCGCGGAATCTAGGGACGATCCCGGACGTGTGCGAACATACGTTCGATGGCCGGGGCGACGATCTTGCACGGCGATCTGGACGCGTTTTTCGCGTCGGTCGAGCAGCGCGACGACCCGGCACTGCGCGGCAAGCCGGTGGTCGTTGGGGGCGGCGTCGTGCTGGCGGCGAGTTACGAGGCGAAGGCGTTCGGGATCGAGACGGCGATGGGCGGCCGGCGGGCGCGGCAGCTCTGTCCGGACGCGATCGTGGTGCCGTCGAGGTTCGAGGCCTACGCGGAGGCGAGTAAGGCGGTCTACGAGGTCTTCGACGACATGTGCCCGCAGGTCGAGGGGCTCTCGATCGACGAGGCGTTCCTCGACGTGCGCGGGATGGAGCGGATCGCCGGGACGCCGGTCGAGATCGCCGTGCGCCTGCGCGAGCGGGTGCTCGACGAGGTCGGGCTGCCGCTCACGGTCGGCGTCGCGCGGACGAAGTTTCTGGCGAAAGTGGCGAGCGGCGTAGCGAAGCCAGATGGCCTGCTGGTCGTGCCGCCGGACGGCGAGCTCGCGTTCCTCCACCCGCTACCGGTCGAGCGGCTCTGGGGCGTAGGGCGGGTGACGTCGGCCAAGCTCCGGGAGCGGGGGATCCGCACGGTCGGCCAGGTGGCGTGGCACGACGAGCGCGAGCTCGTGCGCCTGCTCGGCCGCGCGGCGGGCCGCCAACTCCACGCACTGGCGCACAACCGCGACCCGAGGCCGGTCAAGCGTGCCCGTCGTCGGGGCTCGATCGGCTCCCAGCGGGCGCTGGGCCGGTCACGCAAGCCAAGGACGACGCGCGAGATCGAGACGGTGCTCTACGGGATCGTCGACCGCGTAACCCGGCGGATGCGGAAGGCGGAGCGCGTCGGCCGGACGGTCGTCCTACGGCTGCGCTTCGACGACTTCTCGAGGATCACGCGCTCGCACACCCTCGCGCGGCCGACCTCGGAGACGTGGGCGATCCTCGTCACGGCCAGGTGGCTCCTGGAGACGGCGCTGCCGCTGATCGAGAAGCGAGGCCTGACCCTGATCGGGATCAGCGTCGCGGAGCTCGAGAACGCGGACACGGTCCAGCTGCGGCTCCCGCTCCAGCCGCACGGAAGCGCGCTGGACGCAGCCCTGGACGCCGTGCGCGAGCGCTTCGGCCCGAGGGCGATCACCAGAGGCGTCCTCCTCGGCCGAGACGATGGCTGGACGCCGCCGCTGCTACCGGACTGAGGCTCAGACTCGAAGGTCCAGTCGGTCCAGCCCATCGTCCGGTTCCGGACCCTGCACCGAGGTGCCATAACGGATGAAATGGCGAGCTCGGAAGCGCGCGAGCGCGTAACAGGGGACGACAAGGCGTTCCGCCCCGGCGCGCGCAAACGAGTCCGCTGCTCCGTCTGCGGCCTCTTCCGCTGGTGCTCTGATCACCGCGGCAGGCCGGTATGCGGGTGCGCCGCATGTCTGCTCGCGGTGCGCCGCTAGGGCTGACCCTCATCGTTACCCAAGCCCCCACGTGGGAGCTTCGGAGCCTCACCAGGCGGTCGGCTTCTCCGGACGGTAGAGCCAGACGTCGAAGAAGTTGTCGAGCTGCTGCCCCGAGACCTGCTCGGCGAGCGCCACGAACGCCGACGTGCTCACGTTGCCGTAGCGGTTCCTCGTCGCCCAGGTGCGCAGGAGCTGGAAGAAGTCGTCGTCGCCGATCTTCTGCCGGAGCGCCTGCAGCGTCATCGCGCCCCGGTCGTAGATCGTCCCGTCGAACATGTCCGCGGGATCGCCGGGGTCGCCCGGCGGCGGCGTCCAGAACCACGTCTGCTGCGCCGGTACGTTGTAGTCGTTCTCGAAGAACTTCTGCGCCGTCTTCTGGCCGGTGTGCTCACTCCAGATCCACTCGGACCAGGTGGCGAAGCCCTCGTGTAGCCAGATGTCCGGCCAGGTCGTCAGCGTCACCGAGTCGCCGAACCACATGTGCGAGAGCTCGTGCGCGACGGTCGTCTCGTCCGGCATCCGGTCGTAAACGGGCTTCGTCTGCGTCTCGAGCGAGTAGCCGACGACCTTGGCGTCGTCGGCGATCGAGCCGACCGCGTTGAACGGGTACGGCCCGTAGATCGACTCGTAGAACTGCACGATCTCGGGCAGCTTCCGGAAGACGTTGCCCGCCGGCAGGGTCGGGTCGGTCGCGACGTACGACGGGATGCTCCCGACGTTCGAGATCGCCAGGTCGAAACGGCCGAGCGTCGCCGTGGAGAGGTACGGCGCCATCGGGTCGGTCTCGCGCCAGACCCAGGTGGTCTTGCCGCCGGCGGTCTGGCTCGAGACGAGCACGCCGTTCGCCATCGCCGTCAGGCCCACCGGGACGGTGATGCGGAAGTCGAAGGTCGCCTTGTCGCGCGGGTTGTCGTTGACCGGGTACCAGGCGGGCGAGCCCTGCGGCTCGCCGACGACGAAGGCGCCGTCGTCGGTCGGCACCCAGCCCTCGAGCGACCCGTCGGGGTCGGTGACGATCGCCGGCGTCCCGGCGTAGTCGACCGTGACGGTGAACGTGCTGCCGCTGCGGATTCCGGCCGCGGGCGTGATCACGAGCTCCTGGCCGTCGCGGGCCTGCGCGGCGGGCGCGCCGCCCACGACCAGGCGCGAGATCGTGAAGCCGCGGAGGTCGAGGTCGAAGCGGGAGAGATCCTGCGTGGCACGCGCCGTGATCACCGCGGTGCCCGCGAGGCGATTCGACGCCTGGTCGTAGTCGAGCGTCAGCGAGTAGTGCGAGACGTCGTACCCGCCGTTCCCCGCGTTCGGGAAGAACGGGTCGCCAAGCCCCGGGGAGCCGGGAGTGAAGTTCGCCGCGCCGGCGGTGCCGGCGGCAAGGAACAGAAAGGTTGTTGCCGCGAGCGCGGCGCGCCGGATTCGCTTCAGCATCTCAACTCTCCCCCAAGTTGCTTGCGAATGCGCGAAGCATAGGCGGAAACGTGGGCGGAACTCGACTAACGCTCTTTGAGCTCTCCAGGCCGGCCACTAGCGAGCGAGTCGCCTAGCTGAGATTCTCGAAGCGGGGCCGAGTCGTGAGAAGCATCCTAGGCGTTCGGCTCGCCGCCCGGCCCCAGGTCCACGGGCCCGTTCGTACACGGGGAGGCATCTAGCAAACCGTGACGCTCCAGCAGTATTCGTATGCAGCGTCGTAACCCACTGTCGTAAGTGTCGCTGGCGCCTGCCGAATAGCCACTCTGCGTCCCGGCGGAGAACTCCTCGCCGTACTGAGCGGCCGCCGCTCTCTTCGCGGCCGCGCTGTCCGCTCTTGCCGCTGAAGCCGTCTTCCTTGCGGTTGCGCCCTCCGCTCTTGCTCGGCGAAGGTTCTTGCTCACGACCGCCAGCTTGGCGCTCGCGGTCTTCGTGGCGCTACGGGACTTCGCGAGCTGTGAAGTCACATTCGCATTCTCCAAACGAACCTGGTTTCTCTCGCGCTGCAAGTCGGTGATGGTGTCCCGCTGCCCGTCGTAGACCACGAATGCTCCGAGAGCCGCTCCAGCTAGGCAAGCGAGACAAGAACCGCCAGGGCAACTACGAGCGCAATCCGGGTGCGTCTTCGTTGTGCGCCCGTCCCCGGATACCCGTTCGTCGGGGGAAATAGAGGGTCAGCCGAAGCCGGGGACTGACGCTCGTCGTAAACGCCTCGTTCGGTTTCCTGCCCCTGTTCTTCGTTGGACGACTCCCCGGTTCTTACCTAGCGGACGAGAAACGAGGTGCGGAGAGTTCCGGCTGAGCCGCACGAAACCGTGATCGTCCAGCGGCCGCGGGTCGTGTTCGTGCCGACCTTCCACGTCCAGCTCACCCGACCGGCCCTCGGCGTCTTTGAATAAAGGCCCTGCGCGTGCGAGGGGCCGCTCTTGTAGGAGACGATGATCGAGCACCTCCGCGCCGGCGAGACAGCCGCGGTGAGCGTTGCGTAGTCACCCGGGTAAGAGGAGGACACACGGATGAGCTTGACGCGGGCCTCAGCCGCGGCGGGTAGGACGAGCGCCGCGCTCATCAGCCCTATCGCGGCGAATGCCAGCAGGAAAGTACGGGGGTGAAGCGTGCGCAACCGAAGCCAACTCATCTCCATCTCCTCTTCTTCTGGTCGGGAGAGGGGGAAGGTCTTTCCCTCTCTACACCAGAACCCGTGTGGGAGTCGAAGACGTTCTACGGCTGCCGCGCGAGAACTAACGCAGAGCCATTATCGCACAGCTCGTGATCAACGGCACAAGACCGCGGGGTGCACTACTGGCCCCGAGGCGGCCGGTCCGAGAGTGAGGTCGAAAATTCCGCTAGTCCGGAAGAGGGCGCTTGAAGATGACCACGTGTCCGTCCTTCTCGCCCTGGAGTGCCTGGCTCATGAGGACCCAGCTCAGCTCCCACCCCTCGCGACCCAGCTCGTCGAACTCGCGCTCAAGGTCTTGGCGCTTCAGCTCCTCCTTGTGTCGGCCCATGAAACCGCCCGTAAGTACGACCGTCTTGTAATCCCACTTCGGCATGCCTGAGACCGTCTCAAAGATCGGTTCTCGAAGGCAAGTCGTTGTCCGCACCGCTCCGGCGATGAAGCCCTGGGGATCGTCGAGAACGGGCATGCGCCCCGACCCTGTCGGGCTAAGATCGCCGGCGTTTTGGCTGTTCAACCCGTCCTCAGCGGCGGGTCCCTGCGCCAAGCCCTGCTTCAAGGCCCTCTTCCGGACTCGAACCGGAGACCCCCTCCTTACCATGGAGGAGTCAATCGCAGATCGTCGAAAGCACCTCCTCTCCGTACCGTTCGAGCTTAGCGGGGCCAATGCCGGAGACCTTCGCAAGCTGCCACAGCTCCGTAGGGCGGCGGCGTGCGATCTCCTCCAGCGTCGCGTCGTGGAAGACGACGTAAGCCGGCACCTCGTCTCGGCGGGCTCGCTCGAGGCGCCACGCCTTGAGCGCCTTCACGACGGGGTCGTCCGATGGGATTCGCTCTGCCTCCTCGACGCCCAGCTCTCGCAGGAAGCGGCTCGGCTCGCCTGGCCACGTGATCTCCAGGTGCCGCTTCGCCCTCGTCATCCCGACGTAAAGGAGGCGCCGCTCCTCCGCCAGCGCCTCGGCGAACTTCGCCCGCTTGAACGGCAGCTCGTTCTCCTCCAGCCTGGGGAGGAAGACCGCCTCGAACTCCAAGCCCTTCGCGCGGTGGTAGGTCAGGAGGTTCACGCCTCGGCCTGATGCCTCCTCGCCGAAGCGGCTCTCCAGGTCGGCGAGGAAGTTCGCCACCGTGCCCTCGCCGAACTCCTCTGCCAGGCGGACGAACCGCGCGAGGTCGTTTTGGCGCGTCAGCTCCTCTTCGCCGACGCCCTCCGGCGGGTCGGCCACGAGACCCTGCCCCCGCGCTACCTCCGCCACGACGCCGCCCGGCTGCGAGCCAGAACCCCACAGTGCGCGGAACATGCCTCGAGCGCCGGGACGCGCCAGGAAGGCGCCGCCGCGCACCTGGTACGGGATGCCCGCCTCGGCCAGCGCCTCCTCGTACTCCTCCGAACGCGAGTTGATCCGGTACAGGACCGCGATCTTCTCGTGCGGCACCTCGAGCTCCTGGATCCGCCGGACGATTCGCGCCACCTCGGCGTCGGGCGACTCGCACGCCTCCAGCACTGGCGCTGGCCCCGACGCGCGCGTCGCGCGCAGCGTCTTCTCTGCGCCGCCGAGTTTCGGCACGAGCCGGTTCGCGACCTCGAGGATCTCCGGCGTCGAGCGGTAGTTCTCCTCCAGTCGGAAGACCTGGCCGCGCGCACGCAGCAGGTACTCCGGCGTCGCACCGGTGAACGAGTAGATCGACTGGTAGTCGTCGCCGACGACGCACAGCTCGTCCCGGCCGCCGAGCCAGCGCTCGAGCAGCGACTGCTGGAGCAGGTTCACGTCCTGGTACTCGTCGACCGTGAACGCGCGGTAGCGGTCGCGGAACGTCGTCGCCGCCTGCTCGTCCTCGTCGTAGAGCCGGATCGCGAGCTCGAGCAGATCCTCGAAGTCGATCCGGCCCTGGCGCTCCTTCTGCGCCTCGTAGCGGCGGAAGACGGAGACGATCAGGTCGGCCGGCGCCGGCGGCTCGTGGGTGCCGAGCCTCTCGAGGTACGTGTCGGGCGTCAGCCGCCGGTTTTTCGCCCACTCGATCTCGGAGGCGAGGTCGCCGAGCGGCCGGAACTTGTACGGCGGCGGCAGCGAGCGCCGGATCGGCTGGAGCATCAGCGCCTTCGAAGGGAGGATCTGCCCGAGCCGGTCGCCGGCGAAGTAGCGCAGCTGCGCGAGCGCCGCCGAGTGGAACGTCCGCGCCTGGACGCCGCCTACGCCCAGCCGCTCGAGCCGCGTGCGCATCTCGCCGGCGGACTTGTCCGTGAAGGTGACGGCGAGGATCTCCGTCGGCCGGAACGTCCCGGTGAGAACCTGGTTTGCGATCCGGTGCGTGATCGTGGTCGTCTTGCCCGAGCCGGCGCCGGCCAGGATCACCACCGGGCCGCGCACCGCTTCGACGGCGGCGCGCTGCTGCGGGTTCAGGCCTTCGAAGACGTCCACCAAGCGAGCTTACGGGCGACGTCGGCGGGGTCTCAAACGAATCTGGAACTTCGCTGGCTAGAGTCGCGATGTGGCCGGTCTGACGGCTGAACAGATCGCCGAGCTCGTCCCCTGCCCGCCCGAAGAGGTGGCGCGTCTGGAGGAGCTCGGGATCCTCGACGACCACCGAACCGGCGGGCACTTCGCCCCGACCGCCGTGCACGTCGTCCGGCTGATGAGCTCGTTCGAGGCCGCGGGCGTGCCGCTCGACGACGTCGCGCGCGGCCTGGCCGCCGGGGAGCTTTCCTTCCCGCTCGGGCTGTTCATGCCGGAGCCGGCCGCGCTTTCCGAGACGTACGACGAGCTGGGAGCTCGTCTCGGCCGCGAGCCCGAGCTCCTGCGCCGCTTGAGCCGCGAGCTCGGGGTGCCGCCGGCGGAGGGCGACCGGATCCGCGACGAGGACGCCGAGCTCATCCAGCTGCTCGTCACGACGCTCGACCTCGCCGACGACGAGGAGCTGTCGCGTTTCGCGCGGCTCTACGGCGGCAGCATCCAGCGGCTCGTCACCTCGGGCCTCCAGTTCTTCGACCGGGCGGTGAGCCAGCGCGTCGGCGGCTTTGACGTCCCGGCGGACGAGCAAGACCGATTGATCTT
>Ga0307318_10000817_pt1 | contig 10294 bp, 5 predicted proteins | sample ER_DNA_367_FD_194500 | JGI IMG/M metagenome (GOLD analysis project Ga0307318, IMG submission 194500) | Bulk soil microbial communities from the East River watershed near Crested Butte, Colorado, United States - ER_DNA_367 | ecosystem: Environmental > Terrestrial > Soil > Floodplain | place: USA...
CACCGCGGATGCGGGCCGGTCGCCGTGGGCCGGACGCTTGGGCCGCACCGGTGGCAGGTAGCGGGCAGCCTCTTCCGGGCCGGCGGCCAGGTCCAGGATCCAGGTCGACCCCTTCTCCAGCCGTAGCGGCCCGTCGATGCGGATGCTGCCGGCGAGCAACCGGAGGAGGCCTCTGATCTGCTCGCCGTGGCCGCACAGCACCGCCGCCCGCAGGGAGGGATCGGCCGCCAGCTCGAGCAGCCGTTCCACGGGTGCGTGGACCTCCAATGAGCGTGTCGGCTCGACCGGCAGGCTCCGATGGTGACCGTTGCGCCCACCGCGGCCAAGCGGGACACGGGCCCGCGTCGAGATTCGCACCGGTGGTGACGTAACCATGCCAACTCGCTGGCGTGATGCACTCGGAGCACATGTCTGCAGCCTCGAGGGGCGGTATCACCATGAGGAACTCCAGCCGCTGGGTGTCCCGGTTGAGCGCGGCGCGGATGGGGGCGCGCTCGGCGCGACCCTTGGTGGCCTGCAGCGTCGTGGGTTGCTCCCTGACCCGCTCACGGAGTTCGCGGACCTCGGAGCAGCGGCGGGCGGAGAAGAGACTGAGTGCCAACTCCCGGCGCTCCTGCGGCAGCCACCCGTGCTGGTCGACCACGGTATCGACGTCCCCGACCTGTTCCTGGAGGCGGACGACCGCGGTGCGCGCAGCCGCCACAGACTGTTGGAGTTCAGCGATTTGCGCAAGGCGTGGCTGCTCGGGCATCGCGGGGAACCGCCGGCGCTCACGCAGGTCGTCGAGTTTCTGGCTGCAGTGACGAAGGATCGCCTGCTGCTCCAGCAATGCGAGCCTGGCCTGCTCGCGACCCTCGTCGTATAGGGCGACCCGCGCAGCTTGTTGCCGATCGCGCTCTGCGTTGCGAGCCTCGAACTCGGCATCCCAGGTAGCCATCCCCGCGTCGACCTCCTCGGAGGTCAACTGCCGGAAGCCAGGCTCGGCCCGCGTCCACTGCTCAAAGACCGCTGCTGCCTGCTGGTACTCCTGCGTGCGATCCTCTTCCACCCACGGGTTCCAGGACGCGTCGCGGTGGATTTCGAGCAGCAGCGACCGGGCTCGGCTGAACTGCTCACCCGAGGAGGTTGCTCCTGACTTGGGCTTCCACAGCAGGCCGTCAACCTCGATGACCTCGCCAGCTGGGACTGGTCCGGAGCCTGTCGTATCGGACGGAGCCGCCATATCGTCTCCTCGCCATAGGTCGCCTTGTCGTAGGAGGCTCTTTCCGACCTTCGGCTGGATCGTACGGAGGATGTCCCGTTGACCGTGGAACTTTGGTGGTCCAGGACTGACTAGGCGTCACCCTCCTTGGTGGGTGTGACAGCGGCGGCGAGGCGCTGATCGAGTGCGACGCGCAAGGTCAGTAGGAATGCGTTGGCACAGCGGAACTGGTGCTGGTGATCGGCGAGATCCGCCAGGGGATCGAGCGACTGCGGCGCCGCGATCCGGCGCGGGTGGGGGGTGTTCGAGGCGTGGCTGTCCACGCTGCTGCACGACTGCGCCGACCGTATCCTTCCGGTCACCGCCGAGGTGGCCGAGGAATGGGGTAGGTTGAACGTGCCGGACCTGTTCCGGTGATCGACGGGTTGATGGCCGCAACGGCGAAGGTGTGCGGGTCAACCTTTGTCACCCGCAACGTCAACGACCTGGCCCGCGCCGGTGTGCGCCTGCTCAACCCGTTCGACCCACGGCCATGATCGGCTCTTCCACGCTTCGTGCCGCAGCTGGAGGCGGGAAGTTGCACAGCCGCTCAACCGGCGAGGTCGGCGAGGAGGTCGTCGAGCACCCGCTCCTCCTCGACCTTGACGCCGAGTTCCAGCATCGCCTCGGTGAGGCGGGGGTCCCAGGCGGCGGTGACCGGGTTGCCGCGCAGGCTCGCGCCGCCGAGCGGCGCCGCCGCCCGATAGGCGCCGGTGTCGAGACGCCACGGCTGCGCCCCGAAGCGGCCGATGATGCCGTTGGCGATGGTGATCCCTGGCCAGTCGAAGTCGCCGTGGTAGCGAAGCCGTGCCCCGGCGGCGGCGAGCTGCCGCAGCAGGACGGTGGCGGCGGCCCCCGGATGGGCGTTGGCGCAGACCAGCGGGGCGGTCCGGGCGCCGAGCCTGCTGGCGGCCTCGGCGATCACGGTGGGGTTCTCGCACACGAACACGCTGCGGTCACGCACCGGGAGGTCGGGCGGGTCGCGCAGGAGTTGGCGCGCGGTGAGGTGCACCGGCTGGCCGGCGTCGGCCCACAACGCCAGCGCGCGGCCCGTGACCGTGCGGAGGTCGCCCGAGAGGCTCAACGTGAGCACCGGGTTGGTCAGCTCGCCGGTGAGCACGCCGACCGACGCCCACACCGTCCGGCGCCACTCGGCGTCGTCCCCGGGCGGGACCTCGCCGAGGATCGCTGCCGCGCGCAGGACCAGGGCCGTCAGCGGCCGGCCGGGGTCAAGACCGTGCTCATCTCCGGCCGCGGTCGCGGCCAGAACCGAGAGCGGCTGCCCGCCGGCCGGGAGACGGCGGAGCACGGCCGCCGCCTGCTCGGCCAGCGCCCGCGCCGTCTCGGTATCGCCACCGGCGAGCCGGCGCAGCAGGCCGGAGCCGCGCAGCCACTCCAGCCACGGCGTTAGCGCGGCGTGGCGCTCGAGTACCTGCTCGGCGGCGGCGAACGCGGCGGCCCAGGCCGCGGTGTCGGTGGCGCGGCTGGCGAGGCGGTCGACCACCGGACCACTGAGCGCCTGGACCGCCGAGGCGAGGTCAGGGGCGAGCCCGCCGCGCTGCAGCACCGCCTCGACGGCGCGCAGGGAGACGTGCAGCGACGCACCCCTGCCGATGGGGCGGCCCAGGAGCCGGGCGACCGCGCGGCGCTGCGCCGCGGTCGCCGGCTCCAGCGCCACCGTCCCGTCGAGCGCGAGCCCGCGCTCCAGCCGCGTGCGGATCCGCTCGACCAGCCAGCGCAACTCCTCGTCGGCCAGCAGCCGGTGGAGCCGCTCCAGGTCGGGCGCGGTGTCTGGCTGGCTCACCACAGCGCTTCGGTGGCCTCTGGCCGGCGGCTCCCTCCGTCGTCCCCGACCGGCGGGGGACGCGGCGGTTCCACTCGGGTCCTCGCCCGCCCGTCCCACTCCCAGCGGCTGACGTGGACCGCTTCGATGCCCTCCCGGCGGCTGAGCTGGTGGATGGCCAGCCCAGGGACGCCGGGATAGCAGCCCCATTCGCGCTCGCTGGTCATCACGAAATCCAGGTCGAAGGTTGCCAGCAGACCCATGCACTTGGCTCTGGCGTCGTCGTCGACCCCGGCGAAGGCCTCGTCGAGCAGGACGAGCCGGGGTGCGGCCGGGTGCGCCGACCGGTAGTGCGCGGAGGCGGCGGCGAACAGCGGCAGGGTCACGGTGAGCACCCGCTCGCCGCTGGAGGCCGGGCCTGCCGCCGAATGCCAGCGGCCGTCCTGCCAGCGCTCGATCGTGAACCGGTGCCAGGACCGGTAATCGAGTGCGGCGGTGAGGTGCTCCAGCCAGGTGGCGCTCTCGTCGCCGACTCGTTCGGCGGTGATCCGCTCCTGCAGGAAGGCGCTCACGGCGGCACGGTCCTCCGCCGACCAGGCATCGCTCGCTTGCCGCAGCAGCCGCCGCCGCGCCTCGGCCAGCCCGGGCGGGCCGTCCGGGAGCGGCTCCCAGCGGAAGCGGAGCCTCATCCCGGTGCTGGTGGGCCGCTCGTCCAGCTCGTCGTTCATCTGCTGGACCTGGTGCTCGGCGTCGGCGATAAGCTCCTGGAGGTGGCTGGCGACCTCGTTGACCAGGTGCTCCTCGAGCAGCTCCCGCTCCTTGGCGCTGAGCACCCGCTCGCGGTGGTCGATCTCGTCGCCGAGGAGCCCGACCAACTGGTCCGGGGTGCGGCGCTGGCTCTGGAAGACCACGACGACCACGAAACGGTCTTCGGCGAGGTCGGCGGTGGCCTCGTGCCCGTAGCGGGTGAGCGCCTCCGCCAGCTCCCTGAAGCGATGGGCGAGTTCCTGCTGGACCCGCTCCCACGCCCGGTCGTCGGCATCGACCTCGACGAGGGCCTGCTCGACCCGCCGTGCCAGCCGCACGGCCGGGTCCGGCGCCCACGGCGTCGCCGGGTCGGGCAGGTCCAGCTCGCTCAGGGCCGTGGCGAGCAGGCCGGTGCCGGCGAACCGCTGGAACCCGGTGGCGGCGAGGATGCGCCGCCCGCTGTCGTCTGCAAGCCTGGCGAGGAGCTGCCGCTCCTGACCTTCGCCGTCGCCGACGCGGCCGGCGAGGGCGAGGCGCTCGTTGCCGAGCCGCCGGGACTCGCGTTCGAGATGGGCTGCTTCCGCCTTGGCCGCCTCCAGCCTGGCGCGCAGCTCCGCGACGGTCGCGCCGATGCCCTCGCGGAGGGTGTCACGGCGGCGCTCGGCCGCGTGCGCCTCACGCTCGGTGGTGGCGGCCTCTTCGGCACGCTGCCGCTCCTCCGTCTCGGCCTGGCGCAGCTCGGTCTCGGCGGCGGCCAGGCCGCGGAGCCGGTCGGCGTGACCGCGAGCCTCCGGCCACAGACCGGCGACCGCCGCCCGGTAGGCACCGACAGCGTCGCGCACGGCCTGGAGGGCGTCCAGCGTGGTGGGCAGGGCGAGGTCAGCGGCGGCCCGGTCGAGGTCCTGCTGGGTGGTGGCGGCGGCGGTGGCGGCCGCGCCGGCCGAGACCTCGTGGGCGGCCGCGCGCTCCACCCGCTGGCGCAGCTCCGCGGTGGCGGCCGAGGCGGCGGCGTGGGCGTCGCGCAGAGGCTGCTCGTCCGGCACGTCTGCCAGCTCGGCCTCGAGGGTGCGCTGACGCGCCTCGACCGCGTCGCACGCCTGCCGGGCGGCCTCGCCGGCCGCCTCAGTGGCGGCGATCGCCTGAGTCACCTCGGCCAGGCGCCGGCGGCGCGCGGCCTCGCGGGCCCCACGCCCGACGAAGCTGGCGGCGGGCTTGGCCCAGGCGCCCTCGGCCACCCCGAGGCGCCAGCGGCCGGTCTGCTCGACCCAGGTGCCCGCGCCGGATCTGCCGAGTCCGATGCCGGCCAGCACCGCCGCGACGGTCGCATCTGCGAGCTGGGCGGCCTGCGCGTCGTCCCGGTCGACGGCCGGCCGCAGCGCGGCACCCAGGTTCGGCGTTACCGCCGCGCCCGCCGTGACGACCACGTCGTGGGTGCCCGAGTCCAGCAGCCGGCCGTCCGGGGTGACCCAGGCGTCGAGCAGCCTGGCCGCCTCGAGTGCGGCCTCCAGGCCGGCCCGGTCCGCCTCGCCCACCCCCTCGTGGAAGTCGACCGCCTGCCACAGCGGCGCGCCGGCGCGGTCGTCCCGCACGTCGGCCGGGCGCGTGTACGGGACCGGAGGCGGGTCGTGCTCGCCGCGCTGGAGGCGCTCGCGCTGCTCGACTAGGTCCGCCAGCGCCTTCTCGGCCGCCTCCAGCTCCGCCAAGGCCAGGGCGCGTGCCCCGGCAAGCCGGTTGCGGGCCCGGGCGCCGGCGGCGGTGAGGATCGTCAGGGCCGGGTTCTCACCGTCGAGCGTGCCGGTCCAGCCCTCCAGGCCGGTGAGCGTCTCGTCCGGGTCGGGCAGGGGCAGCTCGGTGAGCTCGGCCCCGTGGCGGCGCCAGGCGTCCACCAGCGCCCGGCCGGCCGCCACCACCGCCTCCTCTGAAGCCTGCCGCCGCTCGGCGGCCTGGTCGCGTTCCGCGGCCAGCTCGTCCAGCCGCCGCCGCTCGGCGGCGAGGCGGCCGGCGGCGACGGCGGCCTGCTCGGCCAGGTCCCGGGCGTGCGCGACGGCCTGCTCGCGCCGGCGGGCCGCGGTCTCCGCCGCGGTCCTGGCGTGGCCGAGCGCCCCCTCGTCGACCCCGGCCATGGGATCGCCGCCGCCGTCGGGGAGCCCGAGCGGCGCGATCAGCGCCTCGTGGTCACGCGCGGTCCCCGCCGTCGCCGCCGCGGCGGTCGCCGCCTCGACTGCGGCCAGCACCGCCGTGCGGGTCGAGGAGGCGGCCGCGGCGAGCCGTTCGCGGTCGGCGGCGCGCTGCTCCCGCCGCCGCTCGGCCTGGTGGTGGAGCCGGCCGGCGCGCTCGGCGCCTTCGCGGGCGAGCCGGGCCAGCTCCTCGGTACGGTCGAGACGCTGGATCTCGGGGTTGCCGGCCAGCTCCTGCGCGGCGGCGCGCGCGGCGGCCAGGCCACGGTCGTTCTCCTCATGCCGTGCGGCGGCGGTCGCGGCGGCCGCGCGGGCATCGGCCAGCTCCTCGCGGACGGCGACGAGCTGGCGGTTGGCGCTCTCGTAGGCGGCCTGGGCGGAGCGGAGCTCGCCGGCCTGGCGGCGCGCGGCGATCCGGGCGTAGTGGCGGTAGCGCCCGAGGAATCGCTCCACGTGGCGGCGAGTCTCCTGGAGGCCGCGCAGCTCGTCGCGCTGCTGCTCGAGGTCGTGGAAGGACTCGGCCACGTCGGCCAGGACCGCCTGGTCCACCGGGGCAAGCGCCTGCGACAGCGCGTGGGAGAGCCTGGCGGCGTCCGGGCGTTTGGAGAGCTGCGGCTGGCGGAGCTGGATGAGCAGGTTGACCAGCACCTCATAGCGGTCGGAGCCGAGGTGGAACAGACGCTCGTCGACCGCCCGCCGGTACGCCTCGGCCTGATCGTAGACCCGGCCGTGCTCGCCGAGCGCCTCGATGAGCCGTTCGCGGACGAGCGCGGTGCCCGCGGGACTCGCGAGGCCGAGGTCGGCGCCGACCCGCTGGTCGGTGACGAAGAACCAGCGGCCGGCGATGCCGCGTCCGGCCACGGCCTTGAGGCCACAACCGAGCGTCAGGTAGGTGGGGGCGCCCCCGTCGGTCAGCCGGCCGAGCTCCAGCCAGGTATAGCCGAGCCGCTCCTGGTAGCGGCCGCCGAGCAGGAGGTTCCACTCCATGCGCTTGGCCGGGTCGGCGTCGGGCTCGACCCGGTGCGATGCCACCTCGCCGTCGAGCAGGAAGGGCAGGGTGAGCGCCAGCACCTTGGACTTCCCAGTGCCGTTGTTGCCGCGCAGCAGCAGGCGGCCATCCCGGAAGCGGAACTCCTCGTCATCGTAGAGGAACAGGTCGACGAGGCCGGCCCGCAGTGGCTGCCAGCGCTCCCGCCCGGGCAGCGGCAGCCCGAGGCGGACGCCGTCGGGCCGCCACCCGTTGCCGCCGGCCGTGGTCATGATGGACGGGGGGACCACCCGCGGTCCCCCCGACCCCGCCGGCCGGACCTCCCCGGGTCGCCAGCGACGGCGGGCTCGGCGTAGGCGAAGCGGGCGAGCGTTGGCAGGGCGACCACCCCGTCGCCGCATCGGCGGACCAGCGCGAGCGCCTCCAGCCGGTCGATCGCCAGCCGACACAGGACCGCAGCGGCGCCCGGCTCGGCGGCTCCCCTGCGCCACAGCCCGCGATGCTCGGCGGCCAGCTCCGCCATCCGCGCCTCGAGCGCGGCGGGCTGGACCGGGACGCCAGGCCGCTCCCGCCACAACGCGGCCAGATGCCTGGCGAGCAACAGGGTCGCGTGCCCGTCGGTGCCCTCCTCGGGCATGGCCAGATCGGTTGCCTCGCCGGTCGGGTCGACCAGTGCCAGCCCCTCCGCCCGCACCTCGGGGACCAGCCCGGTCGCCTCGGTGAGCCGCCGCAGCAGGAAAGCCCGCTGGCCGGTGAGGTACCCGCGCTCCGCATCGCCGAGCTCCTGCTGGTAGACGACCGGGTCGTCGAGCAGCCGGCGCGTCAGCGCGTGCCGGATGGCGCGGTTGCGACCATCCTCGCTGTCGGGCACGAGCTCCCCAGTGATCGCCCGCAGCCGCGCCTCGAGGTCCGCGGCCGCCACCGTGGACGGCCCCCGCTCGGTGACCAGCAGCGCGGCGAGCACCCGCCGGTTCACGTCGTACAGCGCATCCCCGCTTGAGTTGACGAAGGATTGCTCGTCACCGGCCACCTTGGCGAGCACGTGGATGCCCAGCAGCAGGCGGACGACCACCACCAGATCGGCGCGCTCCTCCCGCGAGTCGAGGGCGAAGGCGAAACCGGCGTCGGCAAGGCCCGGGTCGGCCGCCAGCGCCAGCACCCGCTCGGCCAGCCAGCCGAGCGTGACCTGGGCGTCGGCCCGTTCCAGCGCGGCGAGCGCGAGGCAGGCCAGCACGTAGCGGCGGCGGCTGAACGGCACGCGGGCGGGCGCCGCCAGGGCCGGGCGGGTGCGATCGTCGAGCCGGCCGGGCAGCTTGCGCAACCGGGCGAGGCCGGTGTCGACCTGCAGCGACCAGCCGGCGTTGTTGGCGAGCCACTCCCGCAACCAACCCGCGTGCCTGCGGACCAGCGCGAACGCGGCCGGGTCCGGGCCCGCTCGGGTGAGCAGCGGGTGACGCAGCAGCGCGCGCAGCGCGCGCCGCCTCTCCTCGGCCTGTTGCCGGTCGAGGACGTCGGCGAGCCCGACGGCCGGCGCGGTCACCGCCCGCTCCGGGCTGCCGCCGCGAGCACGGGTCCGGCAGTGACGCCGGCCTGCTCGGGACGGGTCAGGTCGACGATGGTGAGCAGGTGGTCGGGGCCGCGCAGCACGCCGTCGGGCGTGGTGATCTCAGCGGTCGCGCCGTCGCCGGTCGGCTCGAGGGTGATCGCCAGGGTGCCGTCGGAGGTGGTCGCGTGGATCCCGCCCGGCCCGGGCGGGCCGGCGGCGAGCGTATCCCCGAGCAGCCCAAGGAACAGCGCGAACTCGTCACGGTCGAGCGCGCCGAGGTCGCGGAGCCGCGTTGGCCGCCCGGTCGCGAGCCGCTGGCGGGCCGCCTCGGTCTGGGCGCGCTCCGCGGCTAGCAGCTCCTCCAGCCGCTGGCGCGCCTGGCTGCGGTCGATGATCCTGGCCGGGCCGCCGCGGCGCTGATGGTGCCCGGTGGCGTGCAGGCGCGGGCTGATCCACACTGGCGGCGCCTCGGCCCAGCTCGTGGTGGCGGGCACGGGTTCGTCGTGGCGGGCCTCCAGGGTCTGGGCGTCGATGGTGAGGTGCCGCGCGGACGCCAGCCCGAACGCGGCCCGCCACAGACGGTGCGCCTCGGCGTCGCTCGGCGCCTCCGCGAACCATCGCGCCAGCGTGCGGAGGTCGGCGGAACGGTCGCTTCGGCCCGTGCGGCGCTCCTGCAGGGTGGTCACCGCGGCGAGCAACGCCGGGATGGCCGCGCGGGCCCGCTGGCGCAGCAGTGCCGCCTGTGACGGGTGGGCCCGGTCGCCGATGAACCATGAGCGCAGGCCCGACCAGCGGGCACGCCAGCCCTGGAGCTTCACCCGTACCGCGTCGTTGTCGCGCTGGTCGGGCGCGGCGTCGGCGGCTTCCCGGACGGCCGCCAGCTCCAGCAGGCGCTCCGCGCCGATCCCGTCGAGCATCCGCAGAGTCGCCACGATCTCCGCGGACTTGACCACCAGGTCGCCGACGAACCGCTCCAGGTAGCCGATCAGCCGGTCCTTGTAGGCGATGAAGGCGTCCTCGTCGACATCCTGCAGGTCGATGGTGCGTTGCAGGCTGCTCATGAACGCGCTGGCGTTGGCCGCCAGCCCGTCCAGCAGCGTGGACAGCTCCCGCAGCAGGCTGTGCACCACGGCCGCGTCCGGGTCGGGGTCCTCGGCCTGCTGCCGGAGGCTGCGCAGGCGCACCCTGATGTCCTCGAGCGCCACCGACTGCAGCTCGCCTCGGTTGCCCAGCGCCTCGTCATAGGCGGCCAGCGCGAGCTCCGCGGCTTCGCCCTCCGGTGTGAGCTGGTAGAGGTAGCGGGGCCGGTAGAAGTCGTCGACCGTGGTGACGCGGCTGGTGTCGGGGTCGGATTGAAGATTCCGCCAGGACTCGAGTTGCTTGAGCGCCGCCTCCACCGCGGCCGCCTCGACCGGTGGGCCCTCGGGTCCTGGCAGAGCCTCGAGCACGTCCTCGGGTCGCAGGTGTACCAGGAAGCGCCGCTTGGCCGCGACGAACACGCCCATGACGCCCCGGTACAGGTCGGCGTTGGGCACATCCAGGTGAGCGAACGGCTTCGCTGGCGGCTCGGTCATCGGTTCGCAGCGCTCGGGATGAGTGCTCGTTGGTGTGGCAAGAGGGGCAGTATCGCCGATGGCCCCGACAGCGCGCATCCGCCGCCTGTTGATCGAGCGGCTGGTGCCATTGCAGCGCGGGGAGCCGGCTGAAGTCGCGGTCGGGTGGTCCCCTCGCCGCCGACTCGATCGAAGGGAGCCCCCTGCCGCCGCGCCTGAACAGTCGCCGAACGAAAGCCGAACGAAATCTGAGCGGAGGC
>Ga0307318_10000818_pt1 | contig 10289 bp, 9 predicted proteins | sample ER_DNA_367_FD_194500 | JGI IMG/M metagenome (GOLD analysis project Ga0307318, IMG submission 194500) | Bulk soil microbial communities from the East River watershed near Crested Butte, Colorado, United States - ER_DNA_367 | ecosystem: Environmental > Terrestrial > Soil > Floodplain | place: USA...
TCGGCCGCTCGCAGGCCGCGCTCGAGGACGTCGCGTGAGCGACGTCAGCTTCCTCACCCGGGAGATCGGCAGCCTCGGCAAGCCGTCCTGGCGCGTGAAGACCTTCGCCGGCCGGCCGCTCGACGAGAGCGACGTTGCGGAAGCGGAACGGTGGGGAGCCCGTCTTCAGGTCGACGGACATGAGCGACTCTTGGAGTTGCTTCGTTCCGGGCAATTCGCCGCAGCCGAATTGCCGGAAATTGACGACTGGGCGGTGATCTACGCGATCCGGCTGCTCGAGCAGGTCGGGCTCGACATCGTCTATGACGGCGAGCAGCGCCGGACAGAGATGTACGACCATGTCGCCGCCTTCGCGCGCGGCTTCGAGCCGCGCGGCACGGTGCGCTCCTTCGACAACAAGTACTACAACAAGGCAGCCGTCGTGGAGTCGCCCTCGATCGACGGCCCCCAGGATGTCGAGGAGTACGAGTTCGTCCGCGCGCACACCGAGCGGGGCGTGAAGGTCCCGCTCACGGGCGCCTACACGATGGAGGACTGGTCCTACGACGAGCACTACGCGCACGAAGGTGCGCTCGGCGGGTCGCGGGAGCGGCGCTACGAGGCCCGGAGGCTCTTCGTTGCCGACGTGGCCACGAACGTCATCCTCCCGAACGTGGAAGGCCTCGTCGCGGCCGGCGCCGACTGGATCCAGATCGACGAGCCCGCCGCGACGACGAAGCCCGACGAAGTGCCGCTCGTGGTCGAGGGCTTCAACGCCGCCACGCGTGGGGTGGAGGCGAAGAAGTCCATGCACATCTGCTTCTCCGACTACAGCGCGCTCTGGCCGGCGGTGCTCGACCTCGACGACTGCCTCGAGCTCCAGCTCGAGTTCGCCAACCGCGACTCGCGCGAGCTCGGTACTGGCGACGATGACCGGCCAGGCTACGAGGACACGCTCAAGCTCTTCAAGGAGCACGGCTATCCGAACGTCGGCCTCGGCGTCCTCGACATCCACTCGGACTTCGTCGAGCCGGCCGAGCTCGTGCGCGACCGGATCCTCTACGCGACCGAGGTGCTCGGCGATCCAGAGCGGATCCAGGTGAACCCTGACTGCGGCCTGCGGACGCGCAGCTGGGACGTCGTCTACGAGAAGCTCGCGAACATGGTGCAGGGCACGCGCCTCGCCGAAGAGGCCCTCAACCGGGCCCCCACCTCGGCGCCCGCCTAAGCCAGTCGAGCAGGATCCGGCGGACGTCGTCGCCTGCGTCTTCGAAGATCCCGTGGCTCGCGGAGACCGGGACGACCTCGGCGCTCGGGAGGCCGGCTCGAAACCGCGCCAGGGCGCGCCGACGCAGCTTCTCGTACTCCGGCGGCTCGGTCGAGTGGACGAGCAGGACGGGGATCCCCGAGGTTTCCACCTCCGGAAGCAGCGGGACTACGGGCTCGTCGTTCGACCCCTGCATGACGGCGGCGATGACGTCGACGGGCGCATCCCACGACTCGCCGGCGTCCACCTCGGCCTGCAGGGCTGCTTCGCGGCCCTCGAGGGTCACCGACGGGTCGTAGTCGGGATCGTCCTGGGGAACCAGGTAGCCGCCGTCGAGGAGCGCGAGCGCGCGGATTCGCCCGGGCGAGCGCACCGCAGTGTGCATCCCGATGTTCCCACCCCACGAATAGCCGATCCAGACGACCTGCTCGAGACCGAGCTCGTCGAGGAGGGCGGTGGCGCGGCCGGCGATGCTGGAAGCGAGGTAGGCGCCCGGCTCGAGCCGCTCCGAGCCGCCGTAGCCCGGCGCGTCGGGCGCGTAGACGCGCCACCCCGCCTCAGCGAGGGGCGGGACGATCTCGGAAACCTCCTCGCTCGCGCCCCCGCCGCCGTGCCAGTAGAGGGCGGGGCGGCCGTCCTCGGGGCCCGCGCGCCGGACGAGGATCCGAGCGCCCTGGACCTCGACGTGGTCGGCCTGCACGCTCGCTATTGTCGCCGACTTGGAGCAGAACTTCGGCAAGAGCGCCCCGTTCAGCCTGGGGGTCGAGGAGGAGTTCCAGATCCTCAACCGCGAGAGCTACGAGCTCGTCTCCCGGATCGACGAGATCCTGCTTGCGTTCGAGGGCGGCGAAAAAGAGAAGCGCGTCAAGGCGGAGCTCCTGCAGTCCGTCGTCGAGGTGGCGACTGACGTGGCGGCGACGGTCGAGGAGGCGATGGCCGACCTCCACGACCTCCGCCTCCACCTCCGTGACGTCGCGCAGGAGGCCGACGCGCTGATCGCCTCTGCCGGCACGCATCCGTTCTCTCGCTACGAGCACCAGGAGGTCACCGACCGGCCCCGCTACACCGACCTGATCGAGTCGATGAGGTGGGTGGCCGAGCGCGAGCTGATCTTCGGGCTCCACGTCCACGTCGGCCTCGATTCGCCGGACAAAGCGATCGCCTGCGCGAACGCGCTTCGCACGTACCTACCGGAGCTGCTCGCGCTCTCGGCCAACTCGCCCTTCTGGCAGGCGCGCCCCACCGGGCTCGCATCCACGCGCGTGAAGGTCTTCGAGCCTTTTCCACGCGCCGGGCTGCCTCCTGCATTCGCCTCGTACGAGGAGTTCGAGCTGCTCGTCGAGCGTGGGATCAAGACGAACTCCTTCGAGGACTACACGTTCATCTGGTGGGACCTGCGCCCACATCCCCGGCTCGGGACGATCGAGCTGCGGGTCTGCGACGCGCAGACTCGGCTCGACTCGGTCGCTGCGATCACGGCGCTCGCCCAAAGCCTCGTCGCTACGTTCGCCGCGGCTTTCGACCGCGGCGACACACTTCCGGCCGAGCCGATCACGCTTATCGCCGAGAACAAGTGGCGCGCCGCGCGCGACGGCCTGAACGCGAAGCTGATCGACCTCTCCAACGACACCGAGCGCCCGGCACCGGACGCTGTGCGCGCCCTGGTCGAGCAGGGCCGCCCGGCGGCACAGGAGCTGGGGTGCGAGCGCGAGCTCGACCTCATCGAGCCGATTCTCCAGCGCGGGAGCGGGGCCGACGAGCAGCTCGAGATCTACGAGGAATCGGACAGCCTGCTCGCGGTTGCAAAGTGGCTCGCCGAGGAAACCGTTAGGTCACTTTGACACCCGCGAGCTTCGTTATCCTCCCGTAGTCGCCGATCCGGCGACTTTTCGTATGCGAACCACGCTCAAGCGAGGCACCCGCCACGCCAACGGTAACGGCCAGGGCACGATCCCCCTTACGTCGCTGACCCCTGTGAACCGCTACCGAGCGAAGCGCAGGGGCCCGCTGCGCGTCATCGGGAAGGTGCTCCTCTGGGCCGTCATCGTGGTTCTCGTCGCGGCGGGCGCGCTCGCCGGCGGCACCTGGCTCTTCATCAACCAGAGCGTCTCGGCGGTGGTTGCGCATTCGAAGGACGTGATCGAGTCGCAGCAGTTCCTCGACGCGCCGCAGGCCCATCAGCCCACCGTCGCGCTCGTCCTGGGCTACGACCTGCGCCGGCACGGAGTCGACGCGGGCGGCGGCTCGCGCTCCGACACGATCATGCTGATCCGCGCGGACCCGGACAAGAAGGTCATCTCAATGCTCTCGTTCCCCCGTGACCTCATCGTCGACATTCCCGGCTGCAAGGGGTCGGGCCCGTTCCGGGGGCGGATCAACGAGGCGTACACGTACTGCGGGCCGCAAGGGACGCTTCGGACGGTCAAGGAGCTCACCCACATCCCGGTCAACTACATCGTCACGGTCAACTTTCGCGGCTTCACGAAGATCGTCGACAAGCTCGGCGGGGTCTACATGGACATCGACCACCGCTATCTGAACGACAACTCGAGCGGCGGCGAGACCTACGCCACGATCGACGTCCACTCGGGGTACCAGAAGCTCAAGGGGGACGACGCCCTCTCGTTCGTCCGCTTCCGCCACACGGACTCGGATCTCTACCGGCTCGCGCGGCAGCAGTCCTTCGTGAAGGCCATGAAGCAGCAGGTGGCCTCCTCCTGGTCCGTGACCAAGATCCCAGGCATTGTCAACACGATCACCGACAACGTGGAGGTGGGGATCGGCGGCGGCAAGAAGCTCGACGTCGGGACGCTCTACACGTACGCGCGGCTCGCCTACGGGCTCCCGTCGGGGAACTTCCAGCAGGTGCACGTCGAGGGCATCACCGGCTACAACGAGCTCGCTGCTCCCGAAGGAGCGATCTCGGACGCCGTGGACACGTTCCTGAACCCGGATGTCGACGCGCCGGAGAAGGCGGCCACCGCCGCCCTCGGCCGCAAGTCGAAGCGGGACACCGGCCCGCCGCCCTCCGAGGTGTCGATCGAGGTTCTCAACGGGAACGGCATCGCGGGCGCGGCCGACGACGCCGCCTTCCGGCTCTCGCAGCGTGGCTACAACGTCGTGAACGGCGGCAATGCGGACAACTTCAAGTACTTCGAGTCGCAGATCTTCTACGACCCGAACTCGCCGGATTCCGAGGCTGCCGCCAAGCAGCTCGCCGACCTCTTCGGCGACGCGCAGGCGGTACCCGTCGCGAGCGGGATCGCCCTCACCACGACCGTGCAGATCGTCGTCGGACAGACGTTCCACGGCACCCTTTCGCCGGTGCCGAAGGACGATACGCCGCAGCACTCCGCGCCGGTGATCGCGAAGGATTCGACGAGCGCGCTTCCGTACGTCCGGGCCGCGAACAAGAAAGCCGACTTCGATCTCCTGGTGCCAACGGTCCGCGAGCTCAACTCGTCGCTCGACTCGGTCGAGCCCGCGCGTGCCTACGAGGTGAGCGGACACCGGGCGCTGCGCCTCACCTATCGGACCGGCTCCAGCGAGTACTGGGGCATCCAGGAGCTCGGCTGGGAGGACCCGCCGATCCTCGACGGGCCGAGCGTGACGCAGACGATCAAGGGGCGCGAGTACCTGCTCTACTTCAGCGGCTCGAAGCTCCACATGGTCGCCTTCCGCTCGAACGGAGCCTCGTACTGGGTCACGAACACGCTGCTCGACCGACTGTCGAACGAAACAATGCTCGCGATCGCCAAGGGCTTGCAGCCGTTGGCTTCCAAGTAACCCTCACTAAACTCTTTGGAGATGCATGAACCGCTCGGAATCTTCGGCGCCGGCTGGGTCGGGCTTGTCACTGCCGCCTGCTTCGCCGATCTCGGCCACGAGGTCGTCGTGCGCGACATTGTCCCGGAGCGGATCGCGGAGCTTGAGGCGGGACGGGTCCCCATCCACGAGCCCGGGCTCGAGGAACTGCTCGAGAAAAACCGGTCGCGTCTCCATTTCACCCTCGACATGGCGGACGTGTTCGAGCGCGCCCGGATTGCGTTTGTCTGCGTGGACACGCCCCCCACTTACTCCGGAGATGCTGACCTCTCGCGGGTCCGGAGCGTAATCGACGAGCTCCCGGAGCTCCGCGAGCGCATCGTGCTCGTCATGAAGAGCACCGTTCCCGTCGGGACTGCAGACAAAGTGCGCGATCGGCTCGATGCCGCGGGACTCGCGCACGTCGGCTACGTGTCGAACCCGGAGTTCCTGGCGGAGGGGAGAGCCGTGCGCGACTTCAGGGATCCCGACCGCGTGGTCATCGGCGCGTTCGCCGAGGCTGACGGCGACGATGTCGCGCGCTTGTACGACTTCGTGGACGCGCCAGTCCTTCGCTGCGACGTCGCCTCCGCCGAGATGATCAAGCTCGCCTCGAATGCGTTCCTGGCGACGCGCATCAGCTTCATCAATGAGATCGCGAACGTCTGCGAGGCCACCGGAGCCGATGTCGAGGCGGTCGCGCGCGGGGTCGGGCTCGACCATCGCCTCGGGCCTCACTTCCTCCGTGCGGGAATCGGCTACGGGGGGAGCTGCTTCCCGAAGGACACCTCGGCTCTGAAGCAGCTCGCCGCGAACTCTGGGTACGCGTTTCAGCTGCTCTCGGCGGTCATCGAGGTGAACGAGCTCCAGAAGCGCAGAATCGTCGCGAAGCTGGCCAGGCACCTCGGTTCGCTAAAAGCAAAGAGGATCACCCTCCTGGGCCTCGCCTTCAAGCCGAACACAAATGACATGCGCGAGGCTCCGAGCCTCGTCCTCGCCTCACGCCTTCTTGCCGAAGGGGCCTTCGTGCGCGGCTGGGATCCTGTCGCCACGCCGAATGCGCGCGAGCTCCTGCGAGGCGTCGATCTCTACGAAGCGCTCGAGGAGGCGGTCGCAGGCGCCGACGCCGCCGTCGTCGTCACGGAGTGGGACGAGCTCCGCCGGCTCCCGTCGCTCCGTGACTCGATGCGCAATCCGCTCATCGTCGACGGGCGCAATTTCTTCGACGGTGCCGAGCTCCGCGCAGCCGGCTTCATGTACGACTCGATCGGCCGGGCGACTTTGGATCTCGGCGCGCTTCGTGAGACCGAGGAAGCGCAAGCCGAACTCGCCTAGGACCTCGTCTCAGTGGAAGCGATCATCCTCGCTGGCGGCAAGGCCGAGCGGCTCGGTCCCGCCGCCGACGGGCGGCCGAAGCCTCTCGTTGAGCTCGGGGGGCGCCCGCTGGCCGCCTATCAGGTCGCCTCGCTGGCCCAGGCCGGCGTCGACCGCGTGCTCGTCAGTTGTGCGGCCGGACAAGGGTCGCTCTTCCAGGAGGAGCTCGGCGACCTCGGGCCCGAGATCGTCCCCGTCGAGGAGCCCGAGCCTCTCGGGCGCGGCGGCGGCCTGCGGCTTGCAGCCGAGCAGCTCCAGGGCGACGAGGCCTTCGCCTTGAACGGTGACGAGCTCGTCGACCTGGACTTTTCCGAGCTCCTGGCGCGGCAGCACGAGATCCCGGTTGCGGCGACGATCGCGGTCGCTCCGCTCGAGTCGCCCTTCGGCGTCGTGGAGCTCGGCGAGGGAGATCTCGTCACGAGGTTCGAGGAAGCGCCGCGCCTGCCGCACTGGGTCAGCTGCGGCATCTACGTCCTCGGGCGGGAAGCGATCGGCCGGTTGCCCGAGCGAGGAGATCACGAGCGAACGACATTTCCCGAGCTCGCCGCGGAGGGGAAGCTCGCGGCGTTCCGGCACGAAGGGCTCTGGCTGACCGTCAACACGCCCAAGGACCTGCGCCGCGCCGAGGAGGCGATCGCCGCGGGGGCCTTGACTCGAATCGGTTGACTGGGGTAGGACCGCCGCGATGCGCGGCATTTCGCCCAATCTCCTCGACCTCGATCGGTTCGCCGTGGACGTGAAGCGCGTCGACAAGCCGTGGGGCTACGAGCTCCTCTACGCGACCACGGAGGTCTACTGCGGGAAGGTCATCTTCATCCGGTCCGGTGAGCAGCTGAGCCTGCAGTTCCACAAGAAGAAGGACGAGACCATCTTCGTCCAGCTCGGCCGCATGGAGCTCGAGATCGGCGAGCCGGGCAAGCCGGTCGACACGGAGGTGGTCGGCCCCGGCCGTGCCTTCCGCCTGAGACCGGGCACCGTCCACCGGATGCGTGCCCTCGAGGACACCACCATTCTCGAAGTCTCGACGCCTGAGCTCGACGACGTCGTGCGCCTGGAGGATCGGTACGGGCGCGCGGACACGGCCGGGCCTTAGCTAGGCTTCGGCGCTGCATGGCCACCACGGCGCCGCACCATCACGTCAAGGATCTCGCGCTCGCTCCCGCGGGGGTGACGCGCATCGAGTGGGCCGACCGGCAGATGCCGGTGTTGGCCACGATCCGTGAGCGTTTCGAGAAGGAGCGGCCGCTGGACGGCTACCGCATCTCCGCGTGCCTCCACGTGACCACGGAGACCGCGAACCTCGCGCGCACGCTGCAGGCCGGCGGCGCCGACGTGCTCCTCTGCGCGTCGAACCCGCTCTCGACGCAGGACGACGTCGCCGCTGCGCTTGTGAGCGACTACGGCGTGCCTGTCTTCGCGATCAAGGGGGAGGACGACGACACGTACTACTCCCACCTCACCGCGGCCATCGACCATCACCCGCAGCTGACGATGGACGACGGCGCCGACGTCATCGGCGTTCTGCACTCGCAGCGACGGGAGCAGCTCGAGGAGATCATCGGCGGGACTGAGGAGACCACGACCGGAGTCATCCGGCTACGCGCGCTCGAGCAGCAAGGCGGGCTGGGCTTTCCGGTGGTCGCCGTGAACGAGGCGAAGACGAAGCACCTCTTCGACAACCGCTACGGCACCGGGCAGTCGACGATCGACGGCATCATCCGCGCCACGAACGTGCTGCTCGCCGGGCACCGCTTTGTCGTCGCCGGCTATGGCTGGGTCGGTCGAGGCGTCGCATCGCGGGCCCGGGGCATGGGCGCGCACGTGATCGTCACCGAGGTCGAGCCGCTGCGGGCTCTCGAAGCCTTGATGGACGGCTTCGAAGTACTGACGAGCGAGCGCGCGGCCGAGGTCGGCGACATCTTCTGCACCGCGACCGGCGACAAGCACGTCCTCGCGCGCAGGCACTTCGAGCGGATGAAGGACGGAGCGATTCTCGCCAACACGGGCCACTTCAACGTCGAGATCGAGATCCCGGCCCTCCGGGAGATGGCGGTCGAGACGCGCACTGCGCGGCCGTTCGTCGAGGAATTCCTGCTCGAGGACGGTCGGCGCATCTACCTCATCGCCGACGGGCGGCTGGTCAACCTCGGCGCCGCGGAGGGTCATCCTGCGTCCGTCATGGACATGAGCTTCGCCAACCAGGCTCTCTCGGCGGAGTTCGTCGTCAACAACGCCGGGGAGCTCGAGCCCAAGGTCTACGTCGTCCCCGAGGAGATCGATCGCGAGATCGCCCGGCTGAAGCTCGAGACGATGGGTGTCGACATCGACCAACTGACCGAGGAGCAGGCTCGCTACCTGGCTTCTTGGGACGAAGGCACGTAATCCTTTCGGCATGAGACCGCGCTTCGGGGGCGGATCAGTGGATCTCCGGCCCGAGGACATCGTTCGACTCGAGCGGGACCGTGTGGTCATGCTCGACCAGCGCCGCCTTCCCGACGAGGAAGTCGAGCTCGAATGCAGGTCGGCCGCCGAGGTCGCTGAGGCGATCCGGAACATGGCCATTCGCGGAGCGCCGGCGATCGGGGTCGCCGCGGCCTACGGCTACGCGCTCGCGGCGGGGCTCGGAGAGGACCTCGAGGACGCTGCGACCGTCTTGCTCGCGTCCAGGCCCACCGCGGTCAATCTCGCCTGGGCGATCGCGGAGCTTCAGAGGACGGACGGCGATCTCGCCGAGCGGGCGCGGGACCTCCACCGTGATGAGGTGGACCGCTGCCGGCGGATGGGGGAGCACGCCGCGGCGCTCTTTGACTCCGGTGCCTCTCCGCTGACGCACTGCAACGCCGGCGGCCTCGCGACGGGTGGGTACGGAAGCGCGCTCGGCGCGATCCGAGCCGCCTTCGGGCGCAACCTCATCGCCAGTGTGTTCGTGGACGAGACGCGGCCGCTCTTGCAGGGGACCCGCCTCACGGCCTGGGAGCTCGAGCGCGCCGGGATCCCGCACACCGTTATCGCCGACTCAGCGGCCGGCTCGCTCATGGCGCGTGGCGAGATCACGCAGGTCGTGACCGGAGCGGACCGGATCGCCGCGAACGGCGACACGGCGAACAAGGTAGGCACGTATTCGCTCGCCGTCCTGGCGGCGCATCACGGCATCCCGCTCTACGTCGTCGCGCCGACGTCGACGCTCGATCCAGCCACGCCCACCGGCGCGGAGATCCCGATCGAGGAGCGCGACCCGGCTGAAGTGACATCGCGCTTCCCGGCTCGGAACCCTGCCTTTGACGTCACCCCGGCGAGCTTGATCGCCGCGATCGTCACCGAGGAGGGCGTTCACCGCGCGCCCTTCGAGGATTCCCTTCCGCGGCCAAGCGGAGCGCCGTCCTCGGTCCCCTGGGGCGCCGGTGGCAAGGGAGGCGAGCGCGAGGGGCGAGGACAGTACAAAACAAGTACGACCGAGTCCCGAGCACGCATCCGCGTTGAAAATGACGCAGCGGCGTCAGGCGGCCGCGGAGCCGGGCCCCGCCAGGCGGGAGCGGCAGCCGACCAGGAGGGCGAGGGATGAAGGCGATGGTGATGGCGGCGGGCCTGGGCACGCGCTTGCGCCCGCTGACGGATTTCCTCCCCAAGCCGATGATGCCGGTCGCGAACCGGCCGGTTCTCCATCACCTGCTGAACTTGCTGCGCCGGCACGAAGTCCGCGAGGTTGGGATCAACGTGCACGCCTTCTCCGACCTGATCCAGAGTTACTTCGGCGACGGCTCGAGCCTCGACATGGCCATCGAGTGGTCGTACGAAGAGGAGCTTCTCGGCACGGCCGGCGGGACGAAGAAGCTCGAGGACTTCTGGGGCGGCGAGACGATCCTGA
>Ga0307318_10000819_pt1 | contig 10284 bp, 6 predicted proteins | sample ER_DNA_367_FD_194500 | JGI IMG/M metagenome (GOLD analysis project Ga0307318, IMG submission 194500) | Bulk soil microbial communities from the East River watershed near Crested Butte, Colorado, United States - ER_DNA_367 | ecosystem: Environmental > Terrestrial > Soil > Floodplain | place: USA...
AGCTCGAGCTGCCGGTCGACCAGTCCCTGGCTACGTCTGGCAAGGTTGTGGAGCAGGTCGCCGATGCTCTTGCGCAACGCCGCCTGCTCGGTGACGTCGCGGATGTTCAGCACGAGCCCGTTGACGCGGGGGTCGTCGGCGAGGTTGGTGCAGATGCTCTCCACGTGACGCCACGACCCGTCGTCGTGCCGCAGCCGGCACCCGAAGTTGGCGGTCGCTCCAGGCGCCTCGGCCAGCTTGACGAGAGAGATGTCGACATCGTGCTGGTCGTCGGGATGGACGAGGTCGGCCAGGGCGGTTCCGACGAGGTCGGCAGGTCGCCGGCCGAGCACCCGCTGCACCGAGGGGCTCTGGTAGGCGATCGTGCCGTCGGGCGCAAGCACCGTGATGAGGTCCGAGGAGTTGTTCACCAGCGAGCGGAACTGGGCAGCCTGCTCAGCGCCGGCCCGCCGCAGCAACAGCCCCAGGGCGAGGGCGGCGAGCACGCTGAGGAGCCCTAGGGCGATTTCGATCCGGACCAGCCGGCTGAGGGATGCCTCGGTTTGCTGGGTGATCTCCCGGACGGCGTCATTGGAGACGCTCGACAGCTGCGCGCTCAGCACCCGCAGGTGGGTCACGTTGGCCTCGTATTCCGGGTCGGCGTGGCCGCCGTCCATGAGGCCGTTGCCGGTGCGGATCAACTCGTCGATGAGGCGACGGTCCTGCTCGAGCTTGCGGCGGACCCTCCAGTCGCGGGCGGGCGGGATCTCGACCCTCTGGCCACCGCCCTGGGGTGCGCGCACGCTGCCGCCGTCCAGCAGCACATCGACCGGCTCGCGCACGTCCTCGCCGCTCTCCTCAGGGTCAGCCTTGAAGCCGTCGACCACCAGCAGGACGTCGGTCGTATAGCGCTCCACGAAGGCCCGCTGGCGCGCGGCGGTGTAGACAACGAGCGCCGAGCCACGCTGCTGCCCAATGGCTCGCGCGTTGTAGACGACGATTCCGGCCACCAGGATGATGAGCACGGGGATGACCCAGCCGAGCCGGCGACCCAGGCGCAGGTCGCTAAGGATCGGGAGCCGCGGGAACAACCTGCCAATTCCGGACCGGCCGCCTGCCGCCGAGCGCTGGGCCGCGCTCGCGGCTCCCGCCTCAGTGGACCGTGAGCGCCGCATACATCCCACCCAGGTAGTGGCCCTCGAGGTTGCAATACATGACGTAGTGGCCTGGCGCCAGGCGCAGGTCCAGGGTCTGGCGGTCGTCGATGTCAAGGCCGTTGGCCTCGTCGACCAGTTCGACGCCGTCTGCTTCTTCGTCGACCGTCAGCCCGTCGGGCTGCAGCAGCAGCTTGTCGGGGGGACGGTCGGTTCGTACGACGATGAACTCGTGGGTGGTCGGGCCCTTACCGAGGAGGCGGAAGCTGACGGCGCCGGCGGGCACAACGGCCGTGTCCATCCGGACCTTGAAATCCTCGAGGAGCACGTTCACGGGGGTGCCGCTGGGCGTGGGCTCTTGCCGGCGGGCCACGGCGAGGGGGACCGCGAGCGCGAGCATGGCCAGCACAAGCGCGAGCGCCCACGACCAGCGCCGCCTTGCCCGAGTCCAGGCCACCCCGTCTACCTCCTCAGTTGGTGCGGATCCGGCCGGCGGCGAGCAACACCAGCGACAGCAGGAGGTTGTCCAGCATTTAGCTCATCCTGGAGGACACCGGGGCCCCATCGGGAAAGGGCGCAAAATAAGGCGTGCGGGAGCATAGCACCCTGAGCTCAGTAGGTCCCACTCGCCGCCATCAACGGCTCAACGGTTCGTGGCTTGCCGACTGGGGAAGCAGGCCGGTGCGGGCGTGGGCGCGCCGGCGGCGGCCGGGGTCCGCACCTGCTCGGGCAGGACGCCCAGGCCGACCAGGCGGGCCGGGACGCCCTGCAGGACCGGGTAGCGGCGCAGGGCGCGCAGGACCAGCGGCCCCTTGGCCGGCACCCGGCCGGCCAGCAGCGGGGACAGGAAGCGGTCCTGGATGGTGCGCTGCCCCCACTGGACGACCACGGTGGGCAGGAACCGGCGCAGCTGCACCCGGGCCAGGTGCCGCGTGGCCAGGGTGCCGTCGCGTAGCGGCCCCACCAGCAGGTTGGCCGCGGCCACGGCGTCATGCACGGCCAGGTTGATGCCGACCCCGCCGATCGGGGACATGGCGTGGGCGGCGTCGCCGATGCACAGCAGCCCGGGCCGGAACCAGCGCCGCAGCCGGTCCACCTGCACCCGCAAGGTCCGCACGTCCTCCCAGCTGCGCAGCTCCCCCACCCGGTCGGCCAGGAAGGGGACCAGCTCGGCCACCGAGTCCCGCAGGCGGCCCAGCCCCGCCTGGTGCAGCTCGTCGACGGCGTCCTTGGGGATCAGGTAGGCGATCTGCCAGTAGGCGCCCCGGTCGATCAGGACCAGCAGGTGCCCGGCGGTCAGCCGGCCGAAGGACTGCGGGGCGTCGGTGGGGCGCCGGGGAAGGCGGAACCAGAGCACGTCGATGGGCACGCCGAACTCGCGGCGGGCCAGCCCGGCCGCCCGGCGCAGCCCCGAGCCGCGGCCGTCGGCGGCCACGGTCAACCGGGCCCGCACCTGATGGACCGCCCCGGCCGTGTCGCGCCAGGTCAGGCCCGTCACCCGGCCGGACTCCTCCAGCACGCCGAGTGCCTCGGCCTCCATGCGCAGCTTGAAGGACGGCAGCTGGCGGGCCTGGCCGACCACGAAGTCGAGGAAGTCCCACTGGGGCATGAAGGCCAGGAACCGGTAGCGGCCGGGCAGCCGCCGGAAGTCGGCTAGCGTGAAGTCGCCGGCGTCGGTGGTGACCCCCAGGACCTCCGCCTCCTGATGCGGCACGCGCAGCAGCTGGTCGGCCAGGCCGAGCTCGTCAAACAGCCGCAGGGTGGAGGGGTGCAGGGTGTCGCCGCGGAAGTCGCGGAGGAAGTCGCCGTGCTTCTCCAGCACCAGGACATCGACTCCGGAGCGGGCCAGCAGCAGCCCGAGCACGGCCCCGGCCGGGCCGCAGCCCGCGATACAGCAGGTGACTCGGGTGGCAGGCGACGGTTCCATCCCAGCCCATCTTACGTCGCCCCTGACGGTTCGCAGCGACCTGCGGAACTGCCTGGGTTGAGGCGCTTGAATGTCGAGGAATCGGAGCCGGATTCAGGTCCGGGTTGTGGGGGCGGCGGTGGGTTGGGGTGGCTGGCCGAGGAACTCGATCAGGGCGAGGGCGACCAGCAGCAGCCCGGCCAACAGGAGGATCACCTTGCCGGTGGGCTGGCCCCAGAACACCAGGGCGAGGGCGGCCAGGGTGACGGCGCCGGTCCGCAGGAGCGGCTTGTTGGCATCCACCCAGGTCCCCACCGGGCCGGTCCGCCAGCCGGCCGCTGGGACGGCGTCCAGGTAGATCGTCCGGAACACCGCCAACGCCAGGCCCAGCCCGACCATGGCCACCGCGACCCCGACCGCGGCCCCGACCAGGGCCCGGCGGTGGCCTTTGGCCACCCAGACCCCGACCCCGAGCAGCACGATGGCGATGATCGGCAGCCAGATCCCGAGCGTGTTGAGCAGGTTGAACGCGGCCTGGACGCGGGTGAGGTCCTTGACGTCGAACAGCACGAAGGAGGCATCCACCTGCGGGATCCGGGCGGCCAGGCCGACCCGGAAGCAACCAGCTGCTGCTTGACCGTCTCGATGAACGGGGCCAGGTCGAGGCTGACGGTGTCGTCGGCCACCGTGACCGCCCCGCCGTCGCCTTGGCCGGTCAGGGCCCTGACCAGCGCCTGGTGGGCGACCCGGTTGGCCTGCACCCAGGCATCAGCGAACGCCTGGCTCTGGACGATCTTGGCCACCTCGGCCCGGACAAAGCCCTGGATACCGTCGGCCAGCGGCCCAGCGAACCCACGCAGCCGATCGGCCAGCTCGGGGGGCAGCCCCCGCTCGGCCAGCCCGTCAACCGCCTGGTCGGTCAGCCCCTGGACATCCAGGTAGCTGAAGACCTGAGCCGTGATCTGGTCGGCCACGGCCGCCTGGATAGCCGGATCGGCAGCCAGCGGCGCCACCGTGCGGACATAGCGGTCGGTATTGGTCACCTGGTTACGGGCCCACACCGCCACCCCAGTCAACGGCGCCAACACACAACCAACCACGATCAACACAAACTGCCACGATCGTGCGCCAACGCTGCCGCGACCCCGGACCAGAACCAGCCACGCCGCCCTCATCCCCGCCCAGCCCGAGTCGCTCGTTCATGCTGTCAGCGTCGCCCAGCCAGAGCTGCCTCGGCATCACCCCGAATTGGTGATCCCAGGATCATCCCTGCTGGGTGCGGCGGGCGCGAGCGCGGCGCTTGCCCTCGTGCATGGCCTGCACCCTGGCGACCGGGATGGTGCGGCCCTCCTCGATCAAGTCGGCGTCGAGGTGCTGGGGCGGCGGCATCGCGTCGGCCCAAGGGCTCTGCCCGGCAATCGACCGCGCCGCGGTGCGCAGGGTGAAGTCGGCCGGGGTAACGCGATCGAGCTGGTCCCACGCCACCGGGAACGACACCGGCACACCCGGCCGGACACGTGGGCTGTAGGCCGCCACCACCGTCGCCCCATAGGCCCGGGTGGAATCGACGAACACCTTGCCACCGCGCTCATCCCGGATGTACGCGGTTGTCGCCAGCTCGGGGTCGAGCCGCTCGGCGCGTGCGGCGATCGCCCTGGTCGCTGCAGCCACCTCCTCGGCGGTGGCCTGCAGGTCGATCGGGACGAACACGTGCACGCCCTTGGCGCCGCTGGTCTTGACCACACCCGCCAACCCAGTGTCGGCGAGGGCTTGGCGGACCAGGTGGGCGGCGCGGACGGCCGCGCCGAACGTGTCGCCCGACGGCGGGTCGAGGTCGAGCACGAGGTGGGTGGGCCGGTCCCAGTGATCGGCGCGGATCAGGGTCGGGTGGTACTCCACCGCGCGCTGATTGGCGAACCACAGCAGTGTGCGACGGTCGTTGCAGAGCGCATAGGACACCTCGCGCTTGGAGGTCTCCGCCCACAGCGACACCGTCCGCACCCATGACGGGGTGTAGGAGGGAACGTTCTTCTGCATGAACGGCGCCTGGCCGCGGAGCACCCGGGTCACCGAGAGCGGCCGGTCGGCCAGCTCGGGAATGATATGGTCGGCGACGGCGTCCAGGTAGTCCACCAGGTCGCGCTTGGTCGCGTCAGCGCCGTCGAACAGCGGTTGGTCGAGGTTGGTCAGCGAGACCCTGTCCGGCTGCTCACCGCCGCCGCTCATCATGAGACCACCTTCCGCTGTCGAGGCCTCGGGCACAACGCACCCTAGATGCGCTCAGCCGCGCACGGCCAGCTCCGCGAGTTTGGGATTCTGGCCGCCGAAGCGGGTCGCCGGGATCTGCAGGCGGACGGCGTCGCCGGCCACCGGCTCGAAGGTGACCTCGTCGACCATGTTCGTGGTCGCGGGCACCGTCGCCACCGTCCGCCAGGCGCCTGCCGTGCGGATCTGTACTTCGTACGGGGCTAGCGGCCGGGCGTCCAGCCAGGTGAGCGTGGCGTGCCCGAGCGTCGGCGTGCCGGCGAGCCGCACGGTCAGCGTGCTCGGGGTGGCCGGGTCGGTGTCCGGCGTCCACGCGGTGATGGTGCTGGCGTCGACCGCCGCGACGGCTGGGGCGCTGGGGTCGGCGGCGTTCGCCGTCACGGGGCGGCAGCGGGCCAGGTTGTCACCGTCGGGCCCCGCTGTGCGGGTCGGCACGGTCAGCGGTGCGCCGACCGACACCGTGCGCGTCCCGGCCGGCGTCTCCACCTGCGCGGGGGCGCCAGACCACAACGTCAGCGTGGACGTCGACGGGCCGAGGACGATGTCGAACAGCCGCCCCTGCCAGCGCAGGCCGGTGAGGCGCAGCCCGCCGGCGAGCTGGGGTGGCAGCATCGGGTCCAGCTGCACGCGGTCCGCCCGCCAGCGCAGGCCGGTGTAGCCGTACAGGAACTCCTGCAGGAACCCCCCTTCGCCGGTGAGGAAGGTGAAGACGCCCTGGCCGCTGCGGGCCTCGGTGAACTGCTCGTACGGCGCCTTCACGAACGGGTCGAGGCTGCGCAGCGTGTAGGTCCACGCCGAGCAGCCGATCCCCAGCTGCGCCGCGATGACGCTGTTCACCGAGTCGGTCATCGCCGGCCCGTCCGGGTCGTAACGCGGCGTGTAGTAGTCCAGGTCCGACCGGTCCACCTCGGCCGGCTGCGGGAACTCCCACGGGTAGGTCAGCAGCACGACATCGGCCTGCTTGACCTGCTGGCCGGCGTAGGCGCGGAACTCCGGCCGTACGGCGGGCAGCCCGCCGAGCGGCGCGGGGGTCAGCACCACCAGCCCTTCGGCGACCTGGTTCCAGCTGGCCGGGACAGCCAACCCGAGCAGCCGGCCGGCGCGGGCGGCAAGCTCCAGGGTCAGCTTCGCGGTGGCGTTGGTGTAGACCGAGTCGTCGACCGGCCAGTTCTGCTCGTCCGGCCCCTCGACCTGGTTGATGTGGTAGCTGCCGTCGGCACCCCGCTCCGCCCGGCTGGCCCAGAACTCCGCCGCACCTTGCAGGACCGGCCAGCCGCGGGCGCGCAACCACCCCTGGTCGCCGGTGGCCAGGTAGTACTGCCACTGGGCCAGGGCCACGTCGGCGGTGACGTGCTGCTCCAGCCGCCCGGTCTCCGCCCAGGTGGGGGTCACCTCGTCACCAGTGAGGGCGCTCTCCCAGGCGAAGCGCTGCCCGCCGTACCCGGTCCGCTGGGCGTTGCGCCGCGCGCCGGCGCGAGTGCGGTAGCGGTAGTCGACGACGGTGCTCGCCTCGGCCGGGTGCTGGGCCAGCAGCGCCGGGTACATCCACGTCTCGGCGTCCCAGAAGACGTGGTTGTTGTAGCCGCCGGCCGACAGCCCGACGGGGCTGATGCTCCAGTCGACGTCCGGGCGGGCGCTGGCCAGAAGGTAGAACTGGGCGGCCCGCACCCGGCCCTGAAGCTTCGGCTGGCCTGGCACGACGATGTCGCTGGTCCACAGCCGAGCCCAGGCCGCGGAGTTCTCGGCCAGGATGCCCGCGGAGGCCGGGGCGCTGCCCGCCGCCCGCCGTGCCGCGCCGGCAGCGTTGGTGGCGTCGAGGGAGGTCGCGAAGCCGACCACCTTGGCCACCTCGTACGTCTGGCCGGCCCGCACCGGGATCGTCGCCGTCCGCGTGGCGGTCATGGCCGCCGGGTCCGCCTTGGCGGCGACGGTGCTTGCTGGCGGCACACGCAGGCGGGCGACCTCGGCGACTTCTGTGCCGATGCCGGCGGTGCGCACGGCCAGCAGCGCGGTCCTCGCGTTAGCGGCGGCGCTGACCGGCCGCAACCCGCCGGGGGTGAGACGGGCGCCGGCGCCGAGCACGTCGCGGACTTGGAGGTTGCCCGACCAACTCGGCGTCAGCCGCAGCCGCACCAGGCCCACACGCTCGCGTGCGCGGTCCAGGGCCACGTCGTAGGCGAGCCGGGTCACCCGCCCACCCGCCGACCAGGTCGCGGTCGTGGTGACCACGCCGTGGCGCAGGTCCAGCACCTGGCGGTAGTCGGACGCGGCGGCGGCGGCGTAGCGGTGGCCAGCGACGATCACGTCCAGCTGGGTCCAGCCGGGCAGGTTCACCGACCCCTGGCGCTGGATGCCGCCGTGGTCGACGTCAGGCTTGTCGGCGTACACGCCCGCGACGTGGGTCTCGGTGGCGACCGGCGCGTCGGCGTAGCCGGCGCCGTCCGCCGGCACCCGGGTGCCCACATAGCCGTTGCCGATGTAGGCCGGCGCCCCGGCGGCGGCCGCCGGTGACGTCGTGGCGAGCACCCACCCGTCGGAAGCGGCGGCCGCGGCGGCGGCGGCCGGCCGCTGCGGCCCGGCGACCACGAGCGTGGCGAGGACGGCGAAGATGGCGAGGATGAGGACGCGAAGCCTTGGCGCGGGCCTGCGGGCGAGAGTGACCATGAAAGCCCCTTCCTCAGAGGCCGAGCTCCGCTGCCCGTTCTGGCCCGGCCCGGGACAAGTGAACCGAGACGCCGTACCGGCACGAGTACGACGGTCTGGACCGATTCATGCCCGGCAGCCGGCCAAGGCAACCCTGCCCCAGCCCGCCGGCGCTGTCGGGCAGCCACAACCCCCAGGAGCAGTTTCTGGGTTGGGCAACGCACGAGCCCACTCATCCACCGACTGGCAGGAGCGGTCGCTTCGACGGTGGATCGGCTTGCTTGCGTACTTTGGTCACAGGTGTACCCTGTCTCGCCGTGCGACGAGACAATGTGGTCCGTCTCACTGAATCAGCGAGACGGCTGACGCAGGACGCCACGCCCCGAGATGGTTCCGCACCGGGGTCGGCCGCGGATCCGGACGGTGTTCCACCGAGGCGGCGCTGGCGTTCGCCGTCCGCCGCCCCGGCCATGCTTGCTCGCGTCCCCGGCATGAGCTCCCTGGTACCGCGGCTGCAGCGGGTCCCCACAGCGGTGATCGACGCGGGCTTGGCAGTGGGGTTGGCGGTGGCGATCACGATCGCCATTGGCGTATCGCCCGAGCCGGGAGCGCGACGCGAACCGGCCGCCTATGCGCTGGGGTGGACGATCGCCGCCCTGGTGCTCGTCCGACGGCGGTGGCCGCTGGCGGTGCTGCTCGCCTCGGCGGTCGTGCTGCAGCTCTACTACCAGCTCGACTACCCGGGCATCTATCCCGCGGTGCCGCTCTCGGTCGCCCTGGCGACGGCCTGGGCGGCAGGCCACCGCCTGTGGTCGATGCTGGTCGCCGGCCTGTTCGTCGCCGCCGGGGTCGGGGTCGGCTACCAGGCCTTGGCGCCGAACCAGCCAGCGCTCCAGGTGCTCGGCGACGTCACGCGGGACGTCGTCCTGTTCGCGGCCGCGCTGCTCCTCGGGGAGGCGGTGCGCACCCGCCGCGCCCTACAGCGCGAGAAGGAGCGGTCCGAACGGCTGCTGCTCAACGTGCTGCCGGCCCCCATCGCTACCCGGCTCGAGGAGCAGGAGGACGTGATCGCCGACGCGTTCCCCGAGGTCACCGTGCTGTTCGCCGACCTGGTCGACTTCACCCGACGTAGCCAGCGAAGCAGCCCCCAGCAGGTGGTGCAGGTCCTGGACGAACTGTTCACGGCGTTCGACCGGCTCACCAGATGCCACGGGCTGGAGAAGATCAAGACCATCGGTGACGCCTACATGGTGGCCGGCGGGCTGCCCGAGCCGCGGCCCGACCACGCCCAGGCGATGGCCGACCTCGCCCTGGCCATGCAGATCGAGGTGGCCCGGCGTGGCGACCCCAACGGCCGGCCGCTCCAGGTGCGTATCGGCATCGACACCGGCCCGGTGGTGGCCGGGGTCATTGGCACCGACAAGTTCAGCTACGACCTGTGGGGCGACACCGTGAACACCGCCAGCCGCATGGAATCCACCGGGGTGGCCGGCCGCATCCAGGTCACGGACCGTGCCTACCGGCGGCTGCGGGACGGCTACCGGTTCCGGCGGCGTGGGGTGGTGGCCGTCAAGGGCAAGGGCGAGATGGTCACCTGGTTCCTCGTCGGAGGAACGCAATGACGCAGCTGGAGCAGGTTGGACGGCCGGCACCGAGGAAGGACAAGAGAATGAGCACCACTCAGGACTACCAGGCCGCAGAGCAACTCCTCCGCCGACCCGCCCGCCCTGGCGAGCTCGTCATCGGCGACAAGGTCAGGCCGCAGTGGATCGACGGAGGCGCCAGTTTCTGGTACGCGGTGAGCAATGGCGTCGGCAGGCGGTTCGTACTGGTCGACCCGGCGGCGGGCACCCGCGAGCCCGCCTTCGACCACGCACTGCTCGCCGCCGCGCTGGCCGCCGCCGCCGGGCAACAGGTCGACCCTGAAGCCTTGCCGTTCATGGCCATCGAACTGGCCGGGAACGCCGTGGAGTTCGACGCGTTCGGCGAGCCTTGGCGCTGCCGCCTGGACAGCTACGCCTGCGAGCTGGCCGAGTTCACGCCGCCGGGCAACCCGCTGGAGGTGCCGTCATCCGACAAGAAGGTCGCGGTGTCCCAGCGTGGGCACGACCTGTGGGCGCGCTCGCTGGCCGACGGCCGCGAGTGGGCGCTGACCACCGATGGCGAGCCCGACTACCAGTACGGCTCCGGCCCGGACTGCACGAGCAACGCCACCCTGCTGCGCAAGTTCGGCCTGCCGCACCTGCCGCCCGCGGTGGCCTGGTCGCCCGACTCGACGAAGGTGCTGGCGCATCGGACCGATGAGCGCGGCGTCCGGCAGACCCACCTGGTGGAGGC
>Ga0307318_10000820_pt1 | contig 10275 bp, 10 predicted proteins | sample ER_DNA_367_FD_194500 | JGI IMG/M metagenome (GOLD analysis project Ga0307318, IMG submission 194500) | Bulk soil microbial communities from the East River watershed near Crested Butte, Colorado, United States - ER_DNA_367 | ecosystem: Environmental > Terrestrial > Soil > Floodplain | place...
CGACCGTCCCCGACGAGGTCGGCCAGGACAAGCAGGTGGCCATCGACGACCTGAAGGCGAACGGGTTCAAGGTCGACGTGCAGAACGTGGCCTGCGGCGACCCGAACCAGGACAACATCGTCCAGGATCAGGACCCGGCTGGCGGGAGCGACGCCCCGACCGGCAGCACGGTCAACATCTCCGTTTGTAAGTTCTGAGCCGATGGCCCGACTCCGGGTGGCGGTGATCATGGGCGGGCGCTCGAGCGAGCACGACATCTCGGTCGCGTCGGCGCGCTCCGTTGTCGATGCCCTCGACCCCGAGCGCTACGACGTGCGCGCCGTCGAGATCGGCCAGGACGGGCGCTGGCAGCTCGACCCCCCGGCCGAGCCGGGCCAGATCGGCAAGGGCGGCGAGACGCTGCCCGTCCCCGCGGACGGGTCTCCCTCCCCATTCGAGGGCGTCGACGTGGTCTTCCCCGTCCTGCACGGGCCCTTCGGCGAGGACGGCACGGTGCAGGGCTTTCTCGAGCTCGCGGACGTCGCCTACGTCGGCGCCGGCGTCACCGCCTCGGCGCTCTGCATGGACAAGGATCTCTTCAAGGCGGTGATGCGCGACAAGGGCGTGCCCGTCGTGAACAGCGTCACCGTCCTCGACCGACATCGCGACCGCGTCGAGAACCCATTCGGTTTTCCGGTGGTCGTGAAGCCGGCACGACTGGGTTCCAGCGTCGGCATCTCGATCGTGAAGGAACCGGAGCAGCTCGGCCCGGCAATCGACCTCGCGCTCGAGCACGACGAGAAGATCCTCCTCGAGGAGTTCGTCGGGGGCGTCGAGGTGGAGTGCAGCGTGCTCGGAAACGAGGAGCCGATCGCGTCGATTCCCGGTGAGATCGTTCCGCTCTCGTCCGACTGGTACGACTTCTGCGCGAAGTACGACGAGGGCGGGATGGAGCTCGTCATCCCGCCGCGCATCGACGAGCGCACGATCGCCAGGGTGCAGGAGCTGGCCGTCGCCGCCTTCGTCGCGAGCGACTGCGAGGGCATGGCCCGCGTCGACTTCTTCGTGCGCGAAAACGGAGAGGTGGTAGTGAACGAGCTGAACACGATCCCCGGCTTCACGGCGACCAGCGTCTACGCGAAGCTCTTCGAGGCATCGGGGATTCCGTACGCGGAGCTCCTCGACCGCCTGGTCGAGCTCGCGCTCGAGCGCCGCGACCGTCGCGCCCGCCTCAAGTACTAGCTCTTCGCCCGCACTTCGCTGACGTGGGCGCGGCCGTCGAGGCTCGTGATCCAGATGAGGTAGTAGCGATAGTCCCCGCCCTCGAGGTCGAAGGTCGTCTGCTCCTCGACGGTCTGGCTGGCGGAGACGACCTTGAAGCCCCCGTCGGAGCGGTTCGAGGCCTCGATCACCGCCGTGTACCCGGGCGTGTCGGTCGTCACGGTCAGTTCGGAGAGTTCGACGCCGCGACTTGCGTCGAGCACGATTCCGACACCCGCCTTGTCGAAGCTGGAATAGGACTCCGTCGTCCAGGACGTGGTCGGGCTGCCGTCGGTAGCGGCCGGAACGGCTTCGGGATGCTCCGTTTGGTCCCCGTCCGGATCGAAGTCGCTTCGCGCCACCAGATGGACGCGGTCGCCGCTGCCGCCGCCACCTCCGCCGTTCCCGGTGAGCGAGTCGGCCCCTCCGCCCGCAACCACCAGCGCGATGAGGAGCGCCGCGACCCCGACGACGACGAGCCCGACAATGATCGGGAGAGGAAAGCGCTTCCGCGAGCGCTGGATCGAAGGCGGAAGCGGCCCCGCGACCGGGATGCCCTCAGTCGCTCCGTCGTCGGGCGTCGAGACCGGGGCCGGAGCAAGTGCGCCGTCGGTGTCGGCGCGTGCGGCCTCAAGGGCCGCCATCATTGCCTCGGTGGTCGGGAAGCGGTCCTCGGGCCGCTTCGCCATCGCGCGCGAGACGACCGCGTCGAGCCGCGGCGAGACGTCTGGCCGAGCCTCGCGCACGCTGGGCACGGGCTCCTGGACGTGCTTCATGGCCACGGCCATGAAGTTGTCGCCCGTGAACGGGGGCGCACCGGTGAGAAGCTCGTAGAGAACCGTCGCGAGCGAGTACTGGTCGGACCGCTCGTCGACGCGCCGCCCGCTCGCCTGCTCCGGGGCGATGTACTCGCTCGTGCCGAGGAGCGTGCCCGTTTCGGTGAGGCCGTCCGCCGGGTCGACCGAGCGTGCAATGCCGAAGTCCGTCACCTTGGCCACCCCGTCCGCGTCGATGAGGACGTTGTGCGGCTTCACGTCGCGGTGCACAACGCCGTGCTCGTGGGCGAACGCAAGCCCGCGCGCGACCTGGTGGACCAGTGCAAGTGCCTGGTCGACCGGCAGCTGCCCCTCGCGGTCGATGAGCTCCTTGAGATTCTCGCCCTCGACGTGCTCGAAGACGATGAACTGCCGGCCCTCGTACTCGCCCCGGTCGATGACCGTGACGATGTTCGGGTGGTTCAGCTGTGCGAGCGCGCGTGCCTCACGGCGGAAGCGCTCGACGTACTCGGCGTCGTCCGAGTAATGCTCGTGCAGGATCTTGATCGCCACCGTGCGCTCGAGCACGGTGTCTCGCGCTCTGTAGACGCTCGACATCCCACCCGAGCCCGCGACGTCCTGCAGCTCGTATCGTCCCGCGAGCCGCTGCCCGATCATCGTTGCGGGATGATGCCCGCTCCCACCGGGCTTTATGCGGAGGCTTCCTCGAGCGCCTCTTCCCAGGCGCCCAGCGCCTCGTCGAGCTCCGAGTCGCCGATCACGAGGGGCACGAGCACACGGATGCAGTTGCCGTGGATCCCAGCCTTGAGGATGAGAAGGCCGTTGCGCGCGGCGGCGTCGGCGACCGCGGTCGCGAGGTCGGCAGCCGGCTCGCCGTTTTGCCGCAGCTCGATGGCCAGCATCGCCCCGAGCCCGCGCACCTCGGCGACGGAATCGAAGCGATCGCGCCAAGACTCCATCCGCGCGCGGATCGTCTCGCCCACCTCGACCGCGCGATCCACGAGTCTGTCCTCCGCGATGGTGTCGAGGACGGCGTGGGCAGCGGCGATGGCAACCGGGTTGCCGACGTAGGTGCCGCCAACCGCACTGTCTCCCGGCGCGTCCATGATCGGCGCCCGCCCGACGACCCCTGAGAGCGGAATCCCAGCGGCGATCGACTTGGCGATCGTCATCAAATCCGGCTCGACACCGAAATGCTCCATGGCGAAGACCTTGCCCGTGCGGCAGAACCCTGTCTGCACCTCGTCCGCGACCATGACGATCCCGTTCGCGTCACAGATCTCGCGCAGGCCTTCGACGAACTCCCGCGAGGGAACGATGAAGCCGCTCTCCCCTTGCACCGGCTCGAACACGATCGCCGCGACCTCCTCGGCAGCGATGCGCGTCTTGAACGCCTTCTCGATCTCGTCGAGGTCGTCGAACGGGACCCGGTAGACCTCGGGCGCGAACGGGCCGAGCCCGGCCTTGTACGGGTGCGTCTTCGACGTGAGGGTGAGCGCGAGGAGCGTCCGTCCGTGAAAGCCGCCGTCGAAGGCGATGACGGCCGGTCGCCGCGTGTAGGAGCGCGCAAACTTGACCGCGTTCTCCACAGCCTCAGCGCCCGAGTTGAAGAAGGCCGCCCGCTTCTCACCGCCGATCGGTACGAGCTCGAGCAGGCGCTCGGCCAGCGCGATGTAGTTCTCGTACGGCACGATCGTGAAGTCGGTGTGCGTGAAGCGCTCGATCTGCTCCTTCGCCGCCTCGACGACGCGTGGGTTCGAGTGGCCCACGTTCAGGCAGCCGACGCCGCCCGTGAAGTCGATGAACGTGTTGCCGTCGACGTCGGTGATCGTCGCGCCGTGCGCCTCCTCGATCACGATCGGGAGGTAGATCGAGAGCGGCTCCGCGATGACGCGGGCCTTACGGTCGAGGATCTCCCGGCTGCGCGGCCCGGGGATCTCGGTCTTGAGGTCGATTGCTCGTGTCGTGGCCATGGATCGTGAGCTTATACATTGCAGCGAAGCTCAATGGTTCTCTCCGACCGCACCATCCGACGGCTGCTCGAAGAGGGCCGCATCGGCATCGATCCGTACGCCGACGAGCTGCTCCAGCCGTCCAGCGTGGACGTGCGCGTCGACCGGCTCTTCCGCGTCTTCCGCAACTCCCGCTACCCCTACATCGACGTCAAGGAGCCCATGGAGGACCTCACCGAGCTCGTCGAGGTGGCGGACGACGAGCAGCCCTTCATCCTCCACCCCGGGGAGTTCGTCCTCGGCTCGACGCTCGAGCGCATCCGCCTTCCGGATGACCTCGTCGCGCGACTCGAGGGCAAGAGCTCGCTGGGGAGGCTCGGCCTCCTGATCCACTCGACCGCCGGCTTCATCGACCCGGGCTGGGACGGCCACGTGACGCTCGAGCTCTCGAACGTCGCCAACCTCCCGATCACCCTCTACGTCGGGATGAAGATCGGCCAGCTCTCCTTCGTGCAGTTGACCGAGCCGGCGGAGAACCCGTACGGTGCAGCGCTGCTCGGCTCGAAGTACCAGGGCCAGGCCGGACCCACGCCCAGTCGCTATTGGAAGAATTTCGAGTGACCGTCCTCGTCGTCGGGGGGACCGGGTTCGTGGGCGGCCACGTCGTCCACGCGTTCCGCGCCGAGGACTTGCCGGTTCGCGTGCTGGCGAGGCGGCCGGAGAAGCAGGAGCGTTTCCGAGCCTGGGGCTGCGAGCTCGTCCAGGGGGACATGACCGACGCCGACAGCCTGCGACGGGCCGCGGAAGGCGCCGAAACCGTCGTCCACCTCGTCGCGCTACCGCCGTTCGCCAAGCCCGACGCGATCAGACGCGTCATGGAGCAGGGCACGCGCGACCTCGTCGCCGCGGCCAAGGAGGCGGGCGTCAAGCGCTTCGTCCTCATGAGCGCCCTCGGCACGAGCGAGCGCAGCAAGGATCTCGCCCCCTACTACCACGCGAAGTGGGAGGAGGAGCACGAAGTCGCCGGCTCCGGCATCGACCACACGATCTTCCGCCCGAGCTTCGTCTTCGGGCGCGACGGCGGCATGCTGCCCGGCCTCGTCTCGCTCACGCGCTATTCGCCGGTGACTCCCGCAGTGGGGACGAAGAAGCTGCAGCCGATCTGGGTGGAAGACGTGGCCGCCTACTTCACGAAGGCGCTCGCGACACCGGCAGCGGCGAACAAGACATTTGAGCTCGGCGGCCCCGACGTCGTCACGTTCGCCGAGCTGAACGAGCGCATCCGGCGCGCGCTGGACAAGAAGCGCCTTGCCTTCCAGATGCCGACCGGGCTCCTCAAGGCCGGCGCGGCCGTCGGCTCGCTGCTCCCTCCACTGCGCGGCGCGCGCGACGGCGTCGCGATGCTCGAGTTCGAGGACAACGTCACGGACGCCCGCCCCGCGGTCGAGGCCCTGGGCGTGAAGCCAATCGGCCTCGACGAGATGCTGCGCCGCGCGACCGCGCGGGGTTAAAACAACCAGGGCGACCCGAAGGCCGCCCTGGAAGAACAGTAGATCGCCTGGATTAGGCAGGGGCGCTGGGTGTTTCCTGGTCCCCCACGCTGGCTAGGCGATTCCCCGTAGGTCTTGGGGACACGCCCCTACCTGCGATTACCTCCACTGCCCGAACAGTCACTTATCAAGATCGGACCACCTCCTTTCCGTGGTGGTCCGATAATAGCGAGCCGCTCAGGACGAACGCTAGATGCGGACCTTGACCAGGCCGTCCTCGACGAAGACCTCGAAGGTCTCCACGGGCTGGTAGGCCGGAAGGCTGAGCGGGCGGCCGGTGCGCACATCGAACTCGGAGCCGTGCCGCGGGCAGATGGCGACGCCTGCCTCGACGTCGAAATCGCCCTCGGCGAGCGGCCCGTCGTCGTGGGAGCAGCGATCCTCGATCGCGTAATAGTCGCCGTTCAGGTTGTAGACGCCGATCGCGAGCTCGCCCGCGCGAACGATCTTCACCTCTCCGTGCGGCAGCTCTTCGACCGGGCCGACGGTCAGCTCCGGCACAGTGCTATTTGAGCTCGAGGTCCTGGGCCAGGCCCGCCCACTCCTCGGGGAGCTCTGTGCCCTTGCCCTTGTGCAGCGCAAGCTTCAGGACTCCGAGGCCGAGTAGCGCGCACTTGAGCCGCACCGGCGTCAGCGGGATGCCGACCTCTTCGAGGAGCTCCTCCTTCGACATGGCGGCGACTTCTTCCGCGGTTCGGCCCTTGACCATCTCCATGAGCATCGAGGTCGACGCCTGACTGATAGCGCAGCCGCGGCCGCGGAACTTGACGTCCTCGATCTTGTCTCCGTCAAAGCTGACGAAGATCGAGACTTCGTCGCCGCAAAGCGGATTCTGCCCCTCGGCCTCGACGTCGGCGCCCTCAATGACCCCGTGCCCGCGCGGGTTCTTGTAGTGGTCGAGGATGACCTCGCGATACAGGCTTTCGAGCTCGTTACTCATGAGAACACCTTACGTGCCTTCTCGATGCCCGCAACGAGCCGGTCGATCTCCTCGGTAACCGTGTAGAGGTAGAAGCTCGCGCGCGTTGTCGCCGGCACGCCCAGCTTCGCCATCAGCGGCTGGTTGCAGTGGTGGCCCGCGCGTACGGCAACGCCCTCCCAGTCGAGAATCTGCGCGACGTCATGAGGGTGGGCTCCTTCAACCTCGAAGGAGATGATTCCCGCACGCCGGTCGGCCGGAGGGCCGAAGACGCGCACGCCTTCGAGCGCCTCCAGCTTTGGCAGCGCGTAGTCGAGGAGCTCATGCTCGTGGCGCTCGACCGCCTCGAGCCCGATCCCGCCCAGGTAGTCGATCGCTGCACCGAGCCCGACCGCCTCCGCAATTGGAGCGGTGCCGGCCTCGAACTTGTGCGGGAGCTCGTTCCATGTCGTCCGCTCGACGGTGACCTTGCGGATCATGTGGCCGCCGAGCTCGAAGGGCGACATCGCCTCGAGGTGCTCGGCGCGCCCCCAGAGAACGCCGATTCCGGTCGGCGCACACATCTTGTGGCCCGTGAACGCGTAGAAGTCGGCCCCGAGCGCCTGCACGTCCACCGCGCGATGCGGGACGGCCTGCGCGCCGTCGACGACGACGACCGCGCCCTGCTCGTGCCCCCAGGCTATGAGCCGCTCGACGGGATTGACGGTACCGAGCGAGTTCGAAACGTGACCGCAGCCGAGCACCTTGACATTGCCGCGCGCCGCGATCACGTCGAGCTCGTCGAGCTGCAGCTCGCCGCTCTCGTCCACCGGGATGACCGTGAACTCCGCGCCGGTGCGGCCGGCGACGTATTGCCACGGGACGAAATTGGAGTGGTGCTCCATCTCGGTGACGACGACGAGATCGCCGGGCCCGAGGTTGTCGAATCCCCAGCCATATGCGACCAGGTTGAGCGCAGCCGTGACGTTGTGTGTGAACACGACCTCGCGGGTCGACTCCGCGTTTACGAACGCGCGCGCCTTCTCGCGGGCGCCCTCGTAGGCCTCGGTCGCCCGTTCGCCGAGGTCGTAGACGCCGCGATGGATGTTCGCGTACGACGTCTCGTAGAAACGCGTCATCGCCTCGAGGACGGCGCGTGGCTTCTGCGCCGACGCGGCTGTGTCGAGATAGGCGAGCGGCTGGTCGTGGATCAGCTGCTCGAAGATCGGGAAATCCTCGCGCAGCTTGCGCGCGTCGAGCTTCGGCGTGGTGCTCACAGCCACGCTCTCATCGTACCGAGGTGCTGGAAGCCTATTCCGGGATGCGGGCTTCAAGCGCAGTCTGGAGCGCGTCGCGAACCGGCTCGAACTCGATGCGGTCGAAGATCTCCTGGTAGAAGCCACGCACGATCAGGCGCTCGGCCTCGCCGCGGGAGAGGCCGCGAGCCATGCAGTAGAAGAGCTCGTCGCGGTCGACCTGGCTGACGGTCGCCCCATGCGTGCAGCGGACGTCGTTCGCCTCGATCTCGAGGCCCGGAATCGAATCGGCGTGCGCCTGGTCGGAGAGGAGCAGATTGCGATTCTCCTGGTAGGCGTTCGTCTTCTGCGCGTCCTCCGCGACGCGGATCATCCCGCGCCAGACCGCCGTCGCGTGGTCGCGGAGCGCGCCCTTGAAGGCGAAGTCGGAAGTCGTCGAGGGCGCGAGGTGGGCCTGCAGCGTGTCGTAGTCGAGATGCTGGTCGCCGTCCGCGAAATAGGCGCCCGTCACGCGCGAGGTCGCCCCCTGGCCCGCGAGGTCGTTTTCGATCCGGACCTTGCCCTTCTTCGAGCCGAAGCCGCCCGCGACCCAGTCCAGCTCGGCATCGCGGCCGACCTGCGCCCGGTGCGACGCGAAATGCCACGTCTCGGGCGACAGACTCTGGATGGAGACGTACTCGAGCTTCGCGCCCTGCTCGACGAAAAGCTCCGTGACGGCATTTGAGTAGCCGGCGAGCTCCGGCGTCTCCGAGACGTACTCCTCGATGAAGGAGAAACGGCTCCCTTCCTCGGCGACAACGAGGAGGCGCCAGAAGAGCGCGCCGCCGTCCACCGAGTTGACGATGCGGATGTAGAGCGGCTTCTCGAGCTCGACGCCCTTGGGGACGCGCACGAGGAGGCCGTTCCTCCACTCGGCCGCGTTGTGCGCGGCGAACTTCTCCTCCGTCCCGACCAGCGTGCCGAGCAGCGGGTCGCTCTCGAGGGGCTCGAACACGACGCCCTCCGGCGCGCGCTCGATCTCGATGCCGCCCTCGCTGACGTGTGCGATCGCGGCTGCATCGACATCGAGCATTCCGCTCGCCCGTTCGACGCTCGTGGCCCCGTTCGCCGTGAAGGTCTCCGGGTCGAACCCGCGCAGGTCGGTGAAGCGCCAGTGTTCGTCGGCCGTCGTGGGAAGCGGGAGCGCCTGGTAGCGCTCGAGGAGGTCGGCTCTCACTGGGCATACCTCCGGTGCAGCATCAGGTCGTTTCCGTCCGGGTCCGTGAAGAACGCCATGTGGCATACCCCGGAGTCGTAGGTCTCGCCGTTGAACTCGACGCCCTTCGCCTCGAGCTCGGCCCTGCGCTTTGCCACGTCGTCGACGTGGAGGGCAGGATGCGCGTTCTTCTGCGGCGCGAACTCCATGCCCATGCGCTCGGGCTCCCAGATGCCGAAGCAGGTGTCGCCGGCCCAGAACTCGAAGCGCGCCTTGCCGTCGGGCCGGAGACCCAGCGTCTCGACGTAGAACGCGCGCGACCGTTCGGCGTCCCGCGAGGGGACGCCGATGAAGTCAACGCGTTCGATCAACCGACAGACCCCTCCATCTGCAGCTGGATCAGACGGTTCATCTCGACCGCGTACTCGAGGGGGAGCTCCTTCGTGATCGGCTCGACGAAGCCGGAGACGATCATCGCCGCCGCCTCGTGCTCGGGAATGCCGCGGCTCATCAGGTAGAAGAGCTGCTCCTCCCCGATCTTCGAGACCGTCGCCTCGTGGCCGATGTCGACCTTGTTCTCGTCGATGCGGATGTACGGATACGTGTCGGAGCGGGAGTCCTCGTCGAGGATGAGCGCGTCGCAGACGACCTTCGACTTGGAGCCGTGCGCTCCCTTCGCCACCTCGAGGAGGCCGCGGTAACTCGCGCGCCCGCCGTCCTTCGAGATCGACTTCGACGTGATCACGGAGGTGGTGTTCGGCGCCACATGGACGCACTTGCCGCCCGCATCCTGGTGCTGCCCCTCGCCCGCGAAGGCGATCGAGAGCACCTCGCCGTGAGCGCCCTCGCCCATCAGCCAAATGGCCGGGTACTTCATCGTCAGCTTCGAGCCGAGGTTCCCGTCCACCCACTCCATGGTCGCGTTCTCGTACGCCACCGCGCGCTTCGTGACGAGGTTGTAGACGTTCTGCGACCAGTTCTGGATGGTCGTGTAGCGGCAGCGCCCGCCCGGCTTGACGATGATCTCGACGACCGCCGAGTGAAGCGAGTCGGTCGTGTAGATCGGGGCGGTGCAGCCCTCGACGTAGTGCACGTAGGCATCCTCGTCGACGATGATCAGCGTGCGCTCGAACTGGCCCATGTTCTCCGCGTTGATGCGGAAGTAGGCCTGGAGCGGCATCTCGATCTTGACGCCGGGCGGCACGTAGATGAAGGAGCCGCCGGACCAGACGGCCGAGTTCAGGGCCGCAAACTTGTTGTCGTTCGCCGGGATGACGGTGCCGAAGTACTCCTTGACGAGCTCCTCGTGCTCGCGCAGGCCGGAGTCCATGTCGAGGAAGAGCACGCCCTGGCTCTCGAGGTCCTCCTTGAGCTTGTGGTAGACGACCTCGGACTCGTACTGAGCGCCC
>Ga0307318_10000823_pt1 | contig 10252 bp, 8 predicted proteins | sample ER_DNA_367_FD_194500 | JGI IMG/M metagenome (GOLD analysis project Ga0307318, IMG submission 194500) | Bulk soil microbial communities from the East River watershed near Crested Butte, Colorado, United States - ER_DNA_367 | ecosystem: Environmental > Terrestrial > Soil > Floodplain | place: USA...
CGACCGGTCCGCCTCCGTGGGGCCGGCGACCGCCTCGCCAGCGGCTGGCGCGGACGCGGATGGGTCGGCCACCGCTGAGCTCGCCGGGTTGTGCTCCGGCGCGGACGGTGCTGCCGCCACGGCGTCCGGATCATCGAGCGACGACGTCGCCTGTGACCCGGTCGGCGTGCTGCAGCGTCTGGCCGACCTGCGGGCCGCGGCTCTGCTGGCGGCCGACCCGGTTCTCCTTCGCGGGGCCGAGCCGGCGGGTTCCAGCGCCTACGAGAGCGACGTGAAGACGGTGACCCGTCTGCGCGAGCAACGGCAACGCTATGTGGACCTGACGTTCACGGTCCGGTCCGCGGACGTGGTCAGTGCCAGCCCGGCAAGCGTGGTGCTGAGGGCGGTGGTCGACCGATCCGCATACCGGGTCGCGGACGAGGCCGGTGCGACTCAGCAGGTCGGGGCGGCGCCCGGCAGCCCACTGCGCTACACGCTGTCGTTGGCCGACGACGACTGGCGGCTCACCGAGTTCGGCCCACTGTGAGCGAACGCCAGCGCGGCGTGGCAGTCCGGATCAGACGATGGTCGCGACCGCGCTCGAGATGGTGTCGTGGACCCACTCGAAGCCGCACTCGCGAAGGCGAGCCGGGAGGACGCGGCGGCTTCCCGTCACCTCACCAGAGAACTCGCCGAGCACTGCCCGGAGTGCGAAGGCCGGGGCCGGCAGGAGCGTGGGCCGACCGAGCTGGCGCCCGATCTCGGCGACCAACTCCTTCTGGCGCAAGGGCTCCGGTCCGACCACGTTCACGGGACCCGTGATGTCGCGGCGGTCGACGAGGTGGGCCAGGGCCCGGACCACGTCGTCGAGGGTCACCCACGCCCACCATTGCCGACCAGAGCCGAGTGGACCGGCCAGACCGAGCCGGCCGAGGCGCACCAGCGGTTCGAAGGCTCCGCCGGTGCGGGACATGACCAGTCCGGTGCGCGACATGGCCACCGGCGCACCGGCCGCGCTGGCCGGTGCGGTCGACGCCTCCCAGGCCCGGGCCACCTCGGCGAGGAATCCGGTGCCCTCCGGGCTCTGCTCGGTGAGAATCTCGTCTCTGCGGTTGTCGCCGTACCAGCCGATCGCCGACCCGCTCACCAGGCGGATCCGGTCGCCGTGAGCCGCCACGGCGCTGGCGACCGCCGCGGTGCCGTCCGTGCGCGAGGCGAGGACGTCCTGCTTGTGACGGGCGGTCCACCGGCGGTCGGCCACCCCGGCCCCGGCCAGGTGCACGACCGCATCGACGGTCTCCAGTGAGGCCGGGTCGAGCCGGCGGTTGGCCGGATCCCACGAGATCTCGGAACCGGTTCGGGCGTCGCGGCGCACCAGGTGGCGGACGTCGTCACCGCGGGCCACGAGGTACGACGACAGGGCACTTCCGATGAGGCCCGAAGCTCCCGAGATCGCGACGCGTTGGCTCATGCAGCTTCAGAGCCCGAGAGACGCCTCGAACCGACCCTCCTCCAGCCGGGTCTTCATCGCACCGAGGAACCGCGCGGCGTCCGCGCCGTCGACGATCCGGTGGTCGTAGGAGAGGGCGAGATACATCATCGAGCGCACGGCGATGGTCTCGCCGCCGTCGACGTCCGTCACGACGACGGGGCGCTTGACCAGGGCTCCGGTCCCGAGGATGGCGACCTGCGGCTGGTTGATGATCGGCGTGTCGAAGAGCGCCCCGCGGCTCCCGGTGTTGGTGATGGTGAACGTCCCACCGGCGAGGTCGTCGGGCATGATCTTGTTGTTGCGGGTGCGATCCGCGAGGTCCGCGATGGCCCGCGCGAGCCCGGCGATGTTGAGGTCGCCGGCGTTCTTCACGACCGGGACGATCAGTCCCTTCTCGGTGTCCACGGCGATCGAGAGGTTCTCCTGACCGTGGTAGATGATCTCCTCGCCCTCGACGCTCGCATTGACGTTGGGGTGCGTCTTCAGGGCCTCGACGGCGGCCAGGGCCAGGAACGGCAGGTAGCTGAGCTTCACGCCTTCGCGTCGCTCGAACTCGTTCTTGGCCCGCGCCCGCAGCCGGGCGACCTTGGTCAGGTCCACCTCGACCACGGTCGTGAGCTGGGCCGATACCTGGAGGGACTCGACCATCCGCTGGGCGATGACCTTGCGCAGACGCGACATCTTTTCGGTCGTGCCGCGCTTGGGTGACGCCTCGGCCGGCGCCGACGAGGCGGCGGAGGCCGCCGGGGCACTCGGCGTGGACGGCGCCGCGGCGGCTGGTGCGGCTGGTGCGGCAGGTTGGGCGGCCGCGGCCTTGGCCTGCTCGGCAGCGTCCAGCACATCCTGCTTCCGGATGCGGCCGCCGATTCCGGTCCCGGTGAGGCTGCCCAGATCGACCGAGTGCTGGGCGGCCAGCTTGCGGACGAGCGGGGTGACGTAGGCGGCGCTCTCGTCGGTGCCGCCGTCGCTGCCCCCCGTGGCCGTGGAGCTGGAGGGAGCGGTGGCCGTGGCCGGGGCGGCTGCCTCCCGAGCGCTCCCCGTCGCGGTCGTCGGGCTGGCGTCTGCGCCGGAGCCGTCTCCGGAACTGGCCGCCTGGCCGGCCGCCTCAGTGCCCTGCTGGGCCGTCGCCTGTGCGGGCGCCTCCTGCTCGGACGAGGGCTTCGCCTCCTGCTGCTCCTCGGACGGCTGAGCGGATTCCTGAGGTGCGGTGGCCTCCGGCCGGGCGGACGGTGCCTGCTGCTCCGCGGACGGCTGCGCCGGCGCTTCGGCACCTGCGGCCGCCTGGTCGCCACCGCCCGCGTCGTCGGCTGCGCCGGCCTCACCGCCGATCACGACGAGATCGCCGCCCACCGGGACGACCTCGTCCTCCTGGACGAGGATCTTTGAGACCACGCCGGCGACCGGCGACGGGATCTCGGTGTCGACCTTGTCGGTGGACACCTCGAGCAGCGCCTCGTCGACCTCGACCGTGTCGCCCTCCGACTTCAGCCAGCGGGTGACTGTTCCCTCGGTCACCGACTCACCCAGCGCCGGCATCGTGACCGTCTGGCCCGCCGACCCGCCGGAGCCGGACCCGCCACCGGACGGTTGCTGGCCGCCGCTCGACTGTTGCTGGCCGCCGCTTGACTGTTGCTGGCCGCCGCCGCCCTGCGCCTGGTCGGCCTCGGGTTCCGACGTCTGCGGGGCCATCGGCTGCTCGGTCGACGGGGCCTCCGGTTCCGGTTGCTCCGGCTCGGGCGCCGAAGCATCGTCGGACCCGGACCCGGACGCGGCCGGCTGGGACGACGGCGCCGAGGCCTCGCTCGACTCGGCCGTTGCCCCTCCCTCGGAGTCCCCGGACCCACCGGAGGCCGCGCCCTCGCCGATCACCGCCAGGTCGGCGCCGACCGGGACGGTCTCGTCCTCCTGCGCGAGGATCTCCTGGAGCGTCCCCGCGACCGGCGAGGGGATCTCGGTGTCGACCTTGTCGGTCGACACCTCGAGGAGGGGTTCGTCGACCTCGACGGAGTCGCCGATGTTCTTGAGCCAGCGGGTGACCGTCCCCTCGGTGACGGACTCGCCCAGGGCCGGCATGGTCACGCGATCGGACATGAGTTGGGACTCCTCGGATGGCTGCGGGTTGGCGATCGGTCAGTGGCCCCATCTTGGCCGAGTGCTCGGCCTCGCGGGAGGCGCAGGGTCAGGCGTGGGCGTGCAGCGGCTTCCCGGCGAGGGCGAGGTGCGCCTCGCCGAGAGCCTCGTTCTGAGTCGGGTGCGCGTGCACGAGGTTCGCCACGTCGGACGGGAACGCGTCCCAGTTGACGAGAAGCTGCGCCTCCCCAGCCTGCTCGCTCATCCGGGAACCGATCATGTGCACGCCGACGACCGGGCCGTCCTTCTCGCGGACCAGCTTGACGAAGCCCTGCGTCTGGAGGATCTGGGACTTGCCGTTGCCGCCGAGGTTGTATTCGTAGGTCTCGACCTGTCCGTATGCGTCGCGGGCCTCGGGCTCGGTGAGCCCCACTGAGACGATCTCGGGGTCGCAGTAGGTGACCCGGGGGATGCCCCGGTCCACGACGGGTGCGGGGGAGAGACCGGCGATCTCCTCGGCGACGAAGATGCCCTGCGCGAACCCGCGGTGCGCGAGCTGGGGCCCCGGCACGATGTCTCCCACCGCATACACCTGGGGAACGTTCGTGCGGAGCCGCTCGTCAGTGGGCACGAGACCGCGCTCGACGGTGACACCGGCCTCTTCGTAGCCGAGCCCCTCCGTCGTCGGGCCGCGTCCGACAGCGACCAGCAGCAGGTCGGACTCGACCGACTCGCCGCCCTCGAGCTCGACGGTGACGATGTCGCCCTCCTGCCGTGCGCCGGCGAACCGGACACCGGTGCGGAACACGATGCCGCGCTTGCGGAACGCCCGCTGCAGCTGGTTCGAGACGGCCTCGTCCTCGGCCGCGACCAGCCGCGGCAGCGCCTCCACGACGGTCACCTCGGACCCGAACGAACGGAACACCGAGGCGAACTCGACGCCGATGACGCCGCCGCCGAGGACGACCACCCGGGCCGGCACGTGGTCGATGGCCAGCACCTGGTCGCTGCTCATGATGCGGCCGCCCATTTCGAGGCCGGGCAACGTCTTCGCGTACGAGCCGGTCGCCAGCACGACGTTGCGTCCGGTGACGCGGCGGCCGTCGACCTCAACCGTGTCGGCGGCCACTAGCCGCCCTGATCCCTCGACGAACTCGATCGACCGCGCCGACACCAGGCCTTGCAGCCCTTTGTAGAGCCGGCCGACGACGCCGTCCTTGTAGGCGTGCACGCCACTCATGTCGACCGATTCGAACGTCGACTTGATCCCGAACCGGCTGCCCTCCCGGGCCGCGTCAGCCACCTCGGCCGCGTGCAGGAGGGCCTTGGTGGGGATGCAGCCGCGGTGCAGACAGGTGCCGCCGAGCTTGCCCCGCTCGACGAGCGCGACGGAGAGGCCGAGCTCCGCGGCCCGCAGCGCACACGCATACCCTCCGCTGCCGCCCCCCAGGACCACGACGTCGTAGGGCGTGTCGGCATCAGCCGGCATGAGCAAGCTCCTTCGCAAGCGGGTACCTCCGCATCTTGTCACTGATGCGGTATGCGGGTACCTCCGGGTCAGCGGGTCAAGGCGCGCAGCCGGGTGCAGCTGTCCCGTGTGCTGCCGTTGATGCCGGACGAGGAGTGCTCGAACCAGTCGATCTTGAAGTGACCGTTGGACGGGTTGCCCTCGATGGCCTGGGGGATGAGCGGGCTGCCCGGACCGAGCGCACACCAGATTCCGAAGGACTCCGCGAAGTCCTCGAAGGGGTCGGTGGCGGCGTACGAGTCGACGAACGAACCAGCATGGTGGTCGTAGAAGTCCTGGAACGCCTGGTCCCTCTCGTGGTCCGGCTTCTGCGCCGCGTCGTTCCACCCGTCGACCTCTGCGTCGGACCACGTGTCGTCGAGGAACGTCATGACGTGCCCGTCGTCGCTGAGGCAGCCCTGGCCGGTCCACATCGTCCCGCACGCGGCCGCGCTGGGGGCCGGATCGAGCTGCGACGCGTTCAGGCTCAGCAGGTGGCCGACCTCGTGGGCCACGGTCACGGCGACGTCGAGGTCGGTGGCCCCGTTGGGCGCGATGGCGAGGCGCCACCGGGAGGCGTCGGACTCCGCCGGGACGACCTCGCCGACGTAGAGGTCCGAGGTGCCGCCGGTCAGGAGCGCGTCGAAGACGACGAGCTCCTTGAGGAACGGGCGCACCGTGGCGGGCATCGCCGCGACGATGACGCTCCACAGCTGTTTGTCGCACTCGCGGACCGGGCCGGCTCCGTCGGCCGGCGCGAGGGTACGGCCGTCGACCGCGTACACCCGCTGCAGCTCGGCGCCGACTCCGAGGTCCGACAGGGCCGTGCCGAACGGGTCCTGGACGGGGAAGGTGGCCGCCGTGGGCGGGTTGTCCGCGATGAGGCACGAGTGGTCGAGATGGAGCGCACCGCCTCCGTCCGGCGCGGTCCACGACGCGCCCGTGGCACCGGCCGCCGGCGTCGGGGCGGGGGTCGGCGTGGCGTCCCAGGGCCTGGGGGACGCGACCGGGGTCCTCGACGGAGCGGCGACGTCGCCCACGGCAACGGTCCGGCGGACGGTGCCGTTGAGCAGCACCAACGCGATGGCGCCGTGGACGACGACGGCCACGACCGACACGACGACGACCGCGACGAGCAGGCCCGATCCGCGGGGCTGCCAAGGGCGCTGCCCACCCTGAGCAACCACGTGCGCAGGGTACCCTCAGCCATGGGCTTGTTCGGCAAGTTGCGCGGCAAGGTGAGTGGGGACGCGCGCCGAACCGATGGTCCAAGCATGGCGGTGGACCGCAAGGCGGTTCGCGACCACCTGCACACCTTCGCCACGACGAGGCGCGGCGTCGAGGCCTATGTCGAGCCGGCGACCAACGTGACCGCGGAGAGCATCGTCCTGGTCGCGACCGACGGCGAGTGGACCCGGCGCGCGGTGGGATCGCGCAAGGCGGCCTTCGAGCTGGCGAAGTCCCTCGACCTTCCCGTCTACGACGTCCTGCTGACCGGATACCCGAAGCGGATGCGGGAGTGGAGCTCGCGACAGCGCCGCGGCCAGGGCTGACCTCAGGACATCCGCGTGGCGGCATCCGTGCCGCGGATGACAGAGTGGAACGCCGACGACGACGGGTGGGAGCGTGACATGCCAGGCAAGGGCAAGAAGAAGGGATCGGCCGGACCCTCGGAGGAGATGAAGGCCAAGTTCCGGGAGGCCCTGGACAAGAAGCACGGGCACGCCGGCATGGACGTCTCGGCCGACGGCGAGACGTCCAAGATCGCCGAAGCGCACGGTCCGGCCAAGGCGCAGCAGATGTTCCGCCGCAAGGCCGGCAGCTGACCTGCCACTAGGTCACCCCACGAAGTTCTCCGCTCCGCTCCGATACTTCGCGGGGACCACGACCAGGTCACCCGACTAGCCTCGGCGGCATGCCTGACCTGAAGCATTCGCCGCTGCACGGCCGCCACGTCGCCCTCGGCGCGAAGATGGCGGACTTCGGGGGATGGGACATGCCCATCGAGTACCCCGGCGGTGGCGTCGTCGCCGAGCACACGGCGGTGCGGGAGCGGGTCGGGATCTTCGACGTCAGCCACCTCGGCAAGGCGTCGGTGACCGGCCCGGGAGCGGTCGAGTTCGCCAACGCCTGCCTCACCAACGACCTCCGCAAGATCGGGCCGGGCCAGGCGCAGTACACGATGTGCTGCGACCCGTCCGGCGGGGTGGTGGACGACCTCATCCAGTACGTCCGCGCTGAGGACGACGTCTTCCTGATCCCCAACGCCGCCAACACCACCGAGGTGGTCCGCCGCCTCGCGGGCGCCGCGCCGAACGGGATCGAGGTCGAGAACCTGCACCTCGCATACGGGATCGTCGCCGTGCAGGGACCCCGGGCCGACGAGGTCGTGCGGTCCTTGGGACTGCCGACCGAGCACGACTACATGGGCTTCGAGATCGCCGTCTGGGAGGGCCGGCCGGTCACCGTCTGCCGCACCGGGTACACCGGCGAGCGGGGTTTCGAGCTGGTGCCGCGCTGGGAGGACACGCCGGCTCTGTGGGACGCGCTCACCGAGGCGATGGCGCCCTACGACGGACTGCCCTGTGGGCTGGGCGCCCGGGACACGCTGAGGACAGAGATGGGGTACCCGCTGCACGGGCAGGACCTGTCGCTCGACATCACCCCGGTGCAGGCCCGGGCGGGCTGGGCCGTCGGGTGGAAGAAGCCTGAGTTCTGGGGCCGCGAGGCGCTGGTCGCCGAGAAGGAGGGAGGTCCCGCACGGCAGTCGTGGGGCCTGCTCGTGAACGGCCGGGGGATCCCGCGACCGCACTGCACGGTGAGCCTGGACGGCCGGACCGTCGGCGAGGTGACGTCGGGGACCTTCTCTCCGACCCTGCGTCAGGGTGTCGCACTCGCGCTTCTCGAGCCCACCGTCGGGCTGGGGGCCGACGTCGTCATCGACGTCCGCGGCCGCGAAGTCCAGGCAACGGTGGTCAAGCCGCCGTTCGTGGAGGTACAGACGCGGTCGGCGTGAACTCCGCGGCCGCGTCGAATCGGGCCCGCCGCACCGCACGCCGCAGGATGGCCATGACCGGCGGTCCGGCGAGGACGACGAGGACGGCGGTCAGCACCGCGCGCGGGAGGTCGTAGCCCAGCGACGTCGCGAGGTAGAAGACCCCGTAGTGCTGTGCGTTGCTGGCCACCGACGCGCCCGGCACGAAGCCGGCGCTCGCTGGTGCGGCACCGGCAGTCATGAACGGCCAGAACCAGAGGTTGAGCAGAGCGCCGTAAACCAGGCTCGCGACGATCCCGTATGCGGCGAGCAGCCACCGCTCCGCGCGCTTCCCGACCGGGGGCAGCAGGGTCGCCCCCAGCGCGACCCAGCCACACCCGACCATCTGGAACGGCAGCCAGGGGCCGACGCCACCGGTGAGGAGTGCTCCGGTCAGCAGCGTGAGGCAGCCGAAGAGGAACGCCTTGCTCGCTCCCAGCACTCGTCCACCGACGACGAGGAGGAAGAACAGGGGTTCGAGTCCCGCGGTGCCGGCGGAGAGCACGCGCAGCGCGCCGCCGATCGCCGCGAGGACGCCGAGGACGGCTACCGCCTTGGCGTCGAGCCGGTCGGTCGTTAGCTCGGCGACGAAGACGACGGCCAGCAGCGCGAGGAGCAGGGCGAACAGCCACGGCGCGTCGTGGCCGTGCTCCTCTCCGATGCGGGGGTCGGCGAAGAACGGCCAGAAGTAGGCAGCGAGCCCGACCAGGCTGACCAGACCCAGCGCGAGGACGGACGGCGCGCGAAATCCCAGGCTCGGGGTCACGACGCCTCCCCGAGCGCGGCCTCGACGTCGGCGACGGTGAGGTAGGGGAGTGGGTGGAGAATCTTGGCCACCTGCGGCGCGAAGGCCGGGGAGCCGGCGAGGACGTCCCGGGCGACGCCGTCGGCGACGACCTCGCCGTCGGCGAGGACGACCACGCGGTCCGCGACGTCGGCGGCCAGCTCGACGTCGTGGGTGGCCACGGCGACGGTATGCCCGGACGCAGCGAGCTCCCGCAGCACGCCGACCAGCCGGGTCTTGGCCGGGTAGTCCAGGCCGCGCGTCGGTTCGTCGAGGAGGACGACGCCGGGGTGGCCCACCAGGACGACGGCGAGGGCCAGGCAGAGGCGTTGGCCTTCGGAGAGGTCCCTCGGATGGCTGTCGTCGTCGACGCCTTCGCAGAGGCGGTCGAGGAGGCGGCGGGTGCTGCCACGCGTGAGGCCCCGCTCGGCGTCGGCCTGGTCGCACTCGGCGGAGACGCGGTCCGCATACAGGAGCAGGTCCGGGTCCTGCGGAACGAGGCCGACCTCGCGGACGAGGCGGGCTGGAGGCGTCAAGACGGGGTCGAGGGCGGCGACCTGGACCCGCCCGGACGTGGGGCGGACCTGGCCGGCGAGCGCCGCGAGCAGGGTCGACTTGCCGGCACCGTTGCGGCCCATCACGGCGGTGACCGTGCCGCGGGACAGCTCGAGGTCGACGCCGCGCAGGGCCTGGGTGACGCCGCGCCGAACGGCCAGCCGGGACACCATGGCCGCCGGCGCCCCGTCCGGGGCCCTGTTCCCGCGACCTGACGCCGCGTCAAGCGATCTGACGCCGATGGCAACCCGGGTCGAGTCGCTTGACGCGGCGTCGAGTCGGGCCCGCAGGTCTCCGGCGCGGCGGCGGGCGTCGCGCACGGACAGGGGGAGCGGCGACCAGCCGAGGCGGCGGCCGAGCTCGACGACGGGCGGATGGACCACCGAACGAACCATCGCCTCGGCGGGGTCGAGAGGTGCGGACACCGTGCCCTGGTCGACGAGCAGCACGCGGTCGGCATGGTGCACGACCCGTTCGAGACGGTGCTCGGCGAGGAGCACCGTCACGCCCAGGTCGTGGACCAAGCGGTGCAGGGCCGCCAGGACGTCCTCGGCGGCGACCGGGTCCAGCGCCGAGGTCGGCTCGTCGAGGACGAGGATCCGTGGACCCGCCGCGAGGACGGCCCCGATGGCGACGCGCTGCTGCTGGCCGCCGGAGAGTTCGGTGAGGGTCCGGTCGCGGACCTCCGCGAGGCCGAGCAGGTCCAGGGTCTCCTCGACCCGACGACGCATGGCCTGAGGGGCGACGCCGAGGATCTCCATGCCGTAAGCGAGCTCGTCCTCCACGGTGTCGGTGACGAACGTGGCGAGCGGGTCCTGGCCGACGAGGCCG
>Ga0307318_10000831_pt1 | contig 10222 bp, 8 predicted proteins | sample ER_DNA_367_FD_194500 | JGI IMG/M metagenome (GOLD analysis project Ga0307318, IMG submission 194500) | Bulk soil microbial communities from the East River watershed near Crested Butte, Colorado, United States - ER_DNA_367 | ecosystem: Environmental > Terrestrial > Soil > Floodplain | place: USA...
GGCGCGATGCCGCCCCGTCAAGCGGCAATATCCAGCAACCCCGCAGCCCAGCAGACACGCCGCACCCATTGGCGCTTGACGGGATGCCGCAAGGTCATCCGCCACGCCCCTCGCCGACCCGTACAGCCTGCACCTATAGGCTCGGCTGATGCTGTATACGGCTCCCATAGACGAATGCGATGATAGCCGAGCCTGGTCCGCTCCCCCGGCGGGTCAGCGAACCCGAAGGGAGCAGGCCCGATGGCCATGAACGAGCACGACCTCGACCCCCTAGACGACCTCGAGGACGACGACGAGCCACGCGCCCTGGTCCGGCACCTCCGCGCAAAGATCAAGGACCAGCGCCGCCAGCTCGCCAACGCGTTCGAGGACGGCAAGACCGCCGGACGCGACGAGGAGCAGCGCGACCAGGCCTGGAAGACCACCGGCATCCCCGCCTCGGTCCGCGCACTCATGGGCGACGTCGACCCCCGCGACCCCGACGCCCTCGCCGCCAAGGCCGCCGAACTCCAAGCCGACGGGCTCCGATGGGGCGACGAAGCCGCCGCCGTCACCGCCCGGGTCGAGGAGGAGGCCCGCATGGGCGCCCTCGACCGCATGAGCGGTCTCGCCGCCGGCGGGTCGATCCCCGACGTCGAAGGCGCCAAGGCCGACCGGATCAAGGCCGCCATCGACCGCCACCAGGAGGTTCCCCAGGAGGAGCTGGCCTGGTTCCTTGAGCACGTCGAGGGCGCCGCTGACGCGATCACGGCCGCCAAACGGAGAGGGTGGTAGCCGTGACCGCTTGGGACGAAACCTTTGCCCTGGACATGCAGCGCCGCATCAGCCAGCACAAGCCCGTCAGCGACGAAGAGGCCGCACAGTTCCACGCCATGGTGACGGCCGCCATAGACGCCGCCAACACCGAACGAGCCGGGGCAGGCCGCGACCAGCACCCCTGGACCGACCAGCAGGCACACGACGTCTACGCCCGCATCAACCAAGACCCCGAGAGCGTCACAGCCCAGGACGCCGACGACTTCGCCGCCTGGGCAGCCGAGCAGGGACAGCCCACCCTGGCCCGAGGCGAGGTGCCCCCGGTTCCCGGGCCGCAGGCCTCGATCGAGGACCGCAACGCCTACATCAAGGCCTGCGGACAGGCAGGCGTCCAGGCCGACCCCGCCGTCGTCGCCGCCTTCCACGAGCAGGTCAGCACGGCCCTCCGCGACCACACCGCCGACCTGGAATCACGCTACCCGGCCGGGTTCTTCCACGACGGCCGCCCCCAGGCGCCCGAGAGCACCGACGCCATGCGTGAGGAGCTGCACACCCTCTACGCCCGCCAACAGGCCGACCCGGGCAGCGTCACCGACGCCGACTGGCACGCCGCCCTCGGACGCCTCGACACCCTCGCCGGCCAGCACGCCACCGAGGAACGCCGCCGCCAGCTCCCCTGGGTCCTGCCCGCCGACCAGACCCACGACGGCCGCGGGATCGAACCCGGCGCCATCGAGGCCATGACCGCCCCCGCCCCCTGGACCCCCAGGGAATCCACCGGGACCGAGCAGACCCTCGCCGAGCTCGACCAGCTCGACCAAGAAGCCGCCGGCCTAGACGGCGACGCCGCGTGAACCGCTAGCCGCGCGGGTCGTCCCGCCGGGCGCCGAGATGCAGGTACACCCGGCCGCCCTGCCACTCAACCTCGTCGACCTCGCGCCCGCACTACTCCTCGCAGCCCGCCTCCATCGCCAAGACCTCAGCATCGCGAGGAAGGTGCTGCAGCGTGACCAGCATCTCTCGCACCGTCATACACCCAGAGTAGTCGCCCGCCTGCGGTAAGTGGCAAGGGTGGCCCCCGGAGGTTGACGCTGGCCTGACAAGTCGGGCAGGGTCCCCGGATGCGCCTACCGGAACTCGAGCCAGGCACCTGGGCGGACTGGGCGAACGCCGCCGCGACCGCCCTCGCCTTCACCGTGGCACTCGTGCTGTTCATCATCGGCCTGCGCGATCGCCGTCGTGCTGATGAGGACCGCCGTTTGGCTGCTGATGACCGCCTCCGGGACCAAGCCCGGAAGGTATGGATGTGGCCAGTATCATGGGAAGTCGATCGATTAGGTCCGATCAAGAACATTCTCTATAAGATTACCAATGACAGCGACGATCCGATCTCAGATTGCCAAGTCAGCGTTAAGGGGCCAGCGCTACATCTTCGAAACGCTGTTTGGCCCATCTCCCGACATGCACGTACTTCCAGCACGGCAAACCAAAGAGCACAGGCTTGGGGTGGACGTAGACCCCCTCCCGGAAGGCATATTCAACCTTTCAAATGTCTGGCCAGGGCCGCCGTTACAACTCAACTTCACCGATGCGGCGGGCGTTCGATGGCTACGCCAATCAGACGGCCTACTCGAGCCGATATCACGTCCAAACCTGCGACGCAGGTAACGGTCGGATCGGCCATGGCCGCGCACAACCACCGTGTACCAGCGCACAAGCCCGTCCCGGTTACCCTCGAACTGGCCTGGTCAGCGCCCGTTTTCGGCACCGCACCTGTTTCAGAGACCGCTGTCACCTACAGTTCACGCTGACGCATTACCGCAGACCAGCGGCTATGCCTTCGTGATGGGGCATCCCCAGGACGAGGCCTGTGCAACCCGATGTGCAACCCAGCGAGGTCAATAGCCCCTGATCGGAGCTCTCTTACAAGGCTTCGCGCTCTCGCTTCGCTAGGACAGGAGCGGAAAGCCGCTTCGCGCGGCCGGGGGTCCTGGTGTTAGCCCGCTGAGTTCGACCAGGCACCGTGATGTCTGCCGTGTGAACGCAAGCACGGCCGTCCGCCGACCAGCAAGAACGCTGCGATCGTGCTCCCGACCTTCATCCCGGAGTGTCGTGGCGCGTCCCGTGAGCAATCTGGTGAGCATCGGGGGTTCGGTCCCGTCCGGTCGCGGACGCCTGCGGCGCTCCGGTCCTCCGCGACCAGGGACCGGATCGGCCGGGCGGGCCGGCAAGGCCGATCGCCTAGGCAGCGGAGCCAGAGGCTGTCACGCCATGGGACAGCCGGCGGGCAGCCGGACGACGCTGCACTCGTGTCGTGGAACCGCAGCCTGCGGCTATGGTCCTCGGACGGGTCCCTGGCGCCATGCCGCCTGGACTTGCCCAACCACCCACAGCCGATATCCTAGCGCGACCCAGGCGGCCCCCACGATGACGACCGGCACCTCCAGGAGGCGCTCGTTCACGCCCGCGAACGCACCGGCAATGGCGAGCAGGGGAAACGTCAAGGCACCCAGCGCTAGCGGCAGCAGGTCCCAGGGCCGAGGCAGCAGGCCCGCGCGTCGAACCGCCACTCCCAAGAGCAGGAGACTGCCGAGCGTGGCGAGAAAGCCGGCCAACACGACCGGGTCGAAGTCGGCCTCGGAGGTGGGCGCGTCACCGCGTTGGATCAGCGAGACCAGCCCACGACCGACAGCGCCATGGCGACATAGGCCAGGGCGCCTCCCAGCCGGCCGGGGAGACCGCCGCGCCCGGCCAGACCGCCATGGAGGCCGAGCAGGCCAGCGGCGAAGCACAGCGGTGCGACCTCGAAGACGTACCTGGGCTGGTCGCCGGAGAGCAGAATCGCTCCGCCCTTGATGATCCAGAGGAGACCGCCAACGATCGCTGCCACGCCACCCAATCGGACCAGCGACCTCGCCATCGGCTCCACCGCCTGAAACCGCCGCCGCCGAGCCATCCGCCAACGCCTCCTAGGAGGGGCGGGGAGCGGTCCGGGTGCGGCGCCGGACCAGCCAGGCTCCCAGCAGCCCGAGCCCCGTGACCAGGGCGAGCCCGGCCCCGAGGCGCAGGAGCGGTTCCTCGTAGCGGAACACCACCGTGTGGTCGCCGGCCGGCAGCCACACCCCCCGGAAGGCGTGGTTGGTCCTGAACAGCTCCGCCGGCTCGCCGTCGACGGTCACCCGCCAGCCCGGGGCCCACGGGTCGGCCAGGACCAGCAGGCCGCTGGCGTCGCTGCGGACCGACACCTCGACCCGGGTCTGCTCGACCTGGGTGCGCACCACCGGCGGGGCGGCCGGGCGGTCGGTCGGTCCCACCCGCTGCTCGACCATGGCCCGCTCGAGCAGCGGGTAGCCGCCGCGCAGGCGGGCCAGCCGCTGGTCGGCGCCGGGGACGACGTCGAGCTCGTACTGCATCCGTGCCAGCGGCGGCTCGGTCCGTTGCCAGACCAGCACGTAGGCGTACTTGCCGGCCTGGCGGAAGCCGTGCCGCTCCAGGACCTGGACCTCTTCGGGCGGGAGCTGACCGGTGACGAACCAGCGCACGCCGAGGAAGTCGAGGCTGTCCCAGTTCCAGGTGGACGGCGGGTTCCCGAAGACGCCGGCGGTGATCCGCCCCTGGGAGTTCACCGCGCTCAGAAAGAAGTCGGCGTAGGTCCGGGTGGGGGCCAGCCCGCCGTCGCGGCCGAGGATCGTCTCGGCGTTGGTGGCGTACTCCACGGCCGGCCGGGCGATCAGCAGGCGCGGGAACCCATCCAGGTAATAGTGCCGGGCGGTGCCCACCAGGTCGGAAGGGACCTGGATGGTGGCCTGTTCGGCCTTGTCCGCCGGCCCCCTGGCGATGGTCACATAGCGCCCACCCTCCCGGCCCAGCAGCTCCAGCACCGGGCCGGGGTCGTCGTAGAGGACGGCGGGGGCGACCTGGCGGTACTCGGCCATCGGCCGGGCCTGCTGCAGCTCGACGACGGCGGTGAACAGCAGGATGGCCGCCGCCATCCAGCGAGGCGCCCTGGGCACCGTGGCCAAGACCGCGGCCGCCGTCAGCGCGACCGCCGCCAGCACCCACCGCTCGATGCTGTCGCGCGGGTTGGTAAGGTTGGCGGCGAGCAGGACGATGGCGAAGAACCCGGCCAGCGCGGCCAGGCCGAGGGCCGCCTTGAGCGCCCGCTTGCGCCACCTCCCCGGGTTGTCGTACAGCAGCACCTCGACGCCGAGGGCGGCGCCGACGGCGAAGCCGAAGTATGGCAGCAGCAGCCAGCGGACCGGCACCCGCAGCTGGCGGACCACGCCGATCCAGTCGTAGGCGGCCCGGTAGATGGCCGACTGGTTGCCGAGCGACAGCAGGAAACCGCCCACCGCCAGCACGGCGATCCCGACCCGCAGCCAGCGGAGGTCGCGCCGCCCGGCCGCGACCCCGAGGGCGGCGAGCCCAAGGCCGACCACACCGATGAAGCCGACGTTCTCGCCGACCTGGACGTGCCCGAAGTCGGGAAGCAGCGCGTTGAACGCCACCCCGATGGGCAGCGGATGCTGCTCGGTGAAGGCGGGGCCGGTGCGGAAGCCGAGCCGCTGCAGCTGCAGGGTCGGGAACAGCTGCCAGCCGAACAGCAGCACGAAGGTGACCACGCCGCCACCCAGCCGCAGGGCGCCGGCCAGCGCTCGCCGCGGCCAGCCGGCCAGGCCGCCGCCGAAGGACCAGAAGAGCCCGTACAGGGCCAGGACGACCAGGGTGTAGAGCCATTCCTCGGGGTGGCCGGCCAGGAACTGCAGCCCGATGGCGACGCCGGTGAGGACCACGTAGCGCAGCCGGCCCCGCTCCAGGGCGAGGTGGCCGAACAGCAGCACCACCGGCATCCAGGCGATGACCTCGAGCTGGTTGGTCAGATGGATGTGCTGCAGGGTGAGCCCGCCGAAGCCGAAGCCGAGCCCGGCGAACAGCGCCGCCCACAGGCTGGTGCGGAGCCCGATCCGGCAGTAGGCCCACATGCCGACGGCCGCGAAGGCGACGTGCAGGGCCGCGACCACCTCCAGGCCGGTCGAGGTGGGCAGGATCCAGAACGGGAGGTGGCCCGGGTACAGCACCCCCGTCTGGATGTTGGCGAGGAACGCCTCCCCGCCCCACTGGTCCCGCACCCAGGTGGGGAGGAAGCCGTCGCGCAGGAACTGGGCGATGCCGCGCTTCTGCGGGCCCAGGGCGCTGACCAGGACGTCCTGGTAGAAGGTCCCGTTCAGCCGCAACGCCGGGAGGTACAGGAAGGTCAGGAGCTGGAAGCCGAGGTAGACGAGGATGCCCTCGGCCAGCAGCCGGCGTCCCGGCAGCGGCCTACGACCGCCCCGGTCAACGGTGACCGGCGGCGCCGGGTCCGCGGTCTCCGCCGGCCGCACGGTGGTCACGCTTCGCTCGCTGGGTGGGTCGGACATCTGGTCCTCCATGGCCGACCGCACCGGGCCGGTTCGGCGGAATGTCGGTAGTATCACGACTCGGCTCTGCGCCTCAACGACGCCGAGATGAACCTGTCCCGGCGAGCAGGCGGACCACCGACCCCGGATGCCAACCATGGACAGCTCCGCTACCACCCCGCACCGCCCCCAGGCACCGGCGCGGACCGGCCCCTGGGGCCGCCTGCGAGCGATCGTCGGCCCCGAGCTGTGGGCGTTCTTCGAGCTGTGCGCGCTGGCCGGCTTCGTTGTCGCCCAGCCGCTCCTGGACGTGATCGGGCGCAGCCCCGACTTCTTCCTGTTCCGCGACGCCGACGCCCGGGACATCGTGCTGTTCGCGGTCGCGGTCACGCTGGTCCCCCCGGCGGCGCTGCTGGCGGTGGAGGCGGCGGCCGGGCTGGCGGGCCGGCGGGTCCGGCGGGTGGTCCACCTGGCCCTGGTCGCCGGGCTGCTCGGGCTGCTCGGGCTGGAGGTCGCCAAGAAGGCCACCCCCCTGCGGGGACCGGCGCTCGCGGTCGCCGCCGTCCTGGCCGGGGTCGGCGGCGGCCTGGCGTACGCCAGGGTGTCGGCGGTGCGGATGTGGCTGCGCTTCCTCTGGCCGGCGCCGGTGGTGTTCCTGCTTGTGTTCCTGCTCGCCTCCCCCACCTCCGCGCTGCTGCGGCCGGCACCGGGCGCGGCCGAACCCGCCGGGGCCGCGCCGGTGGCCAAGGGCACGCCGGGCCCGATCGTCATGGTCCTGATGGACGAGTTCCCCCTGATGTCGCTGCTCGACCACCGCGGCCGCATCGACAAGCGCTTCTACCCGAACTTCGCGCGGCTGGCCGAGGACTCGACCTGGTACCGCAACGCCACCGCGGTGACCGGCCTCACGGGCTGGGCGGTGCCGTCGATGCTGACCGGCCGCTACCCGGCCGAGGACCTGCTGCCGATCGCCTCCCAGTACCCCGACAACCTGTTCAGGCTGCTCGGCGACTCCTACGGGTACCGGATGCGCGTGTTCGAGGGCATGTCCCAGCTGTGCCCACCCGCCACCTGCCCGGACGCGAAGCGGACCGGCGACCGCCCGGCCCAGGGCGCCCTCGGCAGCGTCCTGGGCGACTCGGGGGGGTTGCGGAGGGTCCTGCGCGACTCGGCGGGGGTCTGGACCCAGATCGTCTCCACGCGGGAGTCCACCGTCGACCCCGCCGCCACCCTCGAAGAGGCGACCGAGGACGCCGGTGGCGCCTCGCCGTCGATCGGCCCGTCGGCCGACGACAAGACCAGGCGCCAGGTCTTCAACCGCTACAAGCGGGGCGTCTCGTTCCAGCGCTTCCTGGGGTCGATCCGCCCCACCGACCCGACCGAGCGGGCGGTGTACTTCGTGCACGTCCTCCAGCCGCACCAGCCGTGGAAGTACCTGCCCTCGGGACGGACCTATCCCGAGCGTGCGGTGGGTGGGGCCAAGGCCAGAGCCGGCCGCTGGGTCGACGAGCCGTGGCCAGTCCAGCACCAGCACCATCGGCACCTTCTCCAGGCCGCCTACGCCGACCAGCTGATCGGCAGCCTCATCGAGCGGCTGCGCGACGCCGGCCTCTATGACCGCTCGCTGCTGGTGGTCACCGCCGACCACGGCATGGCGTTCACCCCAGGCCAGCCGGGCCGCTCCGACATCGTCACCGGCACCGCCGCGCCGGTGCTCTGGGTGCCCCTGTTCATCAAGCGCCCCGGCCAGCGCAACCCGGCGACCAACGACGTCAACTGGGAGCATGTCGACCTCGTGCCCACGGTGGCCGACATCATGGGGCTCCGGGTGCCGTGGTCGGTCGACGGGGTGTCGTGGGCCGACCCGTCGGTGGCCAGGCGCGAACGCACGGACAAATGGTTCTTCCCCCGTCCCGGGAGGCGGCAGGCCTACCAGGGCCCCGCCAACCAGTCCATCGCCCTGCGGGGCGTGACCGACCAGCTCCTCCGGCCCCAGGACGGCTACCTGGGCTGGTTCAAGTTCGGCCCCCACGCCGACCTGGTCGGCCGGCGGGTCGGCGACCTCCCGGTCGCCGACGGTGGCGGGACCGCCCGCGTCGCCGGCCTGGACGACTACCGCCGCGTCGACCCGGCCGGTGGCACGGTGCCGGCCGAGGTCGGTGGCCAGCTGGTGTCGACCACGCCGGGCACGCCGGCGCGGCCGCAGGTGGTGGCGGCGGTCAACGGCGTGATCGGCGGCATCTCCGAGACCTTCGCCTCCGGCGACTCCGCCCCGACCTGGTTCTCCACCATGATCCCCGACTCCCTCCTCCGCCCGGGCGACAACCAGCTCCAGCTGTTCCTGCTGGACACCGCCGGCGGCCGCCAGCGCCTCCACCCGCTGGAGCTGACCGGCTAGGCCTATCTGGTGGCCAGTCCCGGTGAGCGTCGCCGCGTCGCTCGATTGCGCCATTCCTCAGGGGAGGTCATACCCGAAGGGATCGAGCCGCCGGCCTTTGCGGTTTTCAGCCGGATGCAAGTCGTCCGGTGTCGTTCGTCGTAGTTCGGCTGAGCCGCGTTCGCCCTGCTCAGCAGAGGTTCATGCGGACTCGTCATACAAGACAATACGGGGCCGTGCGGCTCGGTACAGATCTATTGGGCAGAACGTCGGCAGAATCGCGCCCGTGGCGTCGGTCATTGGTGGCGCTTCCCCCAGGAGGTCCACCAGCCGGTCCAGCATCCTTGGCAGATGTAGTAGGCGTAGTAGTGCTCGCCGTCGGTGTCGGTGCGGATGGCCATGACGGCGGGGGCGTTGTAGTGGAGTAGCGGGGTCTTGGGGTGCCCGTCGGCGCCCTCGAAAGGGCAGCCGTCCGGGTAGGCGGCGAGTTGTTCGTCGGTGAGGCGCAGGATGGTGGCGCCTTCGGGGACGAAGACCCTGTCGGTGCGGTGGGGGTGGTGGAGGGCACATCAGAGTCGGTCATCGCGCTCCTCTCACGCCGGTCATTCGGATACGGAGAGAGGATAGACAACGGCAAGGACGCTGGTGGGTCCGGAGGAGGGGCTCGAACCCGCCGTCGGCCTCCTCCGGCGTCCCAGGTCGTCGCGGTGAAGCGCGCTGACCTGCAGGTTCAGCATACCCGTCGTGACCGCTCGCGCCCGCCGGGAACCCGGGGTTCCCGCTGCCATGCGGACCCGGCGCGGACCAGTGGGTGTTCTGGTCGCGGACGCCTCTGCGATCCGGTCCTCCGCGACCCGGACCGGATCGGCCGGCCGGCACGGCAAGGCCGCTGTCGCCGTCGGGCGGTGGCTACGACTGAGTACCGGAACGCTCCTGGGCGAGAAAGCCGGCAAACCGCATAACGCAGGCGTCACAGATCCAGACGCCATCGATGATGGCGCCGGTGTTGTCCGTCCTTGGGTACTGCTCGCCAAAGAGATGCTCGGCGGCCCGCTTGCAGAACGAGCAGGCGCGCGGGGCACGCAGGTCAGGCATAGGCTCCGACCTGATCGCCGGCTTCTCGTCCTCGCCGGTCTGTAGATACGCCGGTTCGTCAGTCACCCTGTAGAGGTCGGCGCGGTTGTGTGGCTGTTCGGTTTCTTCTTCCACCGGCTACCTCCGATCGCCTGAAGGGCTGTCGATCGCCGGGGAACTGCGTGTCCGCGATGAGCATCCTCGTCTGATCCCGTTACCTCAAGACCTCATCCTTATCAGGGTTCTGCAGACGAGCCTGTTTCCCCAGGAGTGCACCTGCGACCTGCGCGAACGATGCACCGCTAGGGACCGTTGCGAACCGCTCGGTTCCGATGGCGTGTGGACCAAACGTGGACCAAGCCGCGCTCCGGCGGACGTTCGTGCTGTCTGCCATCGCCGCCTTAAAGGGGCTCGGCCTACCGCTCGGTAGCTCCGTGAGGATCCGGGCGGAGACCATCCTGGACGCTGGGCCGGCCTGTGCGTCATGCGTCGCGTTGCCCGAACCCAGCGGTTCGCCTACGCTTCGCCAGCCAGCGTCGATCAGCGAGCAGGGGGGAGCACCACGTGGAGGCCTTCGCGGTACCGATCAAGCCGGGGAAAGCAGCGACCTGGAAGTCCT
>Ga0307318_10000832_pt1 | contig 10220 bp, 9 predicted proteins | sample ER_DNA_367_FD_194500 | JGI IMG/M metagenome (GOLD analysis project Ga0307318, IMG submission 194500) | Bulk soil microbial communities from the East River watershed near Crested Butte, Colorado, United States - ER_DNA_367 | ecosystem: Environmental > Terrestrial > Soil > Floodplain | place: USA...
CCGGCGAGCTTGGCCACCTTCGGGCGCCTGGCACGCCGATCGGCGTGCCACTGCGCGGTCCTGGCCCGATACTCCAGCAGGCCGCCACGGGTCGCGGCGTTGCGGCGCAGCTCACGCGAGATCGTCGACGGCGACCGGCCGACCCGCCGAGCGATCTGGCAAACCCCCCAGCCCTGGGCCTTGAGGACAGCGATCTCCTCGCGCTCGGCGAACGACAGGTAGCGGCCCGACAGCGGAGCCAGACTGATCGATGGCATGCCGCCACTTTCACGGAACCACCGGGTCCCCACCGCCTGGGACACCCCACCCACCACCGCGGCGTCCTCGCTGGACAGTCCGACCGCGATCGCCTTCCAGAATCGTTGCCGATGCTCACGCCGCGCCACCGGCGGCCGGCCAGGCGACCGCATCGGCGGCCTTCCTGTCGCCCCAGCAGCCAACCCCGTGGTCGTCCCATCCACACCCCCGCTGCTCGGGGTGTTGCGACGACCAGTTGAATCCGCCCAGTACACCAGCCTGGGCCTTGGCCGCCGGCTCCAGCAGGCCGGCCTGGTCGCCTCGATGGGGACCGTCGGTGACGCCTTGGACAACGCCGTCGCCGAGAGCTCTTCGCCACCCTCGAGTGCGAGCTGCTCGACCGCTACGACTGGCCGACCCGCCAAGCCCTACGGACCGCCGTGTTCGACTTCATCGAGGTCTTCTACAACCGCCAGCCTGGGCTAACGGTCCGCCTTCGGGCGGTGTCTGGCCGTCCGCCGGAGCGCGCCGTGGCGGTCACCGGCCGGCTGATCAGGAGCGGCCGGAGGGGTGGATGTTCTGGTTGAGCTGGAACAGGTTGGTCGGGTCGTACCGGTCCTTGACGGCGACCAGGCGGGCGTAGGTGTCGGGCGGGTAGGAGGCGCGCACCTTGTCCTGGCCGGGTTCGGAGGTGAAGTTGACATAGCCGCCGGTGCTCCAGGGGTCCATGGCCTGGTGGGTCGTGCGCGCCCAGCCGACGTGCTCGTCGAAGCCCTCGCGGTCGGGGGAGCGGGCGATGATGTTGAGGATGTAGGCCGCGTCGCGGAGGGCGAATGCGGTGCCGCCCGCGGGGGCGTTCGCCATGGCGCCGCCGCCGTGGTGCAGGTGCAGCTCACGGACGGGCGCTTGGCCGGCCGCGTGCTGGGTGAGCAGGGTGTCGATGGCCTCGTCGGTGAGCTGGTTGAGCATGACCCCGCTGAAGTAGTTCTGGGCGCCCGGTCCCCACAGCGGGTCGAGCAGGCTCTGCATGGCGACATACGGCATGGGGCCCATCAGGTCGGCCAGCGGCTCGGCCAGGGTCCGCAGCGGCTGGGCGGCCTTGGCGCCGTCCTCGACCGGGCCGGCGTACACGCCGAGGATACCGACCACCTGCTGGCCGTGGACGGCCTCGGGGAGGAACGGCACCGGCGGTGCCACGAGGATGTCGGCCAGGCTGGTCAGCTCGTCGGGCATGGTCGCGGTGAGGTCACGCCAGCCCCGCAGCACCTGGGCCGCGTCGGCTGCCCCGTAGAAGACCGGGCCGGCGAAGACGGTCGGGCCGACCGGGTGCAGGCGGTACTCGAACGACGTCATCACCCCGAAGTTGCCGCCGCCGCCGCGCAGCGCCCAGAACAGCTCGGGGTGGGAGTCCTCGCTGGCCGTGAGGAGCTGGCCGTCGGCGGTGACCACGTCCGCCGAGACCAGGTTGTCGCAGGCCAGGCCGTACTTGCGCAGCAGCCAGCCGATCCCGCCGCCCAGGGTCAGGCCGGCGATGCCGGTGCTGGACACCAGGCCGCCGGTGACGGCCAGGCCGAACGCCTGGGTCTCGTGGTCGAACTCCGACCAGGTCAGCCCGGGCTGGGCCAGGGCCCGCCGGCCTTGCGGGTCGACCCGGATGCCCTTCATCGGCGAGAGGTCGATGACGACCCCGCCGTCGCTGGTGGAGAACCCGGCGATGCTGTGGGCGCCGCCGCGGACCGCCACCGGGAGCCCTTCGCTGCGGGCGAACTCCACCGCCCGGATGACGTCGGCGGCGCCGGCGCAGCGGATGATCAGCGCCGGCCGCCGGTCGTGGGCGGCGTTCCAGACGGTGCGGGCCTGGTCGTAGTCGGGGTCGCCCGGTCGCACCAGCCGACCCCGGAGGGTGGCTTCCAGCTCGCCGAGGGTGGCCTCGCCGATGACGTCGCGCTCGCCGACTGTGGTGGCCATGGCTGTCGCTCCTTGCTCGATGGCAACGGTCGCCGTGACCCTAGGGGAGGCCGCTCAGCGTCCCCTTAGCGGCGGCTCAGCATGGCTGGTCAGGTAGTCGATCGCTGCGGAGTCGGCCAGGGCGACGAAACGGCGTCGCGCCTCGTCCACGCAGGCTGCGGCCGCGGTCTGGTCGCCGGCCCGTCGCTCCAGCTCGGCGAGGGCCAACAGGTTCCAGGCCCGAGGGCGAAAGCTCAGAGGGACGAGCGGCAGCTCGCGCCACTGCCGCAGCACCCGCCGCGCCCGGTCGTGCTCGCCGGCGTCGAGCAGGACAAGGCCGAGGTCGAGCAGCGCACCCCAGCGTCCCGGCCCGTCCTCCATCTCCTCGAACAGCAGCAACGCCTCCCGCAGCAGCCGGTCGGCCCGCCCCAGGTCCCCGGCCGCCGCGGCGACCAGGCCCTGGTTGACCACCGTGACGCCCACGCCGCGCCGGTCGCCCAGGCGGTGGCGGATCTCCAGGCTTCGGCCGAGCAGCTCGTCGGCCTCGGACAGCTCGCCGGCGAGGCGGTGCAGGTTGGCCAGGTGGCACAAAACCAGCCCCTCGCCGTGCAGGTCCCCCAGGCGGTGGAAGTCGGTGAGGCTCTGCTTGACCAGTGTGCGGGCCTGCGCCATCTCGCCCACCAGGCGCACCGCGTACGCCAGGTTGGACAAGGTGTACGCCGCCGCCTGGCCGGTCCCGACCCGCCGGTACAGCAGCACGGTCTCGGTGAACGGCATGCGGGGCTGCCCACCGGGCCCGAGCTCCCAGAACCACCCCGGCGTCACCACCGAGAAGAACGGTGGCAGGTCCGCTGGGAGCCGCTCCAGCAGGCCGAGCGTCTCGCTCAGGGAGGCTTCGGCGTCGTGGCCGGCGCCCCGCAACAAGGCGATGACGCCGAGCATGTGGGTGGCGCTGGCGACCACGCCGGCGCTCCCGACCCTCGCGGCCAGGGAGCGGGCCTCCTCGACCAGCCGGACCGCGTGCTCCCACGCGCCGTCCTCCACCCAGGTCAGGAGGCCCGTCAGGTGCAGGGTCTGCGCCAGCGTCTCGTCGTCGGCGACCTCGCGCATGATCGCCGCCGCCTCGACCGCAAGCTCCAGCAGACGGGCGGTGGAATCGCCGCGTCGGACCTCCATGGCGGCCGCGGCCAACAGCGCCCTGGTCCGCAACGGCGTCCGCTCCGGCGCCGCCGCCAGCGTCGCGGCCAGCCAGCGGCTGCCCTCGGCGAAATGCCCGCGGGCCAGCCAGAAGCGCCACAGGCTGACCGCGAGCTGCAGCGCCGCCGCCGGGTCGTCGGCCAGCCCGCTGGACAGTGCGGCCCGCAGGTTGTCGTGCTCGACATCCAGCGCCTGGGGGGTGTCGTTGACCACCCCGACGGCCCTCTCCGGGTCGTGCGCGGCGGCGATGGTCACATACCAGTCGCGGTGGGCGCGGACCCGTGCCGCCCGCTCACCGGCGTCTCCCAGGCGCTGGTCGGCGAACTGGCGGATGGTCTCCAGCAGGCGATAGCGCGCCGTGCCCTCGGTGTGCTCCGCCTGGACCAGGGACTTGTCGACCAGGCGGCTGAGCAGGTCGACCACGTCCAGCCCGTCGCCGCCGCAGACCTGCTCCACCGCCTCCAAGGGCATGCTGCCCGCGAACACCGCCAGGCGCCGGAACAGGACCCGCTCGTCCTCGTCGAGCAGGTCGTGGCTCCAGGCCAGGGTGGCGTGCAGGGTCTGTTGGCGGGTGACGGCGGCGCGGCTGCCGCGACCCAGGACGCCCAGGGCGTCATCCAGGCGGGCGGCGAGCTGGGCGGGTGCCAGGGTCGACGTCCGCGCCGCGGCGAGCTCGATGGCCAGCGGCATCCCGTCCAGGCGGACGCAGATCTCGGCCACCGCCGGCGCGGTGGTCGCGTCCAGCGCGAACCCTGGCGCCGCGTCCTGCGCGCGCTCGACGAACAACCGGACTGACTCCAGCTCCCCCAGCCGGCCGAGGGGGGGCAGGGCCCGCAGGTCCGGGAGCGCCAGCGACGGCGTCCGCCAGGTCACCTCACCGCCCACCCGCAGCGGCTCGCGGCTGGTGGCCAGCACGACCACATCCGGGCAGGTGCGCAGCAGCTCGGCGGCGAGTCGGGCGCACGCCTCCAGGAGATGCTCGCAGTTGTCAAGGACCAGCAGCAGCCGCCGCCCGGCCAGCTGCCGGGCCAGCGCCACCTCCGCGGTCCCCGTCTCGGGTAGCGACACCTCCAGCACCGACGCGACCGTCTGCGGGACCAGCTCCGGCCGCGACAGCGACGCCAGCTCGGCGACGTGGACGCCGTCGGCGTAGCGGTCTGCCAGCCTGCCTGCGGCCTGGTAGGCGAGCCGGGTCTTGCCGGCGCCGCCCGGGCCGGTCAGGGTCAGCAGTCGAGTGCGGCCGAGCGCCTGGACGATCTCGGCGAGCTCGCGGCGGCGGCCGACGAAGGACGTCTGCTCCAGTCGCAGACCGTCCATGGCCCGTGCCGGCGTGGCGTGCAGGGTCCGGATGGCGTCCCGTTGGACCGAGGTCACGGCCCCGACCGCCGCCGCCTCCGCCGGTGCATCGCCGGCGGTGAGCAGGTCGCGGTACAGCCGCCGGGTCGCCGGCTCGGGCTCGGCGGCGTACTCCTCGACCAGCGCCTCCCGGAGCCGGTCGAACACCGCCAGGGCCTCGTAGCGGCGGCCGCTCGCGGCCAGCGCCGTCATCAGGGTCCGGTAGGCGCCCTCGTGGAAGGGGTCGGCGGCCGTCACCGCCCCCACGACGTCGACCACCTGGGTGTGCTCGCCCCGCGCCGTCAGCACCTCGGCGTACTCCACCAGCAAGCCGAGATGGCGTTCGCGCAAGGCCTCGCGTGGCCCCTCGGCCCAATCCTCGAACCGGTCCTCGGGCAGCAGATCACCGCGGTACAACTCGGCCGCCACCCGATAGTCGCCGGGATCCCGGGTCCGCCGGGCCCGCCGGCAGGCGGCGTCGAAGGCCTCGGTGTCCAGCCACGGCATCGCGCCCTCCGACAGCAGCACGACGTCGTCGCGCAGACAGCAGAGGGCGCCGGACGCCCCGCCGAGCACCCGGCGGGCCACGTACAGCGCCTGATGCAGGTTGTTGGCCGCCGACGCGGCGTCACGCTCGGGCCACAGCACGGCCACCAGCGCGTCGCGGTGCATGCGATGCCCATCGGCCAGGGCCAACAGCTTGACCAGCGTCTTGGCCTTGCGTAGCCGCCAGGCGTCTGCAGCGACCAGGCGATCCCCCACGGTGACCTCGAACCCACCGAGGAGACGGATACCCACGCCTGCGTCGTTCGCCACACTGCCTCCCGTCGAAGACGCTACCCGCACCGGAAGTCGCCCGCCATCGGCCGGCACGCGCCCCGCCGCGTCGCGGCGGCAACCCGCTAAGGCCCAGGTAAGGGAGCGCAAAGGCGCCACGTCTAGACCTGGACGTGCACGGATCGTCCACCGGGACGCCCCACAGCAGAAAGAGGTTCCTCATGCGACTCCCCATCCCAACCCGCGGCGCCGCGCTGGTCGCCGGCGCCGCCCTGACGGCCGCCGTCGCGGCGGCCCTCGTGTTCTCCTCGCTCGGCGGCGGCCCTGCCGCCGGGGCCACCGCCGGCCCCACCCCTGCGGCATCCGGCCCCAGCATCACCCCGCTCGCCGCGGCGCTGGTTCCCGGCCCGATCGACATCGACCGCAAGGGGCGGTCGAACGTCGTGACCGTCCGCATCGACTTCCAGCCGGGCGACACGACCGGCTGGCACTTCCACCCCGGCCCGGTCCTCGTCCAGGTCGTCTCCGGGGCGGTCACCCTCAACCACGCCGCCCACGGCCGCTGCCTCTCCGACGTCGTACGGGCCGGGCACGGCTTCTTCGAGGCACCGGGCGCCGTCCACGTCGCTGCCAACCGCCGGCAGGACCCGGCGGCCGTCTACGCCACCTTCGTCCTCCCGCCAGGCGCCCCGCCGGCCGTGAGTGCGCCGGTCCCGGCGGCCTGCCGCTGAGCGTCGGCCAAAGCCCTTCGACCACCCAAACCGATGAACCCCCTGGTGACCAGGGGGTTCATCGTTCGGGCAGGGGACGATGCGGCTTGACGCCCAGGAGCAGAGGTAACCATGGCGACCTCGAGACCCACTCCTTGACCACCGACAACCGATGGATCGCGGTGGTGGCCTCGGATCTCGGCCGCGCGGTGAAGACGGTGCAGCTTGCGCTTGGCGGATTGGGCGTCCGGTCCGGCTGATCGCCGTGTTCGGCCAGGCCTCGCCCAGCAGTCGGTGGGCGAGGCTGTGGCCCACTCGAGGAGTTTGGGAACGACAAGGGAAGCCTCACGCTCCGCGTACTGAGCTTCGCCCCCCGAGGCAAGGGCGCCTAACCCAGAACGAGGGCTCGGGCGGCCCGCATTGCGCGAGATGGCCTGTCGTAGTGGTGCTGGAAGTCGAGGCTCAGCTGCGGTCGCTGGGGGAGTTGTGTGCGTGCTCCAACCCGGCGACCAGCGCGTCCAGGCCGGCGGTGAACCGCTCGTTGCGGTTGTCGACCCAGACGTGCTCGCCCAGGGTCACCAGGGCGGGAAAGCGGTCCGGGGGGAGTGAGCGGAAGAACTGGTGCAGCTGGGTCCTGGTCGCCGGGTCGCGGAGGCGCTGCTCGTTGACCGAGGTGGAGGTGCTGCTGACGGCAAAGCCGATGGTGTAGTCGACCAGCACGAAGAAGGCCAGCCCGGCCTGGCGGTCGCCGAACCCGGCGGCCTGCAGCGGCTCCAGGAATGCCTCGGCCAGGGCCAGGGAGTGAGGTCCGAGCGGGTCGCGGGTCTTGAGGATCCCGGCCACCCCGGGATGGTCCTCGAGCACCTGGCGGAGCCGATGGGCCAGGAGCTTGAGTTGCTCGGTCCAGTCCACGGCGGGGTCCAGGTGGACGTCGACCTCGGCCAGGACGTTGTCGAGGACCAGGTCCTGGAGCTGTTGCTTGTTGCGAACGTGATGGTAGACGGCGCCGGGGACGACCCCCAGGCGGCCAGCCAAGCTGCGCATGGTCAGGGCCTGGACGCCGTCCTCGGCGATGGCCGCCAGCGCCTCGGTGACCACCCGCTCGCGGGTGAGCCGGGGGCGGCGGTCCTGGTCGTCGGTGGGTGGGTCGAACCACAGCGAGCGTGACTCTCCGTCGGTGGCGGGCTGGCCAGATGGTGCGGTTGCCCGCCCGTTGGATGCGGCCCGTTGCCGCCGATCCATGTGGCCTCCTTGAACGTTGATCTTGACAGGTGAACAGTGGTCAGCATACGGTGAACATCGTTCGGAATCAAGTGAACGTTGATCACCCCAGTGACCGGGGACACGAGGGAGACCTGGCAGATGAAGATCTTGTTGCTGGCAGCCGCGGCCGTCGGGCTGGGCGCCATCTTGGCCGGCAACGTGCTGCCGGACGTCACCCGGTACCTGCGAATCAGAAGAATGTAGGAGGAGCCGACCGGCAGGGATGGGCTCGACGACAGCGACATTGTTGAGAAGGACAGAAGCCCATGTTCATTCAGGTCATCCAGGGCCGGGCGACCAACCCACCCGGGATCCGCCGAGATCTGGGCCGCTGGCGGCGACTGCTCGCCGCCGACGCCGATGGCTGGCTCGGTTCCACAACTGGGATCACCGAAGACGGCTGGAGCATCACCGTGGTCCGCTTCGCCTCCGAGGCCCAGGCTCGCCGCAACCGCGACCGGCCCGAGCAGCGCGAGTGGTGGCGGGACGCCTCCCAGCACCTTGCTCGGGTCGTCTCCCACGACGCCCCCAAGGTCCACACCTACCGGGATGGCGGCTCAGATCAGGCCGGCTTCGTCCAGGTCATCCAGGGCCATAGCGACGACCTGGAGCGCATGGCCAGCCTGGCCCGCGACCAGGACGAGGTCCTGGCCCGGGAGGCGCCGCACATCCTGGGGGTGACGGTGGCCGAGCACGCCGACCGGCCCGGTGACTTCACCCAGATCGTGTACTACACCTCCGAACAGGACGCCCGGAGCTACGACCACGATCCTCCGATCGAAGAAGACGAGGCCGCCCAGGTGGAACGACGCCGCCTGCTGACCAACCTGCGCTCCTTCGACCTGCGAGACCCGCAGCTGCTCACCCCGTCCGACGCACCGACCTACTAGCGCATGAAGACCCGCACGGAGCCAGCGCAGCCACGCATCCGGTAGCGGTAGAAGGGATTAGACATGAACGGCTTGCTGATCGCTCTCGTGGTGGTCGCGGTGCTGGTGCTGCTCGGGTTGGCGCTGTCGGTTCGGATCGTCCAGCAGTACGAGCAGGGTGTGCTGTTCCGCCTGGGCCGGGTGGTCGGGGTGCGGGAGCCCGGCCTGCGGCTGATCGTGCCGCTGATCGAGGTGCTGCGGCGGGTGTCGCTGCGGATCGTGACCATGCCGATCCAGTCCCAGGGCATCATCACCCGCGACAACGTCAGCGTCGACGTCTCGGCGGTGGCGTATTACCGGGTGACCGATGCGACCAAGGCGGTGGTCGCGATCGAGAACGTGGCCGCGGCCATCAACCAGATCGCCCAGACCACCCTGCGCAAGGTGGTCGGCCAGCACACCCTTGACCAGACCCTGGCCGAGACCGACACCATCAACGTGGCCATCCGCGAGATCCTGGACGGGACCACCGAGGCCTGGGGGGTGGTGGTGACCCTGGTCGAGCTCAAGGACATCCAGCTGCCCGAGACCATGAAGCGGGCCATGGCCCGCCAGGCCGAGGCCGAACGCGAGAAGCGGGCCAAGATCATCGCCGCCGAGGGTGAGTCGCTGGCCGCCGACCAGCTCGGGGCCGCTTCCGACGTGATGATGGCCCACCCGCTGGCCTTGCAGCTGCGCAACCTCCAGAGCCTGGTCGAGATCGGCGTGGACCAGAACACCACGGTGGTGTTCCCGGCCCCGCTGATGAGCACCATCCAGGAGCTGGGGGCGTTCCTGGCCCGGGAACAGGCCGCCGGCACCACCCCAGCCGCAACGCCCACCACCCCACCCCCAACGCCCGCCAACTCCGCCGCCTCCGCATCCACACCGCCCGCCGTGGAGCCGCCGGCGACCGAGGTGGCCTTCAACACCGACTCCAACCGAGCGCCCGGCGCCCGCCCGTGACGCCAGCCAACCGCAACAGGGGAGACAGTCAGAGAGGTCAGAGAGATTGTCATGCCACGCTGCCCGTTGTGCCGATCGGCCCTGGTCACCATCACCTTCGGTCTGTACCCGATCGCCATCTGCACCAGCTGCAGCGCCCGCTGGATCCAGGACGGCCACCAGCAGCGGGCCATCAACCAGATCCAGGAGCCCTCACTCATGGGCCAAGGACCCTCGCTCATGGCCCAGGGATCGCTGCTCGCCAGCAGCCCAACCAGCACGCTCACGCTCGCTCACCGCGGATAGCGGCCAGTTGCTTCACGGAGGGCTCCATGGTGATCCACGACCAACCTGAGCGGCTTCGCTATAACAGCGACCAGCCGACCGCGATGACCGACGTCCTGGTCGCCACCTCGGGATTGTCCTACGACACCGGCGGCGTGGGATCAGGGCGCGGATCGCTCGGCGTGGAATCGAGTCGTCACATGTCCCCCAGTTGTCCGTTGTCGTCGGTACCAACCGTCGGATCACGGACCACAGACGGACAAGTCGGCCCGAGCGTCAATCTCCACTCGGCGACAAGACCGCCGCGCTACCCGCTGGTGAGCTCGTAGACGTTGCCGTCTGGCGCCCGAAAATGGCGCCAACCGCCGCCGCGCTCATCCATCTGCCCGCCCAGGAGTTCCACCCCGGCTGCCTCCAACTCCCGCACGGCGCCGGTGAGATCCTCGACCACAAAGCCGACGACGGGACCGGTGGAGAAGTGCTCATGGTCCTGGTCGGCTGGGCCGAACACCTCGAACGTGCCCCCCTCCGGGAGCTGGAAGGCGGCGAAGTCGGACCCCTCCTGGCTCGTGGTCAGCCCGAGGACCCCTTGGAGGAATGCCACCATGGCCGGGTA